>Ga0307516_10002937_pt1 | contig 22325 bp, 31 predicted proteins | sample 19_EM_MG_FD_203310 | JGI IMG/M metagenome (GOLD analysis project Ga0307516, IMG submission 203310) | Populus trichocarpa ectomycorrhiza microbial communities from riparian zone in the Pacific Northwest, United States - 19_EM | ecosystem: Host-associated > Plants > Roots > Unclassified | place... | reverse complement strand
CGCAAACCCGCGCACCTGAACACCACCGGGCAGATTGATGGATGAAAGCATCAAAACCGCATCTTGGCGAGAGTTTGCGTCCACCTTCCACCGCCGTGGTTGGACCTTGAAATGGACAGACGCTCCAGTACGCCCCGGGGATCGATAATAGGATCATACCTCCGTGATACGTCCAACAATGAGGTCTCCGACTTCAGGGTTATACCTCGTTCTGATCGCGCGAACGCTAACGAGTTTGTTGACCCGTTCGATAGTCCCGGCCACAGAAGATATCACGGTCTCCTGATCGATAAAAGTCCCATGACCACTACGCTTGGATTGAACTTCAACACAACCTCTGCGACCAGAACGCGCAGAGAGGAAACGCACCGCATATAGGCGTGAGACGAGGTAATCGGTTCTCCTGGACAAGTCAACTTCGTTCCGCTATCGAAATCCTCTCCTTCGTCGTCGTCTTCGTATAGATCAATATCCATGTCATTTTCACCTCCAGTCGAGAACTTCTGGGGTGCGTAGGAGAACGAATCCTTGGGTTTTGGGAACGAGGTGAAGGTGATCATGGTTCCGTGGAAAAGTGGTCGGAAGTCCGGATCAAAAGAATCGGAGTGCAGCTCAAGTGATACGACCACCCATGTCCGATCCAGACAACTACAATAATGGACCGGCGGGGCGTTCACAGGTCGGCGGGGCAACCACGGCGACCTCGACGTTACTAGATCTGCCGCAGGAATTAATCCTCCGTCTCGCATCCTTACTCGAGGTCAAGGACCTCTTGGCGCTGAGGATGGTGGGTTTTAACCTCGACAATCCCAAACCGTCACACACTCATCAGGTCCAAACAGAGCCACAAATCTATCTATAACCTGACTCAGGACAAACTCCTCTGGAAGGGCTTACTTTACAACCTCAAACCACCACTACCGCGGGCTCTGAGGTCCCGTTCCACGGATAACCTTTCGTACCACGAACTCGAGAAAGCCGTGTTAGATTCCTGCGCGGTAGGGCATCGGTGGCTGAAGTGGCGTGGGCCCGGCTTGACGATCCTCACAAGCACCCGCCTCCGCCTCCTGAGCTTTCTAGACGACCGATGGATCGTATCCATTCCAATGAAGGGTCCGCCTACCATCTGGGATACCCAAGAGAATCCCCCAAAGCTATGGGAGACCTCGTATAATTTCCAAGACACAGTTCTAGCTGCTACAGCCGCCGTGGACCCTCACACGGGTGACATTATCGTGGGACTTCGGAAGTGAGTGGTTGTGTGGCACGAGGATTCGTAGGGTATATTTTAGTCACCACTTTTAGAACCTGGGCCACATCACAGGTACTGCGGGTGCACCTGACGGAACCGAGGAGCTATCCTCTCCCACTCACGGACTATGGGACTGTTCTTGATTTAAAGCCTGGGATAATTGCCTTAGAACCCTCCAGAAGCGCAACAACAGTCGCTGAAATGGCTGGCGTCGGTATTCAGGTTCGTGACTGGACTTGCGGCCGGTCAGTCATGATCAGCACGCCCAGGGCGAACAATGATCACGAATATGTGAGTACGTTCCACGATCAATCCTCCCCAGACGAGAGGTGCTCATAAACGCGATGACCAGGAATCTATCCTTGGTTTACGCTTGGTTGGAGATTATATTCTATCCTTCAGACCTAGGCGGATAGAACTACACCATGTCCCCCGTTTCCTTGACACCGATGAACAACATACCTCCGAAAGCGGTCCTGATCCCTACCTCTTTCGCCTAAATTACCTAGGCGCTGCCCTCACGGGTGTCTCGTTATCCGAACCACAACCCAACCCAGAAACCCTTGACAGTTCGCGCATCATCTACGTCCTCGCATATCAGACGACCATAGGATTCTTCTACTTCCGCGTCACGATCCACAACCCGGACTATGTGCCCTCCGGGCCTGGAGCTAGGATGGAGATTGACCTCATTGGGGTCTTCGGGTTGGGTAAACCACAACTGGGGGAGAGAGGACCGCGGCTGGCGCTAGACGTTGAGCTAGGTCCGGAGGGGAAGCGCGGGATCTGGATTGAACGTTCGTTCGGTAGCGGCGGGCTCAAGAGATTCGTCGTCGCGGTCTCTTTCGATCAAAGCCCACCGGTACACCTACCGGTGGAATCTGGCGACAACTTGGAAGAACTATGCGACATCGCTCCCCATATCGAGTCAATGGAGGTCGTTTTCATTATCGAATCCTGGAACCCCGCTGGTGAGTGAAGCCTCCAACACGACCACGCTCCTGCCGAAAAACTCGGCTGTATCCTGAACCACACGACTCCTAGATGATGTAATATTCTCCGCCTTCTCCGAACCCACCGGCAAAATCGTGCTAGGCATGCGAGACAACCGGATAATATTGTTGTGACAATGAGATGCACCACTATCCAAGGTGCGATGGAATGCGGGGGGAGTGCATGTACTGTACAAATGCAAAGCCATGTGTCACGGAATACAGAGAAATCTAAGGGAGAGGAATGCCAAACATTGGAACGGGTGAATGGATTTCCATGGTATCCGAGCCGGGGGTGACGCAAGGCACGAGGTCGGGGTGGAGGTACAAAGTGTGTGGGGACGTGGAGACGAGGAACGAAGCAAAGAGAAAGAACGAAGGGACGACGAACACTCAAGGCAGAGTTGGGACTGAGAGGAACGCAGGGATCGCTACTATGCCCCACTGCCAGTCGTAGTCGCTCCAGCCCCTTCATCAACCGTGCCATTCGCCGCCTTCCATCGCGGGGGTTTATACTGTCCCTGGACGGCATCCTTGGCATAGGGTCCCTCATACTCGGCCTCACGGTTCCCATCATCATAAGTGGCATCATCCCTCTCTGGAGCAGCAGCAGCCGACGAGGTCTTTCCACTCGCAGCCGCCGCAGCCCTCTCCTGTGCCCTTCTACGCCTCTTCAAAACCTTCTTCCTATTCCTAATCGCCCGCTGATACTCCACCTCTTCACCATAAAATAACTTGTACTCGCAAAACGGGCAAATCCATTCGTCCGCAGGGTTCGCCAACGTCGCCGGAGGGGGAGTCGCGTTAGCGTCCCCGTATCGTTTATGCCGAGGCGGAAGACGGGCCGAGAGGAATTGAAGGGGAGGTGGGCTGAGGTAGTTTTGAGAGTTGGTGTTCTGGCCGGAGTTGGTCTGGCCGGAGTTCGGAAGCCGGGAGGGGACGTAGTTTCGGAGATGATGGGGGTTGGAGGCATTGGCCAGCGCAGACCTCTTCTTTTTCTTTCCCTTTTTCGTGGACACGGGGGGTTCAGGGGGAGGATCGACCGGTTTGGTGTTGGATGTCTTTCCAGAGGTGGGCTGTTTGTTACTTGGAGCCGAGCGCTTTAGGTTAGAGCTGGTTGTGCTGACAGCAGTGGTTGTCTGCCTCGAATCTTCAGCGGATTTCGCTGCCTGTCTGGCTAGCTCAGCCTCAAACTTGCTGTGGAGGACTGCCACCTCTTCCCTTGTCGCTCTGAGACGATCCGAAGCTTTTGAAACACCGCCATCAGATACCCGTATGTACGCACGCGCTCAATCGGACACTTACTAGCACTGTTGTGGGCGAATGAGAAATCTCCGGAGGGGAAACCAGAGTCGGTATTCTCCGCTCCGTCGATATTTTTGGCCCTCAGTTCCCTGAGTATACGAGGCCCTTTCCGTTTAGAAAGCCTAGTCTTCGGGGGGACCAGGGCCCCTTTGAGCTCGCCGGGCAAGCCATATGGATAACGTGCAGACAACGCCTGGTCCAAAGCAAGAGTATCTCCGTGAGACAGGGCACCAAGGACAGCAGCCAACTGCTTCTTCCTACTCTTCAGGACTTCCTTGTGCTGCAACCCGGCCCGAGTGGCGGCACTCATCTTCGGTCTCCGCCCGGGTAGGAGCGCCAGGGTCGAACTGGAGGTTGAGGAGGGAGATAGAGGAGGTTGGTCCCCGGATTGAGGGGGGTGGTCATACTCGATAGGTCTCCCGGTAGGAATTCCACGAGTGACACCACCTAGACCCCCACTCCCCCAAAGGCCACCCTGGCCGTCATCGTCATCCGCACCGGAATTATCCCCTGAACCTGCATCCCCACGATGCCCGTGCCTCCCACCTCCAGACATATTGGCAGGAACCTTCCTCTTCTTTGTGTTTCCGTGTTGTTGCAGGTGGTCGATGTAATCCCCCTCGCCGTGGTCTTCGTCAACCCCTTCCGAGCCATCAGCGACGGGACCAGGATGACCATTTAGGACGTAAATCCCGAAGGCAGCCAATGGGATGTCATGGATACTGGGGATTCCGCCAGCGTCCGAGGGAGCTACCTTCTTCCGAGGGGAGTCGTCGGCGTGAAGATCCTGTCGTTCCGTCGAATTAGTCAACTTGTCTCCGAGGATCGTAGACTTGTAGTAGTCCAGGTGGGCAGAGATTCTATCGGCGTGGACACCCGCCTTCTCGGAAGGACTCGTGCCGTCCCCTTTCCGGCCAGAAATCGAGGGTGGGGTGGTGGAAGAGGGTCGGTGTTGAGGGGGAGCGGCGGGAGTCGGGTAACCATCCGTTCGTTTGAAATCGTAGTCGTGCTCGGACGGAGGATGTATGCGCTTTCGTTTTGGTAGGGGTTTGACCCTCCTGAGAGGGGGGAGCTCTGGCACGTCAAAGATCGGAGAGGATGTTCTGTACATAACCGCTTTGGAAAAGGGGTTGCGAAAAATGGAATTCTGTGGAATGGAGGATTTGCGTTTGGAGCTGTTCTCTGAAATCCCACTCAGGTCGCTCACGATGTGGTGGTATCGCTGCAGAAATGATAGCATCCCCGAACGGGATATCCAGCCAAGCGACTCACTCAATCGACCGGTACCTGTACGATCGATCCCACCAGAACCGGTCAGGAAAAAAAGACATGTGGTTTATACGCTAAGTACAGAAATGCGAGTGTATGCGATGCTCTATACAACAGATTGCCTCGTAATGCTACTGGGGGAAGAGATAACAACGTCCGACTGCGTGTCGCAAAAGAAGGGTATCGCGAAACGTCGACCGACGAAATGTGTAACAATAATACTGCTCATAATCATAAAAGGCCCCGAAGACGTCTAGGAATTAGCAGATCATAAAAAGGCGGGCGGAGACAAAACATGAGGAAGGGTGCGTGCCATGACAAAACGGAAGATGGGGGAATGAAGTGGGAAGTATGCACGCCAGATTAGTGAAAGGACAAGACAATAATGATAGGGCCAAAACAAACAACCAATGAGCAGATGAGCAACGAGACAAAGCCAACGATGGGTCATGAGAGCAGCGCAAAGAGTCCAGGAAGGCAGGTCGAAGAAAACCGAGATTCGAGCGAAAAGAGAAACTTGTTGGGCGATGCTGGGGTGGTTTCGTGTGAGGGATTTAAGGTTTGATCGGACCAGCATCGATTGTTGGGTTTACCACCATCCTCCTCCTGCTCCCCCTCCTCCGCCAGTGTATCCTCCACCACCACCGTACTGGTGACTGGCACCGCCGCCGTAACCGCCCCCACTCCCGCCTCCACCACCACCATTCCTTGCTCCACCACCGTAACCACCACTGCTGCTGGCGGATCGGTAGTCCCTGTTGGTGCCTCCCCTACCTCGTCCACGTCCACCGCCCCGACCGCGGAAGCCACTACCACCACCGTTTCCGAACGCGTTCTCGTGAACGATGGTCTCGAGCCAACCAGGGATCTCCTGGTTTGCCTCGCGAAGAAGCTCGATGAGATCACGGACGATGTTTTTGTTACCACGGTTGAAGAAGGCGGTGGAACTGCCAGTGTTGCCGGCACGACCCGTACGACCGATACGGTGAACGTAATCATCGATGTCGGAGGGAAGGTCGTAGTTGACAACATGGGTGACGTTGGGAATATCGAGACCACGAGCAGCGACGGCAGTGGCAACCAGGATGGGAGTGTGGCCCTGGCGGAAGGTTTGGAGGGCCATTTCACGCTCCCTCTGGGTTCGGTCACCATGAATAGATGTTGCGGGGTAGTTGCTGGCGATGAGGAAGTCTGAGAGAATGTCGGCCATCCTCTTGGTCTCGACGAACACAAGAGTTAGACCACCCTTGGGTTCCATGGCAAGGATGTCCAAGAGGACAGATCGCTTATCATGGTCCTCGACATACTCGATCTTCTGGGTGATGTTTTCCGAGGTGGAGCCAACACGGCCAACAGAGAGGAAGATGTAGTCTTTTAGGAAGTCCTTGGCAAGGATTTGGATGTCACGAGGGAAGGTGGCGCTGAACATGAGGGTTTGGCGGTCATGGATACCTGGCATATCCTCTCCCTGAACGATGCGACGGATTTGATGTTCGAAACCCATATCAAGCATACGGTCAGCCTCGTCAAGGACGAGGTAACGGATGTTGGCAAGGCTGACACGACCCCGTTCGATGAGATCAACAAGGCGTCCGGGAGTGGCGCTTAAAAGATCACAGCCCCGCTCAATCAGACGCAGCTGAGTGTTGATGTCAGCACCGCCGTAGACGACGGCGGGCCGGACCCATGAGCGATAGGCGAACTTGCGAGCTTCATCGTGAATCTGGCTGACCAGCTCACGGGTGGGAGCGAGGATCAAGGCGGTGGGGTAAGCCTTGCGGGAGCGATTAAAGGATTGACCGCCAGCATCAGGCGGGGGGAGACGGGGGCCTTGGGAGAAGGAAGCGGAAAGAATGGGGAAGAGGAAGCCGCCGGTTTTACCTGAGCCGGTCTGATGCGCTCGAAAGTCAGTGATCGGGAGTAAAAGGAATGAACGAGGGGACGTACCTGTGCACAGGCCATTAAGTCTCTGCCAGCAGCTACAATAGGGACCGAATACTTTTGGACGGGGGTGGGGGTGTTGTAACGGGCGTAGGTAATATTCTCCAAGAGAGCGGGGTCGAGGGGGGAATCCCCAAAGGTAGTAATGGGATCCGGAACACCGGCGCCGGTAGCCTCGACGGGGATATCATCGTACTTTTCGAAATTTATACCGGTGTGTTGCTTGGAAGGGTCGTTGGGTTCACCAAAAAGTTCCTTCTCCAAACGAACGTTACGCCCGCCTACGATGTGGATTCCGTCCCTCCAAGTACCGTAACCAGAAGGTGGTTCACCCCCTCCACCGCGATGCTCCTTCTGAGGGCCACTCCAGCCGCCAGCAGACTGGGGTCGGTCCCCACCCCACCTGTTGCCGCCACCTCTATCGGGGGTGACATGGCCACTGCGAGAGCCTCTGTCCGAAACGGGTTGTTTAGAAAAGGCGTCGTTGCTACGAAAAGAGGGTGTGGAAGAGCGGGAGTCGTTCCAGCCGTTCCTAGGATAGGAATTGTCAGATTGATGGGAACTGCGAGAGGCCACACCTGTACTCACCCAGGAGTGGGAAGAGAGGGAGTGGAGGCAGCCCGCTGCTGATTTCTCATATGAGGGGGGACGTAAGCAGTTCTTCCGCCGTTTATGCCCAGAGAGGCTGCGGGTGGGGAAAGGTGTCAGGCGAGTGGTGTGCCAGCTGGAGGGTGGACGAACCGAATGAGCTCTCGAGCGTAGCAGATCCATTTACAGGTCCATTGGTCATATTAAGCGAATACTTTTGACGAGGATGCTGAGTGAAAAACTTGGTTTTGTCTATGAGACAGAGGATGTGGTAGAAGGCGGTTTCTAGGTGAGGATCACCGTTGAAGAAAGAAAAAAAAAGAAAGAAAAAAAAACAAACCCTCTGCTCACTAAGCGACGGCAGACCCCGGCCATCCCTTCCTTATTAGGCAAATTGTTCACGGGGTCCCGGTCTCCCCGATTAGGAAAGAATTAACACGTCAACAACCTCCTTGTTAAACATCCACGATATGGCTCACCAGCACCAGCACCAGCACCAGACGATCGCGCAGCCTGCCCCAGACCCCGTTCTGCAGGCGGTCATCGACGCCGACTTCAAGCCAGTAAACCTCAAGCTCGGCGGCCCGGACGGTACCTTCGTTCTCTCGGCTGCAAACTCGGAGGAGGTCGATGAAGAGAACGGCTTGGACTTCACCCGCCTGAACAGACTCTCCAAACTGCTGTCGACAAACCCAAGCCTCCGGTGCCCCCCACCCCCAAACGTTGTCTCCAATAAACTGTCGCAGGTGATCAACGGCACCAAGGAAGAAGGAAACGTGTGTCTGTCTGCGTCATGTCACGTCACCACCACCTAACATCCAAATCTCATACTCAGGCCATGTTCAAAGCCAAAAAATACGACTTGGCACTCCAGCGATACACCATGGCTGCTAGCATTGCCGTGCAGCGACCTATGTGGGAATCGAATCAGATCATGAGGGAAGAATTGGCAACTGTCCTCTCGAACCGTTCCGTCGCCTTTCTCGAAGCGGGTGACCTCCTCAGCGCACTTGTGGATGCTGAGCATGTTATCAATCTCAAGCGTCCATGGAGCAAGGGTCACTTCCGAAAAGCCAAGGCTCTCATCGCTTTACGAGAATACGAGGAAGCGCGGGACGCCGTCAATATTGGCCTTCAGTTCGAGCCCAAAAGCACGGTACGTTCCCGTTTAATCCCGGCATGTAGTCTCGCTGATCAACTTCACTTGCACAGGAGATGCTGAGTCTCTTGGAGAACATTGAGAAGTTGATCAAGGAATCGCAGTCATGACCTCTTGCTCTTCGTCTGTAATTCCCTGGTCTCACCGCCACCCAGTGATACCTTCCCTCATTTGTATTCCACACCATCGAGGCGAACTCCCATTTATTTATTCCCCCTTTACCTCGACCCCATCGAGCACCACTCCCGAACCACAACGGTCAGCCTGCGGTCGCAATGGCGAACTCACGCAGCAACTTTATTGCCCAAGTGGCTTTGTTTCATACGCACTTCATAATAGTACATGGTGTTACAAGCGATAAGAATCAAATGTCCACCAAATTTCGATTCGATTGGGCATCGGTGGGGGGCCCGGGGGTCTGACATGCATCGTTTGGATGTGGCTTGGTACCCTTCTTGCTTGACAAATCCAACACCTCAAACGCCTCCACACACTCCTCTGGGTTCACGAACAACCTGAACCTCACACTCTGGGGCATGTTCACCCTCGCCCTATCGACTCGCATCTGCAGTTCCAGCCGTTTCCATTCCGCGTCCGACATCTTTGCTGGTCTCGGCCCGAGCCCCACGGATGTTTCAATCTCCCCTGTCGCCGGTTCCTCTTGGACCTGTGTGCTACTGAGCCATGGGGGCCCGTTGTCGTTGGTGTTGCCAAGACTGGGGGATGAGCGGCCAGATTGACTTAAATAATCCACCGAGTTTTGACGCCTGCCGTGGGACGTTGAACGCTGTCGATATTGGTAATTGGGAGTTGGACCCGGCGTCATCGCAGGCTGAACAGGCGTCGCGTCGTCCGAGGCACCACGGGGTGTCTGACGAACACTCCTTGCGCTCCCCGTAGAATCTGAACGATGAGTATAATTCTTCCACCTGGTGTTAGTGGTGGCGCCGACAGGATCCTCGACAGGTTGGGGTTGTTCTCCCTCCGAGGGACCGCGAGCATCCCGGATGAAGACCGCGAGGACCTGTTGGGGCCGTTCCATCGCGACCGTCGAGTAAAGTTCCATGTCTTGTTCACCGCTATCACCGACCAGGATGAACTGGGACTCGGGGAAGTTGTTGAGGATATCGATAACTCCCTGGCGTTTGCGAGCCGCGGGGGCCGATAGGAAACCGTTAAACAGTGACCTCCCCCCATAAGAACGCAGCTTAATGGACCCTACGCCAGACGGTTAGTCAGGGAGCAGGTTCTGGGATTGAGCGTCGAACCTGGTGGGAGTTTCGCGAGTGGGAAGAACTCATTTAGTACGGGCAGGATCTCGAATGGCCCATTGGACTAGAGGTGGGTTCACTGCCAATCCTGCAGAATTGAAGGCGGAAGGACGAACCACGTAATGAAACCGCACTCCGCGTTGCCACATCTCGGTATACCAATTTCCCATACCAGGGATAACAATTTCCACAAGACTCTGGACGAAAACGGTGTAGAATATAGCCCGTGCGCCACTCAAAACGTTTGCCGTTTTGACGGTGTCGTCGATATCCGAGATCACTCGGACGGGGGTATAAGATAGTGGGACTTTAATCTGCGCCCAGGATACCGGAGCGTTGTTGACTGAGACCGGTTGTGGGACTGCAATTGTAGGTGGTGGAGGCGGTGGTGGGAGGAGTTCCGCGAGGATGAAGAAATCGTACTCGGTTGTCACATCCCCGAAAGCGAACTGAACGCCGTCGGGGTGTTTGAGTAGAACATCCCAAGGAACGCCGAATTTCACCTGGAACGATCCATCCTGGGCGGTTGTGACCTCCCGAGAGGCAATCGGTAGCAACCTGGGGTCATCATAATCGTAGGCCTCGTTTCCTAAAGCCTGCGCTATCGACACTGCATCCTCAGAAGCGTAGAGAGATATCCGGACCGTCCGGTTGGAAAGCGCTGACGACCAGAACGGCATAAGTCGCCGCTCAAGGTTGGCATGGAGTTCCTGAACGTTACTGGCCGTTGAGTACGTTCTCTCAATAGGTCTGATGTCAGAGGAGAAGGAGGATTGCGATGAGACGGAGGGAGAACGGCGAAGTGGTGTGGCAACGACAGAAGAGGAGGCTGAATCACTGGGGTCGAGATTATTATTCAGTTTTCTGAAATGTTCCTCGAGGCTCTGCATCTCCTTCGCCTCTGTCATTTCGGATGGAGGTGGTGGAAGCTTAACCCCGGCCAAGAGATCTTCCGTAGATTTACTGAGTGGGGCCTCGAGCTTGTGACTTGGAAGAATTTGGCCTGATTGTATCTCGTCCTGTAACTTCGGAAGGGCAGCGAATCCTACAACAAAGTTGAATTACACCAAATAATGTGCCGTGGGAATGTTACGCACCTTTTGCGAGCCTCAGGAATGCTCTCTGCGACCGCGACATAGACCCAGGATTGTTGAGCTTCGCGGCGAACCCCGCAACATAGATCTCGGCATCGAAGTGGGTGTCTACGACAAATCTTCAGAGAAATGGCTTGCGTAACACATAAAGGCCTCGTACCTTCACCCGGAGAGGGGTTATGCAATCTCCGAGCCGCCCACCCGGGGAACAAGGAGACCTTCTCCACAACGTTCACGTTGTTCCCTTCGGGCTGGCCACTTCGCCTCAGCTTGTCGCCCGCCCATTGGGTCCAAGATTGTCTGGTACCAGAACCAGAATCGGCTACGTAACTCGCGGGGTCGCCGTCGCTTCGCTGAAACGACGGCGATGGGGAAGCCGGGGAGAGGGGTCGAGGATCTTTCGTAGCGAGATATCCTTTAAAGCTTTGTAGTTTGTTGGCTGCGGACGATAGAAGCGGCCGCCAGTTCCGTGTGTCTTCAGACATTATCGCTCAAAGTCAGGTCGACCGTTGGCATAAACAGAGAGTGTGGAACAATGGTGACCATCACCGCCGTACCACGCCCATCTCCGTTGGTCTGATCGATCACCCAGTCCGCTCACCTTGTCCACCCCGAGTTTCATGCTTGGCCCGCTGATCAGGCGAACGTCAAGAACCGTTTGTACGTACTCCAGGAGCTACGCGCAGAGGGCAACCATGAACGAACACCCAAAGCAAACGAAACAGAAGGATAGGAAATCACACCAACAACCCTCGGCAAAGCTCAGGGGGAGTCCGAGGGATGATCCAAAAACTCGTTTATCCAAAACTCTGTCCTATGTGCTTAGGCACGGAGCCGAGAAGGAAGGCATACGCATACGCCCGGATGGATTCGTCCTGGTCAATGATCTAGTTGGTTAATCACTCGCGTCCGCCCTGCATATCTCCCCCATTAACGTTATCTCCGTACACAGCTTTCCAACCCCAAATTCAGGGAACTAGACTTCGAAAACCTGCAATCCATCGTGAAAGAGGATAATAAACAGCGTTACCACCTTGTGCAAGACGTTGACCAGGATGGAACACCCTCGGATTGGGTCATCCGTGCCAATCAGGGTCACTCGTTGCAGGTACCTTCGCCTTCAGTTTTAACCTGTTCCTCGAGTTAACCCGATCCAGACAGTTGAAGTGGAGGGCAAATATATTTCGTCGGCTGAGGAAGTCCCCATGGCAGTCCACGGGACGAATAGGAAGGCGTGGGCTTCGATAGGTACGCTGAACCCCACTGCTCTTTACCAACGATGCCCACCCTCATCCATTCCCAGAGAAACAAGGCCTCTCGAAGATGAAACGGAACCACATCCACATCGCCCAAGGCCTCGCCGGGGATACCGTCGTCAGCGGTGCGGTTTTCAGCCCACCGTTCACGATGCCAAATTACTAATTCCCGTATAGGAATGCGGAACTCCGCAGACATATTCATTTATATCGACCTCCAGAAAGCTCTGGATGCAGGCTACAAATTCCAACTTTCCGCAAACGGCGTAATCCTCACATGGGGCAACACCAAGGGCTTCCTCCCTCCAGAGTTCTTCTCTCGAGTTGAACGACGAGTTGGGAAGTCTGGGCGGGAACTAATACCCGGGTGGGAAGGTTCTGCACATTCTCAACCCTCGGAGGCTGCTACTCAACCTGCTCAACCTGGAAGCGAGCCAACGAACGAGTGATAATAACATACCATTAGGTGGTCGGAGCACGATCTAGGGTACAGAATAAGGCTCAAGCAGCCAGGCAATATGTAGTAGCTTAATCCCCCTCCACCAGGTGTGACAGGTCTTGTGAACTACGGCTTTCCGAGCGGCTTGACTGTGAGGGGTAGGGTCAAGAATGAGGGGGGAAAAGCGAGTAGAGTGGTAGGTCCCAACTTACCCTGGAAACCCCCCAAGGATCCGGATTCAGCTTCATGCTCACGATCTTCTGTGGCTTCGGCGTCTTGTCCATATCCAAATCCCCTAACTCTGTGGATAAAGTTCTCCGCGACACATGTCGACCAACGTTGAAAGGGCTCGAATTCAGCAATTCGTCATCCGAGTCAGAAGTCGATTCAGCGCGAGCGGATCTCGTCGGTCGCTTGCCAATGGCCTTCAAATTCTTCGTGTGTGGTTGAGGGGCGGACTTTGTCCCATCCAAGGCGCGCTTCCGAGTGCTCCGGGTGCTGTGGTCAGAGATGACTTCCACGTCAGAGCTGCGATCCGACGGCGTTTTGATTCTGTACGACCGTGCAGATTCCTGTCGCTTGGGAAGCTGAGAGGCGGGCAGAGGTAGCGGCAGGTCTGGAGCCCGTTTCGTACGAGCGCCAACCTTGGGAGTCTGCTTCCTTGTCATTGACCTGGTCGATGCCCGGCTGGCTAAAGACGAATTGGAAGCATTCGACGCGTCAGAGCGATACCCAGAGGCCGGTCTCCTAGACTTTGCTGTAGGAGGTTGGTGAGTAGGGGTGTGTGGTTCGCACAAGTCGATCATCTCCGAGTCCCGCTCGCTCTCTTTCGCGTCAGTGAGAAACTTCCTGCCTGATTTCGCTTGTTTATTACGACGCTTCTTGGGGGTGATGGGCTTTGGTGGTGTGGAAAATCTCAAGACTTCGAGCTCCACTTCCATCTCCGAGGAGTCGCGTTGCTGAAACTCCATCTCTTCTTCCAGTAACTGCTTCCTCCTTGCCCTGGCACGTTCCTTGACGACGTCGTCAGCAGCTTTCGTACCCTCCTCGTTGTCGGCTCCGGTATCGGGGAACATGGCCACGCCGTACTCGACACTCTCCCGGAGTGTCTTTATTGCGCTTGCATAGGTAGAGTGGAGGTCTTCCATGATCAAGTGCACAGCGACCTCAGGGACAAGGATGCGCTGGATAAAGTCCCCTGGGGTGAGAGGGGTGGTGGAATGCGGATCGATGGTGTCAGGGGGGAACAGCTGGTAGATCGTTTGGTGGATGATGAGGTAACCCAGTTCACCATAACTAGGGTCGGAGGTGTTAGCGTTAGATCGCTAAAAACCCAGCTTGAACTCACTATCCGGGCTGAAGAGCCTTGAAGTTTGCGAACTGCCCCTTGGAGCTGACCACGGCTCTCGTCCCCTTGGTTTTCACCTCTTTCATCATCTCCATCCAAAATGGACACGAATCTCTCGGGTTTTCCTCGTCTTCATCCAGTATGATCACAGTATCTGCGTCAGGGGATTTATTCAATACCAACGCCTCTAGTTTGGACCTGAGGGCCTCGACCCGAGGTTTGACTTTCCCAAAATCTATTTTCGTCGGCCAGCCCTTTGCCTGAGCTTTTGGAATCTGGTGTGATTCGAAGCGATGACGTTGGCAGACGACCACGGACGCTGTAAGTGGAGCACCGAGGCCAAGAGGGTTCGAGGGGCGGGGTGACGGGTACGACCTGGACCGGACGGATTCTATAAGCGACTCAAGGCGGGGAGTGGGGTCTGCAGGTAGTTGCTCGTCACACCAGGGGCATAGTGTAGTCGGATCGACGTCAGGGTCAAGAAAAACTAGGGTGTATGCGCATAAACTTTCGTTTTGTGACAAGGAAGAAGGGCAGAGCTTACAGAAATCGGTGGTTTGGTTTCCAATACTGGGAAGATCGTCCTGCAACAGTCCGCTTCAACAAGTTAACACCGTTTTATGGGAGAGACAAGGTCGAATTTACTTTGGTAAGGATTCCTTGAGTTTCTTCCTCACTGATTCCCCGCTGTGGGTTTCGTCTTCAGGCTGTCGCTTTGAAGCCTTCGGGGTAGAATTCATAAAGTTCGTGGAGAGGGGGAAAGGTTTGGGAGCGTGACCAGTCTCATCGTCCGTGTCACCGTCAAGTACGAGAGTTTTACCCGAGCCCTTCGCGCCGTGTGAGGGGATAGACGAGGCCTCAGGGGAAGATCGGCGTGAACGAGAGGGGGACAAATTCGAGACGACCCGCAACGGTCGGAAGGACGGGTCGTCCAAGAGGGGAAACGCCTTCGGGATGTGCTTCTTTACAGGTTGAGGGTCCTCTCTCACGCAGGATAGGACGAATTCTTCTTCCACGCCATCTCCGATAGGGTTACCGTTGTCGTCGGAGGAGTCCACTCTCTTGCGGTTATGAGTGACAGGCTTTGGGCGAGGGCGGGGTTTCGGTCTAGGCCTCGGAGGGGGAGAAGATGAGGGTTGGGACGGGCGAGGTAGTGAGGCTGGAGGGATCCCCTTGTTGGCTATCTCCCGCGTACGCTTCGGGGTCAGAGGCGGGTTCTTCGGCGGCGGATTCTGTGGTTGATCTGGGGTGCCCGCACGGGATGAGGTACCGTCCCCGCCACCTTCGGTCCGACTCTTGGATTTGTTCTTCTTAAAATTAGGAAGCTTCGCCCTGGGCAGAAATTCGGGGTGGTAGTTGTAGACTTGCCCTTTGTACATAGCCCCGGTAGGCCCCTCGGAGATGTCTCTCGAACCCGATGCGGTCGTCGTTCGAATCTTGGCCGTCCTGAGTCGCGAAGGCCCAGAGGTGTGGTCGAACAAGTCGATATCGTCGTCATCTTCGCTCGAGTCTATTGAAATTGGAATTGACTGCGTGCTAGCCGGGCGCGTTTTGTCAGGTTTCGATTTCCGTGGTGATTGCTTGAATCCACTGGAACCAAAATCTTCTCGGGGCTTTCCAGCGCCTGGAGCGATTCCCGTCCTTGTGGGGCGCGCCTGCATGCGAAGAGACGGGTCCGAGTCGATGGTGAGACCGGTGAAAGAGAATTGGCGCTCGACCTGTTCCATTTTACGTCCCTTGTCGCTTCGGAGGCGGGCTGGATGTGGAATGAGATCATCCACTCTACTTCACTCACGTGACGGTCGCGCTGCTTTTCCCTCGGCCATCAACGTTCAACCGCGCCGCGACGCCGGATCGAGCGGATCGACGGAGTATAATAGCTCAGAGCACGAAGACGCTGTGGGCAGGGCGGAAGTTCTAAATTGCCGTCCTAGTTTGTACTTCTAGTCGGCTACTTCACGACGTAGGTTTGTCTGCAGACAACTTATTGGAGACAATCGAGCCGTTTATAAACACCGACCTTATTCCCAATCCGGATGGGGGAGCCTATCTACAACTCCCATATCGATGGTAAACAATCACCGTCGAGTATTTGAACCGTTATTGGGGCGTAACTCTGTCGGCAGCGACCCGCGGCAGCCTCAGGCCCGATACAGCGGTGGCCTCAGTTACTAGCACTATGGCTTTGAGTCTCCAGTCGTCTCTGATAGCCAACGGAATGTCGCTCACTTCACCCATACAGCATAATGGTCTCGGCCTCTCCTCAACCTTGTCGTGACATGTCCCTGTCGATACTGTTTACCCACTGGTGTGCATCCCGGTAGCCCGCCCGTCACCCCGATGTTTGGGAAATGCAAATTCCCGGGACGTAAGTTCCGGGTCTTGTCGAAAGCTCTGTGCGAAAACCAGGGTTTTATGGTCAGATTTGTTGGTACTTGTTTGTCCGAGCGTAACAGTCACCTAGTGACGAGCATACATAACCCTGCATAACCCATTTCCCTGTATCGCTGGCCGCTTTCCATGGTGTTCGTTTGGGCGGTTTCCATCACCTTGCAATTGTTTTTGGGGAATGTCGGCCACCAATGCCGCGTTGTGTAATTCTATGGCCCTCGTTGAGAATAGGTGCGGTGCGCTTGGGATTAGCTGGATTGGTTGTACGGAGCAACCTCACCGACCAGATATTGTACATTTCATACATTGATAACAAACATACCGACCCAAAATTCCTGAGAATTCAACAGTGGGGAGTACGGATCGTCCGCTGCCGTAGGAAGAGTAGACACGTCCCGGGCTCTGCCGCTTGTCGGCCCTACACCTTATAAAATAACGTCGAACATAGGGTCAAGGCCCACTCGACCGAGAATTGAACTCCAACAGACCCTGTACTCGAATCAAAACGAAGCGAATTGCATTCGATGAGAAATTCGCAAGCTCTCAGTTTGCCGCTCACCCGGCCCGATCTCATCAAAGTCCTTGCTGGTAATTTCCCGACATGACCCTTCCCGAAGCCTACGAGTGAGCGGTGGAGGACGGCGTGGGGTTGAGGACCTGGTCCAACCAAACATTTGTAAGGCGGCTATAGCCATCGGACAGGTAACTGTCTGTGTGGACTCAACTTGAAGGGAATCGAGAGTTGGCAAATCGGACGAGGTCATGTAGGCACAGTAGTAGGGTGAATCTGGTGTTCTACTCTACATCAGGTGTGGTGGAAAAAGGTACTTAGATTCGTTCCCACACAGTCATGCGCACGGAACAGACGAAACCAGGATACGTCAACGATCGATTGCGATTCCGGCCGTGACAGACTCCCACTGATCGGACCCTGGTTGGCCATCAGACCATCCCCCATGCGGTCGCTACGAAGAGTCCTCTACGTCGGGGGTTTCCTGTTCGTGGTTCTATGCGGGTGGGTGGTGGTGTCCACCCTTCTGAAACCCGCGTAGGGCACCATCTGTGCGTGAAATCAAGGACCACGTTTTAGTCGAACTTATTTCCGAAGTACAGTTGAAACTGTGAGGATGCAGAGATAACTCTTTGAAACCCTACGGGTCGAATGGGGGTTCGTGAGAGCATGCCGCATTGGGCGTCGTGCATTCTTCGCTTCCCCTGCCCGTGCAACCTCCCCACTAGCCCCGTCCATTGTAAGATCTCTGCGAAATATCTTATGCTAGACTATACGATTCGCTGATGGGAAGAGACCCAACCCCCTATTCGCCAATTGTAATCGCCGACGCGAGCTCAACTGCATCAACAGGTACGTTGCGGATCTTTTTCCCAACCTCCATCCGCTGTGATTGAACCTCCAAATAACCCTTGGCCCTGGCGCTGGAGCTGTGCTCTCGAATTCATAAATGAACTCACTCCTGCCCAGGGAGGCTCATCCGTCCCTCACTCTCTTTTACGAAGAGGTAACATCATGTTCACTGTGTTGGGTTTATTATCTCTTGCCCTCGTTGGCTCAACAATCGCCACACCGAACCAAGAACCAGTGGTTAGGCTGGACAACGCGGTTGGTCACCACCCATTACAGCCCATCCGTTAGATGCTAATGTATCGCGTGACTCGAAGGATTTCGTCGGTTCGACAAACGGAAGCTTGACCAGTTTTTTGGGCATCCCTTTTGCGAAACCACCGTATGCATTACCTATGCCGACCCATCCATATCACGTCTTGACCCTGGGCCAGTACAGGAAGCAGGCGATTCTGTCCTCCTGAATCTAACGACCCGTATAGCGGAACATTCAACGTAACTTCATACGGGCCGAGTTGTCCACAACAGGACCTCCACTTCGTACCACCGGAATGGTTGGACCCTCAAGCACTGCAGTTCCTCCTCGCACTCTCAGGTACCGGCGGGGGTTCTGAGAGTGAAGACTGTACGCGTGCTCATTCCTTATATTTCTCCGGGCTTGACCCACGATCATAGGTTTAACGCTGAACATAATCACACCTACTAACACTGACCCTAAGACCAAGTTACCAGTTGTGGTCGTGAGTTATACACCGGCCATGCTGTGATGACCTGATTAACCGTTCCCACAGTGGATCTACGGCGGAGGGTTCCAGGTTGGAACGACTGCGGGGTAAATGTCGTACTTGTTTTGTCGGGTGCTGAACGCTGACCGTCAAATCAAGTTTAACTGGAGATCCGATCGTAGCTCATTCGATCGAACTTGGCAAACCCATCATATATGTCAGCATGAACTACAGGTAAATTTTTGTTCTTCTACCTGATGGAACTAGTCTCTGAGCTACCGGTCGCTCCAGGCTTTCCGGTGGGTCCAATCCTGAAGGTTACCCTGCCCTGCTGCTAATTTGCAACGTTAGCCTTCGGGTTTCTAGGGGGTAAGGAGGCTAAGGACGCTGGGGTCACCAATGCTGGTTTGCACGATCGTAAGTACTATCCGCCCGGCACTTTTCCGGGGCTAACACCTCCCCGCCAGAACGCCAAGCCCTGAGATGGGTTCAAAAATACATATCTGCATTCGGTGGTGACCCCAGGAAGGTTACAATGTGAGTCCTGGTTTTACTCTCCGTCGAATATCCCGCCAACCGGACGTCGCAAAGTTGGGGGGAATCGGCCGGCGCGATATCGGCCGCCCTTCAAATGGTTACGAATGGGGGGGACACGGAGGGTCTCTTCCGTGGCGCATTCATGCAGTCCGGGGCCGTGACCCCCAATGGGGATGTTAGTCTTGGTCAACAAGACTACGACGACCTAGTTCGAGCGGCTGGATGTGCTGGGGCTGAGGACACCTTGGAGTGCCTGCGACAGATACCTTTCTCGGTGTTGAAAGAAGCCGTGGACATGTCGCAAGGGTTCTACTCCTACCGGGTTCGTCACGATTTCAGTTCGATCCAAGGAGCGCAGTTACGAACCGTGTTTTGCAGTCGACGAACCTTGCCTGGGTTCCAAGGGCGGATGGGATGTTCCTCAAAGCTCTACCACAACAGTTGGTATTACGGGGCAGCGTCGCCAATATCCCCTTCGTCACAGGTAGCAATAGTGCCAAAGCTTTTAGTATGTTTCCCCGTTGACCTGCTGATCCGGCCACTCCAGGTGACTGCGACGACGAAGGAACTCTTTTCGCCTTATCCAGCCTTAACGTTACGTGAGGAGATCTCTTGACGTGATCTAACACCTCCTTATTACACTTTCCCTTAGGACGGATGCGCAGTTTGAGGAGTACATGCGTGGTAACTACTTTTCAAAAGCAGGTAGCGATGAATTCCGAAAGGTCGTCGACCAGTATCCTTCTGGTGGGTTTGGGTCAGTTCCGCGGTCACCATAGATACTGAGATGTACAAGATGTCACTCAGGGGTCTCCATACGGCACGGGAACTCTCAACGCATTGACCCCAGAATTCAAGAGGATTGCGTCTATCCTGGGAGACATCACATTCCAAGGTCCTAGAAGATTTTTCCTGGAAAACCTGGCGCACAAACAAAATGCTTGGTCTTTCGGTACCACTCCCTTCCATCTCCTCATCCGTCCCATCTTCTCACGCTCCTGCTCCAGTGAGCAACACTACGAAATCTATGCCCGCCCTCGGTTCTGTACGCAAAAATTTTACCCATTCCTTCGTCCACCCAATTCGCTGACTCTTCTGGTCCTAGGCACACGTCACAGATGGACTTGATATTTACAGAGGAGGTTCTCTGACAACATCCCTCATCAATTTTGTCAACTACCTTGACCCTAACGGAGAATCTGGGAATCAGTGGCCTAGATATTCCCTGCATCACCCGAAGAACTTCGTCTTTGGACCGGGGACTACCTCCGTCCAGGGTGATACTTACAGGAAGAAGGCCATCTCTGTGCTGAACGCTGTGCTTCTTCGACATCCTATGTAGGGATTGCCGGTGGAGGGCCAACAGACCCGGACACTCCTAGCCATCAACAACGATTAAATATTTGTCGGTTGCATACCCTCATGAAATGGACGGACGGTGCATTGCAAGAGGAAGGTGAAGCAGGAACCATACAGTATGACGTTGTTCTACGTCAGAGTCCGTAAGCTTCTCGTCCGGAGTGTAATATCAAGTTCGGATACTTTGAGTCCGCCGTGCGACCATCTAACAACACGGCCATCGACAGGAGTGGGGACGGTCCGCGCTCCTGAAGATTTGCTTGAAAATCAGCATGAACCTTCCCAATAACCCTTCTCAAATCCCGCAGTGATTCATTCTCAGCGTGCGAGCACAATCCAATACGCACATCAATGGTGTCCAGCACCTTTTTCCAAGAGATCTGATCAACGCCCTCGATTAGCGCCTTGCTCGTCTTGAGGAAAACCGCAGGGGTACGTACCCCGGTTAAAAAGTCGAAGTACGAATATACTTCGACATGTATCTCACGAGAGAGGTCTCCGAGCTTGTCCAAGGTCAGATTGCACAGATGGTCCATCGAAATCCTCAAGGTCGGCTCCCTCTGACTGATGAGATGGCTCAGGGCGGTCAAATGTCCCAGACATGTAATGAGGGAGGCCCAAATCGTCTCAACGCCCCCGCTGTCCCCCAGGTCGATGAACCGTCGCAGGTTCCGCATCAGGGCGTTGGAAAATTTGTCCAGAGCGAGAGCCAACTGGTGACATGACTCTCGTCGAATGTTCGGGTCCTCGGGGACTAAAGTTAGTGAGAATCAGTCGGATCTCAAAGCGAAAAGTTCAAGTGAACCGTACGGTTGGAGGAGTGGGAGTTCAGAACCAGGGCCGCGTCCCTGGTCAGCAGAATACTCTGTGTCCGTATGGTCAACGGACATAGATCAAATAGATTTGGGTACGTTTGCTGCACCACATCACTAAGTCCACTTCGAACCCTACAACAAATGGCTCTCACCTGGAAGTCCTGCCGGAATTCCCGCTCAATTCTTGTCGTCTTCTCCGGCGTCGACCCACCCAACGCCAAATAAAAATAATTCTCCAGGTATATTGTTTGCGAGAGCACCGCAGCTTCCTCGCGGACTTTCTCCGACAGTCCAGGGGGGCGTCCATAAACTGGCAGAAACCGGAGGCCCTCTTTGTCGATGAACTCGCACACCTTCAGGAGGTAGAACTGAGCGTTTAAAGGCCACCCCATAATGATGAGGGAATACACGAAGAATAGCAGCCCTTGGGCGAACAGCCTGTGGTCATTGATTTTTTGTATCTCAATTAAGGTTTCCAAGCTTTCTGGCCGTGTACCGCTAGCAGTCGAGCCATAGTGGGTGATTGGTCCAGGGCCCCGCAAAGGTGCGTTCCGATCGTCTGACAACTGTACACGAAGTGCCTATTGACCACGGCGTTGGAGGTGTCTCCACGGAAGAGGGCGTCCTGTTTTTCCGTGGTGAAATAAACCCCTAGTTTATTCATTCGACGTAGCGACCCCAGGCGTCTAGCGTATTACGGCTTAGTCCCCGCGACCCGATAAAAACCCAGAAACCGAAAGCACGCACAAGGTCATGTCAAGGTCGCCCCCAGCGATAGGGGAAACCTGCACGCGCTCCGGCGGTACGAGCGATAACGGCACCTGGAGTGGTCGGGGTATTGTTCGGAACTGAATCGATGGGAGAACCGTAGGACGTAGGACACATTCCGTAACGCCGTGGGTGTATACGCGGGGCGAAGGCGCCTGGGGTCGCTCATAGGGGGTAAGGGATGGGGGAAGGGAGGATTCGCTGGAGTTTAACCAAGTGAGGAGGGGGATTCCGGATGAGTGTGTTAGAGATCCGGACAACGAGAATCCAATGCCGAGCGGTTTGAAAGTTAACGTGGGGACGCTTAGACGATGAGGCGCGGTATCATTCGAAACACGAAACCCGCCGGCCCCGGCGCGACGAGATCGCTGCCATGGCTCATAAACGCACCCATCAGGCATTTTACAGTTTACGCATGCCATGCAGGGCCGTTTACCGTCGCATCTCTAGTGGGTT
>Ga0307516_10002936_pt1 | contig 22326 bp, 37 predicted proteins | sample 19_EM_MG_FD_203310 | JGI IMG/M metagenome (GOLD analysis project Ga0307516, IMG submission 203310) | Populus trichocarpa ectomycorrhiza microbial communities from riparian zone in the Pacific Northwest, United States - 19_EM | ecosystem: Host-associated > Plants > Roots > Unclassified | place... | reverse complement strand
AGAATGATGAACGCCGTTGCTTTGGACATGGACCGGACGGATCTTCCTGCCTAGCCCATCCGCTGTGAGGGAGTATGTAAGATCTTGAGGAGACGCTCGGAGCCTTAATTGAGATGCAAAAAAAAAACGCTCGGAGCCTGAATGACGGTTCCGCTGTCATACCCTCATATAAACTCCGTGGTCATGAGTCGTCGAGTTATAAGGGTCGCATTTCCTCCATGGTCGTTGACGACGCCGCCGGCGAGTCCAAAGGTCATGTGCTGAGCGTCGAACCGCTCTAGAGGGCAGCGGCGTTTTCCTCTTGATCCGGTAACAATGAGGTGGTTCTTCGACCTGTCCTCCCTAGAATCGACTCAAGACAGAGCTTACACGCACGTTGTATCGAACACCACGCCCCGATCCGGGTGCTCAACGAGGCGTAACGCGTGTATCCAGATCCTGCCCTGAATACAAACCTTGGTAAAGAGGTTCTCCCAGATAACAGGCCCTCGGGTTTTGCCGCCGTTTGCTCGGTGGAAGCATCGACTCTAAAAAGCGGATATCTGGATTTATTGACTCCCCGGAGGTCCGGCGTACCTCGAATGACAAATTTCTCTCCCTTTCGGGCTCCCGACAAGCCGTCCGACCCCCGAGTGCCGAACACTAACAGCACTGAATACCGAATGCCGGTGAACCAGGTTTGGCTATCAAAGGCGGACGCGGAGACACCCGAACGTCGCAGGACCAGCTTCGCAATGAAGCGATGTACCCTTCTGCCGCATCTACCGGTTTAACATCCAGGGTCAAGCAAGAGAAGAGAGAGGTCGGGTCCAAGTCTCGAAAGGCCTTGATCGGGTGTCATTCCGAGAAACCCGATCGTCGGCTTGATCAATTACGCACAGTGTCCTGCAACTTCGGAGAGGTCAGAACCTGGATAAGGGCAGGTCCAAGAACAATTCTCACCTCCAGAACGAAAACGCCCCACAATCTTGTCCTACTCGAAACCGCCCTGGGCGAAAACCTGTAACAGCAAGTGCCGTTTGTATACTCCCTGTGAGCTTCTTCGGGATTTGCAGCTCCAATCTGGGCGTTTTGAAGTGGTCGTATCTCAAGCTCGCCATGGGAATAAACGCTCGAAGAGTTCTCTACACAGATTCCTCTCAATCGCTCAATCATATCTCTCAATTCTCATTGTAACCGTAACGTTACCGATCTGCTGAATCTGTACCCTTGATTCCATTCATCTCGTTCTTATTCTTCTGCCCCTTGTTTCGATATTCGGGGTGGACAAAGTCATTTGATCACGAGGTCCGTGCGACACGATAGTAACCCGCAAGGTTGTGACCGCAGTGAGGTGCCGGGTGCGGGTGAGTGTACGTGTGCCATGTGCGCGTTTGGCGGGGTGTCGGGCCTGTAATGTGAGCGACTGTGCAGTGGTCTGCTGAGGGATGGGGGGAAGATGCCCGAGAGGCATGGGCAAAGGGCAGGATCAAGCCGTGAGCTATCTTGGCGCCACGAATGTTGTAAGACTTATGTACGAATCAGAGTTATTGCGTTCTCATTCCACCATCGCGTGCCTCCGGGGTGTTACGAATTTCGAGTTACAAAAGTCGTTCATAACGAAGAGGCACAAGAGGATGGGTAATCCGTCGGTCGAGTCGATGTCGGACCAGGCGCTGCGCGAGACGCGCGAACGGGCTGATGCGACACCGTAAGGCGGAAGGCTTCTGTCGGTCAGAACGGGCGACCGATCGCAGTTGACGCCAGACCGTCCGCTCCTCATGGCAAACCGAAAGCCGAAAAAATGAAGCCCGGTGATTTCGCGTGAGATTATTTACTGAGCGTACTATACCTACAGTGTATTCGTATCTATTATGAGCGATGTATGTACTGAGAAAATGAACAAAAAGAATAGGTGATGAATGATTGCTGAATATGAATGGCGACGTGTGAGTATGAGTTGAATGCAGTGTGATAAGTACCCGAAAAGTCTGGAAGACACGGGGAGGGTTCGTGAATTTGGTCCAGAGTCCAAAAGTAAGATAGGCAAACCCTCCCGAAGACCGATGATGAGAAACGATGTGAGCGAATTAGCCAATGCGTACGAAAGACAGGGAATACGTGAATAACACATAACAGGCACAGGGGGGATATGGGCGGGTGACGCGGGGGGAGTATATCATGATTCATAGAAGGACACAGGGGGGATGTACGGGAGGACGAACGGGTCGAATGGATTGGGCCAAGCTCGGGGTAATCCCAGCGACTTGAAGATATGGACCTCGGCTGATTGTTGTACCGGTCCTCCTATCGGCCGCCGATGTTTGTTCGTCAGGCTCAGGGGTTGATGAGGATTGAACGGGTTTGCCACAAGCCGCACTCGCTTGCACTCCCGTCCTTCCTCCGATGTCACAGGCAGGACAGACGGCATTGAAGACTGAAGCGAAGACGGTGATGATGCCAAAGGGTGCCGGTAAGGGTTCTGGAGGAAAGAAGAGAAACCAGGAAGGGTAACCGAAGGGGTCAGCACATGGGCCTTGTTCCGTGGGGATGGAATGCAAAACGGAGAAAGCTCAAGATCGGAAACGAGAGCACGAGGGCGTTTGAGCGATGGCAGAGGGAGGGAAGGTGGAAGGGCGAGGGACGAAAGGTGTTCGTGGTGGGCCATCACATCCCCTTCTGCGATGGAGAGGTTCCAGTCGAGGATGTCAAGAAGTTCGCGTTCCATCCGGCCGATATCCTCTTTAGAGAAAGTGCCGGTCCACCGAGCCCACCTTGCGTTTTTGATGGTGTAATCTGATACATACTGGGAGAAGTATACGCGCGTCAAAGGACTGACGTTGCACGCATGGAAGGCGGAATGACTGGTTACCTTGGAGGCCAGGACGAGTGCACCAATCAAAATCCTCTCGCATGCCCACCGCTCGTCAGATATTTTGAACTGAGGCCTGGCCCGCTCCAGGTATACGAGAGCGACGAGGATGACTGAAATGTCAATGCGTGATCTATGGACCAGGTCCAGCGTCAATTGGAGCAATGGGCGGGGGATGGTCAACGGAGCGGCGGAGAGGTGGGATGTGGGGCGTCCCAGGGCGAAATCCACAGTTTCAATTGTGGTGTGGATGAGGTGGTCTGTTCGTTGGCAAGGTCAGAAGATACTCCGGGATACCCGGAGATTGGAGACGAAACTGACCAATGACATCCCTGTCAATCTTGCGGGACAGCATTTGGAGAACCTGGGGAGAAGAAGAGGGAGAGTGCATAAAGGAGTCGAAGGGGGAGGAGAAGGAGGAGGGGAGTGGCCTGGGAGATTTTTATTCTTTCATCGGGTCGGGGTTTGCTGGCCGTGAGCGGGGCGAGATGAGGACGGATGATAACCCGTGACTGCGCCACGGCCTGTCACGGCCGACGGGAGCTGCCGGCCGGGCCGTGCGACACGTGGGGGCGGCCGAAAAATAAAAAATAATGATATCAGCTTATCAACATTCTTCCGTAAATCTATTACGTAATATCCCAGGTCGTGTGATCACCGTAACGGTATGTATGGAACGCCCGTCGTTCCCGTCCAACCTCCACTTCTTCTGGACCTTGGGACCTGATACTTAACCTACTCCTCATTCATAAAATTTTCCATCTCCCTCTTCTCCTCGTTCCCCATCTCGAGCAAATGCCGACTCCCACAAAGAGTCCCGTCCTCAACGCAGTCGCAGAAATCCTGCTTCAGGCCGACCAGGCCACCCGCTCTCAGAACCCCTGCAGGGCTTCACGACTTCAAAGGTTCAGCAGCACAATCTCTGTGAATGGCCTCTCTTCACCCCATTCCAACGCGTTCTATTCCTCCTCTTCCGAGAGCATAACCAGACCCCATGCGTGCCCAGTTACACCCCAGATGGTGAGAGCCACACCGCTTTACTCCGCTTCCCTCTCGGTTAACCCACCCCTTTCACATGATATCAGTCGAAACACGCCAAGGCACTTCTGCTCCAATATCTAGACCAGAACGTTTCTCCGACCGCACAGTTTTTCGATGTCAACAACTTCCCCCTCCCGGTTGACGACAAGAGTCACGCGCTTGATGCGTTTCTCGACGCCACCGGTACCACGCTCACGAACGAGTGGTCACTTGGCGACAAGGTAGCCAACCACCTCCTGTCCGCCATCCGGAATCAGGATCGGCGGAACACCGTATGTGAGGCTGAACTGAAAGCTGAACTTCATTTCTCTCTCATCGTACGTCACACTCCCCCCTCCCCTCGCTTCATCCGCGCCTCCTGCTGATTACTTCATCGATCTGTCAGTTATCGATCACCTCGCCTCCCTATTCTCAAATTCGTCACCTCGAACGTGCGAAGCAGTTGTGTAAGAAACGTTGTGGTAAAACGTTCCAACTCTTGGAACGCACTGAACAGCATTACGCCAATTCCGTTTCTTTCCCATCTTCTCCGCCCTCTCCCCTCACCCCTGCTACAAGGTTCCATAACCGGCTCCGAAGCCGCGCCTCCTCTAGTTCACTCTCCTCCAGATATTCAACGGTTTCTTCGGTCTCCTCTAAATCCCTCGCAACTCCCCCTGTCCTCACTTCCAATTCGGACGATTCGACCGACTCGTTGCCCTACGGATCTTTCAGTGTTACTCCACCGGCGCGCCAATCTCTGAGGTACATCCATTCAAAGTCCGTTAGGCCCAAAGGTATTCCTTTCTTTTGGACCGTGCGAAGTACGAAAGTCGTCCCCCCGACTCCGTCTCCGCCGACTGAACCTGAGGAGGGGTTGCCCACCATATGCCGCACCCTCGTGTTCGATAACTCGATCGACTATAAGGAGTTCATCCCCCCGCGCATGGAACCCGAGAAAATGGTGAGGGTCCCATCAAGGTTTTCATCAACCACTGCTCGTCGCCCATCACCCTCTCGTAAAACGACGCCGGCGATGCTGACTCCGGTCACCCGAACCAGTTCCAACTGTGGAATGAACTCGATCTTGGCCGAAGTGGAGAAGGCGAGCAAGTTTAGAATGCAGTCGACTTGCTCCAAGTGTATGAGGGAAGGGCTCGACTATCCCAAGTGTCCACGATGCAACGAAACGTGGTGTTCTAGGGAATGTCGGGTTACGGGTGGGAAACATTCCTGCGGACCACCGTCGGTCTCCGCTCGGGGTTAACATCCCCCTCTTCTCTACAAACTTTGGGGCTCTCAATTTCTTCCACCTCTCCCTTCGAGTTGCTTTGCTGTTCTCGTTGTGTCTCATAGATTCTTGTCTCCAACCCCGTTTGTGGTGATCATATGGTTTTCCTTTTCCTCTTGATTGTGCTATCTTATCGACGGGCTTCAGGTTTTTTCAACCTATTTCCATGACCCCACCCCCTTCTTCCCACCCCCAAAAGTCCGCACTTCCCCATGTTTCGTTTCTTAAATTCCTTAGATACTTTATTCTTCCTTTTTCGTTATTGGAAACGTATTTCCTGTACAGCTCCAGCTTGTCCATCTTGTACACGCCCCAAGCCTCCCTCCCACATCCTATCGCCCTCTTCAGTCCACGCGTTGCACATTTTGTACCATCGATCCCCCTCCATCCCTCCATACCATCTCCCACCCTCTCCGTTTGGCAGGACCCTCCACGACTTGTCTCATAGACGTTTCTGCATCACCCTCCCCCATTTGTTCTCCCGCATCCCCACTGCACAAACACGGTCAAGCTCGTTCGTTACGCGTCGCGCGCTATCTCCCACTCCATCCCCACCTCCCGGAGGAGAGCCCTTCTCCATGCCTACCACGAACCGCAAACGATTCATGCATCATGCCTCAAACGACATCACTCGGGGAGTCCGACACATGGAATACCGTTTCCGGAAGCCCAACTTCTCTGGTTGGGGCCGAGACCCCGACGATGTGGACATCCGCACTGCCGGAACCATCGCGGACCGGATTCCAAACCTCCCGATATACGCACCGAAATTGACCCTGACCCGATTCCCGAAATCATCGGCCGAGGCTCTTTGACGCCCATTGTTCGGCGTCAATGTTCCTCATTTCTCCCCCCCCCAAAAAAAAAGATGAAAAACAATCTTTTTGATTCCATTACCACTGTATCCGAGTAGTCCCCGATTAGCTTACGTTGTGTTGGAACAGAGCTTCGGTTTGACTTGATTTTCTGCTTGAGATCGTGATGAACGATGATCGTCGCCTCGGTTTGGTGTTTTTTTTTTCGGTGGTCAACAGATGATCATGGCACCGATGAAGACCGTCAGGCGGCGAGCAGGCGTTGGGGAGATGCGCGACCCTCGCTGTTGGATGCTGGGTGCTCTCCACCAACCGCTCGGCAACGGCCGTCTTCCCCATGCCCACCGCCATCACCACGGACACGTACCTCGCGTTCCACCCCAATCCCATAATCTCCCGGCTAAGGCGCATCAAACGCTTTGGGTTGGACTTGGACACCACCAGAAAAGAGTTCCGTGAGTTGCTCAAGAGTGTCCACCCAGATCACACCGGTGATCTAAGGGTGCCGCCATCTGGAATACGTGGTTCATCGGTCTGCCCCTTATGATCCACAAGAACGACGCAGGTGTGGTAATGCCACGTTATCGAACCCTGGCCTTGATTCTTCCAAAGGGCCCGCACGAGGGAACGGAAAGGTGGAGTAACGTTGTAGTTGTGAACTCTCGAGAATGCGTCCTAGTTTCAGCCGTCAGATTCGGTCGGCTCTGTTTAACAGATCTTCGTGCAGTCGACGAAACCCATGGACTTGGAGTTCCAAGCGGACGTAGATGGTAACTTGAGGCACGTGAAAGGTTGGCTTATTCGTTCCTATTTCCTGCCTGTGGTCATTCCCTGCGGCGCGGGCGGAATGGTCGAAACCATATAGTACCTGGAGCCTCGCTTCCGTCGGGGGTGCTGTGGGGGTCCTCAGTGGACCACGATGTGGCCGGGCTTCCGATCGCTTCGGACTTCCAACGCCTCCTTTCAGCCCGGGACTGGCACTGTTGAGGTATGACTTCGCGAATCTCGTCGTGCTTACGCCTGATTCCGTGGTCACAGATCTTGCTCTCTGCTCCATTGAGAACGCCAAACTTCTTCAGCTACGAGGGCGAAAGGGAGGCGGTCTCGTGGCCAATCTTGAGGGGGCTCCTCAAGGGTAATGGTGAGTGGCAAGACGGTGTTTGGCTTGGGGAGACATTTGCCTATCCGACCACCGAAATGGGGTAGGAGGGAACCGTTTTTCGGTCGCGTAGGGCAAAGCCCTTGCACAAGAGAAGGTACGATTCTGCCCCTTCCGTTACAATGCCTCGAACGGCGTCATCTGCGGAAAATGGCAACGCCGAACAGAAAGAAGGAAAGAACAAACAGAACTGAGAACAAAGGGTGGCGAGGAGGGAAAAGATACACTTCGAGATGGGGGGAAATGACCTCGGAGCCCCCCCTCCGGAAGGGAAAAGAACAAGTCGCACGACGGCAGTTTACTTATAGAAGCGTTGGGCGAACTTTCGGCAGACGCGTTGTACACATGTCGATCCGAAGCGCGGTTCTTCGATAGGACGATACCTCCGAACACACACTGCCCTCCTGTGGCTTTGCTCAATGCTGTTTTGTCCGTCGCCTGGTTAAGTTTAGCAGGCAGAACCTCCCGCGTGGTCACGGTTGGGAGGCAGACCCGAGTCGTTAATGCACAGTTGTGCGTGGGTGGTTGACTTCTTTGGACAATACTTGTACGTAACGAGTTACATGGTAGAGGGCATCCAAATCCATCAGGTCAGGTTGCCGGCTCCAAACCCACCGCTAAAATATGGCCTCTCCGACCCCGGGTCATGCATCAGTGCCATTCACCCTCGCTGGGGTAGCCGACGTTAAACTCCTCAGCCAAATTCTGTATCTCCTTCACCACCTCCGGAGGAGGGTGATCTCTCCCGCGAAGCCTAAGGGAAACGACTTGACCGCCCGACGTCTGATGGGTGAGGTAATTTATCAGGGGGGTCCAGCCACTGCCTTCTTGAAGGGTGAAATAGTCCAGGTATAGGCGTCGCAAGGATGGGAGAAGTTTCGTGCGGGAGGGCGGGTCCGGCTGAAGGAACACGCCGAAGTCCACCCGCCCGACGAAGGATAGGTTCTCGATGTTCGGCATGGTGACGAACAGGTCCGCCATGGTATCCGTGTCTAGATCCCCTGTGAAGCCCACCACATGCTCCCGCGGGGTGAGTGTAATGAGGTTGACGCACAGTTCTTCCCCTACGTCTTGAGGAAGCGTACCCGTGAAATTTGACGAGAACGACATAGAAGGGTAGTTGTGCCCTGCTTGCGTAGTCGGAATATTGGATGTACCGATGGTATCGACCTCGAGTGAGATGTACTTGGGCCTGCGGCAGACCCTGACCCCAAGCCTACCCCGAAAACGGGCATCGTGTTGGAGGCGGTCCCGCAGGTATGGTTCAAGCAGTTCCGAGACCATCTCTTCCACACACTCTCGAAGTTCCAGGTCCACCAAGTCCAACGCGTCAGGGTACTCCAACCGTCGCAGTAACTGGAAGATGTGGCGACAATCCCCTGTCAACTGGAGCTTTTTCAAGCGACGCAGTGGAACTCGAAATGTGGAACCATCACCGCCGTCGTGGGGAATCGTTGTCTGGTACAATGAAAGATCTTGGAGGTTTGGGTTTGAGGTGAGGATTGAAAGTAATTGGGATGTGGTGGGGTTGTTCGAGATGGCGTAGAATCCGAGGCATAGACTGGTCAGGGATGTGGCCTGTATCTTGAGTTTGTCCCAGGGTGAGATTCTGGTAGCCGTTGAGATGTGGAGAACGCGCAACTTCGGGAATCGATAGCGGGCGAGGAATTTGGAGACGTCCAGGTGGGAGTCAGACACCCACAGCGATTCGATACTGCTGTCCCGGATACCTTCACCGTCGAGGGTCAACGAGGAAATGACGGATTCTAGAAGCTCCCCGTTCCACCCTTCAAGGTAGATGGATCGGATAGAATCATGTGCGACGCGATCTCGGAGCGCGTCTCGTAGAGGTTCATCCAAAACGTAGACCGTATCGTGAGTATCTGTGAGCAACACGGGGTCGAGGAGAGCGGCTCCAGAGCGCTGATAACGCCGCGACCATTGGTTCAAGTTGTTGCCCCAATGGGTCCATAGCTCTGGTGTGCCGGATGCGACTTCGAACCAGTGATGACAGACGAGGAGGAAGTTGTAAGATCCCTTCTCCAACCGCCCGTGATCGCCAACCGGGATGGTATTCCAGCGGAAGACTTGCCCGAGTAATTCGGGGGGCACTCGGGTGGTGATATTTAGCAGCGAGTTTTGAGCGCGCTTGAGCTGGGTGACATCTCCCAGGCCTTCCTCGATCTGCTTCTCCAAGGCCAGGATGGAATCGATGTTGATCTCTGGGCCCATGCTGGACGATCCGACCCACGTCAGGTATCGTGAAATGCACTGGGATGCGTTCGCTCACATCGAGGACAGCGATTGTTCGCAACTTCGGAGGTCTGGGGTCTCAGCGCTCAGCGCTCATCCTTGGGTAATGGTGCAGGCGTCGCTTGTGGTAGTGGTGGGGGAGAAGGAATTTTATATTTGAAATAATGCAAGCGATCGGATCGTTGGTGGAATCATCCTCCAGGTGCAAGAAGCGTTAGGGAGGACGAGGTTCGCCGGGCGGATCAGGCGAAACGTTCGGACACCGACGGTGACGGAAATTGGGGGTCGGGAGAAAACATTCGGACGTGGACAGACCTACCACGGAAATCCAAACCTTCGTTCGGACAAGGGTAAAAACTATAAAACTTTGGCTGGTGCTCTCTACAATTCGTTTACACATACATACCCGTCCACTTTGCATAAGGATAATCTACAACTGGTTGAAAGGGTCAGTGGGAAGGTCGTGGGAAACTTTGGGTGGCACTTCGATCGCGCTCTTCATTTCATGCGTTCCCCTGCCAGCAAGAGTGGCGAGCCACGGCAGTGCTGAAGTTGGGCGTCATCCGGTCGTTTCTCTACCCTTTTCTCGGTTTCAAATCGACGGTGAGCATCGGGGAGTCGCCACGGCGCGTTTTGTTGACTAATTTCTTTGTCCTAAGTCGCTTGCAACCTTTCTACCTGAACCATGCCGGTCACGTTGTACATCGCCCTGTACACCCGCACAGAGCCTGGGGCTGTCGGCTCCAACTTCCACTGGGTTCTCGTCGCGGGGAACACCAATAATGGAAGGAACAGCAGTGACTCCGAAGAAGAGGCTGACGATGATGAGCGAGCCCCGACACTACTCAACGCGTACCAGATCGTGAACAACCGAGGGGATCCAACCGAGTGGTTTGCCGAGCATCACCCACAGATCGATCCGAAGGCCCTCAGCCCGGAGACCTTTGTGGGGTATGTTCGACTTGGACCACTCAGTCCGGACATTGGAAATCTCATCGAGTTCGAGGAGTGGATGCAGTCGTGGCCAGCGGATCAGGGAGATAGCCCGTCGTTGAGCACTCACCGGAGGTGGTCTTGTGCGCAATGGGCGTTGAGAGTGTTGGATGCCCTCAAGGAGAGCGACACGTTGGTGCTCGAACCGGATCTGGCGGGTGAAACGTTTTATTGTCGTGTCCTCGCTAAGGGAATGGTGCTTGAGAACGTGCGGTTCTCGGATTTTACTGCTGGGAAGGTCCCTATGGTTGACTTTTAACCGTTTTGTGTAATCCCCAGGATTTTATGCGCAAGTTATGTCAGTAACGGTACACAATGATCCCTAATGCATGCGGCATCTACTTTGTTGTTTCCTGAGGAAGTTTTGTTGGATTGCACGACCGCGTGGACTTGCACACTTTGGGACCCTGGCAGAAGGTTGGTTAATCGTTCTCGATATTCGATATGAGAGGGAGGTCCCCGCGACCCCAGACTTCGGATTCGAATCTGCTCGTCGAGGGGAGCAGCCCGAGTTGCCCACACCCACACCGTAGGTCAGGTGGATCGGTGCGATGCCAGTTCGGTGAGGCAAAGGTGTGGGGCGTGGGGACAGTCGCGGCTCCTTGAGATCAACGGATCCGCGGTTTCGGCATGATCTGCGACTTCAACATTACCTCCCCCTTCACGGTCTATGAGTTCGTCGATTAACTGATATGATACAGGTGGCAGAGTTGGGATCCGCGTTAGGACGCATGCGCCGTGACATCATCATCAAAGATGTACACACGACTACGGCCCGGTGTTCGAGGACACCGCGGGGAGCTGTCGAGGAACGATAAAACATCCTTGATATCCAGCACGCTGGAGATACCTTCGGGATGTCCGGACCGATGGCTGGGGACCTTTGGCCGAACCTCTGGGATGGGGCGTTATGTGTGTCCGCCGGAACCCTCAACGGAATCTTAAACTCCGGAATAAACACGACTACGTGTACTCCTCTCTGGATGACTTGTGGTTCTTGCTCTGGGTCGGACTGCGGAACGGACTCCACAACCCTAACAACGAAACCCAACGCGTGGTCGGTGGGGGGCTGTTTCCAATTCTGCAATAGCAGCCGCCGATGCTCGAAAAGTGGCGGAATCTGACCGTAGGCCAGTGGGGAGGGTGAGTGGGAGCTAGAGGAGCACTATTTCCCATTGTTCCACAGGGTTGTGCTTGAGGTGTCAAAAACCTCTTGGAGCTACGGATTATCACCGGTGTGCGATCGAGGGTCATGAAGAACGAGGAAAAAGTGTGTCGATGGTGGAAGCACCGAGCAATTGAACTGGGATGTACGGGTCTTCTGTAGGTGTGGCAGGTGCATCTCGTCCCAAGGTAAAGTTGTCACGTTGAGCCTGCGATATACTAAATTCCAGGACAACACGCCGACATCGCACGTTCGTCTTCGCAGGAACACACAAGCCTAAGTACGTGGCCAGTTGTGAAGAACTTCGCTACCAGGATCCATCAGAATAATAAGCCAAGGGAACAATCGTAAGCGGTCCGGAGGGTTGACAGATTGCGCTTGGCCAATAGATCGACCGTAGGAATTCCCCATGCCCTAGTTGCCATTCACCAACGCGCGAGTTACGGGGGACAGCACCCAGAAGTCCCGTTGGCGCCGCTTAAACTACCAGAAGAACATCCGGGAGTCATGACGGGCATGTATTTGGTTCCTCCAAGAGAGCTCCGCGTCGACAAGTCTCCCAACCCGGAATCCCAACCTTACACGAGGAGCGTTGGCTCGGGATGGGTTATGGAAGTAATCCGAGATCGAAGAGTCAAGAAGAGTCGGTGCCGGTACTGCGAATATGAATCACCGTTGACGATGACCACGATGGTCAAGGTGGTAAAAGCATCGATCCACGGTCACGTGGCCCGGCCCACCACCACCTCCTCACGTCGACTTTCAGCTCCCCGTCGGGTTATGGACGCCCGGGAGGATGCCAAGGCCACAGAACGCGCAATCCCCACAAAGTTCGAGAAGCGCGAATGGTTCCTCGAGAATCTCCACCTCCTCCTTTCTCTCGACCTAAATCAGGATCCCCCCGATGAGGACTCCAGATCAGAGTGGCTGCGTCTACATTACCTGGAGTTGACGGTGAGCGATCGCACGCCCGTCGAAATAGGGTTGATTCTGATGGTGGGTCTACCCCTTATTTGTCTAGATAAAAACTTACCAAGAGCTGCCTTATCTTTTGGATCCATACCTCGAAGAAATGGTACTTCCAATCGTCGAGACCCTCAAAAGTCACGTCAAAGTTCTCGCCGCCGCCGATCCGGAGGGTGTTAGAGTGACTTTTCGCTTCGCAAGCGTTTGCTCTCTTCTTTACACCATCGTCAAATTCCGCGGCTATAAAACCATAGGTATGCGCTGGCTGTCATGCCCCGCCGTCAGCAATTGTAGGGCTAACGTCTGAGCGAAGTCCGCTTCTTCCCTCATGAGATTGCGGACCTGACGATCGTCCTGGACTTTTTCAAGATACCCCTCGATTCTAGCAAGGTATGGACTAGCCCCCGCTGGGAAGTCTTCTATGCCGTCATGTTGTGGTTGTCACTCGTTTGCATGATCCCGTTCGACCTTGATCGATTTGATGAAACCCATGAACGGGGAAAAACCGCGGAGGCAATCGAGGGGATCGCAAAGCGATATCTCTGTCGGGCCGGAGTGGAAAGGGAAGGCGCCGCGCTAGTGTTGTCTAGACTGTACACCAGGTGTGTCCAAAAATCCTCTCGATTGTGCTCGCAGTTGATATCGCCTCCAGAGCGGATACGAAGAGTCGTTTGGATTCGTTTATAGCCTGGGGTGAAGAAGCGATACTGGGGTCCACTGATTTATTCCTGGTAAGCTCCTCCGCCGCGAACCGCCTGGAAGTCGTTATCCGAGCCCATCCCCCCGTAGGCAGTGGGCATCTTGCAAGTGGTCTGTGAAATAACGAAAATGGCACCGTCGGATATAATGCGAAGTCATTCATCGGACCTACTAAGGATCGCAAGATCTGTCGACGACTCCAAAGGCTTTGATATCAACGCCATTGTCCGGAAGCTCAGGACGAAGGCTGTCGCACACGCAGGGATCAGGTTGCTCCCACCGCGCAATGATTCGAGGGTGCGGAAAGGTGAGTCAAGCTGAACAAGTTTGATACGAACATAACACTCGTTTGATCGGAAGGGAAGTCATTGGTTTCCACGGGAACACGCCAAGTTGTTCAAACGGAGGATGAAGAGACCGACGTCCCGGAAGAGATGGAGGGTATACTCGATGATCTCTTCCAGGCAATTCAAGACAAGGTGATCGGTGCTGCCACCTTCTGAAACGAGTTTGTTCTGAATGTTCTTTAGGATACCGTTGTTCGTTGGGCAGCGGCCAAAGGTATTGGTAGGATTGCCGAAAGACTTCCTTTGGACTTCGCTGGTCAAGTATTAGAGACTGTGATAAGCCACTTTTCGATTCACTCCGTCGCGGTCACGACAATCTACGAAATGCCGACGATCGCGGAGCCGACGTGGCAGGGCGCTTGTTTGACATGCGCCGAGATGGCCAGGCGCGGGCTGGTCTCCGACGAGCAGCTCCCGGTTTTGCTAGGGTGGTTATCGAAGGTCCGCAGTCAACGCGTTTTTGTGTAATTTCCGGTTCGATTGATCAACGTTTAGGCTATTTATTTTGATATCCCTAAGGGATCTCACTCCGTCGGATCAAGTGTGCGGGATGCCGCGTCTTACGTGCTTTGGTCGCTAGCTCGGGCACACGATCCGAAGGCCTTGGCTCCTTATGCCTCAGACCTGGCAAGACGGTTGGTAACCGTCGCCTTGTTTGATCGTGAAGTCCATATTCGCAGAGCTGCCAGCGCGGCTTTCCAAGAGCACGTCGGGCGGACTGTGAGTACGACTCCTCCACTTTCGCGGTACTGGCACTTACAGAGAGTAAAACAGGGTTTATTCCCTGACGGAATCGATGTTCTACGGAAGGCCGACTTCTACAGCGTTGGGACAAGGAGGAACGCTTTCCTGACGGCCGCGCCACAGGTTGGGGAGTGAGTGATGGTGTACAACGGCATTTAATCTGTCTCACACCGCAGAATTGAACACCATAAGGCACGCCCACTACAGGCCGTTCCTCATTGACCACCTGTTCGATACCACTCTCCGCCATTGGGAGTTTGAAACTCGGGTTCTCGGCGCTCAGTCACTAAGGGCAATCTCGGAGCTGGACCTAGCCGCATTGGGACCCAAGAACGCGGTCAGAGCGGTATGGCGCTCGCACCATCGTACGGCTCACAACTCGCTGAACATTAGTTAGGGAGAACTCCTCTCGTGTCCTGATACAAACGAGATCCACGGCGGGCTGGTGGCCCTATCTGAGCTAGCATCTGGTTTCAAAATTCGTGGCCTGGAACAGGAGCGACAACAGGTTCGTCCTCGACCTTCTTACAGTGGGGAGCCGGGGACCAACTACTGCCCAGGTGTTTCGCTATCTCTCAGGAGCCCCGATGAAGTTATTACAAGGCACGCGCAACGAGATCCTCTTGGCCGCGGCGTGCGATCTTATCGGGGTTAGCATTTCTTCCTCGGAGATCTCGCTACTCGATAAATCATCCGTCCCACACTGGAAACCGATTATCGAGATAGGACTAAGGCATAAGAATGCGTCTGTCCAAGAATCGGCGACGAAAGCTTTTGGCTCAGTCAGTCGACTGGTGGATTGCTCGGGCGACCTCACAAGGTTGATTCGGGAACTTCGAGTCGGTTTACCACCCATGCAACGGGGCATTGGTACCCTCGTTGGGGTGTTAGACTACAAGGCATTCCCCCATGGCTTAGAAAGTGTCCTGACGTTCATTTTAGAAAGCGTTGACCATAAGGTACGTGTGGGGGCTTCGCGGTGTCCCTGGTTAACTTTTTTTATCAGTCACCTCATTTCATGAGCAACATCGAGGCACGAAGGAATTGCTATCATTCACTTCCTCTGATCCTTTCGAACGTGCAAGAGCGGATACCCGATTGTAAGCCGGGCAACCCTACGAACGTTACGAGTGACCCCCAAAACTTGTGACAGATATATCCCCAGCCTTCGTGGCCCGATGTTTGGACGCCTTTCTAGCTGGTTTGACAGACTACACCACCGATGAACGGGGGGATATTGGATCTTGGATACGGATCTCCTGTGTCCTTGGCTTATCTACGTTCGCTCAGATCTTTTTCGCTCAATCAAAGTCCCTACCCAACCTTATCGAATACTTCCCTCCCGAGAAATACCACGCCGCGATCGGGGGTATTCTCAAGCAGGGTGTCGAACGGTTAGACAATGTTCGCCAACAGACGGGGGCTCAGCTCGCGAAGTTACTCCGTTCGCCTTTACCGGAAGTGGTCGGCAAGGATAGATGGAAGATGCACGGAAGTGATATTTTGAACGAGTTATTCCAGAGGTGAGTCCGCGGACCCCGTCAGGCGTCACACACCTAGTAACCCAGCCATCGTAGCGGAAAGGGAGGAGAATGGAACGACGCAACGTGGTTATACCCGAAAGCCGTCCGTTTCCTCGAGATACCAGAGTATCGCAGCTCAGCTCTGATGGGGCTCGTCTTGAGCCTCGGAACAAAGACAGAGAGCACGGTGGGCACCCTTGTACGCTTGTTCGCGGTGCCAGAATTCAGCATTACGCCAGCATAAACCAGTGTCGTCAAGTTTGGTTGGGTTCGTCCAGGACCTTTCACCAGAAACTGGAGTGTACCCGCAAGTCAACCTGGCCAGTGATCTGGTGGAACAGCTGAAACAGAATTTCTCTAACAACAACATCTTCATTCCACTCTTACAAACTTTCAACGTCTTGCTTGAAGGTAGTGCTCTCGACTCCCTGAACGGCAACGCCAAAGGAGAGAAGCAGTGAGTTTATACATTCCGCCCATGTTCACACAAGGGTTGAGCACAAATCGCCTGTTAGATTACGCGGTTTGTTGTCGGTTGCGACGAGAAGCATCTCTCGCATCAAGAATATTTCACGGATCCAGGTATCGATGAGAGTGTATGTAAATGGGTTGCGACCTCGCGGGAAAAGCTCCCGGGACTGATTTCTCGTGACCGTTTAGCACCGTAGACCTGCTAGCGTTCCCGGCACTCTTTGCTGCCGGATTGGACAAGGCTGCCGAATTCCTCCGACATCAATTTCCAATGGTGAGGGTCCAGCGCGCCGGGCTTGTCGAGGTAACTCACTGTGGAGCAGGTTAGGGCTGCTACCGCCGAGTACATGTATCTCGTCATGCAGAGTAAGGAGCTCGGGAAGGATACTGATGCGGCCGAGGAGGTTCTGCTGGAAACGGAATGGTGAGCCCCTCTCCCTGCGTAGCCGAGGGGACTCTCTGGTCCTGATTTTGCTTAGGTCCACTATCCCAGAGAACGAGTTGGCAGACGCGACAGAGAAAGTTGTAGAGTTATTATCGTAACGGCAGTAAACTAGCCGATCGGGTCGGGTATTGTAGTGCTTTGCCGAATCTACGGAGAGTGACTGACTGTGGGAAAATCCAGCAGAGGAGGTAATCTCTCTTCATCAAGCTGCATCCTTCCACCCGCACCAGCAAACTCGTATCGTCATGTCCTCGGGTGCCCGGATCAGCGATGGCGAGCTCGCGGCCATTAACGCCGCTGCAGTTACTCGGGAGTACCGTGTTCAACCCCACCTAGGTGCCTACCGTCCCAGCATACTTCGACCGATCCTGACTTATATCGACTAGATTACCGCACCGTCTCCGCTATAAACGGGTGAGCAACCGCCTCATTCAGTCCCTCCAGGAACCTCGTTGAAGACCCGTCGTTCGCCAGACCATTAGTTGTCCTCGATAACGTCAAAGTGAGCAAAAAGCCGGCCGCCGCCTATCGCCCAACCTCCCACTGTGCCCAGGAGGAAACTGAACCTCAAAGTTTTCTAGTTCCCCTCGTACAACGAAATTGTGACCCTTACGCTTCCGGATGGTTCAAGACGCGGTGGTCAAGTTCTCGAAGTTCAGGGCAAAAAAGCCATTGTGCAAGTGTTCGAAGGGACTTCGGGCATTGATGTCAAGGCCACCCACGTGGAGTTCACTGGGGCGAGCATGAAGCTCCCTGTTGCGGAGGACATGCTGGGGCGCATTTTCAACGGTTCCGGCGCTCCGATTGACCAGGGTCCGAAGGTGTTTGCAGAGGATTATTTGGACATCAATGGTGCGCCTTTCGACTGTTTTAACCTAAGCCGGAACTCTGAGGCATTTTATTTGACACCTAGGCTCACCAATCAACCCATATTCTCGTATCTATCCCGAGGAAATGATTCAGACCGGTATCTCGACCATCGACGTCATGAACTCGATCGCACGTGGACAAAAAATTCCCATTTTCTCGGCCGCCGGTCTCCCGCACAACGAAGTGAGCGATTCCTCGCATCCTTAGTGCTCACAAGCTTACCAAAACTACTTGTGGCGACAAGATCGCTGCGCAGATCGTGCGGCAAGCAGGTCTTGTGAAGCGCCCAACCAAGGACGTACACGATGGACACGAGGACAACTTCTCAGTCGTTTTCGCTGCTATGGGTGTGAACATGGAGACTGCCAGGTACTTCAAACAAGACTTCGAAGAGAACGGAAGTTTGGACCGTGTCACTCTGTTCCTGAACTTGGCCAACGACCCCACCATCGAACGTATCATCACTCCACGCTTGGCGCTCACCACCGCAGAATACTATGCTTACCAGCTCGAGAAGCACGTGTTGGTCATCTTAACGGATATGTCCTCCTACGCTGATGCCCTGCGAGAGGTCTGTGCACAGAGCATTTGACGACACGCCATCGTGGTCTGACTCCCTGGATAGGTCTCGGCCGCCCGTGAAGAGGTTCCCGGTAGACGTGGCTACCCTGGTTACATGTACACAGACTTGTCCACGATTTATGAGCGTGCAGGTCGCGTTGAGGGAAGAAACGGGTCGATTACACAGATCCCCATCCTAACTATGCCAAACGACGGTGAGTTCCCAAAGCAGGTTCGATGTTCAAGAACGTGCCTGATGCCAATTATCGATTTTCCTAGATATCACTCACCCTATTCCCGATCTTACCGGATACATCACGGAAGGACAGATCTTTGTGGACAGGCAGCTGCACAATCGTCAAATATATCCCCCGATCAACGTATTGCCTTCTTTGTCTCGTCTGATGAAGAGTGCGATCGGTGAAAAACTTACAAGGAAGGATCATGGTGATGTTTCTAATCAGCTGGTGAGTGTCCACACGCGGTACCGGAAAACCTCGGGCCTCACAATCACGCAACAAGTACGCGAAATATGCTATTGCCCGTGATGCAGCCTCGATGAAGGCGGTGGTCGGCGAGGAGGCGTTATCAGCTGAAGATAAGCTCGCGTTGGAGTTCCTGGAACGCTTCGAACACGAGTTTGTGGCTCAAGGTGAGATCTAATGCGAGATGGATCTTGTGATTCTCGAGGACTGAAGGAGCGTCCACTAGAACCATACGAGTCGAGAACCATCTTCGACTCACTTGACCTTGCATGGTCGTTACTCCGCATCTTCCCTAAGGAGCAACTGAATCGTATCAGCCCGAAGATCATCCAAGAGTTCTACGCCAGGAAGCCGACGAGGAAGCAGGCGACAACTGCTGGTGATGCACCAGAGGTGAAGGAGGACAAGTTGATTGATGCCTAGGGAGGAACGGTTGTTTCCTTCGTTTAACCTTGTTACGCATGACACGAATGGGAATACCCGATAATCACCGCGAGTTTTGCGCAAGTGAAAGAACGGCAGTGAGGATACTATATCCGCCAGTGTCGTCTCTCTGCCTTTATATATGAAATGCCACGGGTAGCGCCATAGAATCCGATACGGGTGGGCTGGCAGGAGGGTGTGAAATTTCGGTGATCCCTTTGATGCCAGCGATATCCCATGGCAGCAGCAATAGGTGGAAGACGGTGGACGAGTTGGACGAGTGCCAGGCGTGAATTCATTCGAAGGCCGCTGCGGAGACAAGATTTTCACTCAAAGGTCAGCACATCAGAACCCTGGACAGCAGTGCTGGACGTACGGGTGAACGGGGCCATCGAAACGGGTTACCCCGTCGGACGAGCCTTTGAATTATGATAGCCCAGAAAACGCCTGCACAGTTGTGATCATTCTGCGGCGTCGCCTCCGGAGGTTAAGCTCGAATTTCTGGTGGGTTAGACCTGTTGCCCATGTTGCGCTCGCTTTTCGGATGGGCCCAAGAGATCGAGGACCTGCTGTGGGCGGAGGGCTGGGACGCCGATCGGTTCCACGGCAGCCTACAGGAAACACGGAAGGCGCGAACCGGAGATATGGAGGATCACACCCTGAGACGGGTATAACACGTCCCTGCCACCCGAGATGGCGGGCGTCCAGATGGACGTCCGGGACAGGGATGGATGAATAGGTCGCCACGCTGACTTGTTCCGTTCAGTTATAGCCGCCGCGCTGTGGGGTTTTATTACAACATTCTCATGATGGGGATGGCCTATTTTCATTGCACCATTCCAATTCCGGCCTCGTCGTTTGAGCAAGGCATGTGCCACCCCACAAGAGCGTTCCAGCCAGACAGTGCGGAGGGTGGAGAAGAGTGGCTGGTGATGGACAATGATGGGTGATGGGTGGCAAATGACCAAGGAGAGAATTGAGGATTCATGTTCTGAAATCTCAATCTCGAAATAATTTCCGGCCGGTTACATCAAGCCATACTAAGTATAACCTACTAAGCATAACCCGAGCATGGCCACAAGCGCAAGCGATGGCCGAAGACGTGTGGTGTCTGGTAGGATTAGCCGAACTTGGATTCATCGTGGTTTGAATGCGGCCGCACCCATTTGGTCCGGTAAAATGCTTCATGACAACCTGGCCCCTCGCGTTTGCCGGTCTTTGACCCCCTCTCTCCTCTCCTCCCATCTCCCCCCGCAATGGACGACTATATGGACGATGTCACTCACGATTCCCCCTCCCTCGGCCAGATCTCTCGGAAGCGTAAGGCCGACGGCGACGACCCCGCCTCCCAAGAATGCCAATCCCCAGAACCGATGGTGGTGGACCCAATCGATGGACTGCTGCCAATCCCGAGACACCACCAGTGGTCCGGAAGCTCGGATGGCCACATCTCTGCCCCATTCATGGAGGAAAACAACCTACCGACTCTGACCTGCCGATCTCGCGAGCCCAAACGGCCAAAGATCCAAGTCGCGACCACTCCTGCGACGGGAAGCCCTCCCCAGCGAAGGCGGGGGGGAGCGTCGTGTTCACCGCAGCGCAGAGGCGGCCGTTCTGGCGATTCTCCACATGGTTACATCGAGTCGATTACTCGATCTGATTCGCCCAAGAGCCGCCGACATCAAAAGGCGTCTGCGCTGTCGACCATAGACTTGGATTCTCCGCACATTCCCTCGTTCCTCCCGATTCCAAATCGCGAGACTTTGAAAGAACTCGACCTCGAAGCGGTCTTGTGTAATCCGCAACTCCGTAAGTCACATAGTTTTTTTTTCAAATGGGTAGCGAAAAGTTTATCATCACATCCATCGCCTGTCCATTTCCGAAACCCAACGCCCTCGGTTAGGTCACGACTTGCTGTTCGACTCCGGGCTCCAGTTCCGTCCTACATCAAGTCGGCGGAAGCGCGATCAAGCCGAACTTTACTGGACCGCGGTTACCCGAGAGCTCGAATGCCGTTGTACGTGCATCACATGGGACGAACTTGGCCGCATCTTGGCAGAGCCTGTCTGTATCTGCAGGGACACCCACTCTCCCCCCACCCACGCTACGGCTCTCATCCTCCCAAATTTCCGAGGCAAGACCTTGCGAACTGCTTCGAGAATTCGTCACCTGTTCTCGGAGCTTTTAGAAGTCCTCCTCTCCGTCATCCAACCTCTCCCCCCCAGCGTTCTCAATTCAACCGTTAGACCTACCTCGCTCCAGCCCCCTCTCGACACACTCACGACTCAGGAAAATTACATCCGATCGATACTGGATCCAGAGCTGATCCAGCAGGAAATCTACCATGGCGTTTGGGACGCCTCGGGTCTCTTTCAGGTTCTTGGAGAAACTCTCAAATGCCATTGTGCTCCAATGAGGGACCGTAATGTTGAGGCCATGATCCAGACCGCCCAGTCTTGCGTCGATGGTAGGAACGCTACCTCCCTGGCCAAAGCTATTCGGATGTGCTTCGACGTTTTGGAGTTCATGAAGCTGGTAATTGTCCATTTTAGCCGCCCACGTGCCTTTCTCATTCCATGTCAACTTTTGCCATTGTAGGACATCGCAAACCACCAATTACAAAGCCTCCGTCCCTACCTTTTGCGTTCTGCGCCAGAATACGAACAAAGGACGTTCCAAGACAAGAAAAAACGAGACAACACGGATCTTGCCATCACGAAGTCTTGGATCCGGAGAGCTTTTACCCAACTATCTACCGCTACGCGACCCAACACCGTCAACCCACAAGCATCGGCACGCATCTTCCGTTCACTCCGCCGATCCGTACAGATCAACATCACCGTCATTAAGGCCATCATTAACCTGATCTTCAACCCAAAGCTCCCTGCTACGTCCGACACCCCCTCACCAGAATCCACTTCACCGAACGCCGGCGTTGCCCTCGCCCCCCGAGTCCCCCCTACATCTACCACAAGATCACCTTGTCTGGCCATCGAAATCCCAGAAACTCTGTTCCTTGACGTCGCCAGGTTGGGAATATACACCACTGATGCCGTCGATCTCACGGCTATCTACATGTTCCTCCTTCTGTACCGTCAACTCGTATTCTCTGAGACTTCTAGGGCAGGGTGGGATGGTAAGGGGAAGGTGGGCCGGAAGATCGCCGAGCTTGAGCTTATAGGGCTCAAGTCGGAGATTTGGGCTGTCGCTCCACCGAGGCTGGGGTCGTGTTTCATCCCAGAGGC
>Ga0307516_10002935_pt1 | contig 22327 bp, 29 predicted proteins | sample 19_EM_MG_FD_203310 | JGI IMG/M metagenome (GOLD analysis project Ga0307516, IMG submission 203310) | Populus trichocarpa ectomycorrhiza microbial communities from riparian zone in the Pacific Northwest, United States - 19_EM | ecosystem: Host-associated > Plants > Roots > Unclassified | place... | reverse complement strand
TCACGCTCTTTGGCTGTGCGTCACATATGTCACATAAGAGTGACAGATTTCGTGTTGCATATATCTCATAATGCATAGCCCAAGTGCCGGTCCCGACGTTATGCATTATGAGCTAGTCGACTGTAATGGTATCCGCTCCAGCCCTTTCTGTTATCAAGAACTCCACCTACGACAGGTCCAACCAACGACTTAGGTACGTCAACAACCTAGTATGTAAACCGTCACTGTTCCATGTAATCAAAAATTTGTCGAACGGTTTATAACCAACTTGAGTTGACAAACCGGTCATGACCACATATGATGATCAATCAATAGATATTAGAGATTCACTATCCGGCCATTCAGATGTCGTGGGCGCGTGCACAAGATCTAAGTGGGTAGTACCCCAAGTCCCGGAAGGACAAGTGTCTGACACTCACAACACTAATTTGAAGTGAGTATCCATGAAATCAATTGGAATCTTTTAACTCGTCCTGGTGAGAATCTGATCCACTGCTTGATGTGAACGGAATGGAACTGAAAAGGTTGGCCGGATAGTGGTGTACGTGGGTAGTCCTAAAAAAACATGCTGTTAGTTGACCCCGGAATTCTACGTTATGTTTGCGCTAACAAAAACCACCAGATCATATTTACTTTTTCAAGACAGCAGAAATTCCACCCGCTGTCTCCTGCCGCCATGGCTATGGACCCCTCCTATGGAGGATTGTTCGAGGTGATACCGAGAACAAAAGGCGCATATACTACGCAGTGGCATGAGCCTGTTTTTTCTTCTCTACTCTGACCTGTAAGCTAGCTGATACACTCTTAGTACAAGTTTGTATTCGCCGACGGACAGATATGAAAAGACTTCCGTTGGGACCCATCAAGCCCGGCGCGTACACCTCCAAACTCGAGCGACCTCGAATCTTGTCAAGGAACACCCTTTCTCTCGTCGGTTTCTCTCCCGAGATCACTGATACGACAGGTTTCCACATGCAGGTTTACCGTGTCCATGCGGCTATCTGTCCATGCATATACGCACAGGTTCAATACTAGAGCAGTAGGACGGAAGATGAGATGCAGCTACTATGCCACATCGGCATGTCCGACTTGGTGAAGAAGTGACTGGTCTGATATCGACGTGTTTAGTTGCACTTGCAAGGTCAATATTGTTTTTTCCCCGTGTATTTGTACGGATGCAGAAAATTTTCTTTTCCATTTGCCGTCTTTCTATAAGTGTAAAATACCAAAATGATTCCGACATACTGATCGTAAGTAAACAAGTTTTGTCTTGATTCGTCTTGTAGTCTTCATAACTTGACTTGACCCAAGGATCTGATAAACCTCCCGGCAAAGCCCCACTCAAGCTGCCTACCTTGGCGAATCGCTACTCCCAGATCGTCAGCATACGTCCAAACAAGGCCAGGGGCTTTAAGGAATAATCGTCCGACGAAGACCGCATCGATGCCCTTGTCCAGAACACCTTGTGCAATCTTCCCATTCGTGATCAATCCGACAGCCCCTACGAGGAGTCTATGGCCTTCCGGGAGCGATCGTTTGATATCCTCCGAGAAAGGTGCTTGGTAGGCGGGACCCGGCTGAATCTTGCTATGGATGCTATTCCCGCCAGACGAGATGTCTAAAAAGTCAACACCGTGTTCGTACAGGATAGGTGCGAGCCTGCATGTGTCTGCCGACTTCCACGAGGGATCATCGTTTTCCTCAAACCATTCCGTCGCTGATATCCTTGTGCAAAATAAGTCTTCGAATGCAGAGACCCGAATAGAGGGAGGAAACTACCTGAGGAAGAGAGGCATGTCCTCAGGGATGACCGCCCGGACAGCATCGACAACTTCAAGCGTCAACCGGATACGGTTCTCGAAGCTGCCACCATACTCATCTGTACGCTGATTGCTGATCGGGCTGAGGAAAGATTGCAGCAAGTATCCGTGTGCGTTATGGATCTCAATAACATCGATACCAGCCTTGACAGCCCTGGCAGCTGCGTCTGCGAACGCTTTGACTATTCTTGCGATGTGTTTTGTGGTGAGCTCCTTTGGCACAGGCATCCTGGGCGAGAAGGACAAAGGAGATGGTCCCCAAATATGGTCCGGCCATCCGCCAGTATTCTCCGATCTTAGCATGTTTCCGGGAATCCAAGGAGGGGTAGTGGATGCCTTCCGCCCCGCATGGGCTATTTGGATGCCTATCTTTTGGCCTTGGCTGTGTGCAAACTCGATAATCCTTGCCAACGGTTTAATATGCTCGTCGGACCAAAGGCCTACGTCTTCTGGGGAGATACGTCCTTCGGGAAGGATGGCGGTAGCCTCTATAAATGTCAACCCGGGTCCCCGCATCAGAATTCCGCCGACTGGGATGAGAGCGTCAGTAGAGCGTTTCGGAAAGTGAACGAGACATACGATGTGCCAAGTGCCACGGTTGGAGAAACCCATCTTTTGCAGAATAGGTGCACATGGGCGAGACCTTGCAGGTGGAACCAGAAGATTGAGTTTAGTGGGGCGGGGTTGAATGCCGTTACGTACGAAGATCCTGTTTTGCAATTCAAGCCCACGGATTCTCAACGGCTGGAAGAGCTTCGGGATAGGTTTTCCGTCCGGCTGAGGGACTATGGCCGTCCCGGCGGGGGGATTTTGGATTGGGGTGAAGAACGAAACATTGGGTGCGGGGACGTTGATGTTATCAGGAGGCATCAGAGTGATGATGAGAGTCGTGCGGTCGTCGTCTTTGTACCTAGCAGAGAATCCCCATCCGGAATATCATAGGGCCTGGAGGCGAGAAGTTGACTCGGCGGATAGCCGGAGACTCTTCGCGAAATAATTCATGAACGTTTGAAAGATTAGCACATAAGTATCTCCTCCACGCAGTGCACGGTCGCCGCGTCCCGGCGTTTTTGGCCGAAAGTGCTTTCCAAACGGGGAAACAAAGCCTGTGACGCCATACTATCCCTGTATCTTCTCCCCACCATGGAAGCTCCCGAGCTCGACACCCCAGGCCCATTGGCCAAACTCCCAGACCGGTGCCAGTTTTGTCTCACACCCGCAATCCAAATCCCTCTAAAGACCTGTGCCAAGTGTCGGGATGCTTTTTACTGCGTGAGTTCCTGTGTCAATGATGCTGGGGGCGATCAACATCGACGGTCCGATCCAGAACAGGGCCTGCCAGATGAGAGATTGGGAAAGACACCACCAAGCATGTGAGGCTGTTCAACATGCTTCCCATACCATTTCACGCTGTCAAGGTATATATGCTTTTCTTACTTTGGGAGTCGCCTGGAGGGGAGGTTTGTCATGTTAACCTCTCACCCGCAGTTCGCCATCCTTGCACACAGTACCGAGCATATGAGCCGTCGCAGCAGCCCTCACGTGCAGACCAGGTATTTCTCTCTACAGTGGAAACCTTGGCTTGCGTTCGCGAGGTCTTGTCAAGACTGGTGATGCACAATTCGGAAAAGGGAACCATGAAGGGGGATCATGATTGCTGTGGCATCGACGAGGTGTCTTGAAGTGTTGCCTTCTCTTGAACTGCGTGTTATCAAAATCGCTTTTGTATCAGTACAAATTTGAGTAGGATCAAAGTTAGGCAAAGGTATCATACAAGACGACAGCTACACCCACAGCGAACAACCCTCCCAAGAGTAGAGACACATCATCGATCCAAACCAGGAACCGAAATAGCGCGCCGGTAGTTCCAACGCCATAATCGGGCTCTAAACAGATCTTGCCCTCCACGACAGAAGAGGGGAGGCTGGCCAAGCGCCTCATCATGATGGTATGCCACATCATATTAATGCTAGCCCCCACTAGTGGTATAGAGGGTAAATATTTTTGCAACCAGAGGTCATGTTCCGGTCGGAAGGCAACAGACCAAGCTGCATCTGGGCAAGTGGTCCCAGCAGGGCCTACAAGACCCTTGAGGAGCGTAGGTAGGTCGGGGCACAGCACAGAGCCCCTTCCTATTCCGAGCAGGTGAGCGTGATTGGAGGAGAGCGCGGTGTACAAAATTTCTGGGGTCTTGAGACCACCGGTCAGGAGTACAAGGGGAGGTAACGGTCCCGTGGTTTCCTGGCAAGAGTGGAGAGTGTTCACCACTTCCCTGGAGAATCGAGAAAAGAGAGCTTGTCTTGGCGATGCTGTACTTGAAAAATCTTGCGAAGTGATGACAAGTGAGAATATTTTCCCCAAGCGCGCGCGAGTGGGACTCGTACCTGGCTTTTCATAGTCTCCTCCGCTGACTTCGATGAAATCCACCATACCCCAGCTAGCGATTGTCCGAACGTGATCCAGCACACGGTCTTGATCTTTCGTTTCGTGGTCGTCTTTTTCCGAGTTAATATAGTCGGCAGCGTTCATCTTGATGGCCACGATGAAGGTTGTCGGGACAACTGCTCGGATGGCGGAGACGGTGCGGTGTAAAAGACGCAGAGCATTTCCGGAATGAGAGGAATACTCGTCCGTACGTTTATTAGACTGCAATAAATCATGACTTTCCAAGAACGAACAGGTAGGAGTCGATCTGACCTTGGGTGACATGAACTGTGCCAGAAGATCTGCCGGGGGAAAAAATAATTCTCGTCAATCCGTAGATTTTCAACCGGTTCAAAAGATGGGGGAAGGACGACACTCACAGCCATGCGCAGCATGGATCTGAACACCGTCAAAACCCGACATGTGGGCGACTTTAGCTCCTCTGACGAAACCTTCAACAACATTGTCAATATCCGAGATCGACATCGGACACGGTGTCTGGAAGAATACGCTATGCAGGACATGGGAGAACCACCCCAGATGATGGGTTCCTACTCTTATAGCGCTCGGAGCCAAAGGCGGTTGAAACGGCCGGCGTCCACCAAAGAAATTCGTAGACTGGCGTCCTGCATGAGATAGCTGCATGACAGCAAGGACATTTTTGGACGCGACTGAATCATGGCCGCCGCCGTGTATGGCGGCTGCCCATTGCCTGAACGGCCGGAGAGAATGGTGTGGGATGACGACGTCGCGACCGAGGCTGAGGTGTGTGTGGGACACTTGCACATTCCCGGTAATGACCATCCCCCAATCATGCTCCGACCACTTGGAGTAGAGCGAGTAGTGGTAAGAATTTGGGGGCCCACCGAGGAAAGCGGCAAGGTGTTCGTAGAGGGCGACCTGGACGCGGTCAAAAAAAAATTATAAATAAAAAACAAGTCTCTCTACCTTGACTAGTCGATTTTGGATTCGTCGACTGCATGGGAGATGGATTGCGGAGAATATCTCTGACATTCAAACTTCAAAGAACGGATACAGGTCATCACGTGCCCTGCCCTCCCTTTCACCTGGACCACGACGTCGACATTCTCTGCGCGCGTTCGAACGCTGTCGTGGTGCGGACCGTGCGGCCCCGAGAGCCAACCTTGGAACGACCTCGGATTAAAACTAGATGGCAACCAAGGAAGACCAGGAGACGCTCCGACTTCTCGTCCAGCATGTCTCCCGCGCTTTTTACGAGCCAAAATACACCATCATCATGGACCAGCTTGCCCGTCACCCGGTGTAAGTAAGCAGGTCGAGACAGCGACCTCTGACATTCCCCTTCTCTAACGTGTTAACGGACGTTGATCCCATGTGCCCTTGTTGTGCAGTCTTAAAGACGACGATCTGGCGGGCAGGATGGGGTTGCAGCCAAAAGAGCTGAACAAGGTCATCGCTGTGCTTTCCAATGATTGCTTGATCAAAATGTGCGTCGCCCTCCGTTCCATGTGCTGCCTTCGACGATGCTGAGTAATCTGGGGAAACAGCTACCGTCAGAACGAGCTCAAGGAAGGTGCTCAGCGGTCTGTTGGAAGACAGTACTACTACATCGACTACGAGTATTTTTGCAACGTCGTCAAATGGCGCATAGCGAAAATGCGATACATCATCGATTCTTCGCTTCGCAACGTCAGTGTCCTGCCTTTTTTTTTATAAATTGTTCATCAACATAGTCGACCGGTCTTGCAGGAGTTAGACAACAAGGGCTATATCTGCCCGCAATGCAAACAGTCGTATACGCCTCTGGAGGTCGACAAGCTGATGGACTTTGCGATGGGGACGTTGATATGTGAGATTTGTCACGCGGAAGTCGTGGACAATGAGAATGCGGAAAGCGTGCTGGGAAGCAAGGATCGGATGCAGAGGTTCAATCACCAGATGCGGTTCATAAGAGAGGGTCTCCAAAAGAGCGAAGCGATGGTTCTCCCTGCGTCCGTTCCTTCTCTTCTGACCTTTAAAGGGACTGATCATCACCGACTTTCCATAGTTTTGACGTGGCAGCTTGGGTGAAGAACAACCTCACCGATCCTGAAAAGCTGAAAGCTGCGCAAGATAGCTCAGGGTTGAAGGTGGCCGGTTCAGAGGGTGCCCAGCGCGAAGACGAGGGGATAGGGATCATGATGGTCATGGATAAGGACGAGACGACGCTGCAGATGGAGCGCGCTGCGCAGGCGGAAGAGAAGAGGCAGCAGAACGCGTTGCCGGCCTGGCACTTGAAGAGCACGATCACGGGCGACTTGACGGCGCTTGGAGTGAAGGAAAGCGCGAGGGTGGAAGTTGCGAACATGAATGGGGCAGCGCCGACATCGAACGATGATATTTTGAGAGGCCTGGGTGTGGTCGGTGGTGCGCGGGTTGACCGCCACCGCCAGCATCACCAGCCGGTTTTACATGTGATGGAGGACGTGAAGACGGTGGTGAATGCAAAAGCGGACTGTGAGTTCCATTGCCTTGTTTTCTTGCTCCTATGGTAACGTACACGTCTCCTCGCAGATTACGACCAGTACTATGCCTCGTTGGCCGCCTCATCAGCTGCGGCGTCGGCGCAAGCTACGCCTTCTGGGCTCAGCATACCCGGGAGTTCGGATTTTGGAGATGTTGGGTATGAGGAAGAGGAACGGAAGCCGTCGGTGGAGTACCTCGCTTCTCTGAACGAGTATCGCAAGCGCTCGCGGTCAATGGAGGACGTGGGGGGTCTGCCGGCGAAAGCCAAGGTTGCCAAGGTGGACGAAGGGCTCAATGGGTATGGTGAGGGTGCGATAGCGCTGCCTGATGCGCTGCCGTTGTTGGCGTCGGAGGACGATCCTCTGGTTTATGGTGTGTCCCTTGCCTCCTGCTCTTCGTTGCAAGGTCATCTTACGCGGGATATGATACAGTGAATGGTAGACCTGTACCTTATTCTCAGGTGGCGGAGGAGGACCACGATTTGATGACGCCGGACGAGTATACAGCTTACTTCGAGGTCATGCAGGCACGGTCGTGATCCCTTCAATGATGGTGCATTGTACATGATTAGGAGGATGTATGTGTGTACATAGTCGCCATGGTATCAACTGCCTGTGTGCATATTTAACTTACTGTAATGAAAGATAATAGATCTAATCCTTATAGATGTAATCATGAATGGTACCGCCCTTCTGGCTGGTAAGCGTCGCACCCCATGGCCGCCAGCCACTTCTCCCTGGTACACTGTCGGGAAGTTACAGCCTGCATGTGCACACCTGTGCAATGGCCGACGGAACAGGCTGGGGATCTGTTGAGGCCCATCGAAGACGTGAGTTTGGGGAGTAGTTTGGGGAGGGTTGCGAGAGAGGTGGCATATGTGTAGATGTTGACACGTTGCATGGAGCTAAGGTCAGGAGCGATGAAGTAAAGGATGTGCTGCTTAAGTTCAGTGGGGAGCAAGACGAGGTAGTTGTCAGCGGTCGGCGGGGATCGATGATGATCTGATGAGGGTAGGGGGGTTGATGGTGCTGGATGAAGCAAAAGGATGCGCGCATGTCGCAAGAGACGAAAGGACTGCTCCTCTGTGGCGCGTTTCAGCTGTGCGTTGCGTATGAGGACACGCTGGAGAAGTGCGTAGGTAGTGCGCCACTCGCTTAGGCTCTCTGGGCTGTCGACGTCCTCAGTGGAGCCCTGGTTGGAGAAGATGTCGAGCCTCCGGAGGCGGTAGTTGTGTTTCTCGACGGCTGCGATGATGGCTTTGACGCCGGGGGTGCCGATCATGTTGGCGCTGCAGCCAAAGGACTCGAGGCGGCAGCGGGGTGAGGAGAGGTAGTCGATGATGTGGGGGATAGATGCTGGGGAAAGGTGCATGGAGGATATGCTGAGTTCGAGGAGAACAGGTGTGTTGAGGTGGGGAAGAAAGGTCTCGATGAAGGGGTCGGCGAGGCCGGGATTGGTGGCCAGTTGCAGTGCCTCGAGGGACGAGGAGTTGACGGCGTCGACGAAAGATCGGTTGAGCGACGTTTCGCTGGTAAATTTGTTCTGCGCGAACGGGAAGGGTGAGATGTCGAATATGAGCGATGAAGACGTACATTCTGCAGGGACAGCTTCTTCAACGTGTGGTTGCCGTTGAGATAGTTGATGATCGCGAGCAGTCCTACGTTGCCAATGTGGTTGGCAGCGAGGACGATCTCTGAGACGACGGGGCCGCCAAAGGTGAGATATCGGAATAAGACGCAACAGCCATCATCGTCGAGGATGTTGTATGCGAGAAGAAGGCGAGGTATGAAGCGCTTTGACTGGAGGTCAGCAATGACCCGTTCTGCGCCTGATGGAAGAGGGTTGGACGACGGCGACGACGACGACGACGGTGAGCAGACAGACCTCGGGTGGAGACGAGTGCATGCCCAGAGTAGTCAAAGGCAGTCATCGGATGACGTCATCACTCAAACGTTAACATGTCCATGCGTCAGCGTGGAAAGACCATGGTACGCTCCCCGCCCGACACTTTACCGATTCACCACAACACCCCCCAGGCCATCGCCTGCGCAGGTGCTATCGTGGGCGCTCTTGGAACCATGTGGGCCGCCAACAAAAACATAAAGGAGCACGAGGGCATCGAGACCCCTTATGGTTCAGTTGGCAGACCCATTCAACCCCATATCCACTCAATTATTTTAAAGGACACGGCGCATTGGCCTGCGGCGGGTCCGACTTGCGCATGACCTCACAGGACGTTGCTTCAGTCGTTTCTGTGCCCAGGCCTGGCAAGGAACGAATTCCCCATCACGGCCAACCCGACGAGAAACCTTAGCAGACGACTCGGAAAGATGGTATTGTATTGCCCAACAATGTAAGATATAGTTCGAGGCGGAAAATACATATGCAGAAATTCAGCTGGACCACAAAGCCCGACGCACCAGTCCTCCGAAAAAGCGAGAGATGAAGTTCGGGCACGAGCGTTGCTCCTCTGCCTTTTTCAACCTCGTCATGTCCTTGGATGGCTGGGTTCGCCGTAAAGGCCTCACCGATTCATTGACCACCGACTCGCGACCCAGTCGTCTGTTCCTTACGGCTGACTCTTCGCAGACCTTCCGTCTCTTGTTAGGTCGCACATTCTCCGAATTTTCATCGCTGCTCTCGGGTATCCTTGGACGCTTCGATGACTTTGTATTGCTGGATTTACGAACCTCCCGTGCAGCATCAATACGGCGTTCGATATCCTATCGAGTTTGCCATTTGCTAAATCAGAGAAAAACAACAACCAGCTTAAAATTTCACATACCAGACGGTGAGTCAAGTCTCTCTCGATAGCCGCAGACCTTGGGTCCAAAAACGGTAGCCTCCGAGGCTGCGATCCGAGGGGTGGAAGCCTACGGTTTGACAGCCCGGGAAATAACGGAACAACCACCTCCTTTGCAGCCCTCTCGTCCTGCAGCGCCTTGTATCTCCGGTACCACTCGACCTGGGGTTCCAGCACGAGCGTACTGGGTTCCACAGGTGGTGTCGCCGTCCTCTTCGGCGGACAGAAGAAGAACGAAGGCTGAAGAGGTTGAACTTCAATTTCGGCGTGGGTTCCAACTGGTTCATGGTGCACCTCAGATACCGCAAACAGTGACGGTATAGGAGGTGGTGGACAGGTGGGTTCGAATCCCGTTACTGCAGCGACGAAATGTGGCTGCTGTTGAGGCTGACAGTGCGCATTCGGCTGGTTTGTGTATCCGTTCATGAATACAGGTTGATTCTGGGAACTCGCACCCTATTCAAGGAAACGGGAAATCAATAGGTTAGGTCGACGGATAGGAATAAAACCTCACAAATGCCATATGGTCGGACCGTGCTTGCAAGACAAGGTTCGCATTTTCGAAGCCCGAGTTCCACGGGATCGCGAAGGACGGATAAGTTTGCGGTCTATTATCATTCATAAATGCATCTGTGTGCGGTATCAGGTTCCGGCTTGTCGTCGCCACGGGTTCTCCCCAGCCAAGGAACGAGGTCGGTGCGGCGGGCATAAAACCAGAAACAGATTCTGCGGGATGCGCCAGCGGTGCCGTCATGATACTAGCATTCTGCCAGGACGAATTATTCAAAAAGCTGTGCGCTGCAATCGACCCATTTTCTGGATGATGATGAGCAAAACCATTGACGTGCGGAGGAAACGGTAATTCGCTGTACGTCGGCGCGTGGGTCGAAGGACTGGTCATCGCGTGGTCGTCTCGGATCACGCGTTCAACGCATGTTTTTGGAGACTCGGATGGTATACCAGCGAAACAGGAACCGAAAACTACCGGTTGGGGTGCGCTGGGTCCAGCCCCCATTTCGAGGACAGGGGTGCAGGGTCTAGTGGGAGTCTCCCCCGGTACAGGAGTACCAGGTCTCGTCTTGGCCTCTTCTTCCACGGGGGTACTAGGCCTCGTCGTCGTCCCTGACTCGCCCATCTGATACGATAACTGTGGCATGAATATTTTCGGAGGCTGAAAAGGCTGTGCGACAGCTCCTCGAGCGGGTTGGATGACTCGTCCGGCAGGCTGCGATGTTGGGGCACTTTCACGGCTCCCAATAGCTGCCTCGAATCCCTGGTAATTATTCAGGTTAATCCTGTTCGTCCGCACAAGGGGCACTCTGACATAAACAGGTCCAGTGGGGGCAAAGTTCGCACCAGTGACGTCGACACCCATTTCGTCAATAGTATCGAATACGCATGTCGCCTCCGACTGGAGTAGGCGTCGCTGTAGTCCATGGGACTGAACCATAACGGTTTGCATTTCTCAGTGATAGCACTGGTTGGGTTGGGATCAGCGTGCAAGTGTTTAAAATTGCGCGTCAGAATGTCACTGTGGCAGAGGGGGTGAAATAGAAGAAGAAGATGGCTGCGTACGAGCTTTTGAAACAACAATGCATTGTTCGACGTGAATATATTTTAGGGAGCTTGGGCCGCTTTGCGCCCCACGTGTCGAATGGCCAACTTGCACTGACGCTTTGATGCACGATTTTGATAAATCATGATGGCTCTGAGCTGCAATTCAACGGAATCCTCAAGTGGAATTCCGTCGTCTTAAGCCAATGACACCAATGATACGAATATTGGTGGAGGAGTCCGAGGAGATTGGCGCACAGCTCGGCACAGCCATGAACCCACACACTCCGTTTCGAAAATATCGGATCGCATCGTTACTACATATAACTATGTCGAGGTCACATTCTTAACCATTGAGCCAAAAGACTAGCACAGTGGTCAGATAGTTAGATAGAACTTGATCTAACTGTATCAAGTCTTAACAAACTATGGGCTGGGCGAATGCAGCCTTGATTTGGCGCTGATGCTCGTGCTTAATAAGTAGCGAGGAGCGAACTTTGGACTCAGAGTGGAAGCAGGGCCGTCTTTCGGGCCTTTGGAATACGAGTGATTTGGGTTTGTTGCAGTTCCGTATGGCGCTATGAGTCCTGGGGTTTGGGTTTTCTCCTGGACGAGATGTTTTCGAGATAGAATTTCTTACCCGTTAATAGTAGCTCTCCCCAAAATTCATTCTGGCTTCTCGAGTGTTTGTACACAGTCCGTTCAATTGATTGAATGTTTTCGATACACTCAGATTGACGACGTTTCACTAGAGGGGATGTATAGGCTCCAAATTGGGTGCATTACGATTCTGCACCGGCATGACTAGCAGGGAGGGCCGGCTTGTGTCCGCATGGACAGAAATCCGCCAGGTGCCTCTAACAATACGGCATTGCTTTTAGATCCTGAGCTAAGCTCCTCCACCGAGTCCTCCGGTTTGTGGATCAAGCGTCGTGCGAGCACAATTGCGAAGCTCGAGAGAGAGAAAAGGAAAGAATACACCATGTATCCTCCCATTAGATTATGTTCGACGGAAAACGAGAACATAGAGGTCGCCATACCTGGTGCGAAAATGCGTCCGATGCACACAACAGCCTGCGAAAGGCCATTGGTGGCGCCGAGAGATTGCTGTTGGGCGCCGCTGCAGTGATGATCATGACGATACAACCTTTTAAACAAACGTCGGTCAAGATGACAGGTGAAAAGGAAGGTATAATAACTGTAAGCCATGTCTGATATGGCAAATGAAACTCCCATCATTACAATGCCCACCCACACGCCCACGTCAAACCAAAGTGTTTTGCCCACAAGCTTATTGCCGGGAACAAAGGCCATAAGAGCAGATAAGCGGACATGGAATAGACGAATAGGTGCCTCTCGCCGAACCGATGAACCGATTTGTTGACAAAGGGGGCCAGGAAAACCGCGACAAAGGCGCGGTTGGCACTCATGATATACCACCATCCTGAGAGGATCGAGCCCAAGCCCACCTAACTCGATCGGCATGGCGAGGAACAATGATATGAGGGAATTATAGGAAATATTCAAAACCCCGAGGATTGAATAATTCGCTATGGCAATCATGACCGGATACACGAGGAGCTGTCGAAGCGGAACTAGTTTATCCTCGCAGGAAGACAAAGATGTGGCTTGTACTGGATTTTCTGCCGATGCTGATTCCGTGGGTGCACTCTAAACGATAGTCAGTCCACGGAGGGTTTGAGAATAGTGTAAAAAGATACTTCTTGGAAGAATAAGAGCGTGAAGAGGAGAATGGAAAATGTGATAGTCAAGGGAGGAAATAAGGATATAGCTTCCAGAATTGATGAGCGAATAGTTCCGGGAAACGATCTCCTGGGCGTGCAAGAGTCCCACCGATTAACAACCTATAGGATAGAACTCGGCTCGTTCAATACTTAATGATACAGCAGCGACTGCGTACCCCACAGATGCACCAATTTGCAATGCCACAAACATGAAAGCAAATGCTTTCGCTTGATTGTTTCAGTCGGTGATATCACCTACAACGCTCTTCACAATCCCTATAACCAGATTAGGTTGGACCTCTGGATGAGCAAGTAGTTGTGATGAACAAGCATACCTACGTTTGCATCCAGCAGCCCCTGGAGGGATCGACTATATGATGATCGAGAATCAAAAACACGCACACCGATTCGAGAGAAGAAAGTGACCTCCCAACCAAGCTCCAGAAGGTGCGAGAAAGCCCGAAACTTATCATGGATACCATCAGACCGAACACCCCTACCAACATGCCAACATGACCGTGACGGGCTTCCGACCTATTCGGTCCGAAATCCAATTCCACTGAAATGTGGTGAGAAATAATGAAGCATAGTAGTAGAAGGACCCCTGAAGCAACACGCAATTAGTAGAGTGTGAAGGGTTGCAGCAAATCCAGCTCACAATGAGCCCAACATAGTATCCCACTTTCCGCTTGTCCCCGCCGATGATTTCGAGTTCGCTCACAAGCTAGAACGTGGATAAGTGTTTCACGCCACCTTTTGTCACCAGACGGCAATACTTGATTGATGTAAGGATTAACTGATTGAGCGGCCAACACATCGCACATTTGGATGAGCAAGGTAACCGACATCTGAAGTCGTGGTAAAGGTGTAGGTTTCCATGGCCGGCTGCGTTGATCAAGGAGAGGAGCGCTCTTGTCAGCGATGGCATTGACGGGGTCCATTTATGCCTTAGGATAGGGGACTGTAGTAGTTTGGGCTGAGTCTCCAAGTCTGAGAACCCACGAACTCCGTGCCTGCCAAGCTCTGGCGTTGAGGCAAAGTCATACGCACTCACTTTCTGACGGATCAGCACATTCACCTACTGCAGGGTATGCTTCCTGTCCAGAAATGGTTCCCAGTCGTCGGTCACTGGAGGAGTTCAAGAAGGTTTGATCGGTCATGATGATTGCCAGTTGATTTAGAGCAGACATTCAGCAGCTCGGCACACCCAAGTGCAAGTGCAAGTGGAAATACAGTAAGTACACTCTGGACGCAGACAGAAGCAAGCTTTCACGCTATCGAAAACAATCGTATGAGATGGGTGCTACATGACAATCAATGTCTGAGAAAATGGTAGTGAGTATACTACAAGCTAGGGTCCACAACGACGCAAGGATAAGAGAAGAATCATACGAGAGTCAGGGAGGATATTAACTCGGTCAAAGGGCGAGACTGCACAGTCTCTGTTCTAGGCCGAATGGTTTCTCCACTCTCTCCTGAGGAATAAGCGGAACGCGGCACGTAGGGCAGGTCATACTGGTCGATAGCAAGCGCCCAAGGCATTTTTCATGGAACCCGTGCCGACACAAAGAGCCCAGCCTCGCGAGCTCGTCATGCTTGAATTGCATTGAGCAAATCCCACATCGGTCCGCGGGAACATCGCTCAAGACCAGCTTGAGTTTCAACCGACCATCGGGCATGGTCCGCTCACGCTCAACTTCAACATTTGCAAGGAGAGCTATATTTTGACTCTTCGGATTCGTCCTCGCCTGCGCGATGACGGAGGAAGGGCTAAAAGGTGTACTTGATAATGCGTGGGCTGCGGTCCGCGAGGTTGCAGGTCCAAAACGATTGGACAACATCATCACATCCTGAAAGTTCCTTCATGACCACATGCAACACGCAAGACCAAGCAAAACTTACTTCGTACCCATGGGCATTCCTTGGCCTTTCATCTAGGAGAGGAACTAATGCATCCAAGTCGCTGACTTCCAACGGACCCGAAACTGCAGATCGCGCCACCTTGGCGGCCGGAGATGATAATGCAGTTGCATTTAAGGACGAGAAGACGTCCGTTGGTGACTCTGAAAAACCAATAGAAGATCTACTGGATGGTACGGAACTCGGAAATGTGCCCCCTCCCCAATTTGGCTGCGAAGGTTCCAAAGCTGCTTCTGCAGTTCGGCAGGTGTCATTCAGGTCGATGAGGAGTCCTTCTGAGAAATAGTCCCCTCTTCCACCTAGTTCTTCATCCCGCTGGCTAGCGTAAAGTGAGTCAACCGGTGTACGCCCAGAGCCTGGTGTTGCTGGCAAGGGCCTCCCACGATAATGCTGCCGTGTACTTGTCGAGTCTGACTCAGGACGAGATGTCAAAGGCGCCTTGGCGTGTGCCTGAGCTGAAATCGGATCGAGGGGTATCGACAAAGTCATCAAGTCACGCTCTGTACTCGCAGATATGAGGGGAGAGGCAAGATAAGGCGGGGAGGAGGCCGTCTTGACCAGGACTGTCTCCTCCAGTGGTAGGGCAATAGAGTCCGGGTCGTCTTGTGAGTGTGGTTCCTCGATAGGACTAAGAGGTAGAGGAGTTACCAGAGCCCTTTGGAAGATCGATAACGAATCAACTGAGACAGAACCTTGTCTGCAGTCATTGACACTGGCGGGTTCCCGGGTGTTGATAGCCGTTGGTGGAGTAATGGCCCTCCTGGTCCGGACAGTCGTCTCGGTGGGACCTTGGGGAATAAGAGGCTCCACCCGCGCGGGAGGAGGAGCTGGCGATCTTCGAGCAGGCTTCTTGGGATGCAGAAGCATCTGAACCTTTCGATCCCTCAAAGAGAGTGGATGAATTGGTTGCTCGGAGGGTCCTGTTGGCTGCACCTCCGGGGTAATGGAATCTACCCTGACTTCCTCTGTGATACGCACAGATTTGTGTCTACATGTCGAGCAATCGGGCGAGGCAGTGGCCGACTTTTGCTTTTCCCCAGCCCCAGCTTTGAGGCTATCAGACGAATCCACAACTTCCCAAGCATCCAGGGACTCGTGAGGACTAAAACTGCATGGAGGACTACTTGTACTCCTTCGGTCAAGCAGCCTGAAAGGTAGCAGTGTACGAGAAAGGAAATTCTCGCCTCGTCCAAGAGTTGAGAAGGACGTAGTAGACATCGTCATTCTGAGCGAAGTTGTGCTCGAGAAAAAAGATGAATGCGAATACGGTGACCCACTCTTGGTCGAGGGGTTTGCTGAAAGAGTACGCTCGTGACCCCGCGTAGAGCGATGAGGAAAAAGGGTTTTTAGCGGAGACAAGGTAGCTTTGCGGTTCCTAGGGCTAGGTGAAAGATCAGCTTGAATATCGAGATCCCAGTCGGAATCCAGGGTCTGATGTCCGTTGGTATTTTGCGGACGATGCATTTCGCTTCCGGTAACGGTGGCAATATTTTCGGCGGCGATACCGCCTCTGGCTCCTCCCTGTTCACTCGGCTCTAGGTCGATTCTTTCCAAATCCAGATCGCAATCCCTATGTAATTGATTGGCTGGTAAGTCAGATGGTTGGCCGACTTCGAGACGAGAGGAAGGTGGTGGTGACGAAGACGATAGGTCCTGCGGAGCCGCTCGGTGAGTAAGCAGAAGGGTCGTGGTGCTAGGGTACATTGATTCGGGAGGGGTGTAGGACGGAGGCGGGTAATCAGGAACTGCTGGAAGGAAGGTTTAGCTTTAGTGTTCGTTTACGTTCGCCCAAAGTACCTTCGTAAGGTATTTGCTCATCATAAGCTCTGTCTTGGTGGCCAGAACGGCGTCCTCGATATACGTGACGTAGCAACCTGGGAGCACCTGTGTTGAACCTCAGGTCGTCATCGGTCCTGGGGCTCCTTTCCTCCCGTGGGCGGCTCTTGCTCTCCCTCGGCCTAGCCTGGTGAACTCGGCCAGCGTTATCTGTGGATGCAGGGAGTTGGCCGTGATGGTTGACGGCGTGCGTCTGAATAAGGTACGGCGAGACCTGGCCTGCAGCTCTGTACGAGGGCATTTGAGAGCGTCAGAATAAGAACATTAATTTGCACCAACCGCTGCGCACGCGGAAGTCCTCATGGAAGACGGGAGGCAAGTATTTGGAGGTGTTTATTTCAAGATATTCAGGAGAATTCAAGGCTCTCCGTACCGTATCTATGTCCATCTTGTGGCTAAACTGAGGTTCGTCGAGGATGAAGAGCCCGACGTATATCTTACTGACAGCGCCTATGTCACGCTGGGAGGGGTTGACACATAAACCGATAAACCCAATTCCCCAGCCAACGTGCAGATAAGGCAAGTTTCCGGATCCGCGGCCAGGTGTCCCCATAGGTACTGAGTAAAATTGTAAACGCAGGACGGAAGTCTTAGCCAAGTATCATAACTACCAACGACCAACACCGTTAAGTACTGACTCGACGACGACTCCTGATAAAGGATAGGATAGATCAAATAACCCGCGGCGGTCCCAAGTAGGACATCGGAGTCAAGGCCCGCATTCTAGCCCAAGTGAGGACGATGTTCATTTACCCCGATTTTGGGCACGAGGGCGATGCAACGAGTCAATGCACATTGCACGATTCACCTGCTCATAACCACTTCATATCGACCCCCACTCCCAAGCTCAGGACACGCGCATCCATGAAATTCACCATCATCAAGAAGCTCTGGAGTCCATCGACGGTAAAGATCTCAGGGGCTTCGATCACCGAGGTTGCTGGCGACTCTCACACACATTACGGAGACATATACTTGAACAAAATCACCAGCTATGCAGGTAATCAGTTGAGATCGCATTACTCTACGTTGTACCGGATCCTCATCATGAATAGGTTTTCCTTGGCCAACAATCTTGGACTGCGTTTCGATGGGTGCCGCTTACGATTCCCGGGAGCGCGACCCAGCTCCTCAATGTCTTCCTGGAACACGGAAGGGAGTTTTGGACAGGATCGAAATGTGGGTCAAGGCTGGTAGTAATGGTACGAGCACCCTCTGGCTTCACGATCCCGCCGGCGCAGGAAAATCGGCGATCGCGTAGAGGGTTGCAGAGACGTGTTCTCGGCGCGACGAGCTCGCAGCAGGTTTCTTCTTCACTCGTACTGTTGCTAGCCGGAATGCTCTGAAATACTTCATTCCGATTATAGCTGTTCAGATCGCCCTTTCAGCGCCAGGAAGACGCCAGAGGCTCGACAAAATCCTGAAAGATGACCCGTGCATTGCTGAACGTGCCTCGGGCTCCGTCGATCTAATGGCTTCATTATTTCCAAAGCGCTCAGCGCTGGTTCCCTCGTCTCCATTTTTAGTTGTCATCGACGGTCTGGGCCATGACGACCAATATCGCATCCTGGCACAGCTATCTCACATGAACAACACTCACCATCCCCCGCTCCGCTTCTTAATTGTTAATCATCCCAAATCCCATCTTTACGAGTATACTCCAAAACGGTGACGGTGGGATTTTTGTCAGTTGACCTTTCCGGTGGGATTTCAGCGAAAACATCATGGCATCACGGCACCGCTTTGAACAATGATATACGTTCCGCCCATCCCGCCACCTGGTTTGTGGTGCTATCAACACGAATCGTTCAACGCTTGCGACATATGAAGAAAAACTCAAGAATCTTAAGGCGGCAGGGCGTAGAAAGGGAGTTGTGGAACGAGTGTGTCGAAGAGCTTCGAGTTATGTTACAGGACCTGAAGAGGAACGAATTAGCAGGTGTCCGCAGCCACGCGCCTGTCGACGCCTCCCAAAGGTGAGTTCCTCGTGTGATCACATAAGGTAAACAATGACCCGCCCACATCCAAACTTAGGAATGATGGCGGGCGGGAGTGGCAGGGAGGAAGAGGCCAAACGGTGGGATTTTTTCGTTATCCGGTGGCTTTTTTTGCAATCCGGTGGGATTTTCTCTCCACCGACACCGTTTTGGGAAACGCTCCATCTTTACAAAACATTTAAAAAACCAAAACTAATCAACATTTCTAAAAAATTACCTCTTTACGGCGACTCAAGGCTCAAGACGATGTCTACATGTATCTTCGGAGCGAGTTTTCGAGGATATACAACTCTAAAAGGCACAGAGATGCCATGAGGTTTGTCCCTACTATACACCTTGGCCTTCCGACCACGCTATCCAGCGACTCGTAAAGAAGTCGGGAGGTTACTTCATCTACATCAGCAAATCCTGGGTGCTCTCAGGCACTACAGGTTGCTATGGACGCTATGTTCCCAGGGACCTTCGCTACAGAGTGCTCCATAGCAACCTGTAGCAACCTGTAGCAACCTGTAGCGTTCCCAGGATTTGCTGATGTATGCATCCACAGTCATCCAATTCATCGATGAAGAATACTCTCACCCGCGGATCGTCTCGATCAGGTTCTGAACGGTTCCAATTCGTCTGTTTCCCCCTCGGATTTGGCTCCATTCTCCGAGCTCGACAAGCTATATTTCCAGATTCAATCATCATGCCAGACATCCAAGCTTCCGATATTCAAGCATATCTTGGGATATGTTGTATCTGATATCCGAGGATATCTAGGCATGGATGACGTCGAAGCAATTCTCCATCTCCAACGCGGGTAGATGAAGCTAATGCTACGAGGACGGCGATCTCATATCACATTGTTCGGGGAATCGCCTGATGCTCAACTCCATCTAAACCATGCATCCTTCGGGGATTTCCTCCACGATAAGGATCGTTCAAAAGTGTATTATGTGGACCGCGAAGAATGGATGTACACAGCATTTTGTGACACTGTCTCCTTGGGATGCAATCTGTTGGATTTTATATGTGGGTGTTGGCGTCGAGTCGGCTACACGGCAAGGTCTGTTCATCACTGTCACCTCTTCTTCATGGTAGTTGAAGGGAGTGACATACTATCTACTTCTAGGATGCAATACGCAGTTCAGGAACCTCGAACGCCTGTCTGGAGTAATCCGTGACTGCTCCATGCTCAGCTCGAGAAAGCATCAGATCATAGTAGTTGTGCGCGAAAGCATGGAGAAAGGCGTCTGGTATCCATGCTTACAGAATTTGGACAATGTGTCGGACTGGAATATGTTCGTGACACTAGCGCTATTAGCCACAATCATCAGTCCCTGGCAGGGTGACGTACTGGACCATTCATTCCTTCTTCCAAACTTTACACAGCTGAAACGCTGGTTCCACAGGTCAGGCTGTACAGCCACGTGGGGTGGACGTGGTGGGGGAGCGCTTTTCTTTATATTAGGGGGTTTCACGATGGCGATTTTCGTCGTTTTTCGATGCTTTTTCCGTTGCGATTTTCGTTCGGCCTTGTGGCACCAGTGCAATACCATCTTAAAATAACTGAGGGAGCCGGAAGAGTGAAAAGAAAGAGGCTAAGTTATAATCCGATCTTCCCCACAATTCCAATTCCTACTCTATTCCAGCAGCTCTCGTGTCTGAGCAACAACGGTCCCGACTTCGGGGAAACGGGGAGTAATCACACAATCAAATGGTAAAGGGTGTCTAGATGAAAGGGAAGATGTCATAATCGGTTAGAAGGAAGGAATCATGGGCGATACTAACGCGGCCAGTCCAGGCCTAACTTCGAGGGTATCAGGGAGGATCGGTTTCCCTCCTTCGTCCTTCCAGGCCGAGATATTTGCGGCCCACAGGATAGTCGCGATGTTGAGAAAGAGTGAGTTATTCGCCATAAAACGTCCGACACAAATTCTATAACCACGCTTGGATCAATTCCACTGCTGGGAATGCACTGCGATCGTACATACCTCTGTCCGAAGCCCTGAACAAAATAAGAGGTATCATGATCAGCATAATCGATCGACAGGACTTGTCGGCGTATTGCCTACGAATGATACATGCCCTAGATGATAGTCGACGAGTGAGCACCAACATGATTCGGGCATAGTACGGAATAGAGGAAGGAGTACCTTCTGGAGAAGGCGGGAAGGATCACTGTCCGATGGTTATAGTACTGTCATACAACACACGCACCATCTTTTGTATCTGCTATGGGAAGAGTAACCTGTCCGTCTGGACCAATGAAACGGTCTGGATTGAAATCGTCCGCGTCGGCTCCCTAGGATAGAGCACAAGTCAGGGGATTTCCCGCAGACATCATACTACGACCCACATAGATCGTTGGGTCACGGTTCATACTCCTAGACAAATAATCAGGTTTCTTGAGAAACAAAAACGCGAATTTGGAATCGTACCATATGTTGGCTAGACAGATCGTTCCTTTTGGAATGAAGAATCCTTCGTACCAGTCGTCCTGGAAAAATGGCCAGGTGGAGAGAAGTATATTGGTTATCTGCCAGGAGGTCGGACTTACCTCCATGGTATAATGCTGTACTCCTAGGTCACCAACCACGGGTGAGGGTCCGGTATAAGGTTCATTTTGTGGCAATAACTCACCGATGGGACCAATGGGCCGCCAGCGTAACGCTTCTCGGAGAGTAGCACATATGTAGGGGAGACTATCTCTATCCGCTAACGTGGGCATGCGAAAGCGACCGATGACCCTGTCCAGCTCCTCTTGGCACTTCTTTTGCGCCTCTGGATACGCGGTCATCCCCAATATTAACCAGGACATTACGGCAGCGCTCTGTACAGCATGAACAAAAGAGACAATGGTCGATACAAGACCACTTCTCACCGACTCAGTCCCGGCAGCACTGATGTACGTTAGTATTGACCATATTCTTAAGAGCAATTAGAGAATGATACGTACTATAATGAAGCAGCTGTCCACGCGGCCTCTGCCTGACTCAGGCGATGGCGCCCCTGTTCCCGAATTAATGTCCCAGCAAAGCTCAGGCGTTCGTCCCCTTGTTTCTACATCATTGGTGAGCGAGGCGGAAGAGAGTAACGAATGAAGGCCATCACAATCCGATCTTCGACTTCACGGAACAAGCCCACAAACAGGTCAGAGGATTCCTTGTACCGTTCTTCCGCACGTCTTTTCCAGCTCGCCACCGACGACGGGATATATTTCATCCATGTGAAGAACTCCACGAGATAATGTCCCAGCTGGGCATAGTCAACAAATATCTCGAGAAACCTGTTGACTTTGATGACGGTCTGATCGTCGGTAGATGATACCATAGGGCGATCATATATAATGGATAGCACTGTGGACGCCGATGCTCTGCAAATTTACCGATTAACGAGAGCCTTGCATATTGATCGGTAACACCTACCGAAAAAATTCCACGTCCCTTCTGTTCGGGTTTTGTAATATGCCATCAATCAGCCTGGCCGCTTCCTTTGCATGAAGGGGATGTAACTCGGTCACACGTGTCTTGTTGAGTGCCTCGTGACTAGCGCGACGCATTCTCCGGTAACTGTGCTTGTCATCAGTGGTGCATCGAAGATGAAAGGATTCAACGCACGTTTCATTGTATTTCATTATAACCATTAGAAATCCACCACAGAGGATCTCGCTCGCCACTGATGGTGATGGTCAGCGGTGGGTAATGGCTGAGGACACTGTCGGCACTAACTAATCATGCGAGGACGATCGCTATAAAT
>Ga0307516_10002934_pt1 | contig 22330 bp, 7 predicted proteins | sample 19_EM_MG_FD_203310 | JGI IMG/M metagenome (GOLD analysis project Ga0307516, IMG submission 203310) | Populus trichocarpa ectomycorrhiza microbial communities from riparian zone in the Pacific Northwest, United States - 19_EM | ecosystem: Host-associated > Plants > Roots > Unclassified | place... | reverse complement strand
GCCATCGAGCACCCAATAAGCCCAGAGGTCTACACCCACATGTTGTGCTAGCTGGTTAGCACTCAGCTCTCATCAAAGCCATCTCAGAAACCGATTGATTTTAGTCATCTTGCCTTTCTTTTCATCATTGATTCAGTTAATTATTATTTTTTTCAAAAAAAAAAAACTAGTCAACTGTATTTTCTGTTTATAAAATAGGAATTAGAAAATATTGCAAAAACTTTATTGTACTCAAAATGCCCTCAATATTTTTTAAGAACCCTAATGCTTAAAAGGGGTGATTTTGAGATTATAAAATGGTGTGTGTAATCTCTATAATACCCCAATTGATTTGTTTTTTATTTACCTTTAAAATAAAATAGCTTTGAAAACATCTTGAAGCACCTGCTTTGTCTGACTGTTCTTCGTTTTGTTTTGGTGGCTGTATCAGCGGGATGGTGATTAGGTATCTTTGAAATTCTAAATCTTGCAAAATGACAAAACTAGCCAGCCATTATTATTTAATCTCCACAAATTAATTCATAATAAAGAAGGGAAAATAATTTCATTAATTGCGGTGAGTGAACGGCTTGATTCCTCCTTGTATTTGTCAAGAGTGGAAATGATGTCAGAGTAGAAAATGTCAACTACTTGAGAATTCTGCAAGGTTGTTCTAAGAAATTTTCTCGACCAATAAATGCGAGGCTCTTAAAAGTATTCAGATGAATTTAAATCTTATTGTTTGAATAAAAAAGAAAAATAATAAGCTCTATGTAGCAGGTTAATTCGGTCCCCACTCAGAAAAACCAGCTATGGAAAATAATATTGTACATACGAGTGAAAATACTGTTAACTAGACTTTGCTCCTCGAACTAAGAAATTTAATACTAACTATTAGGGTTATCAAAATCTTTTTTGTAAATTTATTAATTATTATCAAATTGACTGGAAAAAAATATTTTTTTTATTTTAATTACATAATAAAATGATTAAAGTATAAATTATGTTATTTGTGGTAAATACTATTTATGAGTCTTAGGCCCTGTTTGTTTTTGTATTTTAAAAGTGATTTTGAAAAAAATTAATTTTTTTTATTTTTTTTTTGCTTCAAATTAATATTTTTTTAGTGTTTTTATATCATTTTAATGCGGTGATGTTAAAAATAATTTTTAAAAAAATTATTTTGATATATTTCTGAATAAAAAACACTTTAAAAAGCAATCGCAATCATACTTTCAAATACGTTCTAAAAAATTATGAAAAGGATATACACACTTTATGTTAGTAATGATATAAATGTATGATAATAATGAACTGAATTAATGTGGAGTCGACCAATAAAAAAAAAGAAAAGAATCTCCCATCCTCGCAACTGGATTGTCCATATATTTCCAAAACACAATCAAGTTGAAGCGTAAATTAAAAGTTCATGCAACTAGGTCAAGTAATTATGGACACGGCGGAGGAGACTCTCGAAGGGCGGTGCAGGGCCGGTACTGAGCATGACCCATTAATGTTGAGTCCAGTCCTCCATGATCTGCACAATTACCGACCTCCATGCATGGTGGTTCATCAGAACCAAGATAATTAAAGATAGAAGATGCATGGGCCATTTCTACCTGTGAGAATACCATTTATAACTTACTGACTTCCCTTCCGCCTGCAACATATACAAGTTTTCTTTTCAAAGATGGCAACTCGTTCTGCAATTGTTTTCTGGAGGAAGTCAAGGACTTGGGATTTTTTAGCTTTTGAATGATATTTGGTCGCACCTAAAGGTAAAAGGATGTGACCCACCGGCTTAACTTTTATTGATGATTAGGGTTTTGAAAGCCGGTAAGCTGCCATCATTGTAGCAAAGCTAGTTTGGAGTTTATGTGATTTTGTCGGTCCAAAACACAATCAAGCACCAATTTGTAAGTGTCTCGGCCTCATCATAACATCATCAAAGAAAGAGTTTTCATTTTACCTCGATCGACAACCAATCATGTTGATCTTCATGAATTGGCCTCGTAACACGCCATTAAAAAACTTATTAAACCCATGATAAAACATTAAGCTAAAACCAACCTCTCATTACTGACCCATGTCCCAGCAAGTCTCCAATTTACACTGCCTGCCTGTCTGTTAATTAATATAGCTAGGATGAATCAGCACATGAAATTTCAGATTTGAAAAACTAAAATTTATTGGATGATATTGAGAATTCGGGCGTTTAATTGGACGGATCTTCTTGAGTGTGTTTGGCATTGTGTTTGAAAAGCGTTTTTAAAAAAATTGAAAATTTTTGTTTTGTTTTAAATTAATATGTTTTTTATGTTTTCAAATCATTTTGATGTGTTGATCTCAAAAATAATTTTTTAAAAATAAAAAAAGTTATTGACATATTTTTCTGAGTAAAAAATACTTTTAAAAACAACTACAACCACACTTTTAAAGATGCTATCCGATCTGATTCTAAAGATTTTGAATTCTCATCATCAGCAAGATTGAACAAGAGAGAGAACCAAAGAGTAAATTACAAAAACTAGCGTAGGAACAATCATATACTCTGTCCCCTTACGCTTGGGATTTTCTGAGTGTAGTCATCCCTAGCTCCATATTTTCTTGTTAAGTCCATCCTTAATTATTGCTGGATTAGAATTTGGTCATTTAAGACTTCACTGATCTCTTCGCCCAAATCTTTCAGCTACGATACAGGGTATATGGTTTCGTTGCAGGTCAGACAAGTTTTTTTTTAAAAAAATGGTATTTAAGATTATTAATATATTTTTAATTTATAATTAAAATTCTGATTATGAACTTTAAATTTAATATGTACAAAATAATATATAAATAAATAAATATCAAGATAATAACATCTTAAATCGACTTAGATCTACCCGACAACCAGGCCTTTTTTTTTTTTAATTTCTCCCTCTTCCTTTTTAATCAAGTCCTTTGTTAGGTAATTGATAAGAGATGGGAGTTTGTTCTAAAAATTGATTTTTTTAAATAAATTTTCATAAAAAAAAACATCATTTATATAAACCATCTAATAATTTTAAAACCCCCAAAAATAACTAAAAAAATCAAAATAAATATATTTTTTTGTCATGTTTAAGAGGGTGTTTGGGATAGAGAAACAGTAATATGTAGAATTTTATTTTTAATGTACAACCCATGCACAAAAAACTATAATCAAAAGCAAGTTTTTCTTACTTTTTGTGTGGGTTTCATTAAAAATAATAATAATAATAAGCAAATCATACCTCTGTCCCAAACACACCAAGGATTAAAAAGGTAAAAAAAACTATTTTTATTGAATTTCTCTTGCGAAAAAACAAAAACTATTTTCACAAAGATCTTCTTTTTAGATGGTTATATTATGGCCAAACAAAACTTTACTATTTTACAATGAGTTTCTTTATCCCTTTTAATGTCAGGTTGCATGTCCAAAATAAAAACTGTATGATTTCTCATTTGGCTGGCATTATCAAGGAAAACTCAAACCTTGAGTGGCGAGTTGCAAATTATTTGTGGAAAACGGATTTATAATGAAAAGAAATATTCTGCTCAAAAGTTAACTCGCAAATCAACTGCTGTCTGGACTGATATTTGAAACTACATGGCATAAAAATCACCATCATTATGTTTCTGAAAAATGGATGATACAGAATCTACCACTGCTTCACTGTGGTCTTGACTCTGGACTGGTATTTGAAAACAACATGGCATAATAAGTAGACAAACGAAATTCAACCAGAAAGAAAAAAAGTAGACAGACAAAGGGTAAAAGCAAGACCTACTTTAAGTACATGTTGAGAATCCAATTTTGCAGTAGCAGATTTTGTCAGCCAGCAAGATTGAATGCGGAAACCGGTATCCTATGACCAGAATCCAAGATGATGAGTACTGCAAAATGTGCTTTGCTGGGATTATAAAATGTATCTGTTCTATTGAATTCCTCGAAAAAGTGTCTTCTTGCAGAGGAAGCCGAAACCTTATAGGTGGCACTTGGAAGTCATATAGCTTGAATATATATACCAGTTGTGCTGGCCCTTTTCCTTCTGTTTTAGCAGAGACCTGGGGAAACATAATCACGCTAAAGATTTGTTCATTCTAAACCTTTTCCAGCCTTGTTTCGAGGATTCATGATCTGCTTTGGCAATTATTGGGATCTTCCGTTTGCAAAGGCATCATGCATGAATTCAGAATATATCTAAAGCCGGTTTTGTTTTTTGTTGTTTTGTTGCTGAATTGTTGCCAGAGAAAGTTGTCGGCTGAACTGAACAAAACTACAAAGTAACATGTTGGATTTGTTTCAATGGCCTAGATTTTATAGCTAAAGTCATTGTGCATGCCAAGCTTGTTCGCCATTCAATGCACTTAAACGAATTGATGCTGAACAGAATATCAATGGTGGGCTCATCTTAACTTTCTAGCGGAGATTGTCTTCTTTGGAGTTCGTTTTCCGATTTTAAAGATGAGGGTTTGATGGAAGAGCTTTCAGGCTGACATTAGAATAGTGTTTAGCAATTTTAAAGATGAGGGGAGGCCATGGAAAACTATTTTCTTGTGAATGAACTGAACTGGTGTGAGTAGCCTGATTACATCATGAAAGCTAATCCAAGAAAAGCTGTACTGTTAATATCAACAAAAAAAGAATTTTACGGATGATGTTCAGACACAAATATCCACTTGCCCTCGACTGTTACAAAACGAAAATAAATAAAAAATTGATTTAGAGATGGAAAAATTAATACTATATTTAAGATATTTATTTGTCTTATATAGAAATAATACTTTTAGGATATAATTAAGTCCTCTAAACCTATAAGAAAATAAAAAAATTAGATAAATAAAAAATACATTTGTTTTTTATATAAATATTCTCTGTGTAATAACAAATTTATTAAACTTGAAACATTATAATAAAATATTATGTTTGTTAATATTATGACTGTTAATGAAATTATTTAACTGTTGATGAAACAATTATATTTTAAATTAAACAAAATAATTGCTATTTAGTTTTATCCTAACAGTCACAAATATCAAAATTAATTATGAAAATTAAAAAAATAAATTAATATCACTGATATATTAAGTTATCTTGATCTCCTAACTTAGGTTGCAAGTTAACTGATCAAGTAAGTTTTTTTTGTTATTTTTTAAATTTAATATTCTTTTTTTCTCTACAATTTTGTTCTTTAACATTTGATTGATTATAGATTAAAATTTATAATTATTTTGATTTATTTTTATAGAATTATCTTGTTCTCATCATTCGAGTTATAGATTTAACATGTTAACTCGAGTCAATTCAATATATTGTTGTATTAATATTTGAAAAGAAATTCATTTAATATAACATCATATTAATCTATTTTTAAAAAATGTTATTTAATATGTATCATATTAATTTTTTTATATTAAAAAACATGTTGTCAAATCTAAATTTGTTCAATCCTATTATCGGTTCATCAATTTTATATTCTTTTCCTGCCTTTCTTGTACTGTTATCATTTCTGAGGAGCTGGCTTATCTTTTCTCAGCATTCATTTGGCCAAGCAGTTTCTGGTCAAAATTGTCTTTTACAGGTTGAATTTTACACAATTTTGAAGTTCTGCCACAGCAAACTCTTTTCCTCTGGTTGTACATTTCACTCACAGAAACAGATACAAACATCTAATAAAAGCCTGTTCACACAATGATCATTTCTAGAGCCAGCAAGTTGGGAGATGGCAAACAAGATCAGTCCATCTGAGAACTCTTCCCACTTCCACTACACCATGCCTGCAATTCGTTGATGTTATTGTTTTTTTAACAAAGAAAGGAGGATATCAGCACCAGGTGGAGGATGGAACCTGTTAAACATTTGTTTTTTTTGGAGATTTTGCTTAAGAGAGTCGCTAGCCATCATGACAATGATAAGTGAACTTACCAGCACTCACAGAACAGAAACAATAAGCTGTATTCATTCTTTCAAAATGGATTGTTTACAAGTAATGATTCGAGGCCATGTCTTGAAGAGTCAACTAGATGAAAGAATAAACTTGGTTCTCAGACCTGATTGCTTATTTTCTGTATCTACTACTGGAACCTTTTGAACCCTCAGACACACAAGCATCTACCGATGCTAATATTTGAGTCTCAAATTTATGCCCTTTCAAGCAGGCCCTTATCTTCCTAACCACTTGTTGCTTTATCACCCTACGCTCCATCATTGACAGATGCTTACATTTGTCCATGCCCTTGAGGAATCCAACTATTGTTTCACCAGATCCCCCGGTGTTTTTTTCCAATTTTACAAGCTTCTCCACCACCTGCAACGACAACATTTGCTCTAAGCAGGATTTATTTCCTAGCTCAACAAGATCCAAAATGCAATGAACATTCACTTCTTGTGTCTTTATTGATTTGCTGTCTACTGATTGAACCATCCTATCTACGAAACCTGTTTCAAAGATATTATTCAACACAAGGATCCCACCATTGCTAAAAAGCATCTGGTGCAATGCTGTATAGGCTGAATCCTGCAACTCCACAACATTGCATTGCATCATCTTAACTAGCTCGGGGACAATATCATGTTCTAGAAATTTCTTAATGCATGGTTCTCCACCAGAGAAAGCTAGCTTCATCAGTAAGAAGGCAGATTCAGATCTAATTGAGTTATGTTCTGAGTGCCTACTTTGCAGAAGTTCTGATAGCCTGTTGACAAGGGGACTATGTAAAATCATTTCTCTGACTCTAGAATCTGCTGACTTCTCAATAATCGGTATGAGATCTTGCATTGCCTGCAATACCTGCCTTTTATTTCCATCTAACACCTTATAAACGAGATCTTCAAAAGATAGTGGCTTTGGCGAATGGGGAACTGTTCGATCTGACAGAACAAAAGTTTCCAGACGATGCCTAACTTGCCATGGCAGAAGGTTTAGATTAGATGGCTGAAGAGAAACATTTTCAGGAGTGCGAGCCACCTCATAAAATCCCTTCAGTGTGACAATGGCATGGTGCTGTAGTACTTCAGATCCATTCTCAAGCAATTTAATAAGTTTTTTTTCGATCCCAGAAGCAAACATTCTCTCAACAGCATTCGACTTTCCAGCTTTGGTCAAAGAGTTCAATACTGTAAACATGCTCTCATGCCATTTCTCAGCACTGGAGGAGAGCAAATCAGCTAGCTGGTTAAAGGGAATGCTATCGAGCACCTTGTCAACTGTCCCAGGGCTTCCAAATTCTGCAAGCTTTGCAAGGACGATTAAAATGTGGATTTGAGTTATGGGGTTCTCCTCACAATACTCTAGCGTTGTTGCCAACCTATTGATTGCACCAGTAGTCTCAAGGGAAGGAAAATAATTGCAATAATCACTCTTGCTGAATATATTTGTGATGGCTTCTGTAGTCACTGCAATCAGACTCAAAGAATCAGTGGAGATCAAGTCTGCAATCCTAGGGCCTAGTATTCTACTAAATTTTTCCCTGCTAGCTTCAAGCTCAGACATGGATTTGCTAGCCATAAGAGCGTGGATGAGTGCTTCTAAGGTGGTGACCACCTGCTTTCCTTCCAAGACATTAAACAAAAACTCCATCCTTTCTTCAGCAATCTTTTTGACATTTTCTTTTCCAAAAATAAGCAGCCAAGGACAAATAAAAGCAGTTTCATCGGGTGAATATTCATTTAGTAGTATCTCAGTAGAGTCATCTGCCTTGCTAGCAAGATACAAAGAAACCATGTCGTGAACTAGGTACAAGGGATCCATATCAGTTTTAATCAGTAAGGAGCCTTCAACAAGCTTGCAGACACTGAGAGGGAACAAGCTCTCGTCCCCAATGACTGACCAAACAGCCTCCAGACAAGCTTCTGGTACGGGTTCTGCCCATGAAAGCGAAGCTAGAGCTATGAAGAGCCTTTTAGAATCTCTAGGCATGGCTTCTAGACTGAACTCAAATGACCCAAAAATAGTTAACGTGCTCTCAGCTTCCTTTTCATTTACATATGAGACAGGGCCAGGTGCACATGTGGCAAATGTCGATAAGTTTGTGATCGCCTTTTCCCACTTCTCAGCTCTTACTTCTTTCCTAAGGGCTTTACCCATAACAGCAACTGTCAGAGGGTGGTGGCCACAACGTTCAAGCAAGGTCTCTGCTATGCCCTACCAAATAAATAAGAAAAAAAAGAAAAACCCAACAATTTATTAATGGAATCAGCAATGTGAAAGCATTTCGCACGTCTAGATAATTTCTATATGAAGCCCGCATATAAGTGCACAATAGTACGATGGTAATACGGTATGATAAATCTGCTGATGGATCACAAGATTTCAGTTGTAAAATTAAACTTACACGAGGATGCAATAGAAATACATATCTATGTTAAAAGTCTTTTGACAGAAATCAATGAGGCTCACAACGCGGTTAGCAGCTCTCAAAATGATAATTATATAAGTTTTGCAGGTAAAGAACTTGAAAATTTGCACAGCTTTAATGTTGTCTCACATGCACATGCAGACACAATATTTAATCAGAAACAAGTATAAGGAATGCTGCAACCCCCAACTCCAAGTGCAACAGTATTGATGTTCTTTTTGCTTGCACTATGTAATTGTGACATTGAACCTGTGCTGGGGAAAAATATTGCACAAAGATTCAATAGGCAGGTTATTATCTTTTCTTTCAGTGGTTTATAATCATAAATGGAAATTTGGAGAGAATCTCTTGTAGACTTATCATGAAAAAACACAAAGGGATCTCTCACTATATTGCAAGAAAATAAACAGGCAATGAAGATAAAATTGAGTAGGGGGAAAACAGGAGAGAAGGAAAGAAAAATTAGAGGCTGAAGGACTTGGAAATAATAAAATAAAAGAACATGAAATGAGGTTTATTTGACTCATACCGGTAGTTCTTCCATGCCAAGAAGACTATGGTATTGAAGAATTGCCTTGCTTATCTCCCTTGTGTCATCTTTGCTCAACTCAACTTTCTCGGCTTCTGTTATTTCACAGACTGCTTCATTTCTTGTTGTCACTAAATACTTGCAATCGTTATCATATAGCTTTGCAAACCGCTCAACTATATCCTGCTCCCACACATCATCAAGAAGTATGACAATGCTCTTTCCATACAACGCTTCTTGGAGAATACAACAAACATATTCAAGATCTCCACTATTTTCATCTTTAATCTTCTTCCAGAATCCAATTTGTACCAGAAAGTTAGAAATTTTTCTTGCAAGCCGTCTCTGGTACTCATCCTTATTTCCATTGCAAGCATTTCTACTACACCATTGGCCAAATCCAAGTTCAACTGCTCCACCCACAAACTTTGTAGGAGGGTTCGAAGCAACTTGTCGAGCCAAACATGACTTTCCAATACCAGATAACCCAACAATTAGAATAACCCGATGAGAATCCTCTTGTTCCAATAAGTTTCTCACAAAGTGGCATTTACTAGAAAGTGGCCATCCTTGTTCGATCTTTATTTTCAATCGAACTGGGACATCTTGTGCTGTTGATTCTATCACCTTCTGAACATGTTGGGTTAACCTTTGAGATTCAAGCCACCAATTCAAGTCATCCCTAATGGTATTTATCAGTTTGCTGAGAGGATCTCCAGCCATAGAACTCCACACGACCTTGGCCAAATTCTTGATCCTACTTCTTGACACAATCCTTCTTGCCTTCGTAATGTTTGGACGCAGCCGTTCTATCAGGGCATTCAAGCTTTGGATTTGGTGATCTAACTGGGGGTTATGAAGCTTGTAGACATGTTTTTGCCTGATTCCGCGTGTCAAATTCTCGAGATCATAGACAAATTCCTCTAGGCTTCGGATTCTCTTTGGAGCTTCGTCAAGATTCCTAGAAGCCTGATCTAATGCACTGACAGCCCCTACCATACTTGAGATTATTTGTGTTGCAGAAGAAATAACTTGCAAAGCTTCCATTGCTACTCAGAATGACAGAGCTTGCAAATCCCAAAGGATCCAGGGAGGAAGAAATAGTAGAATTCTCTTAGTTTAGGAGGAAGAAACTGGATTGTTGCAATAAATAAACCCAATAGCTACAATCCAATTTAGCCAAATAGGACAATGAGTACAAAATTCAAGATTCAGGAAATTCTCCACAGCATTCAAGAGAGCAGTTGCAAGATACTCCGATAAATCCATGTCTCATCCACGGAGGTGCGCAAATCAACTCTACAAATGTAACCAAAAGAAATAATAATAATAATAATAATAAAATCAACTCTACATAGAAATTTGATGAGAAAAATTTCCAGGCTATTAACATCAATGAAATTTCATGATGTCATGCTAGTTGATCCAGCAGATTAGACACTGAGGAAAAAACTAGCTCCGTATAAAAGTTCACAGTTCCACACAAGACGCGGTTGAAGTGAATCCAATCAAATATACAGACTCTTCTACAAGCCTCCTATATTGACCCACTTAACATTCAATCATTCATTGAGAAGCATGATCTCCAACATATTGAAAACATTGAATAAACATTATTCTTAAACCCAGTTTCAATGCAGATAATCTACATTAGCTCTAAAAGTTAAAAAAAAAAAGCAAAAGACAGAGTCTTCAATAAGGTAAAACACAAGTGGAATACTGCAAAACAATATCAAACCAGTTCCTAAATCAAGAAGCCTAAGACCATGCAGGTTTGACCTTCAAGTACTGCATTTAACAGATCAACTAAAAAGCTTGGTAAGGAAGTTAGCCATACCTATTATGGTTGTGAAGAGTTTTATTTGATAGTACTGTGAGAACAGTTTCTTACTTCTCCGGCGTAGGCATGTCCATTCTATAACTGTCTGTCTGTCTGTCTGGTCTCATCAACTGACAGAGGAACCTTCAAAGAGATGTTCCCACTGGTCAACTAAACGTTGCTTGAAAAATGGGGCTGATTATACGTTTGGTACCTGTATTTTCCATTTCTTCTTAATGTGATCCTTTTCATGTTTTCCCTTTTCAATACGGACCGTGTAATGTACACCTTGTTCCGTTAATAATATGGCCTCTCCATCAGCTAAAGGCACAATAGTCATTGAACTGGGGGTTGACCCAGTTAAAGAGTTAGGTTCGGTACCTAAAATATTTTATTTTTATAAATTGAAATATTTAAATTAAAAATATTTTTTTATCTCGTATCAGAAACATATTTTTTTTTTAAACATAAAATATATGTATTAATAGATTTCTAATTCTTCATTCAAAAAATAAAAACTTCTTCTAATATTTATATATTAAATTTTAATATGAGTTCGTAATCAGCAAAGAAAGTGCAGTAGACTTGTGTGTATAATGAAAAAAATATATTTAATTGCCTCTTTTATGCCGGCAAGGAAACACCTATACTTTTGAAACTTTTTATCTTCTTCAATAATTTGTTTTTGTCCCTCCATTAACTAAAACCATTATTTTTTATTGTTATCCATCCCTAACTATCTATTATCACATAAAAATGTTTCGTAGACATGCTATAAAAAATCCCTAACTATTTATTTTTTATGCCGGCAAGGGATTTGATTTGGATGCTTTTTCCTTTAATCTGAAATTTAATATTTGTTTTGATTAGTATTAGGTTGCGGTTATTTTTTAAAATATTTTTTATTTAGAAACATATTAAAATAATTTTAAAAATAAAAATTATTTTTGATATTAGCACATCAAAATATCTAAAAATACTAAAAAATATATTAATTTAAAACAAAGAAAAAAATAAAAAATTTTCAAATTTTTTCAAAAACACTTTTAAAATTAAAAAACAAACATGCTATCTTCAAAAAACCTAATGCTAATTCTTCCTGGAAATTAAGTAAACAGATGTTCATTTTGATTTATCCGGAGGTGTATACACACCCTTGAAGGTTTGCAAAAGTTTTAATTAAGCCCTTTTTCCAGTCTTCCTTAAAACAGGTATAATGGAAGACTTTTTCTTTTTTTTTTCAATCAAGTCCCTCATGTTCATTTTGATTTTGATTGTTGTCTTAAAATTGTGGAATATGTGCTAGCCAACTTTTTACACAACTTTGACTTTACTTTTATTTGAATATGTGCTAGACAATATATATTTCAACAATTTTGTCTCTATATATATATATATATATATAAGCTAGACCAGAAATTTTACCATTATTTTATTATGTTTTTGCCCATGCAACCTTTAAAAAATTACATAAATAATAAAGAAAAAATCGATCCTTCAATTTTAAGACAGGACATACTGTATAAATTTGAAACAGGAAGTGGTTAGAAAATTATGTTTCTGAGTTTTTTAAGATGGTGTAAATAGGGCGTCATAAATGATATTTTATTTTTTAAATAAATGAGAGTTTGATAAATTGATAGTAAATGAAAATGGTGAAATACCTTTGGATTTAGAATATGATTTTTTTTTTAAATGATCTAATGATAAATGCCTTTAGATAAAATAAAATAAAAAAGAATCGGAAGGTAATAAAATAATATCTTACATGCTAAATAAACTAGGTCTTTTCATGAATAAAAATTATTTTTCTCTATACAACTTTAAAACTAAGGTGCTATATAAAAACTAAAAATTAAATTAGGATTTGATGGCATTGAATAACAATTCGATATATCTATTGTTTAAATTTTCCTTTCTTTTCCTTTCCTGTCCTTTTTTTTTTCGAAACTTGTTAATAAAAAGGTAGGGCTGGAATTTAGCTACAAGATAAAAAGTATGGATGTGGATATTCTTAATGAGCATTTTAATGATGTCCCAAAAAAATCAAAGTAACTTAGGAGCAAGGTTTATGTGTTGAATAATTATTTATTCATTGATTCTAGTAATTTGATTCATTCTTTCCAATCAAGGTAATTGGTGGTTAGTACCTACAAAAAGTCATCTTCGATAGATTTTGAGACTCTTAGATGATTAAGTAAATATCTTTTAAGAAAGAGAGAGAATGCAATGATATTTTACAGAGAGATGCTCTGAAAATATTTAAAAAAGCTAAATTTAATAAAAAATGAAAAATAAAAAGGTCTGAGATAACCTGAGTTATTTTTAAAATTAATAAAAAATCCTATAGAAATAATAATAATAATAATAATAATAATAATGGACTCCAATATCCAATTAAATACAAATTAATTAATGAAATTAAAAAACATGAACTTAGAAAAAGAAAAAAAAACCAAAAAAACCCGGATAAATCTCCTACACCTGAGTTAATATCCTAAACTTGTAACTTGTGAAATCGTAGGTTCAGGTTCAATTAAAAAGTTCAATTCCTAACTAATTTAATGTTGAAGGATTGAATAATAAAAAAAAATATTAATTTAAATCCAAAGTAAAAAAAAATAGTAATAAAAAAAATGAGGATCAAATCTGATGGGAAAAAAATCTCGAAGGAAGATGAAATCATAAAAAAATATCAGTTTAAAAAATTATCTTAAATAAAACAAATAACAATCAAAAGAATGAGAACCAAAACTAATAGATTAAAAAATTGAAGGGGAATGAAATTGAAAAACAATTATATTTATAAATTATTTCAAATAAAAAAAATCAAAAGAACATGGACCATATCTAAAGAAAAAACAAATTGAAAGGGTATTTAAAAAATTTAGAGGGTTAAGCATGAAAATCGAGAATAAAAAAAAAAGATCGTTGATGCTACGTTAGAGGTCAATAAGCTAAACATGTTGCCTAGAAAAGGAGGGTCTGCCAAGAGAATTCAAACCACATCAAAAGAGATCATCTTTGGTTGTCGCAATCCACAACACACACAATTTGAAATTGATGAGCAGCATACATGCTGGCAGCCTGGCACATACAATATACGAGTCAACCAATTTTTGTTTTTAAATTATATTTTGAATTTATTAAAGTATAAAATTATCCCTTAAGCAACTTGATTTTAACTAAAAAACCGTGAAAGAAAATTCAAAAAACCCCTTGAACACTAGTTAAATGAATTTTACTTTTAAGAGTAATTTTGTCATTGCGTTGTGCTTTAAAAATGTCAAAGATTCAAAAAAGCTTCTAGAAGCCAGGTAAATAAATATTGTTTTTAATAGTAATTTAGTCATTTTGGTGCTTTAAAATTTTAAAAAGAGCGAACTATTCTTTTTTAATCTAAAAATGTTTAATGCACGTTATGGAAAAAATCATATTAACCCTAATAACTATACCATTGAATTTTTTTTAAGGGTCAATTTTTCATCCAATCCATAATGTAATGATTTTACATGCATAGAGATTCAATGATTCCTTTTAGCTTTTCTTTTTATATATAAATTATTAGACTTTTTTATTGTAGGAATATATTTTTTTTATTTCAGAATTTAAATGTTCAATTTATTACAAATATTTATTTTAGTTGTTGTATAGTTAAAAAAAAATCCCAACCTTCTGAAAATCAAGTAAATTCTCCATTGATACGTGGGAACACGTAGAGAAGGATGATTTGGTCTTATCCATATGGAAGTGACTAGGGGTGTTCAAAAAAACCGACCAACTGATTAAACCGAAAAAACTGAGAAAAAATTAACCGAAAAAACCGAACCGATAGAAAAAAACGAATAAACCGATTAAAAAAAAAACTGTCTGGTCCGGTTTGGTTCCGGTTTAAAAAAACTTAAACCGGTTGAATCGGACCAAACCAAACGAGTTTAATTAAATCTAAAAAAAAGGTATAAAAAGAAAATCCTAACCCTAAATACCCTAACCCTTCCAGCCACCCCACTCCCTTTCCCCCTTCCTTTTCCTATAACCCTCCCTACCCCCCCTCCCCCTCCCCCTCCCCTTCTCTTTTCCCCTAACCCTTCATTATCTCAATCTTCAGGGCTTCAAGGGAACATGAATCATTTCGAAGGGTCAAATCTGAACTTCTGGTTCAGGTAGATAGTGTAAACAATAGTCCCACTTGTGAAAATGGTCATCGGAAAATAGTGATGGTTTTGGCAGCTACAAACTTTTCTTGGGACATAGATGAGGCACTAAGATTGTTTCATTATCTTTTGGTATATATTTTTGAGATTTTTTTGCCTTCTCGAATTCTTAGATCCATCCTAAATGGCAATCTATCCAAGATGTAGTACAACATCTCGTTCCTCCACTGGCACAAAGCCCAGATTAAGGTATACAACGCCAGTAACAAAAATGTTTTGGTTTTTCTGGTTTTGAATGCTAAAAACCGACCCGAACAAAAAAAAATTGGTTCGGTTAAAACTGGTTCTCGGTTCGGTTTGGGTTATATTAACAAGGACTATTATTTTTCGGTTTGATTAAATTTTTGGGTTAAAACCGGACCAAACCAGACCGTGAACACCCCTAGAAGTGACAATATTTCAAAGTGTGAACAATTTGAAAAGCATTTGAATGAATCACGAGTTAACAACTCTTACATATACTTTATATCATATAAATGATATTACTTTTACTTTAAATTCTAATAATATTTATTCATTTTCTTTCTTACATGTTCACACAATAAGAAGACTATAATAAAGAAAATTTCAATTAAAGTATATTCATCCTAAGTCTTGCCTTTGCCATAATTTTGTTGTTTTTTTAAAAAAATTAAAATAAAATAAATTATACAATTTTCCCATTCAATTTCAACTAAAATGAACTTTAAAAAAACCCCACATTTATAGGCTTGTTACACCAATCATGTTTATTAATTTCACCTTTTATGTAATCTAAAATAATAATTATTCTCACAAGTTAAATTTTTTTTCAAAATTTAATTTGTTGTTTTTGTTCAAATATCTATTTTAATGATAAGGAATTAAATAAAAAGAGATTTCGATAACTGGCCAATAATATTACGCGGGGAAATAACTATTTTTATTAAAAAAGTATTTTCATCCCTCAAGTTTTTAATTTTACATTTTGATTCCTGCAAGTGATTATGATTTGATCCTAAACTTTGTTTTCGATTTGATCAATGAATTTTCAAAAAAAAAAGTTCAATTTGGTCCCTTAATTTCATGAATTGTTTTATTATTGACCCTTATAGTTTTAGTTGTTTATATTTCAATTCCAAAACTTCATTTTTCTTATGTTGCCTTGCATGTTGAAAAAATTTCAATTTATTCCTTTAAGTTTTTGTGAAGGTTAAATCTCATCCCTAAAGTTTCTATATTATATTTTTAGAATGACTTTTCCAACACTTAATACCTTGGAGGTTGATGAATTCTCCATGCATAAGTATTCACTATCAACTTCTTTATAAGTGGAGAATATTGTTTTCTCGGTGCATACATTATTGTTGCATTAATGTCAATCTGTCACTAGTTGAAGTGTTTAATTAAGTTGACTTTGGAAATAAAAAAACTTGTTCATTTTCAAAACTTCATCAGCGAGGTAATTAATCTCATTGATATTGGCTTCAATAATCATTCTCTTTTTTGGATTACTTTATAGAACCCTATTTTGTTCAATTATCACTATTTCATTTATGAATTGTAACATATATGAAAATAGTATCATGTGAATAATACTTTCACTAAATAAGTTCTTATGAAAGATTAGAAGGGTCACAAATAGTCCTTTAAACAAAGCTTTCTAGACCATTTCTATTCACCGCACTGAATTTTCATATATATAAACAATATCATATACATGAATAGTGTTGTATACGTGAACAAAACCAACCAAATAGCTTTGATGTTGCTCTTAAAAAGTATAAATTTATTATTGTCGAAGACCATCTTGAGATTTCAAAACTTGTTGACTAATAACTTCAACCTTAAACTTTTTGTCCAAAGCTTTTCAAAGTACTTTTACGCTCTTGATTGATCTATACATATCATATTGTGTATTATTTAATCTAATTAAAATGTAATTTTTTATGCATGAAATCACTATGATTCCATACGCACAAAGCTACCATAATAATGAAATTGAATTCATTATTTGACAATTTTAGCATTTTTTTTCCTACAAGAACTTAACCAATTTCAAGGTGGGCATATAGATCAATACTTTATGTTGTCACCATTTAGAGTTCAATCGATTGAATTTTTAAAGTTTTTCACTATGCATCACAAAAGATAATAGTGAAATCCTTACTATTGAAGTAGTACTTGTCGAAATAATATTGGTCGGAAAAACCAATTCTTGAGTTAAAAACATGATATAAATTAAAAAAACAATAGCAAAAAATATTTATAAATAAATATTTGACTCCACAACAAGCAAGTAAATAATATAAAACTTGAAATAAAACAACTTGATAAACAAAAATATTTAAATTATACAAGATAAATATAAATACTTTTTTTTTAATTCAAAAGATATCAAATAAAATATGCATTATCTCAAAATAATATGTATAAGCATGATCATACCAACAAGTTTACAAAACATGTATAAACTCATAATAATCTCTTAATAAATTAATTCTAAAAGAAGTTTATACATGCATTAAAGCATACTAGAAGTTTTTTCAAGAAAGCAACATAAAAAAACAAATATAGTTTTAGATCCTATTAACGTACATCATGCTAATAAAGGTTTGTTTAAACAAATTAAACAAAGAAGTAAACCACTCAAATGTGTAAAAAAAAACACATGTATAAACTAAACAAATTTAACATGCAATATAAAGTCTTTAGATCATAGACCAAAATAAACATATATTAGATTGTTTAGTTTATTATAAAAAAAAATCATACATGTTAATATATATATATATATATATATATATATATATATATGACAAATATGTTATCAACAAAAATAAAATACATATATAAAGATTCTAGTATGCATATTATGCATATTAAATATAAATCAACTTATACTTGATATTAAAACAAAGTCTTAGTATTCATATTAATTAACATTATAATTTAAATGTACTTCTAAACAAAATTTTTAAACTAAAATAGATAAACTTAATAATTTCTTAATAAAATAAGTTTAAGCTCTAGATTTAGAAGGAATATAAAAGTCTAATAAATGAGAAGAAAACTGTAAAATTTAAGATAAAAAAGAGAATGCAAAATTATATAAAAATTTTTTTTTTTTTTGAACTCTTCTCCCCTTTTTATAGTTGATTTTAAAAATTATAAGTTAAAAAATTAATTTTTCTTTTTTTTATAGTTGACTTTGAAAATTAAAAGTTAAAAAAAAATTAATTTTCATATTATCAACTTCTAATTAACCAACTATAAATCTATAATAAAACCTAAATATTATAATCTTAAAACAAATATCTTGATTAGGTTCTGTTGTTTAAATAGAAAAAAAATAATCTTCTAAGATAACAAACAGCAAAAACCGACCCCCACCCGATCCAGCACAAGCTCAGGTTTAAACTCAAAACCCAATTTGTTTAAATCTTCTCCCGTGTAATATCTATAAAGTTTTTCAAACCCAATTTGTTTAAATCTTCTCCCATGTAAGAAGTCTTGAATGTTTTTCAAACTCAATTTGTGTAAACATTATGAAAGTTTTATATCTTTCCAATATAGAATAGTATTTTTAGAAGATTTTAAGTTTCATGCTAACAAAAAATCTACTGAAATCAATTTTTCATTCAATTACAATTTATTTAAATCATATTAATGTTTTATGTTAAAAAACACATGCCAGAGACTAAATTACAACAAAGTTTTAACAAAGTAAGAAAACTCCACTTAATTTGAACACAAATGTATCCATTAATCATTTTCTTTTAAGTAAACACATGCTCTGTCATTCTTCTAACACCCAATTATCGAAGTTTGGCAGATTAACTGTAGCCTGTTTCTTAGTTGCAACACCCAACTTCATTCCAACAGAAACTAAGGTCTCAAGTGACCTGGCACTGTTTGCTAGAAGGTCTTCATCTATTTCAATTGCATCCTGCAAAATAACCCCGAGATTAGTTGTGGGTCATACATTTGGATACCAGTCACACATTGTGCTAGCGATGCTTTGGTTAGAGTTTGAATGTGGAAAGCTGAGCTTCTTAACCAAAAGAAACTTCCAGGATATTTGGGAAACATCCTACCGCAATAGGCAAAGCACATGAAATGTGGGAGATTGTCAACGAATGACAATATTTGACATTGATGTTCAGAAATCATGGCGTACCAGAGATACTAGAGAGGAGAAAACAGAGACATTTTGATTGAAATAGGCAGTATCAGAAACGCAGTTCTACATAGTACCAACCTTTTCAAAGACGCAAATCACTGTGCTTCCACCAAATGAGAAATATCCATACTGTAAATTCAGTACAAGATACCAATTAAAAAAGCCACCATCTTATATATTTAGAGACAAACAATATGTAAAACATAGTAATAGAGATTGCTCACCTCGTCTCCTTTCTTGACATGGTCACCTGCCTTCTTCGAGAAGGTGATGCTGCCAACCATGGTTGCTCCTATTGCAACAAATGCCACCTGCGGCCAAAATGCCAAAAAAAAAAAGATCTCTTAATGTTCAATAACTGCTAGTTGAAACTAAACAAGTCAGTTAATCCATCCTAGGAATGCAAAGACAGCTCTGCTTGTTTACTCTTGGACAGCTTGACATAAAGTTACGGCAGATAGAAGTTTGAAACAAGCATAACAAAAGGCATCTTCTGTATTGCAGAATGCAAAGAACACGAGATATCTGAAATTGCAAATTATAGATACTCAACCTCACCCCTAAAACCAAGCACACACACAAAGAAATGACATGAATAGATTCAATAATCTTCCAGTAAATATCATTCAGTCTGAATTGTGAAATGAATATAGAGAAAAAAACTCATGAAGTTTACATCCATGCCTTTCAAGTTCAAACTAGAGAGCAACAAAATCAATGTTCCAGAATTTCTATGATGTCCTCAAGAAAAGAGTCATTGGATCTATGAACAGTTAGCAAAACTTGGTTTTTTTATTTTCTACAAAGAACTTGTCTATATGAAAAGAGGTAAGAAGTTCAACTTTGTAAAGTCAGATGATTGTACCTTTCCAAAATGTGCAGTAGAAATAATTGATACTTCTCTCTTATTCTCAGTGAAAACATTACAGTACTTGCTGTTGACAGCGATAGGATTAACCTGGAAAACAGAATGAGATAGACATCAGAGGCAAACTTAATAACATATAAAAGAAACGATCACGAAAACTAACAAAACAAGTTCTTAGGTTTTATACATACCGTATATAAACACCCAGGTATCTTTACAAATTTCTCAATGGTTCCAGAAACTGGAGAATGAAAACGGTGATAATCCTGCAGCAATTGGGAAAAAAAAATATATGAAGAAATCAGATTACACGGTTTCAGGAAGTTCAAGTGTTGTTGGAATGAGAGAAGTCAGTAGAAGAGAATAGAAGCAGAAGGGTCTAATAGTTTCCTAAATGGCAACAAATTTCTCCCTCTGCAGGTCCATTGTTCTGTCAACAATAATTTTTCTTTTCATGGATGAATTTCCAAATACCTTCTATGGTCTCCTATGTGTGTGGGTGAGCGGGAGTTTGGTTGGTTGAATAAGCAGATAAATAAACCTGCTATTGCGAAATTGTCACATTTCTCTCCTTTTCCCTGGCAACATTCAAACTAGGAATAAAGTAAGGTCTCTCCTTAAACTGTCCCTTCTTATTTATATTTTCTACTTCTCTGCTTCAACGACTGAAACAATGCCACCTCCAGAGTAGTATCATTGGTCAATCAGGCACTTGAATCGCTTACTTTTCCAAAACTTAAATTGCAAATTACTAAAGGGGTGTTGTATGAAGTACCTGTGGTGCCAAACGAAATATCACCAAAGTACCATCAGCGAAAGCACTTGAATATGTTTCCTTTCCTAAAAGCCCTTGTACAGAAAATTTGCGGCCCTAAAAATTACAAAAGAGATACCAGCAATTAACTATTATTAAACAAGCAAATCCAATAATAATCAATAGTAAATAACAGAAAATATTTAAATAAAAAAATACACACATTTTCAACATGACTTCCTCTATTCACCAAAAAGAAGCTATCTATTCTACTCATACTTATTCCACTGGAACACATACTCACTGACACAAGCATATGATGTTTTGATCAAGGGAGGAGGTGTGTTGAGAGTGACAGAACTGAAGCATTTAAAAGCAAGCAGTAGAAATACCTTGATCCAAAATCTTTGACCATCTTCTACCGACTTAAAAGCCATAAGACGGCAATCGGCTGCACATATGGCAACATCATCACGTTCCATGGAAGCAACTGGTCTTGTGCCAGGCTTTAATTCTCTTACGAAGAACTCATTGAATGTCTGCAAGTGGAAGAAATCCAAACTGTATGTAATTATGAATCATTAAAGATACACAACGTAAGATTTGCAGTAATATTCAGAAATCTGGTGCCACAGTTTTATTTTATCTCATAAAATCAATATATGCTTACCTTAAAATGCTCCAAAGGGTACTTCACTTCAGCCAAATTTATTTGATCCTACAACACCATAGTTTATCATATACAAGAAGTGAGATAGCATTAGCATGTAGATGCCCATATTGTAAGAAAGAAGATCCAGAAGCCAAGGTTTCATAACAGGGTTTGCTTTTGATGGTAACAAATGCTGCACTATGTGTTTTACTTGGTAGGTAAGTTTAAACACAAGAATATGAAGAAAACCAAAACATGGAGATACAACTTAATGCAAAGGACTTGTGAAATTTGAGGGAATCATGGCTCATTCATGTTTCAGTTATGGCATTTAATTCATTGGTAAATTAGTCTAATTATGAAGACGATCTCACAGCTCCAAATAACATATTGATTATTTCTACTATACTTGCACTTCTATTGCATTAAGTCATAGCAGTTTTTATCCAGAAACACAGAAAAATGCAATCATGTCAAGCAGTCAAAGCAAGTTCCAATCACTGTTTGTATGCCCTAGCATGTAGATAAGAAGGATGCACCACAACAAAGAGTCATGCACCTGTGAAATACATTTTGCTTCTAACAGCTAGTTTCTCGTGCACTGGTGGAAGTGACAAACCACATATTATGTGATTATTGGAGGACAGATTACAAGACTAGCTTTTGTTTCAAATTATAGATACATCTCTCTGAACTCAATTGAGACACATGAGCACATCTTTATAGGATACAGTGATCCTTTTTCTCATATTAACATTTGCTAGTCTCCATTTCAGAAGAAATTTGGCTTTAAATTGCCATCTTAGACTTTGCCAGACCATCATCTTTATAATCTGAGAGACTTTCGATTCCAGTATTCCTTTAACTTCAAGAAAAGAGGATTGTTCATGTGATCAACTAGCGGTCATGAAATTTTAATCCTCACAGAGAAAGGAGATTGGTGAGGATGGTGAAAAATCCCAGGGGAAGCATTGCGGAGTTAAGCGGGCATGGGTTTTGCCACCACTACTATCTTC
>Ga0307516_10002933_pt1 | contig 22331 bp, 28 predicted proteins | sample 19_EM_MG_FD_203310 | JGI IMG/M metagenome (GOLD analysis project Ga0307516, IMG submission 203310) | Populus trichocarpa ectomycorrhiza microbial communities from riparian zone in the Pacific Northwest, United States - 19_EM | ecosystem: Host-associated > Plants > Roots > Unclassified | place... | reverse complement strand
GGTCCTTTTGCACAAGCGCGATTTGATATTGCGCTAGTCCTTAAGCGCGCTAGCGTGCGCTAGCGGCGCTAGTACCTATAATAGTGGCATTTATAGGGTGTACCTTATAAGTGAGATAATACGGTATTCCACGGCCGTCAGAGCAGAATACCGGAATGAACGGGAGGCGGCCGACGTGCAGCTGAAGCTGGGTCAGCTCTGCTACCAAGGGTCTATCTGCACCTACCTGACAGAATTCCGGGCCCTCAATCTTTTCGCCTGAGCCATAGGTGAAGCTCTGAAGGAGAAAATCGACCGGGTGATGACGTCCGAAATCCTCAGAATGCGCTTCGCTCACTACCTTGGGGAATTCGAGGATGACGAAGGATTCCTGCAAGCCACGTACCAGGCAGGAATACAAGTGCAAAGACTGAAAACCCTCGAAAAAGCCAGGGAAGCACAAAAAGGCGCACCAAAGGATGACCAGAGGAAAGATAGCTCGAATAAAGAAGATTCGGGAAAAAAGGATGGTCAGAACAAGGAAAGACAGGGCAATGCCCGAAAAACCAAGGAAATCCGGCAGAACACCGAATAGAAGAGCCAGTATGGCCGCTTGGCAAGATGGGAATCAAGGGACACGGCACTAAAAGGCATGCTGACTAAGGAACAAGAGGAATACGGATGAAGCCAAGATGACTGCTGGAGATGGGGAAGGAACAGGCATAGAACCTATGAATGCTTCTCCTTCAACACAAAACGAGGAATGGTCCTACCTCTGGCCCCGTGGAAGGCATCAGCCGTATCAGAAGGGAAAAGGAAACGATCGGAGGAACCCGAGACCCTCACTGCCACCAAACAACAAAAAGTGGCAGCAGTCGAAACCATGGACACTGACACCGTGGCCCCGCTATGGGAGGACTTGGATTCGGATTTTTGAGAGGTTGGGCTACGCCACAACTCGCGACCTTGACAATGATATGCGGGGTATCCAAAAAACGAAAAAATGAGGAACCAAGTGCTGGAATCTCACACAAAAAACCAAGGAACCCCGTAAGCGGCAGGCACCTGGTGATCAGGATGGTACTACACCAGGACAAGGAAAGGCACCAAATCCGGGTGTTACTGGACACTAGCTATTCTATAGCACTCATCAACCAGCCGACGGTGGAAAAACTCGGCATACAGAAACACAACCATAAGAACACCTGCAGTATTAAAAGCTACACAGGAGAAAGCGTCGGAGGAGTAGGCCAATTTTATACAGCACCTATGCTCCTCCAGCACCGAAGGCACTATTCCAGGGAAAAATTCGAGATTTCACCTATGGATGTGGATATTGACGCCTTCCTCCCCTTCGAATGGATATCTGCACACCCACCCCAGGGCGTCTGGACAGACAAGGAAATACGATTCAACAGCATCGGATGCCTAACGAACTGCACCCAGTATGAGATGAACAAATTCTCGCTAACCTGGGACGATTCAGTCACTACCAACCCTACATTGCGGCTCATAGGATACGTTTCCACGGTATCGGAAGAAGACCCGCTGGAAGCAGTCCCACGAGAATTCCGTCAACATCGAGGAATCATGGGGAAAGAAGTAGCGGAGGCCCTTCCCAAGCACCGTCGCTACAACTGCAAAATCGACCTCCAGGAAGGGAGTACAGCACCCTGGGGACCCATTTACCTGCTCACCGAAGTGGAACTCTAGACGCTCTGGGAATGGCTGAAGGAAATGGAGCGGACAGGCAAAATTAAACACTCCACCTCACCGGCCGGCTCACCGATCCTCTTCATACCAAAATCACACGGACGAGGATTACGCCTATGTGTGGACTACCATGCCCTAAACCGTATCACAATTCCAAACCGATACCCTCTACCACTGATGCAAGAGTTACAGGACTGCATCCAGGGAGCAAAATGGTTCACAAAGATGGACCTCAAAATCGGGTTTCATTTCATCCGAATGAGGGAGGATGATGAATGGAAAACAGCATTCCGAATACGTTACGGCCTCTTCGAATTCCAAGTCATGCCATTCGGATTGACCAACGCCCCATCCACCTTCCAAGATATGATGAACCACATCTTCTCGGACATGTTGGATGTAGGAGTACTGGCGTTCATGGATGACATCCTGGTCTATGCCGATTCAGAGAAAAAAACATGACGACACAGTTCGGGAGGTTCTCACATGGCTACAAGAAAACGGCCTTGCGATCTGACCCGAGAAATGTGTTTGGAAGGCTCAGGAAGTGGAATTCCTGGGTTACGTCATAGGGAGAAGTGGCATCAAAACGTCAACGGAAAAAGTCGACACGGTACTGGGATGGAAAACGCCTCAGAGACTAACGGAGGTTCAATCCTTTTTGGGTTTTGCCAACTTCTACAGACAGTTCATTCAAGACTACTCCAAAGTAGCTCGCCCATTAACAGAGCTGACCAAGAAAACGGAAAAATGGTCCTGGAACCCAGAAGCAGAAGCATCCTTCAAAGAACTCAAGCGACGATTCACGACGGCTCCAATCCTAGCACATTTTAACCCCGCAAAGGCTGTCATCATCGAAACCAACGCCTCGGACTTCGCAATAGGAGCAGTCCTGTCCCAACGAGACTACAAAAACCGCCTACACCCAGTGGCTTTCCACTCCAGAAAGTTCCAACCTGCGGAGATCAACTATGAAATCCACGACAAAGAACTTCTCGCAGTAGTCGATACCTTCAAACACTGGCGGTGCTACTGCAAAGGAGCAACCCACCAAGTCCAGGTCTTCTCGGACCACCAGAACTTGGAGTACTTTACAACGATGAAAGTACTAAACCGACGGCAGGCACAATGGGCACAGGAACTAGCTGGCATCGATTTCAGAATCTACTACCGGCCAGGCACCCAGAACAGGAAGCCAGACGCACTGTCAAGGCGTTTGGAGTACCGCCCTGAAAAGGGGGAGGTAGAAAACCAGCCAATAACGATGGTTTTGGGAAAGAACCACTTCGAGGAATGCCTAATACGTACCTTCGTCTGCTCATCAGCCAGACTGGCATCGCTCCCAGAGAAAAAATGGTCCGAGGAATTCTTGGCGAAAGTCAGGAAAGAAGGAAGAAAGGACAAGGCCTACAAACAGGCAAAGAAACAGGAAGCGGCAGCAGAAGAACTGTCGCCGAAGGACTGAAAGATCGAGGAGCTACGGAACAAGAACGATCTGCTGTACCGAAAAAACCTGCTTTGGGTTCCAAACGGGCTGGTACAACAGATACTGGAGTCAGAACACAACACAAAAATCACTGGCCATATCGAGTAGGACAAAACAATCAAACTGATCCGACGGAATTTCTGGTGGCCAAAGATGAACGATCGAATCATCGACTTCGTTAGCAGCTGCTCAGAATGTCCGCAAAACAAGACTTCCCGACACCAGCCGTATGGGCTGTCCTCCCCACTAGAGCTGCCATACACACCATGGCAGTCAATAGCAATAGACTTTATCACGGAACTCCTGACCTCGGAGGAGTGCGACCAACTCTAGGTGATCATCGACCGATTTACCAAAATGGCACACTTCCTCCCACTGAAAAATGAGGAAAAAACGGCATCCGATTTGGCAGTAACCTTTGGCCGAGAGGTATGGAAACACCACGGCCTCCCCACCGATATCATGTCAGATAGAAACTCTCCCTTCACCTCGGAAACATCGAAGGAATTCCTCTGACTATCAGAAATTCAGCCTTGGATATCAATGGCATTCCACCCACAGACCGACGGTCAAACAGAATGGCTCAACCAAACAATTGAAGCCTACCTCGGAGCCTTCATCAGCAAGGAACAGAATGACTGGGTCCGCCTGCTACTGATGGCTGAGTTTGCCTACAATAACTCAGTCACAATGGGTAATGGTATGTCCCCGTTCTACGCTAACTATAGCTTCCACTGTTACAAGGATCGCAACGAGAGGAGACACGAGAGGAGATAGGAAATGAAAGAAGAGAAGAGAGTTGTTGATTCAGAGAGTGGACATCTAGCTACTTATATAGTCCCGCTCCTTCCTCGCTGAGTCATCCTTGCGGAGAGTGCTGCTCCGCCTGCGGCCGCTCCAGAGCGGCCCATTGCCTTCTCGGTGCGGGCTAGAACGCTCGGCTCCGATCCGTTCCGCTGTTATTTCCCTTAAGCAATATACAGCGGGACGTAACCTCCGTTATTTCCCTTAAGCAATCTGCACTGGTGGATACCATCATCCGGGGTGGCCCGGTTTAGGGTTACATCCACCCGGCGGCTATGGATCCAGCGTCGACGGAACCCCTTAACCCAGCCAGCAAGGTATACGCTCACTGGATGCACACCGTGCACGAGGAGTCCTGGAAGGGGCTGGAAGAAGCACAGGAGCAAATGCGCCGGTACACCGATCTGGCAAGAAAGGAACCCCCCGCATACCAAGTAGGAGACTTGGTAATGCTCAACAGCCACAACATCAAAACGCGCAGTCCCTCGAGGAAGCTGGACAACAAAAATCATGGCCCCTTCCAGATCGAGAACATCGTCTCCACGCTCGCTGTCCGCCTCACGCTACCTCGAAAATAGAAGATTCATAATATTTTTCACGTCTCGCTACTCGAACCTTATCGAACTAGAGAGCACAGAGCACCACTGGACCCTGCAAAGGTAATCCGGGAGGTGGACAACATCGAGCTATCGGAGGAGTACAACGTCGAAGAAGTTATGTCCTTGGTTGAACACGGCCGAGGAAATAACAAACGAATTCTATACCTTGTCAAATGGCTCGACTATCCGGAGTGCAAGGACTGGACGGAAGAACCATTCGACAACTTTTCAGTAGGCGGTCTGGAGAAACTGCAGGAGTTTCACCAACAAAACCCAGACACGCCGAGGGACTACTGGCTCACTGAGGGCTACACCAGATTCACCAAGAACCTGGCGGTAGTAGGTCGGAGGGGAGGAGGACTCCAATCAAAGATGCACACCAAGACCCACTTCACGGACCCCCCAGAAAAGCCGCTGACCGGGTGCCTGGCAAGGACTCCCGAGACGGCGGACGTTGAGAGTCAGGAAAACCGTTCAGAACAGACGTATCGACCTCTTGGTGATGGGCTCGGACCGGTGGAACTAGTGTGAATAGCGACATAAACGGTAAAGTGAGTCCCCGACAGCGCGGTCACTACTCCAGCACACTAGTCTCCCCCCGGAAGGACGTGGGCATGGTCACTGCTGAGCATACCAGTTTCTAGCATGAAGGACACCATGCCTCTTCCAATTCCCTATTGCTATTCATGACCCCGGAACCCCACCAACTCCGCCAAAGCCTTGACGCAGCACGGCGGCAAATACGACTGAATATGACATGACGGTAGGAGTATGCACTGGCCTACTCTGAGGACCCAGCCGTGCCGGGTTCCCGGGACACTCGAGGGAGAGTGCCTGCTGACCAGCAGCTGGGAGGGATGCAGGGGAGGAGGACTGCATTCAGCGACACAAATCGAATCTCAGCAAACATCTATACGAACCATACAGGAGGACGTGGGCTACTTAGAAAGATTAGCACTCGGGACAAGGCTAGGGGAGAGGGGAGGTAGTGTTACACCTGAACGAATTATCTCGAGTACATAGCTAGATAGAGAAGATCCTGTGGCATACGGACAGAAGATTCTCCGGCCGTGGCTAGGGAAACGGAGAGTCTAGGCGGGAGATGAGGAACGGAGTTTAGCACTCGGCCGAGGACACCGGTTGTAAGATTTAACTCCGGAGAAGAGGGGAGCAATTTGTGCAAACGAGCGACTGCATCATGCAGTTTCAGAAGTGAGCCCACAACCACAGGAAGAGGTAGCCACGTCACCTCAGGGTGGACGGAAGCTCTGGACTGGAGCCCCACTCGGCTGCATGGCCTCCATGCAAGCTGGCTCACTATAGGGTGAAAGTGGGAGCTCATGGAACAGAGTCCCCGCTCAGCCACATCATGCAGCAAAAACAAAAATGGAACCTCATCCCCCTTATCTACACCCCAGCCATGACCAGCGGATCCACCCATGTCCAACGAGGTGCAGCCGCCTCGGAGGAATCCAAGCCTAACCCACCCGTGACTCTTGGAAAAAGCACGAAAGCTACCTCAAGGAATCACGGTCCAGGTCACCATTTCTCGCTCACTCACTCACGGATAAATACAAAGGAGATTTCTCGCCCCAGAGAGAAATCAGCACGAACATCCCCACCAACACTACCACCGAAAAAACCACAAGCAAGATCTAAGATTATTCCGTTGTGAATTATCGCAAGTAGCCTGATATGACACCTGGGTACTCGGGTACAGAGGTGGAGGTAAAGATATCGTGAAGTCAGGTTCGATTGATTCTTTATTCACAGCGGAATAATCTTAAGTTCGTCGTGTCGGGGTGTTGTCGTGAGTGTGGTATCCGAAGATGGGGAATCCAGGTTTCTTTCTGGCGGAGTTTCGAGCAGTATATATGCGAAGTTTTTCATCTCGTGCTTTTTTCTTCCCATCGCTACGCCGCGGGTTTCAGTCTCAAGACGCGCGTCCTCAGATAGGGCCGTGCATGGGTGTGGTTGGCCCTCCCCGGTTCTAGCAATAAGGGTGAAGGCTGTCAGACGGCGACCTCGTATTCCACCGGTCGCTAGTCTTTCAGACTATGCCGGCTTCGTATCGAGGTCCTAGTCAGGATCGGTTGTAACTCTTTCGGAGTTCGCCGTCCCTCTTAGTTTGCCGCTGGCCCCTCTCCGGAGTTATTCTTACGTCCGTTCGTCTCGGCTATAAGGTCCTAACTCCAGGTCTTATCTCGCATCTAGACTCTCCCAGACCTGTCTTGCAACATGAGCCCTGCTTATGGCATGCGACTTGCAGGAAGCTAGTTACCACCCTTATCTCGTTCTTGTATGCAGCAGCTACAAGAGTCAGCAGTGCGTCAGGTCTACCCAGCAGGCTGGCCTAAGATCCATCACCTGCCAAGGTTACCCTTACCCCGCTTTCTCTTGTCAAACTGCTTTCCGAGGTCCCGAGACACCTTTCGGGTATCCCTAGTTCACGTGACTTACCGTTCGATACTTTGCTCCTTTGTACCTTATCCCCGTTTGTTACCCTTGGGTGTAACACTACTCCCCCTCTTTCTTAGCATCGGCCCGAAGCTAACTATCCTGACACCTCTTCTTTCTTATGTGTTCAGTGGAATGCAGTCCTCTAGCCCCTGTATCCCTCCGGTCGCCTGGCCCGAAGAAAACCCTCCAGTGGGAAAAAACTTCAGAACCAATTCGGTTGGCGACCAGCCCTCGGATCTGGGTAGTCTTCCGACCGGTCCAGGATCCTACATCGGAGTGGTGCAAAGGAAACCAGGAAACCGCAGCATTCCCCCGAAGAGGTGATCAGAAGACGGGTTGATCTGGCACGCCGGTGTAGGAGGGGATCAGGCCGGCCATATGGTAGTCTCGCCGCCAGAGCCGGTCAAAACCAGTGGATCTTAACCATTCAACCATGCCTTGCCACAGTTAAAGGACGGCCACTGTTTCTTCTGGGATTACAATACCTTTGCTCTTCTGCTCGTTGAAAAAGTCTTTGTCGGAATGAAGTCCTCCTCCCCTTCATCCTACTACCCCCTGACCGTGCTTCAACCCCATCAGCTTCGATATGTGCCAGTGGCGGGTCGGAGTCTAGCCCTTGGTCAGCCGGGAGTCCCTCGGCGCGTCTGGGTTCTGTCAGTGAAACCCTTGAAGTTTCTCCAGACCGCCTACCAAAAAGTTGTCATATGGTTCTTCCGTCCAGTCCTTCTGGTCTGGGTAGTCGAGCCACTTGATGAGGTACAGGACGCGGCACCCTTTCCTGGTGCTCCCAGGAACCTCGTCAGCATTGTACTCCTCGCACTGTTCGATATCGTCGGCCTCTCGGAAGATCTTCGAGGGGTCCGGCAGTGCTCGGTGTTCACTGGTTCGATAGGGTTCGAGTAGCGACACATGGAAGACGTTGTGGATATTCCATTTCCGGGGAAGTCTGAGTCGAACTGCGAGGGGCAAGATGATCTTTTCCACCTGGAAGGGGCCATGATTCTTGTGGTCCAGCTTCCGGGAGGGTCGGCATGTTTTGAAGTTGCGCCCATTGAGCATCACCAAGTCTCCGATCTGGTACTCCGGGGGCTTGGTGTGCTGGGGGTCCGTATAGCGGCGCATTCGTTCGTGTGCCGCTTCCAGTTGTTCGGCGGACGCCTTGTGTACCCCCTGCATCCAGTGGGCGTAGAGTTTGCTAACAGGGTTCAAGGGTCCTGAGGCGGCTGGGTCGGAGGACACAGGATGGAAGCCGTAATTGGCATAGAACGGGGACATTCCATTTCCCATGGTAATCGAGTTGTTGTAGGCAAACTCCGCCATCGGGAGAAGGCCTACCCAGTTGTCCTGTTCATGGCCAACGAACGCTCGGAGGTATGCTTCAATTGTCTGGTTGAGGTGTTCCGTTTGTCCATCGGTTTGGGGGTGGAAGGCTGTCGACATCCTTGGGCAGATGCGTGATAGCTGCAGGAATTCTTGCCATATCTCGGAGGTGAAATGTGAGTCTCAGTCCGATACGATATCCATGGGTAGCCCGTGGTGTTTCCAGACTTCCCGTGCGAAGATGACTGCTAGGTCCACCGCCGTCTTCTTTTCCTTTCCAAGGGGGAGGAAGTGCGCCATCTTTGTGAATCGATCTATGACCACCCACAACTGGTCGCATCCTTCTGAGAGTGGCAGTTCCGTAATGAAATCCATTGCGATGGACTGCCAGGGGGCATACGGGAGTTCCAAAGGGGAGGAAAGCCCATACGGATGGTGCCGAGCCGCCTTGTTCTTCTGGCATTCGGGGCAGCTTCAAATGAAGTCGATAATTCTTTCGTTCATCTTTGGCCACCAGAAGTTGTGTCGGATTAGCTCGATTGTCTTGTCTTGGCCCATGTGGCAGGCGATTTTCGTGTTGTGTTCAAACGCGAGAATCAATTTCTTGAGGTTGCCATCCTCTGGGATCCAGAGCATACCCTTTCGGTAGAGTAGCCCATCCTTGATCTTGAGGACCTCTTCCATCCTGACCTTTCAGTCCCTCGGCCGCACGTCACAAGGGTGGTCAGCTGCCTCCTTGACCTTCGATCATTCAGTGCCACGTTCCCCAGCACTGCTTCCAGTTCTTTCCATGCACCTTGGTATTCGCTGTCCTTTCCTGCCGCTTTTTTCACCGCTTCCGCAAACTCTTCCAACCATTCCTGTGGTGGGAGTGAGGCAAGCCTTGCCGACGAGCAGATGAATGTTCTTTCTTGCCTATCTGGCTCCGCAAAGTTGTCTTTTTGCAAAACTGTTGTAATCGGCTGGTTTTCACTCCCCCCTTTTTCAGGGCGGTACTCCGAACGCCTTGAAAGAGCGTCTGGTTTCCCATTCCGGTTTCCTGGTCGGTAGTAGATGCGGAAGTTGTTGCCTGCCAGTTCCTGGGCCCACCCTGCCTGGCACCGATTGAGTATCTTTGTGGTCCTAAAATACTCGAGGTTCTGGTGGTCGCTGAACACCTGGACCTGATTTGACACCCCTTTGCAATATCAGCACCAATGTTTGAAGGCATCGACGTTGGCCAGAAGTTCCTTGTCGTGGATTTCGTAGTTGATTTCCACTGGCTGAAACTTCTGGGAGTGCAAGGTCACAGGTGTCACGAACCTGGCGCGACAGGCTCCTTGGCGCCGGCGCCGGTGCCACTCTCACCCTTGTCGCCCTGTGGCTCGTCCTCGTTTCCACTGCCGCAGCAGCAGTCATCCACCACGCTTAGGCGCCTCGACCGATCTCCGCCATATCGCTCCGGTAGCGATATCCCCGACCGCTGGCCGGTCTAGACCTCTCTCCTTCGTCTCCGTTATGTTACTTGCGCGTCCTTCTCCTATCATCGTTATGTATGTCGTTTCCTGTTGATTATGCTTGCGCTTCCTTTCTCCTGTCTGCTACGTTTGTTGTCTCCCATTGATTGAGCTTGCACGTCCTTCTCCCATGTTCGTTACGAGTATTGTATTCCCTTGATTAAGTTGTACGTCAGTCTTCCTTTCCTTTACTGTTACTGCTTGCGTGTCCTTTCTCCTGTTGCCACGAGTAGGGTGTTGGCCGCGCGGCGGCCAAGCGCGATCATGTGTTTTCCTTGGGCGTGGCGATCGAGTCATGATGTTAGATGGAGGAACTGTGTCAGTCTTGCGGGCAAGTTGTGATTCCACAGAGGGAAGGAAAAGTATAAAGGAAGGGCGCGGTAGCTAGTCTGGAGATTCTTCTCCACGTAATATATTATCTATACATCTGGACCTACCTTTACCCATCTCTGAGCGGCGTGACGAAACCAGCGCTGGGATCTCGGATCACTTGCGCCGATGACCACCAGGTCATCTGGCAGCGCGACGAAGTGATCCAGGATCGCCTACGACGAACGACATCGAGATACGATTATCTATCTACCTTGACCTACCTTCACACATCTCTGAGCGGCATGACGAAACCAGCGCCGGGATCTCGGATCACTTGCGCCGATGACCACCGGGTCATCCGGCAGCGCGACGAGTGATCCGGGACCACCTATGACGGACCCGCAACACCGCCGCGCATACCGGGCGGCACCAGACAGAACGGAACACCACTGCGTATGCCGCACCGGGCGGAATGGGAGACCGCCGCACATGCCGTCCCAGGCGGAACAGAAGAACGCCGCGCTAGCCGCGCCGAGCAGAACAGAAGAACGCCATGCGTGCCGCAACGGGCAGAACGGAGGACCGCCGCGCACACCGGGCCGCGCCAGACAGAACGGAACACCTATGCCGCGCCGGGCAGAACGGAACACCGCCGCGCATACCGGGCCGCACCAGACAGAACGGAACACCGCTGCGTATGCCGCACCGGGCGGAACGGGAAACCGCCGCGCATGCCGCCCCGGGTGGAACGGAATAACGCCGCGCATGCCGTGCCGAGGAGAAAGGAAGAACGCCGCGTGTGCTGCACTGGGCAGAACGGAGGACCGCCGCGCACACCGGACCGCGCCAGACAGAACAGAACACCTATGCCGCGCCGGGCAGAACGGAACACTGCCGCGCACACCGGGCCATGCCAGACAGAACGGAACACCGCCGCGCATACCTGGCCGCGCCAGACAGAATGGAAGACCTCCGCGTATGCCGCACTGGGCGGAACGGAAGACCGCTGCGCATGCCACCCCGTGCGGAAAGGAAGAACGCCGCGCATGCCGCGCCGAGCAGAACGGAAGACCGCCGCGCATGCCGCGCCGGGCAGAACGGAAGACCGCCGCACATACCAAAGGCCGTACCGGACAGGACGGAAGACCGCCGCGCATGAGGGAAGTCTGCTGCGCATACCGCAGGCCACGCCGGGCAGGAAGGATGACGACAACGATGATGCCATGACGGGCGTGAGGAAGACGACAACGGAGATGCCACCCCGGGCATCAGGAAGACTGGGAGCACGATGACTCGCCAGCACCGAAAGAATGACACCGTGCTACAGTAAAGACCACCGGGTGGCAGTAGGCGAAGACCGCTGAGCTGAACGAATACGGCCCGAGTGCCGAACGAATGAAAGACCTACCGAGTAGGCACGACAAGGAGCTACGTTGCCTGTCGAGCCCAAAAGACAGAGAACGGAAGTCGGGGTCAGGTTTCTGACATTATATTGCATCTCCAATCGACACCTGACGTAGCGGGAAATCCTCGAGAAACCGGAATCCACCGTGGATTCACCAGACCCAGAAAAATAAGAGTAGCGAATTGAGGAGGTCACCGAAATCGAAACGCCGGTGCACCGAGGCCAGAGAGCCCAGCTACACCAAAGGGAAGCCAGAAAAACACCGAAACACACCGAAAAACACCGGAAGATGCAGGAAGCTGGGAAGAAGAAAAACCCACGAAGAGAGCGGACCCGTGGAACACAGCAACTTCTTTATCCCATCGTAATTGGGAATAACACCGTCCAAACAAGAACAGCTGCGAGACCCGCATACGGACGTCACCAACGGGCATGCCAGTACGAGTTGAAAAGGAGGGCTTGCGGCTATGCTACGACTACCGAACGGATTATGAATGGACGTCTGACGAATCACAAACAGCGATGTTGACGCAAAAGGGGTTATGAACGGCCAAGCACGGCCTCAATTGACGATGCGGCCAGTGATGCGAACGGCCAGCCAACGGTTGGTTTTGACATCAAATATTGCCCAGAAAAGTGCTGGCAAGACAAACATACTTGCTAGAGAGTCAGGAGACTCTCCCTGGAAAAGGGATATGAAGCTTCAACAAAACCAGTTCCGAGTATTGCTGTCAGTAGCAAGCTTTCACGAAAAACGTCAGAAACAATGAAAGCAACAGAAACATCGAAAACACCAGAAACGCTGAGAACGCCGGACACATCGGAAAGACCAGAAATGCCTGAAACAACTAGCAAACGCCGGAAACTCTGGAAGGAACGGAAACATTGGAATCGCGCGACGCGTTCCAGGACACCTGGCCTCTTGCCGCTGGGGACACCCGGAACCGGTGTTCGACAGATGTGATGCCAAAGAAGAACCGGTGGAAGAATAGAGTTAGCTGGGAAGCCCACGAAGACAGAGGCGGCCGGGCGCGGCTGCCAAGGCACTTCACGATGCCCACATCAGGAACTAGCGTGCAATAGCAACGAATACCGCAACGAATACCGCAACGATACCATGCCAGGCGTGAAGACGATTAGGGCGAAGCCAAATACCGCCACAGCGAAGTCGAATACCGCAACGATACCACACCGGGTGTGAAGAGATTAGGGCGAAGCCGAATACCACCACAGCGAAGTCGAATACCGCAACGATACCACCCCCTACGTGAGGAAGATAGAGTGAAGCCGAATAACGCTACTGCGAAGCCGAATACCGCTACCGCGACATCGAATACTGCAACGACACCGAGACGTGAGTGCGCGGACTGGCGGAAAGGAAAGAGAACATGCAATCTATTATCTCTCTCCACAGACCCACCTCTCTATCCCCGTGACCGGCGCTGCGACCACCACTCCCCGAGAACAACGAGCCCACGCAAGGTGTGTGAGAAGAGCCGCAAAGAGACCATGCCGGGCGAGACGGATACCGCGAGAACAACGAGCCCACGCAAAGGCGTGTGAGAAGACCGTGACGAGACCACGCCGGATGTAACGGATACCGCAAGAACAACGAGCTCATGCAAGGCGTGTGAGAAGACCGCGACGAGACCACGCCGCGCGTGAAGGATACTGCGAGAACAACGAGCGGCGCGTGAGTACACCGGAAGTGAACTCCCACGCCCCATCGAAGAAGATCAAGAACCCCACGCTGCCGCGGCCGCCAGCACTACTCCCCAAGACGAGCAACTTGCGCTGCTGGGGGAAATCGTCACCATGATACATCAAACAACCACCCGGGACGCTCGCCGCAATCACGTCGTACACCAAACGCTCACCCAGTGGATGAATGAGTTCCACGATGCGGACCAACAGCAACTCCAGCAGATGGCCAACACCCTGGGAGCCATCATCACCGAACAACAGCGAATGAACGAACAACTCCAAGCCCGGCAGCAGGCTAGCTGGCCCGTCCGCATCTACCGCACCCCATCCGCCGCCGGACCATGACGACCCGACATGACCTCGCCGCAGCTTCGGTCTGGACAGGGGACGAACTGTCACGAACCTGGCGCGACAGGCTCCTTGGCGCCGGCGCCGGTGCCACTCTCACCCTTGTCGCCCTGTGGCTCGTCCTCGTTTCCGCTGCCGCAGCCGCGGTCATCCGCCGCGCATAGGCGCCTTGACCGATCTCCGCCATATCGCTCTGGTAGCGATATCCCCGACCGCTGGCCGGTCTAGACCTCTCTCCTTCGTCTCCGTTATCTTACTTGTGCGTCCTTCTCCTGTCATCGTTACGTATGTCGTTTCCTGTTGATTATGCTTGCACGTCCTTTCTCCTGTCCACTACGTTTGTTGTCTCCCATTGATTGAGCTTGCGCATCCTTCTCCCATGTTCGTTACGAGCATTGTTTTCCCTTGATTAAGTTGTACGTCAGTCCTCCTTTCCTTTACTGTTACTGCTTGCGCGTCCTTTCCCCTGTTCCCGCGAGTAGAGTGTTGGCCGTGCGGCGGCCGAGCGCGATCATGTGTTTTCCTTGGGCGCAGCGATCGAGTCATGATGTTAGACGGAGGAACTGTGTCAGTCTTGCGGGCAAGCTGTGATTCCACAGAGGGAAGGAAATGTATAAAGGAAGGGCACGGTAGCTAGTCTGGAGATTCTTCTCCACGCAATATATTATCTATACACCTGGACCTATCTTTACCCATCTCTGAGCGGCGTGACAAAACCAGCACCGGGATCTCGGATCGCTTGCGTCGATGACCACCGGGTAATCCGGAAGCACAACGAAGTGATCTGGGATCGCCTACGACGAACGACATCGAGATACGATTATCTATCTACCTTGACCTACCTTCACACATCTCTGAGCGGCGTGACGAAACCAGCACCGGGATCTCGGATCACCTGCGCCGATGACTACTGGGTCATCCAGCAGCGCGACGAGTGATCCGGGGCCACCTATGACGGACCCGCAACACCGCCGCGCATACCGGGCCGCACCAGACAGAACGGAACACCGCCGCGTATGCCGCACTGGGCGGAACGGGAGACGGCTGCACATGCCGCCCCAGGCGGAACGGAAGAACACCGCGTATGGTGCGCCGAGCAGAACGCAAGAACGCCGCGCGTGCCGCGACGGGCAGAACTGAGGACCGCCGCGCAAACCAGGCTGCGCCAGACAGAACGGAACACCTATGCCGTGCCGGGCAGAACAGAACACCGCCGCACATACCGGGCCGCGCCAGAGAGAACGGAACACCGCCGCGTATGCCGCACCGGGCGAAACAGGAGACCGCCGCGCATGCCGCCCCGGGCGGAACGGAAGAACGCCGCGCATGCAGCACCGAGCAGAACGGAAGAACGCCGCGCATGCTGCGCCGGGCAGAACGGAGGACCGCAGCACACACCGGGCCGCACCAGACAGAACGGAACACCTATGCCGCGCCGGGCAGAACGGAACACCGCCGCGCACACCGGGCCGTGCCAGACAGAACGGAACACTGCTGCACATACCGGGCTGCGCCAGACAGAACAGAATACCTCCGTGTATACCGCACTGGGCGGAACGGAAGACCGCCGCGCATGCTGCCCCGGGCGGAAAGGAAGAACGCCGTGCATGCCATGCCGAGCAGAATGGAAGACCGCCGCGCATGCCGCGCCGGGCAGAACGGAAGACCGCCGCACATACCGAAGGCCGCACCGGACAGGACAGAAGACCGCCGCGCATGAGGGAAGTCTGCTGTGCATACCGCAGGCCACGCCGGGTAGGAAGGAAGACGACAACGACGATGCCATGACGGGCGTGAGGAAGATGACAACAGAGATGCCACTCTGGGCATGAGGAAGACTGGGAGCACGACGACTCGCCAGCACCGAAAGAATGACACCGTGCTACAGTAAAGACCACCGGGTGGCAGTAGGCAAAGACCGCTGAGCTGAACGAATACGGCCCGAGAGCCGAATGAACGAAAGACCTACCGAGTAGGCGCAACGAGGAGCTACGTTGCCTGTCGAGCCCAAAAGACAGAGAACGGAAGTCGGGGTCAGGTTTCTGACAACAGGGTGGAGTCTTCCCTACTTGTCTCTTTGCGACAGGATGGCCCCGATTGCGAAGTAGGAGGCATCCATCTCGATAATTACTGGTTTCGTAGCGTCGAAATGGGCTAATATTGGCGCTGTCGTGAATCGTTGTTTTAACTCCTGGAAGGCTTCTTCTGCCTGTGGGTTCCACTTCCATTCTTTCTTGTCCCCTTAGTCAGTTCCATCAGGGGTCTGGCTACTAGGGAGTAGTCCTGAATGAAGCGTTGGTAGAAGTTAGCAAATCCCAAGAAGGACTGTACTTCCATCAGGGATGCCGGGGTTTTCCAATCCAGCACCGCCTCTACTTTTGCCCTTGCCATCTTGATTCCTTCGTGACTGATGATGTATCCCAGGAATTCCACTTCCTGGGTCTTCCAAACGCATTTGTCTGGTGAGACTGCCAGCCGGTTTTCCTGCAGTCTTCTCAACACTTCATTAACCTTCTGGTCATGCTCTTCCTCAGTCTTCGTATAGATTAGGAAGTCGTCCATGTAGACCAAGAGACCCAGGTCTATCATGTCGGAAAAGATGTGGTGCATCATGTCCTGGAAGGTTGATGGTGCGTTGGTTAATCCGAATGGCATGACTTGGAACTTGTATAGCCAGTAACGAGTCCGGAATGCCGTTTTCCATTCGTCTCCTTCCCAGATGCGGATCAGGTTGAATCCATTTTTTATGTCCAGGTTGGTAAACCATTTGGCTCCTTGGACCCGATCCTGTAGGTCTTGCATAAGGGGAAGGGGATATCAGTTGGGAATCGTTATTCGGTTGAGAGCCTGGTAGTCGACACAGAGCTGGAGTCCTCTTCCGCCCGGTTTTGGCACAAACAGGATTGGAGATCCTGTCGGGGAGGTGGATCTTCGGATTTTTCCTGTCCTTAATATTTCCTTGAGCCATACCCTGAGGGTTTGTAGCTCGTTTTCCGAAAGGGTGTAAATTGGTCCCCAGGGGTCGGTTTCTCCGTCCTTGAGGTCAATCTTGCAATCGTATGGCCTGTGTGCTGGCAGTGCTTCTGCAGCTTCCTGGCTCATGATGCCGAGATATCCCTTGAATTCTGCAGGGACTTGAATGCGTGGGTCTTCCTGGTCGATTGCCGAAACGTACGCTATGATCCTGGCTTCTGGGTCAAAGGTAACGGTTTCATCCTAGGACAGAGAAAATTCCGCGGTCTCGAATTGAGTGCATTTTTCCAGGCACCTAGGGCTGCTGAAGCGGAGTTCCTCCGAGTCCCATGCACCTAGGGGGGGGGTGTTTGGCGATCCACCAGAATGGAAGGAAGATGTCGACTTCGGGTTCCAGTGGTGTCACCTCGAACACTTCTTGTGAGTAGTGTTTTCGATGTTGGAGCAGGAGGGGTTCGGTATATTCCATTCCTGCTCCTTTTACTTCTTCCCCCGAGCAGTTCTGTAGTGGGGCTGCTTTCAGCCTGAGAATTCAGGTTATATCGTATTTTTCGGTAATCCTTGTACTAATAACGGGTACCGAGCATCCAGTATCGAGCAGGACCCGTACCGCGTACTGCGTAGGGCCCCATGAAATTATCATTCTGGTTATCGGTCTTTTGCCGCAATGTGGTTTGTTCGTAGACTTTTCGGGCAAGGCTTTATTAGGGTTGAGCCTTTTTCGTTGTCTATCCTGCAAGGTTCCACTTGGTTCCTCCGGACCCTTTCGGTTTCGATTTGTCCGACAAATTATTGGGAAGGACTTGGGGAGCGGCGGGCCCCGTCCTTCTAAAAATCCGAGTCGTCCTGCCAGGCTGACTGCAGCGTAACACCCCCAGCCTCCGGCATATCTTCGTCCTCGGTTTTTATATGGACCGCCTTGCTCTGTTTGGCAGCCGCTACCTCGTGGGCTTCTTCTTCCCTTTTCCTTTTCCCATGGAGGTAGCTGACCGGCTTTGGGGCCTCCGGTAACTCCGTCCCTTTAATCGTTGTTCGCGCATAGCAGTCCTGAGTGGCGTGGCTGTCTCTTCTGCACCTCCAGCAGCTGGCCTTGCTGTCCCTGTGGGCGTTGATCTCGCCTTGAGGGACTCCTTTGTAGGCGTTGCTGCCACTTCCCCAGTGGCTCTCCACCCATGTTTTCCTTGGCTTTTCAGCCTTGCCCCCCGAGTCACGCATCCCAGCCTGCTTGGGGCCACCACTCTCCTTGCCCTTGCGGGCGTTGCCCGGACTTTTCCCATCTGGGCCATCCTTTCATCCTCCTCCATTTCCGGGTTGTGCTTCCCGGGCCGCCTTCAGGGCCTTTCTTCGTTCCACATGCAGGCTGGCATTGTAAGTGGCCATGAGGAAGTGTTCATCGTCTATGAACTCCTCCATGTAGTGAGCAAAGTGCATGTCCAGGATGTTATCGGGCATGGCTTGGTCGATTTTTTCCCTGAGGCCTTCACTCGTGGCCTGAGCGTATACATTCACGGTGCGGAACTCCGTGAAGTAGGCCTTGATGTCCCCCTTGTACCGGAGCTGGCTGAGCTTCAGCTGGGTATTGGCCGCTTCCCTTGTATCCCGGAACTCTGCCCCGATAGCTGTGGTGTAGCAGGCCCAGGTATCTCGGTCCGCCATCATCCTGCATCGGTGCTGGTGCCAGGCTTTCACGGTGTCGGACAGCAGTGTTCCTACCCAGGCGATCTTCTGGGTGTCCACCGTCTCTGGGTAAAACCCAATGTATTTGAGAACAGATTCCCACCAGACATTGAATGCCGAGGAGGGTTTCCTGTCGAAGGATTCTGGGTTCTTTAGTTTGAGCCGGGAGGTGTTTATTCTTACCTCCATGGTTCTCTGATCGGTTCTTGCCGCTGCAATGCCTTCTCCCACCAGCCAGGCGATTTCCTTCGGAGTCAGCATGGTGGCGATGCGATCAGTGCGAAGTGGTGTGGCTTCTGGTGGGGGTCTCCCGATCACCGGGTTTCGGGGTCTCTCCGGGATCGTGTACATGTCATCGCCGTCAGGGGCCTCGGCTGGCTCCTCATTGCCCGGGGTCGGTTCAGGAAAGGGGGATCGGAGTACCAACCGTGTTCGTGGCGTTCTGGGGGGGTCTCCTCCTTGTCCTCCGGCGGCCACCTCCAGGGTGCCTTCCCTGGAGGCGGGGAGTGGGACTTCCCTTGGCAGGGCCGACTGTAGGTAAGTGGGCGTGGTGCAGTGGTCACCCGTTTGATAGCACTTACCTCTGTTCGCAGCTGCTGCTGTTCCTTTGCCAGTCGTTCGGTTTCCTCCTGCTGTTTCCGGGCCCCTTTTTTGCAGTTGTTGTTCCACGTGTTTTGTTCCTGTGCTCGTTTTCGGTCTGCAACCTGGAGGAACTGGACTGCATCGTTCAGCCGGGTTATCCTGGTGACTTGGTGTCCTTCCTTTTCGGCCAGGTCCTTGTCGCAGGAGGTGATTGCCGTCCATATGTCGGTGGCAAATTTTTGAGCGGCGCTGGCAGTGCGCATCACCTCAGTTTGCATCCATTCTTGGGATACAGTCATGTTGGCCTCGGCTGTTTTGTAAACGTATTCGAGGGCTTGGGTGAGCAGTTGGTAATTCCGCTGGATGGCGATGATTCGTTGATCACCCGGTCGTAGGCGTCACCGCACCTGCCGTGGAGTTGTTCGCGGTCCCATTGGGCTTGCTGGTGCTGCGTGACCAGCAGTCGTACCCATGCAGTGGGGTTCGGGAGGTCGATGGTGGGCAGGTCGGTTTCCGTGTCCGCGTAGACCTCAAGCGCTGTTCGTGGGTACTCCAGCCGGAGCATGTCGACATTTGATTCGGTCATCTCCTAGTACTCGTCCAAGTGGCCGTGGGAGTGGATCGAGTAGTCGTAGTCACCGAACTTGTAATCAAAAAGGTCTTGGAACTTATATCCGTCCCAGTCGACTGTTTGGTGGAGGAGTGCGTTTTCCCACCACTCAATTGTATACCAGTTGTATGGTTCGTAGTCGCTGTCATTTTCTTGTAGGGTGGGTCCATCGATAAGCGGATCCCAGTCGTCAGTGAGTTCGGTGTTGATGGATCCGAATCCCTGGTCGAAGTGGTGAGTCGCAATTGGCTCAAAAAGGTCAAAGCTGCCTTCAACAAATTCGTGTTCAAAGATCATGAAGGTAGGCAATATGAATCGAAGGTGACTTGGGAACCAAGATTATAGTGTGACACCTGGGTACTCGGGTACAGAGGTGGAGGTAAAGATATCGTGAAGTCAGGTTCGATTGATTCTTTATACACAGTGGAATAATCTTAGGTTTGTCGTGTCGGGGTGTTATCATGAGTGTTGTATCCGAGGATGGGGAATCCAGGTTTCTTTCTGGTGGAGTTTCGAGTGGTATATATGCGAAGTTTTTCGTCTTGTGATTTTTTCTTCCCATCGCTACGCCGGGGGTTTCAGTCTCAAGACATGCGTTCTCAGAGAGGGCCGTGTGCGGGTGTGGTTGGCCCTGACCGGTTCTAGCGATAATGGTGGAGGCTGTCAGTCGGCGACCTCATATTCCACCGGTCGCTAGTCTTTCGGACTATGCCGGCTTTGTATCGAGGTCCTAGTCAGGATCGGTTGTAACTCTTTCAGAGTCCGTCATCCCTCTTAGTTTGCCGCTGGCCCCTCTCCAGAGTTATTTTTACGTCCGTTCGTCTCAGCTGTAAGGTCCTAACTCCAGGTCTTATCTCGCGTCTAGACTCTCCCAGACCTGTCTTGCAACATGAGCCCTGCTTATGGCATGCAACTTGCAGGAAGCTAGTTACCTCCCTTATCTCGTTCTCGTATACAGCGGCTACAAGAGTCGGCAGTGCGTCGGGTCTACCTGGCAGGCTGGCCTAAGATCCATCACCTGCCGAGTTTACCCTTACCCCGCTTTCTCTTGTCGAACTGCTTTCTGAGGTCCCGAGACACCTTTCGGGTATCCCTAGTTCACGTGACTTACCGTTAGCTACCTTGCTCCTTTGTACCTTATCACCGTTTGTTACCCTCACGTGTAACACCTCATTACCTTTGATTTACCTGCACTCTGGTTATGAGACAACCCCAGTGTCACATACTACCCCATAGTCACTGCAGACACTTCTGAAAATAAGAAAAAACAATGATACTCAACAACCATAGATTGGAGAGAGACAAAAATTTGCAGACCACATGTTTGGAGCTAGGGGAGGCTCCTTTAGGGTTTCTGTGATGATGTGTATGTCTCTTGACTCACACTCACTAGCTGCAGTGGTAGCAGGCCATCTGGGTGTGGCGGAGTGCCAGCTGCATCATATCATCCTAGTAGGACTGCTCCGGCGGCAAGATGACCTACTTGCTTATAGTACCCAGTTGAAGGGGTGCAGTACTGTTTATGTAACTCTCAGTGTATTTAGGGTAGACTGTTGAGTCGGTATCAAGTGACTAATCACCAGTTAACTAGTACAAGGCTGTTCTGTTGCAGTTCTTTTGTGGGATTCCCAGGAGTAAGTAGGAATGTTTTGGAGTATAAAGAGACAAGATTGGGATTCTAACAGGCTGTATTTCCTTTGATGGTTGTTCAGAAAACACACCTCAAATTTTGGGTCATCAGGTAAGCCTGGCTGTCTATTTTGATACCCAACATCGTAGTTATGATAAGGTAGGAATTTAGAAATACATAAGGACACTATATGAAGTGAAATGCTACTTTTTGGCCATCCCTAAGGGTTTCCACTTGCCGTTGAAGTGCCAGGGGTCGAATTCTACAACCCAGTTCATCACCCACTGGACTTCCCGATCCGCAATCTCTCCCTAAGGGGCTAGACAGGCTGCATAGGCCTAGGGTTCCATGTCCTTCTGAGTCTGAAGTAAATATTAATCATTGATGGGTCTCCTTACATGTCAGGGACAGGAAATATTGAGGAGTGGGGGTTGCCAGACATATGGTAGAAAGTGGTGCAGCAAGTTTTCGCTGATACTGTCATGGCACGTGCCAGCTACTAGGCCTCGACCCTTGGCGCCGTCTGGAATGCGGGAGGAAGGAATGTGGAGTGACGCCGAGCAGGAGGATGGAATGTGGAGTGACGCCGAGCGGGCGACGGATATCCTTAAAAGGAGCCGTCACCCACTTCTTTCTTTCTTTCTTTCTTCCTTTTTCCTTCCTCACGCAACAACTTTGTTGTCCCCTTTCTCGAATAGAAGCATCTTGCCACAACCCCTTTTCTCTTGTCCTGTCTCGGCCGCCGCCGCGCACCGCTCTTGTCCTTGTCCTGTCTCGGCCGCCGCCACGCGCCGCCCTTGTCCTGTCCGATCCTGTCCTCGGCCGCCGCCGCGCGCCGTTCCTGTCCTGTCTGATCCTGTCCTCGGCCGCCGCCACGCGCCGTTCCTGTCCTGTCCGATCCTGTCCTCGGCTGCCGCCGCGCGCCGACCTCGTCCTTGTCCCGCTACCCAAAGCCCTGTCGGCCCGGCCCTTACACTTTGTTGCGTCAACCACTCTTCGGGTAGCAAGCAACCCTCTGAGCGGAACTACTATTGTCACCCAAGATGTCTTCTGGCAATGTCGAGATGCCTTCCGGCAATGTCAAGATGCCTTCCGGCAATGTTGAGGAAACCTCTGCCCCTCCCCCCCCCGATCTACCGCGAACTCTCAGCCACCATTCAGGCCCAGCTGAACATCATTGTCGCTAGCACTACCTTTGCCGATGACGCCACCCTCGAGGGTGCTTTCGGTCAT
>Ga0307516_10002931_pt1 | contig 22351 bp, 23 predicted proteins | sample 19_EM_MG_FD_203310 | JGI IMG/M metagenome (GOLD analysis project Ga0307516, IMG submission 203310) | Populus trichocarpa ectomycorrhiza microbial communities from riparian zone in the Pacific Northwest, United States - 19_EM | ecosystem: Host-associated > Plants > Roots > Unclassified | place... | reverse complement strand
TCCCTTGTATAGCTCGACGGACTGCCTCTGTCGTAGTGGCGCAGCCGTGAAGAACCTGGCCCATAGTGCCTCCTTCCATTGAGAGGAAAAGAATGCACCATCAAACCCTGGGATCAAACACCTAGGCTCCGCTGCACGCCAAGACTGCTTCGTCGCTTCTTCCGTCCGTCATGGCGACGATAGAGGCTCCGAACGCCTGGAGACCCTCGTAATGAGTGCGCAGCTCGACGGTGACAGCGTACTCTGGTGCAGGACTGGCAATCTCCAATTGCCTGGCAAGGTTGACCCGGCAGACGATCTGACCAAGCGCGCCGACGGGAAAGAAGCGAATTCCAAGATGAACATGCTCCAGGCGTCCTTGCTGCTCCCGGCTCCAATAGCCACCCTGGAGCTCGTACGTTTGCTCAGGCAGCAGCGGATACATGCGCGAAATTAGCTGCCCAAAATCCCGGATCTCCGCGATGTTGAACCATGCGGCGCCGATACCCGAAAAACCGTTGACCTGAACTTCAGCACAAAGCTCGCCGGTACCGTCGGCGTCCTGCTTCAACGTAAGGCGAAGTGCAGCGGTCATCGTGGTGTGACGGGCGACGGAAATGAAGCGAGTTGGGCAAAAAGGGTTGGGCAGCTGCTACCGCGGCGCACCGCCGCAAAGCAGACCACTGTAACCGTCAGCTGATGGCCGAATCGCGACTCTTCCGTCAGTTCGCGAACTACGGCTGTTTTGCTTTTTCTCTGCACATCTCGAAACTGTGCTGGGGAGTGTCACCCCAGAAAGTCGGATCGAACTTGTCTCCGATCAGTTCAAGCTGTTTTCGCAATGCAGGCCGATCATCGGCCATGCAGGCGAAATAGGCGTACATGTTTCGATGATCGAGGTGCGGGTAGCGTCTCAGCCAATCCTCGAAGCCTGCTTTCATGCGCGGCCAGGAAGCCGTGGTGCCGCTGAAGAGTCCCTGCTGCAACTCGCCATAGCTGACCCCGGCGTAGAGGCGCGAGTACATCTCCAGGCCGCGCTTGTCACGGGTTTTCGAGACCACCTCGGCGATGAAGCGATCGATCGACTCAAGGTCGCCTCCCCACTTTGGAAGCAACGATTCCTCCATGAAGAAATAGAGGTCGTCGTGATCGGGATTCTTGGCGATTCCGGCCTCGAATATCGCCATGAGTTCCCTCGTATCCCAGCCCAAGTCACGACCCGTCGTCAACATGAGCTCGTTCCAGGAACTGTCGTTGGTGGCAAGTGGTTCTGTTCGCCTTAACTGGGTGAGCGCCAGGTCGATGTACTTGCGGAAGCCTGCCCATCCATCCGGCGACACCGTGTCGGCATACCCATGTCCACGGTAGAACCAAGCATGGGCTCTCAATGCATGAACGTAGAGCAATTGCGCCAGAACCGAGCGAGGATGCTCGCGAGCCCAACGACCTGTCAAATCGTCCAGTCGCAAGTAGTCGTCGTCGGTCACTTGCAAACGGGAATCATCGACCTCGCCGACCCCCATCCAGAAGTGATCCACGCGCGGATTGCCGGTGAGTTCCGACCGAACACTGGCCTTTCCGTAGATCGAATAGAGACGCTCAAGTTCTGGGAAGTCTCTCCCCCGATAGGCTGCCGCGACCAAGTCTGGCACGGTGGGAGGTTCCGGCTGCACAGGCGATTGAACTGCTGCCAGTACTGACGTCCACGCCAGCAGCAGTAACGCAGGGCACGAACAGAATGCAAACTTTATGATCCTCATCGCAGCTTCCATAAGACATCCAACGTTGGGAATTGGCGGGCGCCATGGGTGGTCAGGGATCGATTTCCTTGCTGGCTAGCAGCCTACCTCATAGCAGTCGGTCGCCAACGGCTGCTCCTGGGCCGACATGCGACTTCGTTGCCAGCGGCCGGCCAGCGCGACGTATGCGTACGGCCATCCCATCTTGACGCGCACGGGGAAGGACGATGCTCAGTACGCCGGGTAGCCGATCTCTTTAGCGAAGATGTTTGCTTCAGCCAATGACAGGTCTGGATTGAGGGACGCGACCAGTTCGTGGGGCAATGGGCTATGACTGAAGATGCGGTCTATCGAGTTCAAGGGAACGTCAACTTCGTAGTACCACTTTGCGAAGTCAGCGTATGAACTCGCCGACTCTATCAGGAGAGCGAGCATGCTATCCGAGCCATCATCTGAATCGACATCACGGCTGAGAAGGTCTACTTTTTGCCAAGCTTGATCGTGGGCGGCACGCCAGTAGCAAAAGCTTGCCCGTTGCATGCCGAAGGCAGGTTCGCTCAGAAACGAACTGAACGTAGCTGGCACATGACTCTGAACGGCAGTCGCGAAAGCACTGTCCCTGGCCAACGCCGTTTCGTGTGCGAACCCCTTGATTGCGGCGCCAAATGAACCCAGGAGAAGGAACCAGTCGTCACCCTGTCCGTTGCGCATCGAGGCCATCTCTTCGCCATCGCCCCAACGGGCGTTGAAACTGAAATAGCGATCTTCCCAATCCGGTGAAAGGATAGCTTCGGCCATCGCAAGCGCCTTCGCTCGGAGGCGGAAAGACGAAATGTTTGGAAGCAACGCAGGAGCAAGCGGCATCTGCTGAATCATCCAGGCGAAGTTGTTGAAGCCCGAGTCGTGAACGTGTCTTCGACCTTTTCTCATGATCTCCTCGCAGTCGAGGAGCCGATTCTCTAGGAACTATTGGTACGAAGAAGCCGGGCAGGTCAGCAGCTCCTGGCTGCCGAACTACGACGCTAACATCGGACTTTGGAAACGGTTTCTCTATGATCACCCGTGTACGGCTCGCGACCATATTGTTAACGTTGATCCTCGCGTCATGCGCCCACCAGGTGTACTGGCGCCAAGACGGAAAGAGCCTACAGGCTACCAATGCCGACCTACTTGAATGCCGAACCAGGTTCAACGAATCAGGGCCGCACGTGCTCGCGCTTTCAGATTTTGAAATCGAGTCGCCTTGCATGAGTGCGAAAGGGTATTACCGCGACACGCACCCTTCGCCGGAATGAGTCGACTAGCCTCCCCGAAAACAGCCTACGGCGAACACCCGCAATTGGCCGGCTTCTGACAAATGCTTGGCCTGAACCGGGTATCGCCGATTGTGCCTCGGGCTATTGTTGATGCTCCGCGATGGCCTGGAATTCTTCGTCTGTGATGAGTTCCTGGTCGGCTGCGGCCGCCTGAAGCTCCCGGATCGAGCCGGCGCTCAGGAGTTGAACTGCGTCCGCCTGCCTTACGAATTCACGCTGAACTATCGGATGGGAAAGAATGGTCACCTCGGCGCCACCTGAGTCAGGACGAATGCCAAGGAACCAGATGGTCGCCTGATCCACGGAGTCATAGGCCGCGGCTGCAGCCCATGCAGCCTCCTGAGGGTCGGATGTAAGTAGCGACCGAATGGCGTACGCAAGTGATGACAAGGCCTCCTGAACGAACGCGTATTCGAAAGTCCAGTCGTCATCCTCAGCATGCGGGATCCAATTTAGGACAAGCTCTTCGTCGCGTCGCCAGTCGTCGTGATCGTCGTCAGCGGTGAAAAGTGCTTCCCAGAGCCGCTCGACGATCGCTCGAGGCTCGCCAGCGTGCTCCCATCCGTGCCGATCAGCTGCTCTTTCGAAGCAGCGAAGCTGTCTCGTCGCCACTGACAACGCAAACGCAGTCCGCGCAGTCGGATTGAGCGCAGCGAGTTGCTGCACGAGTGCGTCCTTGTCGAAGGTGTGCATGAAGTCTGGAGCGTGCTTGCGAACGGACTAGCGATGATGCCCGAAAGCAGCCCACTGTAACCGTCAGCTGCGGGCCGGTCAGCGACATCCGTGTCGACGCGGCTCGATGCTACCGGATCGCCGGGCTGTTCCCGCTGAAGAAGCTGACCGTCGGGAAGTCGGTCGCCCAGAACTTGAACACGACGCAACCGTTCTCACTCAGCCACGGCTCTGCATCTCTCGCATCGACGACAGTCGCGGAGACGCGCAAGCCAAACTTTTGGACTGCGCGCGCAGCACTTCGCGAAAGCCCTGATAAATCGGCCCGCGACAGTTCGAACACTTCGCCTGGTGTTGAATCCAGCAGACGCCTTCGCCAGTACGACGCTTGGGTTACATCGATGGCGCAGTCGGCCAGCCAGCGCCTATGCAGCTTCTTCACGAGTCGAGGAGAACGCTTTTTCATGGCTCAATTCTGTGCCAGCACCGGGGCTACCGCGAGTTGGTAGGCTGCTCTGAAGCTGCCGTTCGCGACCGGCAGAAAATGACCGAACAGCGACACGCCCCAGCCGGAAAGGGTCAATCCAGAACAGGCCATCGTCATGGCTGATCCGGCAGCTGAGTCTGCTGACGCAAATCAATCTCCACTAGGCTGGCCAGATCTCAGTATTCCAAACAGTACGAAGGTACTGCCAACAATCCCCACAAGATCGTCGAGCCGGATCCAACCGAGATAGATTGCCAAGGCACCGCCACCGCAAATCAGCTGCCCCCCAATGCTGATCGACCTCCAAGCTTTGGCCACTTCTGGCGGTTGATTTCTGCTCTTGAACTTCACCAGCAATAGAAATCCTCCCGCGACCAACGGGAAGATCGCTCTCAGTAGAAGCAACTTGGTGGACTCATCCATCGTGGTCAATTACAGCCCTTGAGAGGGCAGCCGAAAGCAGACGATCGCGACCGACTGGTCATGGCCGGCAAGCGTCCTCGGGATCTGCGGCCAGGCCGCATGACACGTGATCAAGCGACGTACGACCGCTATGCGGAGCATACCTGCCGTCCGAGGTCGATATGCTGGCGGCAGGGGCCGGTCCATCTGCGACATCCGCGTTCGCAACCTTACGACTGAAAAGCAGTCATCCGAGGTGGGCCCGGCACGAACCTTCATGCTGGGCTCGCGACTACGCGTTGCCCTTCGGCAGAACGTCGCGGCAATCATTGCCACGCCAGAATGCAATGACCCAAAAGCAGAATCCGATTGCAGCGCCTAGCAAGACAAGTTGCATGCAGAATTGCCCCTCCGCCGCCCAGCCATGCGGGGTGAGACGTCCGTTGACATACGTTGCTCCGACTTCGTCGCTGGCTGCATAACTCGAATTTGGGGCAATCAGCCTAGCAGCCTCCAACAGCAGCGCAACAACAGCACCTGCCAATACACACTCTTTGATTCCTGCCGTCCACCATCGATTCAAAGCAACCAATACGGGTAGCCCGACGATCAAGCCCCACGCGATCGCGACAACGATGATGATTGCCAAGGTGACCACGACAGGGTGCCCGATCTGACTGGTGGTTGCTGCCCATGCAATCGCGTAGGCCATGCAGGGCAGCACGGGTGCGAAAACGAAGGCAAGTGCAACTCGCAGATGGTTCATGTTGAGGACATCCCGCACGAGATCGGTCAATGACTGATGGCGGCTTCTGGGCCGCGTCCAGCCTGCCAATGGTCGAACCGATCGTAACCTGGTAGCCAGCCCCTTCAATTGGTTTAACAACTCGGCTATAAACTCATGCTCGTGGGTCAGCGTTGCGGGCAGGCATGCTTGTTAGCAGTCCTCCCACACCTGGCGACTCGCACGCCTACATCCAACGCGACCACATTGGCGCATCGGGGGGCTCGTCTCAACAATTTCGGAGGTGAGCATGCAAGTCGTCTGCACCTCGACGCCTGAGGGTCGCGTCTACCGCTTCTACCGCACCAGCGAAGACTTCACGAGTGCCCTCAAGCCTCTCGTTCCGTTCCTGCTGGCGAGTCACACCGATGTGATCGTTGGGAACGACAAAGACGACCTTAAACTTCTGCTTCGCGTCGGCCCCATAGCGGGCCAAGACGAGGCCATGCTTCGTAGCCTCATCGCCATGGACCTTACCTGCCGCTGCGATCCCGTGCCGGCCTTCGTCTGACCGAGCGCAGCGGGTGACGTTTGCGTCCAACTCGAGACGCGTCCCGAGACCGGACATTGGCGGATGCCCGCTCATGGCTAGCAGGCCCGGCCATCTTCGAGTTCACGCCGTCGAAACACGGGCCGCGTACACCAATCGAAAGTTGCCCGAGATGGCGCCAAGCAGCGCCTGCATAAGCATCACGACCGCGTAGTTCCAGTCTTCAAGGCTCGGGTCTCTAGTCATTGGGGCCTCTCGCAGGCTGCCGGCTAGGAGACGCTCGCGAACAGCCGTTCTGGCCGTCAGCCGCCTACCGTGACCGACCGCTGCCGTCCAGAACGGTCGCTTGGTTTTGCCCGCGGCGCGCGACCCGGAGAAGGCTTCAGGCACAGCAGGCCCAGTCCAAAAATCAGCATCGTTGCCTGCGCAGGATCGGGCACCGACGAGACCGGCGGCGCGTCATTGTCGACGTTCGTCCAGGTGCCCGCGTAGGTTGCATCAGGGTAGCGGTTCGAGTCGAAGAAGATCATCGCGACATCGGTGTACACGTCAGCAGGACCGCTAGGGAGATCGCCCGTGTAGTAGCTGATGAACTCCATCGTCGGGTTCCCATCCACGATGTTGAACGAGGAAAGGTTCCATTCGACGATTTGTCCCTGGGAATCGGTCTTGATCGCACCGGTGAAACAGATGACGAGCTCTTCGATCTGGCAGGTGGATGACGGAAGATCGCTCCCCGACAGCCCCTCGCCTGCAAGCAGTGAAAGCGCAAGTCCGCTTCCTGCCAGAAAGTCATTCGCGTAGGTGTGGCTGGTTTTCCAAGCCGCCGTCAGCCCGGAGGGGGCGTCCCCTTCCAGCGCGAAGCCGTAGGTCGCGTTGCCGTCCAGTGCCCTGTCGACCGTGATTTCGATATGCAGGAAATCCACCGCGCCGGGCAGCCGCGACGACACCATCGGACTGCTGGCGCTGGTCGCGTAGGAATACGTGTGGCTGGCGAACGTTGAGGCGGAAGCGGCCATCAGCACGCACGCCGTGGCAAAACGAATGAGGTTCGATTTCAAGGCGTTCTCCGGTGCTGAGATGTCGGAGCAAGGATATTAGCGTGTCTGTCGATGACATATTGCTCATTCAGAGGATCTTCAAAGCGCCGCCGCGACCCATGCATGCGTGGTGAATCTTGCCTTTTGCCGGAGCTGATTTGGCAAAAGGCAAGACTTGACCCCTGTGTTCGGACCCTGTGTCGCCGGCTGCACTCGACGCTGGCCTATTTCAGCCCGATGCAGTTCGAAGAAAACTGGCTCGTCGCTCAGGCTGCGTGAACCTGCTCATGGCTTAGATGGGATACGGATTCCACGGGCAAGATCACCCCGCAACGGACTTCGCAAGGCTTGACTTTGTCCAACCCACATCTGAGCGCTCGGTGCACGCCATTCTCTGGAAACGCGAGCCCATCTGCACCTGTCAACTTCACACGGATTTCACAGCCACTGCCATCAATCTTCAGATCGATGCCGTCAGACTCCATGAAGCCCGGAGCCTGCACTTTGTAATTGACGAAGTACTCACGGATTTGCGGCGCCGTGATGTGATCCTGCCCCGCAGGCAAGACGAATACATACATAGCCGAACACCAGTCCAGCGGACGTGATGGCCGGCCCCATGACCAGAACCGGAAAACGCTCAACGGGTAGCGCGAATCCAAAGTCCGTTTCGATAGAAGCGACGTAAACAATTTGTGGTTCACGAGCGGTCGTCCATACTGTCCGAGAGCAGACCATCGCGAATGTCGGCTTCTGGCCGAACTCAGTCTCCGGCGCCGGCGACCAGGCCCGGTGAACGCCGTCGCCAAGATGGTAGCCTCCGGCCATGCAGAGCCGCAATCCATACGAACCACCGCGCGCGCCGGTCGGCGCGCCTGGCCCATCTGTCGATATCGACACGCCACCGATGCAGCGCCCCTCGACGGTCGACCTGGCCTTCTGGCTGCTGATCGCCTCCGCCGGCTTCGGACTGCTGGGCCTCCTCATTCCCGACCTGCAAACCTCCGCGTTCATAGTCGCGTTCACGATGGCCTATTTGATCACCTTCGCCTTCCTCTTCCGGGCCGGAAAGAACTGGGCACGCATCGTGTACCTCGTCTTCTTCTCGCTCGGCGCGATCGGCATCGCCACGCACATCGAGATGCTGGCACGACACGGCGCGCTTCCCTCCGTCTTCATGTGCGTCAACACGGCCTGCCAAGGCTATGCCGCCTGGTTGACGTTCCGAGCGCCGGGAAGTGCCTGGTTCCGGCGGCGCACGTAGGCATTGGCCCGGCCTTTGCGCTTCACTTCCGAATTCGAAGACTGGCCGGTGGCCTTCCGAGAAGCTGTCGTTGGCGACCGACAGGTAATGACCGACTTCTGAGGCGTACGTCACGCCGATCGAAAATGGTCCTTTCAGTACCTCGGCAGGAGTCGAGAGTCAGCCGGTATCAACAACCATAGAATGTAGCAGCCTGAACAGCGAGGAATGGGATGATATTGAATCGTGCGATAGCGAGAACTTTCATTGCGGCATTGCTGGTCTTGCTGGGCACGCGCACGGTTGCCGCTGAGACAAAACCACTGCCGGAGGGACGCTCAGACGCCCCTTTTTCTGAGGCAAGACTGGCCCTGGCAACGCGGTGCACAAGCGCGCTGACGGACAAACTCACCCCTTCCGGTTTATCGCCTGGGACGGTCGCTCGGACATGCACTTGCGCTTCGGAAAAGATAAAGTGGGATTCGCGCATCGAGGCCATGGCTGCGGACCTTGGACGGGACGTTCCCGAGCAATCGGAAGATCTCCGATACGCTGCCACGAGCATTCTGTCGTCGTTGGTTGCTTGCGTTGCTGACGAACTCCAGGAAGACGCCTCACAAGTCGACACGGCCAAACTGAATTTCCCAGATTTCGTCAAGGCGTTGACTTCCAACACGGCTGGATCAAAGCGGTCACTACTCGTTCGTTCGGCATCTGCCAAGCTGAGCGACTGCAAGCGGCCGGACTATCCGAAGCAAATTGCGGCAATGGGAATTGAAGGCGCAACGACGGTTGGGCTTTTTGTCGACGCAACAGGCAAGGAACAGAAAGTGCGCATCGATCAATCCAGCGGCGACACTCCGTGGCACAAGTACCTGGATTTTCTAGCCGCTAGCTATTTGGCGACCTGCCCGTTCGAACCCGCGCTCGACTCAAAGGGGCCGACGGAGAGCTGGACGGCTGTCAAATACGAATGGAAGCTTGAATAGTTTCATCAGACCGATGTTCCATCGGAGGCTGATGAAGACGGGCTCACCTGTATGTAGCGTCCATGCAACCAGGGGCCGACCCGTCCGATCTGCTCTGCCGAAAAGCTGTCGGTCGCGAGAGGCCGCTTCTGGCCGACAACGGTCCCGCCGCTAGTCATGGCGCTGATGCTCGTCACCGGTATCGAAAAAAGTGTCGACATAGGCTTCGGGCTCGAGATCACTCTCCCGAAGGAGAGAAAATATCTCGACGCCGGACGCGGCTATGGGGTCAAAAAGCGAGTACGACTGGCAAGTGTCGAGGTACTCCGAGTTCTCACCCGCGTACGTGAGCGCTTCGCGCTCAGCAGCTTCGATGGCTTCGTCCGCTGAGCCAGCCTGCCAAAGGGTGATGCGCTCTTCGTACAGATGCTTCTTGCGCTGACCATCGCGCGGTTCCCACCTGAAGAGGCAGCGTACTGAATACGAATCCATGAAAGGGTTCCTCGACCTGGACGACCATCCCAACTTCTCCCGTCAATGATCGCCCCCCAGAGCCGCCGTTCGCCGAAGCCCGCTTGTGGCCGACATGCGACGATGCCGCCACGCCCGGACTACAAGGCTGCACAGTCAGCGACCCGTCGTCGCGACTGTGTCGGTGTTGGCACCTTCCACCGCCGCCTTCGCCTGATTCAGACCTTCACCGGTTTCCTCGCGGTAAAGCTTGATCGCTTCGATCTTGCGCCCGGCTGCGACGAGCGCAGCCACCTGGGGCGAAAGTGCGCCCGGGCGGCTTGCTTGTGGCTCGGCCAATCCGAGGTGCTTCATGATCGCATCGAGTTGGCGCTGCATCCGCAGGTGCTCGGGGGTCGGGCCAGCGAAGTAGGCCTGGGAACCGCGGGCGAATATCACGACGATCGCCGCGATGGCCAGAAAATCGCCCAGAGTCAACGTGATATTCATGGAAGCAACTCCTTCAGCGAGTGATGAGCGTTCCTCAAATCATAGTCCGGTCGCTCATCGGCGCGCCCCCTCATGAGAGGGGTTCCTCGACCGGAAGCCGCAGTGCCAACTCGGTCTAATCGGACGACCCGAGACCAGTCATCGGCGAACGTCCGTACCTGGCCGACATGCGACTTCCGGCGGGTGGCGCGCAGGTTGGTCGCGCCCATCCATGGTCGGGCGCAGGCCTAATTCTGACGTGACACCGAAGCGTTCGTGCAGTGTTCCCGTTCCGCACGGCGGAGTGATGCCTCCAGCTACGCAATGCGCAGCGCGATGACCGCTGCCGAGAAGACAATGACCGAGCAGACCTCCAGCGCGGCGGCTACCGCAACGGGCACTGCGATCCAGGACGATGCGCCGCAGGCGCAGAGGAGTCCAGAGAGGCCCAGCGATACCCCCGCCAGGACTGCGTGGACCTTGACATAGTGGGGCAGCCACCTGCGCAGTGCCTCAATGTTGGAAACGAACATCGCATGCTGCAGGAACACGTCGCCGTGCGGTTCGCGGGCGATGCCAACCGGCAACAGGTAGCGCAACAGAAATGAGTTGGGCAATGACATGGCGTGGGACGCGCGTTCCGGACCAGAAGACTAGCCGACGGCGCGGTCGAGCGCCGGCCCGATCGCCCAGAAACCGGACTTCCAAAATGGAAGAACGCGTGTCTCCCCGAATGCAACGTCTGGCCTCGGCCCAGCCGTCGCCGTCGCGACGAGTTACCCGGGAGCTGACGTTCGCGCACGACCGCTTGTGGCCGCATCCGGCACCTCGTCAGCGGGAAAGTGCCTTGAGCACGTTTTGGCGGTACTCGGGATCTTTCTCGTGGATCTCCAAGACACGTCGCTTCTTGTCGATGTTCGTGTAGAGTTCGGCGTAGTCCGATTCGGGGCCGTTTGCCGCGAAGAAGACCTTGCCGCCCATCTCTCGCTGGTTCGCATCCAAGAAGACGATGTCAGCGGTGGCGGCGCGCGCGAAGAGCGCGCCATTCTGGGGCAACTTGTACAGAGTCGCCAGGGCCTGCAGCAACGAGTCACTGCCCGGGCCGACAGAGCGGTATGTGATCCGGCCTTGGCCATCTTTGGCCTGAATGAAGGCATCAATCGCCACGGGACGTCCTTGGAACGTGCCCGAAGCACTGACAGCGCAGGCGTTCCAGCTTTCGCAATCCATCGAATCAATGTGCAGATCGACGTCCACGAAGCCGGCTTCTACCGACTCCCCCTTCGGATCGTAAATTTCTCCGTCGCCTCGCGCGGAACACAGGGACGTTGAAAGCGCGAAGACGACTGCGCACAAGGCGTGTGAAATTTGCATGATTCCTCAGGTGGCGTCGAGCCGGGCGTGTCGAGCGCCCAGCGTAAATAGCGGACGTTCGCGACCGGCTTCTGATGGCCGTCAAGTGACTTCAACCTCGGCGGGCATCAGGCAGCGAGCCGACCAATGTAACCGTCCGCTGATGGCCGTGATTCGACAGTCGCCTCGCCTAAGCCGATCGCGCCGCCGCGCCCAGGCTGAGCCGGCGCAGCGTCCACGCCGTCGAGAGCAGCCAGGTGACCAGCACCACCACGAACGCGCGGTTCGCCAGGCCGTACGGCATGCCGCGGTGCAGCGTCTTGATCTGCACGACCAGCGCGACGATCAGCAGCAGCGACAGCACGACGCTGCCGACGCGGTACGTGCGCCAGCGCGCGTCCCGGAAGCTGACGATCGCCAGGCCGATGGACGCGAGGACGATGCTCAGGATGTTGACCAGGAAGCTCATCGTGTGGATCTCGCCGGTCGGCGTCGGCGGGCCCTCGCCGACGTCCGTCGGGTAGAGGGCGGTGACCGTCAGCCCCACCGCCGCGACCGCGAACAGCGCCGCTACCAGCCAGCCGACACCGGAGACGAGCCGGCTGCGGACCAGCCCGATCGCGAGCGCCAAGCACCCGATGCTGGCGCAGGCGAAGGCCCCCGTCATCACGGCGCCCCACGGACCGACGGCGTAGTCGCTGACCATGTGGTTGGCCAGTGCGTAGTCCGGCCGCAGCACGTGCATCAGCGCGATGCCCGCGCCGAAGCCCGCGAAGGCGAGGACGGCGAGGCCGGCCAATCGCGATGCGCCCGTCTCGATCGTTGGATTCTTCATCGTTGCTCCCTGATTCATGGCATGGATCGCCGCCAGCGACGGCCGTCGCCGGGCGGGCGCAGGTTAGGTCGTCGCGTCGCGTTTGGCAACTCGCCATGCCCGGACCGGCCGTTCCGCCCGCCAGCGAATCAAGTTGGCCTTCGGTAGCCCGCGCACCTGGAGCGAGGCAGCTTCAACGACGGATCGATGCACGGCGGTACCCAGCCCGCGGATATCAGTCTGATACATCGTCGCAGCAGACCTTGCTGGCCAGTGTCAACTATCCTGGCCTCCGTCATTCTCCGACGTCGCCGGGCGCGACCTTCCTGCGATGCAGCCACGAGCGAGACGTCGAAGCTCTGGTGTACGCGCGGGTTGCGGGGATGCACAGGTCCACCTCGACACCTGCATCCGTACGGCTTCGCACGGTCAGGACGCCGCCCACCACTTCCGCGCGCTCGCGCATACCGCTCAAGCCGAAGTGCCCTTCCTTGCTGCCGGCATCGAGTACCTCCGGATCCATCCCCTTTCCGTCGTCGCGCACCCGCACGCGCAGCTGCCGCGCGTCGTAGCGGATCTCGACGTCGACCTGCTTCGCGTCGGCGTGGCGGAAGGCGTTGCGCAGCGCCTCGGCCGCGATGCGGAAGGCCTCGTCGCGCACGAGGGGATGCAGCGCCAGGGGCGTGCCGTGTACGTCGACACGCGCCGCTGTCGCGAGTCCGCTCTCCTGCGCAAGATCCTCGGCCAGCGACCGCAAGGAGTCCGCGAGGTTGTTTGACTCCAGTACCGAGGCCCGCAAGCCCTGCACGGTGTCGCGGCCCTCCGTGATCGCCTCGGCCACCTGGTCGACGGCGCCCAAGAGGACCTGCTTCGATTCGCGCGGCCGGTCGGGCAGGAGGTTGATCCCGGCCTGGAACTGCAACAACAGCCCGTGGAACCGCTGCAGCAGGGTGTCGTGCAGGTCGCGTGCGATGCGCGTGCGCTCCGCGACGCGCGCCTCCAGGGTCGCGTCGAACTCGCGTTGCAACCGGGTGATGCGGATGCGCAGCCTGACTTGGAAGGTGCCCCAGGCCAGCCCGATGAGCAGGGCCACGCAAGCGACGCGGAACCACGCTGTCTGGTAGAAGGCCGGCAGGATCGAGAAGGTCAGTTGCGCGCCTGCCTCGTTCCAGACGCCGCTGTTGTTGGATGCCTTGACCTGGAAGCGATAGGGCCCCGCGGGCAGGTTCGTGTAGGTGGCCAGGCGCCTGTCCACCGCCTCTTGCCAATCGCTGTCGTACCCTTCGAGCCGGTAGCGGAAGCGGACGCTGTGCGGATCCACGAGGCTGAGCGCCGAGAACTCGATGGCGATGTCGCGAACCAGGGGCGGCAGGCGCAAGCCGTTCGCGGCTTGATAGGTCCGGTGGTCTGCCACGAGGGACTCGATGTGCACGGGCGGCGCCACCGTATTGAACGGCATATGACCAGGGTCAATTCGCAGGAGCTCTGCACTCGACAGGAACCAGAGCTTGCCGTCCGAGCCCTTGGTCACGGCCGGGTTGAAATAGCCTTCCCGGTTGCTCACGCGCGGGACACCGTCCGCGCCCCCCCAGACCTTCGCTGGCACGGGTCGGTTCGGATCCTTGGTCCAGGCTGCCAGGTCGTCGCGCCCAACGCGCACCAGGCCGCAGTCCGCGTACATCCACAAGGATCCGTTGTCGTCCAACGTCGACCATTGGACGTGCTTGCAGGGCAGGTCATTGACCACGGCGAGCGTCGACACGCGACCGTCCTTGATCCGACTCAGTCCAACGTCTGTCCCTACCCACAGGGCGCCCTCGGCATCCAGTCGCAGGCCGTCGGTACCGGTAGCAATGGCGCCCAGCCCCTGTGCCGGTGTGTAGTTCGCCTGGATCTTGCCGTTCTTGAAGAACGGCACGCCCAGGTCGTCCCAGAACGAGAGCCAGAGCCCACCCTGGTCGGCGACGATGGCCTGCGCCTGCTTCGTGCGGCCGAACGCGGACCAAGGGGTGTTGTCGATGAAGCGTCCGTGGAGCAGGTGCGACAACCCGTTGTTCCCGGCAAGCCAGAGGTTGCCCGCCGCATCGCCCGTCATGGAATAGATCTCGTTGCTCGGGCCGCCGCCCACCGCGACGAAGCGCTTTCCGGAGAAGTAGGCGAGGCCCCGCGCTGTGCTCACCCAGAGACGGCCGTCGGCATCCTGGTACTGGGACTGCACGTTCGAATCGGGCAGGCCGTCGCGCTCCTTGTAGATCATGAGGCGCCCGTCCTTCCAGCGCGCCAGGCCATCGCCCGTTGCTGCCCAGATGCTGCCGTCGCTGGCGGCCAGCACGGATTTCATGGCCTCGTCCGGCAGTCCCTGTCGGGTGGTCACGGAGGTGGCGGCCAGCTTGCGGAAGCGATCGACCCCCTTTTCGCTGCCGAACCAGATGTTGCCTTCATGGTCTTCGAACAGGGCGCAGGCGATATTGCCCGTGAGACCATCTTCGCGCGCGAACATGTCCGCCTGGCCGTCCTTCACATGGATGAGGCCGTGGTTTGTCGTTCCAATCCACAGACCGCCGTCGCGATCGCGGAGCAGCTTGTTCGCCTTGACGTCGCGGTTGGCGATCCATTCGTCGGGCGAAGCGGCGCGCCGAAATTGATATGGCGCGAGCTGGTCGCCAGCCACCTTAGTGATGCCCCCGAGCATGTTGCCGACCAGGACCCCTCCATCGGCAGCCGTGCTCAGATCGCCCACCCTCAGGCCCGCCATAGGGTAGCGACGCGGCACCCCAGGGCTCCATCGCCAGACGCCGGAGTCAGCGCCCACCCACAGGTTGCCGGCGGCGTCTTCTCCCAGGCTCCAGACGAAGGCCCCGAAACCTGCGTCCGGTGCTGTGCAACTCACCTGTCTGGCGCGAACGGCGCACAGCCGGCCGGGATCTCCTCTCAGGCCGGCCCAGATCGTGCCGGCGTGGTCTTCCAGCAAGGACGTCACGAACATCCCGTGCGTCTCGGGATATCGGGTCAGGTTGCGTCCATCCCAACTCGCCAAGCCATAGAAAGTACCGATCCAGAGGGTGCCATCGCGTGACACCAGCAAGCTGTAGGGGCCGGCCGGCAGCCCTTGCCCGGGAGGCGGCTCCCATGGGGCGAACCGGAGACCGTCGAAGCGGAACAGACCGAGGGATCCCGCGATCCAAAGGTAACCGTCGGGAGTCTGGGCCATCGCGAACACCAAGCCCAGCGTGGCACCGTCCCGGGCCGACCATGCGGTGTGTGCGTATTGCGATATCTGCAGCGGCGCATCGACCGCCTTGGCCGGAAAACCTCCCCAAAGGAGAGCTAACCCTAGGACCAGGTACGGGATGGCGCGTCTCCGAGCTTTCGCCACCGCTCGCATCACTGGAATGGCCCTTTCGTTTTCGGCACATTCCCAGCGTATCTCGAAATCTGTTCCGGCGCGCGCACCGAATGGATCAGTTGCGATAGCGGACGTGGCGTAGACGAGGCGCTGAGCCGCCAGCCATCAGAAGGCCAACGAGTAGAACTGGTCAGCTGAAGACGAAGATCGATCCTTGATCGCATCGAGCTGGCGCTTCTTGATCATGTGCATGGTCTCGATGCCGGCGACCGCCTAGCCGTTTCGGCCTGCTCAGCGGACAGCCCGAAACCGGACACTTGCGAACGACCGGTCATGGCCGCGTCCAGCCGGCCAACGGGCGAACCTATCGTAACCGGGCAGCCAGCCTCTTCAATCGGTTCAGTGGCACGGCTGTATGCAAACTCATACCCGGCGTCAGCGTCGCGGGCAGGCATGTTTGTTAGCAGTCCTCCTACGCCTTGCGACTCGCACGCCTACATCCAATGCGACCACATTGGCGCATCGTGGGGGCTCGTCTCAACAACCTCGGAGGTGAGCATGCAAGTCGTCTGCACCTCGACGCCTGAAGGTCGCATCTACCGCTTCTACCGCACCAGCGAAGACTTCACGAGTGCCCTCAAGCCTCTCGTTCCGTTCCTGCTGGCGAGTCACGCCGATGTGATCGTCGGGAACGACAAGGACGACCTTAAACTTCTGCTTCGCGTCGGCCCCATAGCGGGCCAGGACGAGGCCATGCTTCGTAGCCTCATCGCCACGCACCTCACCTGCCGCTGCGATCCCGTGCCGGCCTTCGTCTGACCGAGCGCAGCGGGTGACGTTTGCGTCCAACTCGAGACGCGTCGCGAGACCGGACATTGGCGGATGCCCGCTCATGGCGGCGGATTCAACCGGTCAACGCAACACATTGGCCGATTGAATCCGCCGGCGACAGCGGCTGTGGTCCGCATCGTTTCACCTTCTCCGGACACAGCAACGTCAGGCCCGACACCGCCACGCCTTCTCGGCTCTCGCTGTCGGAGAACACCGCCCCGCGGCGCCGCGGTGGTCCACCACGAAAGAGACAGCGAACCTGCGAAACTGAATTCGCGAGGGCCCTGAGTTCCATTCGTGTTTCCCCGCTGCCAGCGCAAAGAACCAAGCCGCAGGATGCGCGGACCAACGACAAGGACTGGAGACCACAGATGGCCACGCTCACCGCCGCACCGTCAGAGCAGCCGCAGCAGACGGATGCCGTCGCCGACGCCGTGTACCGCAAGGTCGCGATGCGCCTGATCCCGCTGCTGTTCCTGTGCTACATCGCGGCGTATCTCGATCGCGTCAACGTCGGCTTCGCGAAGCTGCAGATGCAGCAGGCCTTGCAGTTCAGCGATGCCGTCTACGGGTTCGGTGCGGGCATCTTCTTCATCGGCTATTTCATCTTCGAGATCCCCAGCAACGTGCTGCTCCACAAGGTGGGCGCGGGCCGCTGGATCGCGCGCATCATGGTCACGTGGGCCGTGGTGTCGGCCGCGACGATGTTCGTCAATTCGGCGCTGACCTTCTACATCGTGCGCTTCCTGCTGGGCGTGGCCGAGGCCGGCTTCTTCCCCGGCATCATCCTGTACCTCACCTACTGGTTCCCGGCCGCACGCCGCGGACGCGCTACGTCGTTGTTCCTCACCGCGGTGGCCGTGGCAGGCATCGTCGGCGGCCCGGCCTCGGGCTGGATCCTGCACACGTTGGGCGGCGTCAACGGCTGGCAAGGCTGGCAGTGGCTGTTCCTGCTCGAGGCGGTGCCCTCGCTGGTGCTGGGCGTGCTCGCCTGGTTCTTCCTCGAGGATCGCGTGAAGAACGCGCAGTGGCTCACGCCGGAGGAGCGCGAACTGATCGGGCGCGACATCGCCGCCGAGGAATCGCACAAGGCCGACGGCAATCTCGGCTCCGTGCTGGGCAACGGCAAGGTGTGGCTGCTCGCATTCGTCTATTTCACCGTCGTCTCGGGCCTCTACGGCGTGTCGTTCTGGCTGCCCACCATCATCAAGGCGATGGGCGTGGCCGATCCGCTGCAGGTCGGCTTCATCAGCGCGATTCCGTGGACGTTCGGCGTCGTCGCCATGGTCCTGGTCGCGCGCAGCGCCGACAGCCGGCTGGAGCATCGCTGGCACACCGCGGCATCCTGCGTCGCCGGCGCCGCAGGCCTGCTGATCAGCGTGGCATTCCATGCCGACGTCATGTTGTCGATGGCGGGGCTCACCCTCTGCACGATGGGCATCATGTCCGCGCTGCCCGTCTTCTGGAGCAACCCCACCGCCATCCTCGGCGGCACGGCCGCGGCGATGGGCATCGCGTTCATCAACTCGGTGGGCAACCTCGCGGGCTTCGCCATCCCGTGGATCATCGGGCTGATCAAGGACGCAACCCATTCCACCGACGCCGGCCTGCACCTGCTCGCCGCGCTGATGGTGCTCGGTGCGGCCGCGGTGCTGCTGTTGCCCAAGCCCGGACCGCGTTGAGGGTCTGCGCCGATGGCCCAGGGGTGCCGGCAGGGCAGAATGCCGCCATCGCAGCCCTCCGCGCACCCGCGCCGCCCTGGACCATGAGCCTGGCCTTCCCCGACGTGCAAGGCACCGGCCTTGAAACCGACACCGCCGAACCCATCGCGGTGCTCGCCCCACGCCACTACCAGGACCCCGCCACGGCGGCCTACGAGGACGCCGAGCTGCTGCTCTCGTCGATCCTGCCCGACGCCCGTATCGAGCACGTGGGCGCCTCGGCCATCCCGGGCGCGTATTCGCGCGGCGGCGTCGACGTCTGCGTGGCCGTGCCGCGCGAGGCCTTCGACGAGGCGCTGGGCGTGCTGTGCGAAGCCGGCTACGTGCAACGCGCACACGCAGACACCGATGCCGGCACCGGCGATCGCCGAGCCGCGTTGATCGCGCCACACGCCGACGTGGCGCTGACGCTGCAGCTGATCGAGTCGGGCTCGCGCCACGAGGCGCTGCTGCGCTTTCGCGATGCGCTGCGCGGTGACGCGACGCTGCTCGCGCGCTACAACGCGATCAAGATCGAAGCGGGCCCGCTGGGTGCGGGCGTGTACCGCGACGCCAAGGCGCGCTTCATCGCCGGCGTCCTCGGCGCGCAGAGGTCCTGACTAGCCGCGCTGCACGCGCTGGATTCGCGGCTCACGCGGCCCGAACGCCGCCACCAGTTGCGCCATCACGGCCTCGGCGCGCGCCGAGTTGTCCGCGCCCACGTTGCACACGTACACGTCGGCCGTCACGCTGCCCAGCTCGGGCCAGGTGTGGACGGCCAGGTGCGATTCCACCAGCAGCACGACGCCGGTGACCCCCTGCGGCTGGCCGTCCTCGCCGAGAAACGGATGAAACAGGCTGCCGACCGCGCGCAGGCCCGCACGTGCGACCGCGTCCAGGCACAGCGCGCGCAGGGCGTCGGCGTCGTCGAGCGGCGTCGCGCCGCGGCAGTCGCGCAAGTCGGCGATCAGGTGAAGTCCGTGCATCGTGAGTCGGGTTCGCGCACGGGTCGTGCGCGCCGCAATGGTAGGTGAATCCGCCGACGGGCTCGAAACGGCGCTCCGGTGTTTCACACTGGCCGCGGCACGGACACCGTGCCCCCGCTAAAATCGACGCAGTGCACGATCTCAACGCCGACCTCCACTGCCATTCGACCGCCTCCGACGGCACACTGGGCGCCGCCGCGCTCGCGGCGCGCGCAAAGGCCAACGGCGTCGAGCTGTGGGCGCTGACCGACCACGACGAGCTGAGCGGACTGCCGGCCGCGCGCGACGCCGCGCGGGCCGTGGGCCTGCCGTTCGTCGACGGCATCGAGATCTCGGTGACCTTCGCCAACACGACCGTCCACATCGTCGGACTCGGCATCGATCCGACCAACGACGAGCTGGTGGCCGGCATCGGGGAGGTGCGCGCGGGGCGTGAACTGCGCGCCAGGCAAATGGGCGACGGCCTCGCGATGATCGGCATCAAGGGCGCCTACGAGGGCGCCATCAAGCTCGCACCGAATCCCAATCTCGTCTCGCGCACGCACTTCGGCCGCTTCCTGATCGCCAGCGGCATCGCGCCCGACATGCACGCCGTGTTCCGCCGCTACCTCACCGAAGGCAAGCCGGGCTACGTCGAGCATCGCTGGGCGCGGCTGGGCGACGCGGTGCGCTGGATCCGCGCGGCCGGCGGCGTCGCAGTGATCGCGCATCCGGGCCGCTACAAGTTCACGCCGACCGAGGAGTACGCGTTGTTCTCCGAGTTCCAGGCGCACGGCGGCGAAGGCGTGGAGGTCGTGACCGGCAGCCATCACGCGGGCGACGTCGTCAAGTACACCGAGATGGCGCTCGAGTTCGGCATGCTCGCCTCGCGCGGCAGCGATTTCCACGATCCCGACGAGAGCCGGCTCGACCTGGGTCTCGTGCCCGGCCAGCTCGCGCTGTCGCCTCGCCTCACGCCCGTGTGGTCGCGCTGGTCGGCGGTCGAACTGCACGGCGCACCCGTCGCCTCGTGAGCAAGCCGGGCGGCGCGGTGCACGCGCATGCGCTGCAGGGCGTGCTGCTGATCCTGCTGGCGGCTGCCTGTTTCGCGTCGCTCGACTCCACCGCGCGCGGATTGAGCCAGCCCGACGGCCGCTGGGGCGTGCCGGTGCTGCTGATCCTGACGCTGCGCTACACGGTGCAGGCCGCCGTGATGGCGGTCGCGCTCGCGCCCCGTGGACGCGCCGGCTTCGCGTCGGCGCATCCGAAGTTCCAGTGGCTGCGCGGCGGCCTGCTGCTGGCCACCAGCTTCTGCTCCTTCTTCGCCGTGCGCTTCATGCCGGTGCCCGAGTACACCGCGATCAACATGCTCACGCCGTTGCTGGTGACGGTGCTGGCCGCCACGGTGCTGCGCGAGTCGGTGTCGCGGCTGCGCTGGGCGCTCGTCTTCGGCGGCTTCGCCGGCGCCCTGGTCGTGATCCGGCCGGGCTCGGGCACGTTCGGCTGGGTGGTGGCGCTGCCGCTGCTGGGCGCGGTGTCCTATGCCAGCTTCCAGGTGCTGACCAGCCGCCTCGCCGGCGCCGAGAGCCCGTACGCGACCCACTTCTGGACCGGCTTCGTCGGTTCGGTGGCGCTGTGGCCCATCCTGGGCGCCGCCGCCGCGACGCAGGGGCTGGCTGCCACCCTGGCCTTGCTGCACCGCCTGCCGGCCAGCGCCTGGGCTCTCATGGGCCTGTGCGGCCTGTTCGGTACCATCGGGCACCTGTTCCTGATCCTCGCGCTCGGCAAGGCGCGCACGGCCACGCTGATGCCATTCGTCTACGTGCAGATCGGCTTTGCGGCGTTGATCGCCTGGGTCGCGTTCGACCATGTGCCCGACCACTGGGCCTGGGTCGGCATGGCCGTGATCGCGGCCTGCGGCGCGACGTCGGCGGCGCTGAACATGCGACGGCCCGGCGGCGCCACGCCCACCGCCGCGGTGGACGTGCTGCCCGAATAGGCGTTGTCACGACAAGGAAGGCGTCGCGCTGAGACAATCGAGCCATGTCCCAGTTCTTCGACGTCCATCCCGACAACCCGCAGATCCGCCTGTTGCGCCAGGCCGCGCAGATCCTGCATGACGGCGGCCTCGCCGCGGTACCCACCGACTCGAGCTACGCGTTCGTGTGCCACCTCGACGACAAGGACGCCGTCGAGAAGCTGCGCCGCGTGCGCGGCGTCGACGACAAGCACCACCTGACGCTCCTGTGCCGCGACCTGTCGGAGCTGGCCAACTACGCCCGCGTCGACAACCGCCAGTACCGCATGCTGAAGGTGGCCACGCCGGGGCCGTTCACGTTCATCCTCGACGCCACCAAGGAGGTGCCGCGCCGCGTGTCGCATCCGTCGCGCCGCACGATCGGCCTGCGCGTGCCCGACCACAAGGTGCTGCAGTGCCTGCTCGAGGAACTGGGCCAACCCCTGCTGGCGACGACGTTGATCCCGCCGGGCGAGACCCTGCCGCTGAACGACACCGACGAGATCCGCGCGCGCTTCGAGAAGAGCATCCAGGCCATCGTCTGCGCGGGCGCGTGCCCGATGGAGCCGACGACCGTCATCGACCTGAGCGGCGACGAGCCGGTGCTGGTGCGCGAGGGCCGCGGGGATGCTGCCCTGCTGGGATTCTGAAGGTCGCTGGTCGAACGACGTCATCCTGCGCGAAGTCGCAGGATCCACGCTGGCGAATGACGCTGCGGCAGCGGTGGATTCCGCGACTGCGCGCGGAATGACAGGCCTAGACGGCGGCCTTCACGACGATCTCGACCTTCCACTCCGGCTTGGCCAGCCTGGCCTCCACCGTCGCCCGCGGCGGCGTGTTGCCTTGCGCGACCCAGGCGTCCCAGGCCGCGTTCATCGCGGGAAAGTCGGCCAGGTCGGCCAGGAAGATCTGCGCCATCAGGATGCGCGACTTGTCGGTGCCGGCGCGCGCCAGCAGCGCATCGATCTGGCCCAGCACATTGGCCGTCTGGCCTTGCGCGTCGAGCGTCGCATCGGAGGCCACCTGGCCGGCCAGGTACGCGACGCCGTTGTGGACGCTCATCTCGCACATGCGGGGGCCGACGTCGAATCGTTGAATATCGCTCATGAAGATTTCCGGATTGAAGGGTTCATTGGCTGGCGTCGGAAGGCTTCCCGGCCTTGCTGCCCAGCTTGGATTCGGTACCGTTCAACAGCTTGGTGATGTTGGCCCGGTGCCGCCAGATCAGCAGCGCGCTCATGACGGCCACCGCCACGACGATCTGTG
>Ga0307516_10002930_pt1 | contig 22351 bp, 21 predicted proteins | sample 19_EM_MG_FD_203310 | JGI IMG/M metagenome (GOLD analysis project Ga0307516, IMG submission 203310) | Populus trichocarpa ectomycorrhiza microbial communities from riparian zone in the Pacific Northwest, United States - 19_EM | ecosystem: Host-associated > Plants > Roots > Unclassified | place... | reverse complement strand
GCGGACGTAGCGCGGCAGGTAGACCACGGTCACCGCGATGATGGTGTTGACCAGGTTGGGGCCCAGCACGGCGACGACCAGGATCGCCAGCACCAGGCTGGGCACGGCCATGATCAGGTCCATCACGCGGGTGATGACGACGTCCGCCACGTTGCCGAACGCGGCGCAGGCCAGGCCCATCAACGTGCCGATGACGAAGGACACGACCATCACCGACAGGCCGATGAACAGCGACACGCGGGCGCCGAAGATCAGGCGCGACAGCAGGTCGCGGCCCAGGCTGTCGGTGCCCAGGATGTAGTGCCACGAGCCGCCGTCCTCCCACACCGGCGGCGCCTTGACGGCGTCGCGGAACTGCTCGACCGGCGAGTGCGGCGCGACGATCTCGGCGAAGATCGCCAGCAGCACGATGAACGTGACCACGGCCAGGCCGATGACGGCACCGCGGTTCTCGCGGAAGGCGGACCAGAACGCGCGCAAGGGGGCGGGCGGCGCCGGGGGCAGCGCCTCTTCGATGACGAGGTCAGGCATGGCGGATCCGCGGGTTGATGACGCCGTACAGCACGTCGACGAGCAGGTTGACGACGATGACCATGGCCGAGATCAGCATCACGCCGCCCTGCAGCGCGGGGTAGTCGCGGCGGTTGATCGACTCGATGAGCCACTTGCCGATGCCGGGCCACGAGAAGATCGTCTCGGTGAGCACGGCACCGGCCAGCAGCGCGCCCACCTGCAGGCCGATGACGGTGATGACGGGGATCAGCGCGTTGCGCATCGCGTGCACGCCGAAGATGCGCCACGCAGGCAGGCCCTTGGCGCGCGCCGTGCGCACGTAGTCCTCGCTGAGCACCTCGAGCATCGCCGAACGCGTCATGCGCGCGATCACGGCCAGCGGCACGGTGCCCAGCACGATGGCCGGCAGGATCAGGTGGCGCAGCGCGTCCTTGACCGCACCGGCCTGGCCGGACAGCCACGCGTCGATCACCATGAAGCCGGTCTTCGGCTCGAAGTAGTAGTTGATCAGGTCGATGCGGCCCGACACCGGCGTCCAGCCCCAGCGCTCGCCGACGAACATGATCAGCAGCAGGCCCCACCAGAAGATGGGCATCGAGTAGCCCGTCACCGACAGGCCCATCAGCACCTGGTCGAACCAGGTGCCGCGCTTGACCGCGGCGATCGCGCCGGCCGGCAGGCCCACCAGCGTGGCCAGCAGCATGCCGCAGATGCCCAGTTCCAGCGTCGCGGGGAACAGGGTCAGGAACTCGGTGAGCACGGGCTGGTTGGTCGCCACCGACATCCCGAGGTCGCCGTGGAACAGCTGCACCACGTAGTGCCAGAACTGCAGCCAGATCGGCTGGTCGAGCCCCAGGTCGTGGCGGAACTGCGCCAGCCGTTCGGGGCTGATGCCGTGCTCGCCGACGCGCACCTCCACCGGATCGCCCGGCACCAGGCGGATCGCGACGAAGGTCACGAACATCAGCGCGAAGAACGTCGGAATCGTCAGCAGCGCTCTCTTGAGCAGGAATTTCAGCATGGCGGCGGGCTGCGTGGATCGGAGAGACGAGTGGACGAGCGGGCTCCGAAGAGCCCGCGAAGAAGATCAGTGGCGCGGATCAGTTAGCAATATCCACGCCATTGAACTGATGCTTGCCCAGCGGGCTCTGCTTGAAGCCGGTCACCTTGGCGCTCATCGCCTCATACACGGTGGAGTGGGCGATCTTCATGTCGGGCACGTCCTCGTGCTCGATCACCTGCATCTCCTGGTACAGCTTCGTGCGCACGGCCTGGTCGGTGGCGACCTTGGCCTGCTGCAGCTTCGCGTCGAAGTCCTTGTTGCACCACTTCGACAGGTTCTGCCCGCCCTGGCGCGTGGCCTCGCAGCTGTGGAAGAAGAAGAAGTTGTCCGGGTCGCCGTTGTCGCCTGTCCAGCCCATCTCGGCCGTCATGTGCTCGCCCTGCTGCAGGCGCTTGCGGTACTCGCCCCATTCGTAGGTGACCAGCTTGGCGTTCACGCCGATCTTGGCCAGGTCGGCCTGCATCATCTCGCCGATGCGCTTGGCGTTCGGGTTGTACGGGCGTTGCACCGGCATGTACCAGAGATCGATGTCCAGCGGCAGCTTCACGCCGGCCTTGGCGAGCAGCGCCTTGGCCTTGGCCGGGTCGTATGGGTAGTCGGCCACCTTGTCGTTGTACGACCACATCGTCGGCGGGATCAGGTTCTTCGCCGGCTGGCCGGCGCCGAGATAGACGTCGCGGATGATCGACGCCTTGTCGATGGCCATGCTGAAGGCCAGGCGCACGTCCTTCTTGTCGAACGGCGGCTTCTGGGTATTGAACGCCCAGTAGGCGATGTTGAGGCCCGGCAGGCTGGTGATCTTGAGCGACTTGTCCTTCTGCATCTCGGGCAGGTCGGACGGCCGCGGCGCGATCGAGACGTGGCACTCGCCGGCCTTCAGCTTGGAGTAGCGCGCGGTGGCGTCGGGCGTGATCGCGTACACGAGATCGTCGACCTTGGGCTTCTCGCCCCAGTAGGCGTCGTTGCGGTGATAGCGGATCACGGCGTCCTTCTGGTACACCACGAACTGGAAGGGCCCGGTGCCCACGGGAGCCTGGTCGAGCTGCTCCTTCTTGCCGGTCTTGGCGAGGAAGTCGGCGTACTCGGCCGAGGCGATGTTGGCGAAGTCCATCGCCAGGTTGGCCAGCATCGTCGTGTCGGGCGCCGTGAGCACGAAGCGCACCGTGTAGGGATCCACCTTCGTGATCGACTGCAACAGCTTGGGCATGCCCATGTCGTTGAAGAAATCGTATTTGCCGCCCGACACCTTCGCGTACGGATGATCGGGCTTCCACTGGCGCTCGAACGAGAACAGGACGTCGTCGGCGTTGAAGTCGCGCGTCGGCTTGAAGCCGTTGACGCCGGAGTGGAACTTGACGCCCTTGCGCAGGTGGAAATCGATCGTCTTGCCATCGGCGGAGACCGTCCAGCTCTCGGCCAGGCCCGGCTCGACCTTGGTCGTGCCACGCTCGAACTCGGTCAGGCCGTCGTAGACCGGGCGCGACGCGTCGAAGGTCGTGCCCGTCGTGTTGAGCGAGGGCGAGAAGTTCTCCGGCGAGCCCTCCGAGCAGTAGACGAGCGTCTTGGCCGAAACGGCCAACGGGAAAGCGGCGGTGGCGGCCAGGGTCAGTGCGGCAAGCGCGCACGCGGCGGGTCGGCGAGTCATCGTGTCCTCCGTTCAGGGAAGACACATGGTAGCGCGAGCCCGACAGCCTGCGCTCAGGGACGCGGTGTCATGCAGCCGGCGCGCGACACCTCGCTTCCGGCATCGCAGCCTCAAGGATTGTCGGACAGCAGGATCGAGGCGCCGCGCTCGTCGGCGTCGATCAGGACGATCAGCTGCGAGAGGTCGCCCTGCAGGCGCGTGAGCGCGTCGGGCGGGAGGGCCTTCAGCGCGTCGGGCAACACGCCGGCGAACGGGCCCGGGGCGTTCGCCAGCACCTTCGCGCCGGCCGGCAACAGGTTCAGTTGAACGGCGCGGCGGTCGGCGCCTTGCTTGGCCGCGACCACCATCTCGCGGTCGATCAGCGTGCGCACGAGGTTGCTGGCGGTGGACTGGTGGATGGACATCGCCTTGGCCAGCGCACCCACGCCGATGCCCGGCTGCTCGCGCACGACGCTCAACGCCCACACCTGTGCGCCGCCCATGCCTACTGTCTTCTCCACTTGCTGGAAGTGCGACTTGACGGCGTTGAACACCTGGCGGAACTGGCGCAGCACGGCGATCGCGGCTTGCTCGTTGTCGACGGGTGGGGCGGCGGCATCCGCGGCAGGCTTGGAGCGATTGACCATGCGGGGGATGATAAGTGGCGACCCGACGGTGTCCGGTCACCCGTTCCGGGTACCGGGCCGCCCGGCGGGACGTGTTAACGAGCCGCGGAAGTCAGTCGGTGCCCAAAAAAAGGTTCATCGCCGATCTGCGGGGAGGCCACCGCGTCGCCGTGAAGCCGCCCCTCTGACCTCGTCATTCCGCGCGCAGTCGCGGAATCCACCCCTGCGGCGATGTCATTGGCCAGCGTGGATCCTGCGACTTCGCGCAGGATGACGCGGCGCGTGATTGCGCGCGGAGGGCCCGGCCGTCCCCGCAAATCGGCGATGAACCCAAAAAAAGCGGACGCCCCTGAAGGCGTCCGAAGCTGAGGTCAACCCAGCGCTCCCGAAAACGGCCGGCGCACCACACGCCGGCCGACACACACTCTTTACGACGGATACATGAAATCGGCCCGGCGGTTCTGTTGCCATGCGGCTTCGTCGTGGCCGGCGGCCTTGGGCTTTTCCTTGCCGAAGCTGGTGGCCTCGACCTGCGCGTCCTTGACGCCCAGCAGGCCCAGCGCGTTCTTGACGGACTGCGCACGGCGCTGTCCGAGTGCCAGGTTGTATTCGCTGCCGCCGCGCTCGTCGGTGTTGCCGGCGACGGTCACGCGCACGTCCGGATGCTGCGCCAGGTAGCGGCCTTGCAGTTCGACGACCGCCTTGTCCTGCGCGCGCAGCGTGTCGTTGTCGTACGCGAAGTAGACACTGCGCTGCTGCGAGATCGGGCTGTTCGGATCGAGGTAAGCCGCCAGCGGGGAGGCCACGGAGGGCGGGGTCGCGCCCAGCGCCGGTGTTGCGCCCACTGGCGTCGGCGTGGCTGTCACGACCGGTGCGGGCGTGGACGTCGGCGCGGACGTGGCGATGGGCTTGCTCGCGCAGGCGGCAAGGACCAACGCGGCGGCGACCGGAACGGCCACGGTAGCGATGCGGGCGATGGCGGCGGACAGGGTTTCGACTTGCATGGCAGGCTGGCCGGAGTGCGGCGGTTGACGATGACGGCTCGACGATATCAGATACATTTGTACCAATGCGATCAAGGTCTTGCACGGGGCTTGCAATCGGCCTTCAATGGCCCGTGCGCCAGGAACCCCGGTGCGGTCTTTGCCTCGACCCCGGCACCCTGGTGCGCGGTTGGAGGCGCCTCGAAAGGATTTGTTCCGTGGATCGGATGAAAACGGATTGCGTCATCGCCGGCGGCGGTCCGGCCGGCATGTTGATGGGCTTCCTGCTGGCCCGCGCGGGGGTGGACGTCGTCGTCCTTGAGAAGCACGCCGACTTCCTGCGCGACTTCCGCGGCGACACCATCCACCCGTCGACGCTGGACGTGATGCACGAGCTCGGACTGCTCGAAGAGTTCCTGCGTCGACCGCACGACGAGCTGCACGAGGTGGCGATCCGGGTCGGCACCGAGCAGGCGAAGATCGCGGATTTCCGCCACGTTCCCACGCACTGCAAGTTCATGATGATGATGCCGCAGTGGGAGTTCCTCGACTTCCTGGCCGACCACGCCCGGCGGCTGCCCAACTTCCACCTGGTGATGCAGGCCGAGGCGACCACGCTGCTCTCCGACGACGGTCGCGTGACCGGGCTGGTGGCACGCAGGCCCGACGGCGACCTGGAGGTGCGTGCCGCGCTCGTCGTCGGCGCCGACGGCCGCCACTCGACGATCCGCGCCCAGGCCGGCCTTGTATCGCAGGATTTCGGCGCCCCGATGGACGTGCTGTGGCTGCGCGTCTCGCGCGTGCCCGCGGATCCGCCCGACCTGTTCGGCCAGATCGATGCCGGCCGCATGCTGGTGATGATCGCGCGCAATGACTACTGGCAATGCGCGCTGCTGATCCCCAAGGGCAGCTTCGACGCGGTGCGCGACCGTGGCATGGCCGCGCTGCACGAGTCCCTGCTGGCGCTGTCGCCCTGGCTCGGCGAGCGGGTGAAGGAACTCGTCGACTGGGACCAGGTGAAATTGCTGGCGGTGACGGTCGACCGGCTGCGCGAGTGGGCGAAGCCCGGGCTCCTGTGCATCGGCGACGCGGCGCACGCGATGTCGCCCATCGGTGGCGTCGGCATCAACCTGGCCGTGCAGGATGCGGTCGCGGCGGCGCGGCTGCTGGCCGGACCGTTGCGGGACCATGCAGTCGACCTGGCCGCGCTGCAACGTGTGCAGCGCCGGCGCGAATGGCCGGTGCGGGTGGTGCAGCGCATGCAGATGACCATGCAGGATCGGCTGATCGCGCCAGTGCTGGCGGCCAGCGGGCCGGTGCGCATGCCGGCGTTCATGCGCCTGTTCGGCCGCTTCGCGCTGCTGCGTCGCATCCCGGCCTGGTTCATCGGCGTGGGCGTGCGGCCTGAGCACGTGAGTTAGGGCGGGGCCGACAGCCAGCCACCCCGGAAGTCGGCCCGTTCCAGCCCGCGCCGGATCGTCGGATCGCGCTTGATCAGCGCCCACGGCAACCCGCTGCGGTAGTTCTCGATCATCAGCACCACCGGCCCGCTGTTGAGCGCGAAGCGCCACGGCGAGACCCAGCCCAACTGGCCCTTGCCGTCATGCCACGTCGGGTTGAACGAGCTGCCCGGCATGTAGTCGCTGTGCTTTTGCATCATGTGGACGATGTGCTGCATCGTCGGGATGACGACGTCGGGCGCGAAGGGCAGCGAGGCCACCGACGCCCACGGCGCGACGGTGCCGTCATCGGGGCCGTACGGCGCGCCGCGCGCGGCGTAGCCGAAGAGGCGGCGTTTGCGGCCGTGGTCATCGATTTCGCGTGGGCCCGGCCCGTCGCAGGCGGTCAGTCCCCAGCAGTTCTGGCAGTAGTCCTTGAAGTGCTTCGGGTTGCGGATCGCGTACTCGCGCTGCACCAGGGTCGCGCGACGGCTGTTCTCGAAGTAGTCGATGCCGCGTTCGCGCATCTTGGCGTCCTGGATGCCGCGGAAGTCCACCCACATGTGCGAGTACTGGTGGATGAACAGCGGGCCCGCGGCGAAGTGCTCGTGGCCGTAGATGCGGCGCCAGCGGTAGCCCGTCAGCCACTCGTCCCAGGTCGAACGAGGGACCGGATGGGTCGCGGACCCGAGCGCCAGCGCCATCATGAGCAGGCCTTCGCTGTAGCCGCGCCAGTGGTAGCGCAGGAAGCCGCGCTCGGGCTTCCAGCCGTGGCAGATCGCACCGCCGCTGTTGCGCATCCAGGCCCAGTCGACGCGCTCCTCGAGCATCCGCGCGGTGGCGCGGACCTCGGACTCGTGCGTCGTGTCGCGGTCGAAGTAGCTGGCAGCCGCCAGGAAGCCCGCGACCAGGAACGCGGTGTCGATGCTCGAGAGCTCGCTTTTCCACGCACGCGTGCCGGTGCGCATGTCGAGGAAATGGAAGTAGAAGCCGCGATGCCCGGTGGACTGCGGCGAGCCCGACATGTCGGCGTCGGCGAAGAAGCGCAAGGTCTTCAGCGTGATCCCAAGGGCCTGGGCGCGCGTCAGCCAGCCGCGCTCGACCGCGATCGGGTACGCGGTCAGCGCCATGCCGACGCCGGTGATGCTGCACGGGCTGTCGGGTTGCGTCGAGTCCAGCACGAGCCCGCTGGCCGGATCGGTCGTCGCCTCGAAGTAGCCGAACGCGCGGTGCTGCGCGTTGTCGATCAGGCTCTCGACGTTGACGTCGGCATGCGGATCGGGCGGGGCGGGCAGTGTGAGGGTGGGAACCTTCATCGGTACCGGCCAGCGTATCCGAAAGCGTGCGCCGGCGTCGGCCGCGGGTTGTTGGCCCCCGGCGTGGCGAGCGCGGACACCGGCGACCGCGGTCGCCGGGCGGGCTCAGACGCCGATCGCCGACAGCATCAGGAACGCGGCGAACAGGACGAAGTGGGTCAGCCCCTCGATGGCGTTGGTCTCGCCGTCATGGATGTTGATCGTCGCCACGAGCAGGGTCAGCAGCGTCATCACCATCTGCGGCACGGTGAGCGCCATCTCGATCGGGTGGTGCGTGAACAACGCGAGTGCCTCGATCACCGGCACGGTCAGCACGACCGTGGACAGCGAGGCGCCGAGCGCGATGTTGACCACGGGCTGCATGCGGTTGGCCAGCGCGGCGCGCAGCGCCGTCAGGATCTCGGGGCTGGCGGAGATCGTCGCGACGATCAGCGGCGCCAGGATGGGCGGCGCGCCGGTGCCGGCGAGGCCGGTCTCCAGCGTCTTGGCCATCACCTCCGACAGCATGCCGATCAGCGCGATGCCCACCGCGATGCCCAGCAGCGGCAGCGCCAGGCTGCCGGTCGGGTGCGTGTGGTCGTGCGAGGCCTCGTGCGCCGCCAGCGCGTCGGCGCTCTGCGGCTTCTGGGCGTAGGCGTAGCTGAAGAAGTAGCTGTGGCGGCCCGTCTGCAGGCGCAGGAACAGGCCGTACAGCAGCACCATCACGATGATCGTGAACAGCGAGTAGGCCTGCCAGTGCGCCGCCGGCACGAACGCGGGCAGCACCATCGACACGCCGATGCCCGTGAGGATCATCACGATGTAGGTGTTGCCCGAGTCGACGTTGTACGGCTGCTCGCCGTGGCGCAGTCCCCCCAGCAGCGCCGACAGGCCCAGCAGCGCGTTGATGTCCAGCATCACCGCGGAATAGATGGTGTCGCGCGCCAGCGTGGGCGAGGGCGATTCGTTCAGGAGGATGGCGAGGATCACCACCTCCACCAGCACGGCGCTCAGCGTCAGCACCATCGTGCCGTAGGGCTCGCCCAGTCGCTCGGCGAGCGTCTCGGCGTGGTGGGCGACGCGCACCGACGCGAACAGGATGGCGGCGATCAGCAGGACGGAGGCGGTGAGCGAGGCTGGCTGGCCGGCGCCGACGATCGAGTGTTCGAGCGGCAGCGCGACGCACAGGGCGACGGCCGCGACGAGCAGGGACCATTCGCGGCGGAAGAACGTCAACATTCAGGTCTTGCTCAGGTTGGAATGGCGCCGATCATAGGTGAGCTTGGCCGTTCCTGGACCGCCGTGGCGTCCTGGCGACCGGCGGCGAACTCGTGGCGCCTGCCCGTCGGCTGCAACGTGATGGGCGCACTGAGCGCCGTCGCCGGGCGCAGCGTGCCGGCATTGAAGCCGATGCGGCTGCCGGCGCGATCGTGCTGGCGCCGGCCGCCGCCCAACGGCAGGGTCGCGACGTCGTCGGCCTGCCCGGTGAGCACCCATGCCGGGGCCTCGATGGCCTGGGCCTCCACCTGGGCCCGCACGATGTCGCCGCTGCGCACGCCCAGTCGCGCGGCGGTCGCCGGGCTCAGCAGCACCGCGTCGTCGTGCACGAGGCCCGAGAAGGGGCACGGCACGAACAGCGCCGTCAACGTCGGCGTCGCCGGGTTCGACTGCAGCACCCGGCGGGCCGGCAGGCGGGCCTGCTGCACATCGACCGGACTGGACGCGCTGCCGCGGACGACGCCGTGGCGCAGGCTGTCGCGCCACACCGTCTCGCCCGTCGCATGCGACCACTGCGGTTGCCACTGGCGGCGCAGCAGCGCCTGGCCTTCGCGCAGCTCGTCGCCCGCCAGCAGCGCCAGCAGTTCAGGCGCGGAACGCGCCTGCGTCGGCGCCGCCAGCAGCGGTTCCAGCAGCACCGCGCTGCCATCGTGCGCGAGCGCGTCGCCCCAGGCTTCGAAGGCCATGGACAGCGGCAGGTGCCAATCCGCCTGCACGGCCGTCTCGTCCACCTGCGTGCCGGCATGCACCAGCAGGCGAGCACGGCTCAGCGCCAGCGTCATGCCGAAGGATGCCGGCGCGTCGTACGCCGGGTTGGATCCGATCACGACCAGCGTGTCGACGCTGCCGTCCTGCAGCGCATGAACGAGGTCCGCCAGCGTGCCGACGCCTCGGGCAGCGTCGGGCGGCTCGATCAATGTGAGCGTGCGGCCGATCGCACCGAGTCGCTGGTTCAGCGCGAACGCCAGCGCATGCGCCTCGGCGGAGAGGCCGGCGCCCGCGATCACCAGCGCCGCGTCCGCGGCGGCCCGCAGGGCCTCTACCAACTGCTCCTCGAACGCCTGGACCTCGGGATCGACCGGCCCGGCGTCACCCGACGCGACCTCCGGCATCCAGCGCGACGCGAGCCGCCACAGCAGGGCTTCGATGCGTGCCGGCGACAGTGCGATCCGGTGCCGGGCCAGGGCGCCGAAGCGTCCGGGCGTGGCCTCGACGGCGAACAGGGCGGGTCGCGCGGCGGCCGCTTCGCGCCGGTGTTCGAGGGCGGCGGGGCCATCGCTGAACGGATCCGCCGCCAGCGCGACCACGCAACGTGCCTGGCCGAGATGGTGAACCGGTGCCACGGCGCGGCCGAAGGCGATGCGCGCGCCGTCTTCGGCGGCCATGTCCTTCGAGGGCGCGTGCACGTGCCAGTGCGCCCCAGGGTTGCGCGCGAGCAGGGCGCTGATCAGCCCGCGTTCGGTGGGCGACGTGACGGGGCCGGTGAGCAGGCGCAACGTGCCGCATTCTGTCGGGCGCGCGGCGCCGCGCTCGCGCCAGGCCGTGGCGAACGCGTCCCAGTCCGACTCTTCGAAGCTGGCCGTGACACGGCCGCCGGTGCGCGCCGCGCGCCGCAGCACCGAGCGCGAACGGTATGGATCGGTGCGCAGCGAGAGCACGGCGCGGGCCATCGCGTCGTCCGGATCGACCACCAGGGCACGCCCCGGCGAGGCCGTCACCCGCACACGGTGCGCGAAGCCATCGGAGATGAAGGCCGTCGGCTGCGATGTCTCGTCAGGCGGCGTGCGCTGCGCAAAGCCATCGTTGAACGAATGGGCAGCGGCGTCGTGGCGTGCGAAGTGGGGCATGGCGGGGCGGTGGTCGCGACGGAATGCCCGCCGAGCAGTTCCGCGCAGGGGCAACCCGCATGCCGTGAACTAATGCCGCTTCTGCGGCGAGGCGACGGGACCCGTTCCAGGGAAAACACCGCACCACGCGGTCGCGATCGTCGTCAACAATGGCGATGGAACATTCGCTTTTCGACGCGCTGGAGGGCAGGGTCGGATGCGATCGTGCTCCGGACGTCTCACGACGCCAGGAGCACGAAGTACTTCCTGAGGTGATGTTCCGGGGTGAAATTTTAGGGGCCGCAATTTGCGGCCCTTTTTTCGTCCGGCCCTTTTCCAGTTCCGCGCCGTCGCTCAGCCGTGCACTTGCGCGTCGTGCCGCTGGCGATGGATGCGAGCGCTCTGGCGGTTGTCGGCGCGCGCGATGCGGCGTTGTTCGGCGGCGCTCACGCTGCCATTCGCCCCGGCGCGAGCTTCGCGCGCATCGACGTGCGACTGGCCGCGTTCCAGCTTGGCCGCCTCGTGGTGCGTCAGGCTGCCGTCCTTGACGCCGTTGGCGATGCGCGTCTGCTGGTTGATGTTGCGTTGCGTGTCGGCCTGCGCGCGTTGCGACGACGCCGACAGCGGATTGCCGTTGATGCCGTTGTTCTTGGCGGTGGCGATGTCGCGGCTGGCCTTGTTCTGGGCGGCGTTCAATTGCGCCTTCTCGGCGGGCGAGAGCGAGCCGTCCTTCATGTCCTTGGCCTGCAGGCGATCGACATGGGCCTCGTCGCGCTGCAGCTCCGAGTTCTCGCGCGTCGTGATCGTGCCGTTCTGCAGGCCGTTCTCGATGCGTTGTTCCTGCTTGACGTCGCGTGCCGTGGTGGTGGCGGACGTGGTCTGCGCCGAAGCGGCGAAGCTGCTGCCGAAAGCGGCGCCGGCGATCAGGGCGGTCACGAGAAGAGTGCGGTTCATGGTCTTGCTCCGGTGGGTGTGTGTGTCGGTCGCGAACTGGGTGTGTCGTTCGTACCGGTTCAACGGGAGGTCGACGGCGTGAGTTGACCCGGATGCATGAACATCACCTGCAGATGCACGGCCTTGACGCGGCAGCAATACGGCAAGCAGACGTTTCCCGCGCGCCCATTCGCTGTTCCAATGGCGACATGCCGAACCCGACCCATGCCGACATCGAAAAGCGCCTCACCGACCTCGAGGTCAAGGCCAGTTTCTCCGAAGACCTTGTCGATCACCTGAACGACCTGGTGGCGCGCCAGCAGGAGCAGATCGACCTGCTGATCCGCGAAGTGGGCAAGCTGAAGGATCGGGCGCCGGACACGGGTGGCGGAGCCACGCGCGATGCGCGCGACGAGTTGCCGCCGCACTACTGATCGCAGCGCACCGCAGGCCCGCCAGCCCGACTCGACGCTGTGGGCTGAGCCAGCGGTCGACGTTCGAGCGACGCTGCATGCGTCCGGCCTCAGAGATCGATCAGCTTCTCGCGGATGGCCCAGCGCACCAGCGCGGGCACGTCGGCCAGTGCGAGCTTGGCCATCAGGCGGCTGCGATAGGTGTCGACCGTCTTCGGCGACAGGTGCAGTTGCTCGCCGATGGACGCGCTGGACTTGCCGCTGGCCACCATCACCAGGATCTGGCGTTCGCGCGGCGACAACGTGTTGCCGCGATCGGCGTCGGTGACGAGGCCCTGCACGGCGATGTCGGTGAGGCCCTCGCCCAGGTAGCGGCGCCCCTGCATGACGGCCTCGACGGCCGCCACCAGTTCGACGCCGGCCGACCCCTTGAGGACGTAGCCCGATGCGCCCATGCGCAGCGCCTCGGCGACATCGCGCGGCTGGTCGGACATCGACAGCACGATGGCCCTGGTCGCCATCTGGCGTCGCTGCATCTCGGCCAGCACCTCGAAGCCGGAGCGGCCGCCCAGGTTCAGGTCCAGCATGACCACGTCGGGGGCGAGGCGGTTGACCTCCGACAGCGACTGCGTGATGTCCTCGCCTTCGCCGACGATCACGTGGCCGGCCCCTTGCAGCAAGGCGCTGAGCCCCGCGCGCACGATCGGATGGTCGTCGATCAGATAGATTCTTGCCATTGTTCCGGGCTCTCCCTGGCTGCCGCGATCGGCATGCCCTGCCGCGGCGCTCCTTCATGACTACCGCTAGACATGCGGCCCTGCGACGACTTCTGCGAGTCGTGTTCGATCGAAAGGCCAGTCGACGCCTCCACGCGGCGACCCCTTTCGTTCGCCATTGTCTGACAGCCAGCAGCACCGACACTGCGGTCGAGCGCGAAATTTGTGCGAACCCGGGCGACGCGCCGGTCGCTCGGCCAACCATCGATCGACAGGCGCGCCCGCACCAGCCGGTGCCGCGCCTCGGTCGCCGAGTGGCGGGTGTTCAGCCGCCGAGCGCCGCCAGCAACCGGTCGATCTCGACCGGCTTGAGCAGGTGCGCGTCGAAACCCGCCGTCGAGGCGCGGGCGATATCGTCGGCGCCGCCATAGCCGGTGAAGGCGATCAGGCGCATCGGCTTGCCGGCGAGGCGGCGGCGGATCTCGGCCGCGAGCTGGTAGCCGTCCATGCCGGGCAGGCCGATGTCGATCACGGCCGCGGCGGGAGCGAAGGTCTCGAGCAGCGCGAGCGCGAGATCCGGATGGACCGCCGTCGCCACCTCGTAGCCGAACGCCTGCAGCAGGATCTCCATCGACTCCACGGCGTCGACATTGTCGTCGACCAGCATCACGCGCCGGGGGGACGGCGTGTCGGGCGGACTCGAGGAGGAAGACATGCGGGTCGGGGTTCGGTTGGGTGGGCCTGGCGCGGATTATGGCAGCGGCTGGATGCCGCGAACCACGTACCGGCCGGCTGTCCTACACGCGGCCGTGGGCTCGACCTACCGGCGCCGCTTCACACGCCATTCACACTGGGAGTGACTCGACAATGATGGCGGAGACGACGATGGCAGACAGTGGCTCAGGCAACCCTTTCGCGACGACCGGGGCGGCGCGATGAGCGGGGCGGTACACGTCATTCCGTCGGCCGGCGAGACCCTGGAACTTCCGGTCGAAACGCTGGCCGCGGCCGACGAGACGGTACGCGAGAAGGAGCGCGTGCTGCTGCGCACGCCCATCGACGTGCGCAGCGCATCGATGATCGTCGTGGCCTCCCTGCTGAGCCTCTACGCGCTGCGCTGGGCCGCCGAGATCGTGATTCCCGTGCTGATGGCCCTGTTGTTCAGCTACGCGCTGACGCCGGTGGTCGACCGGCTCGTGCGCGCCGGCGTGCCGCGGGCGCTGGGCGCGGCCGTGGTGATGATCGCGCTGATGGGCGGTCTCGCCTGGGGGACCTGGTCCCTGAGCGACCAGGCCAACAGCGTGATCACGTCCTTGCCGGACGCGGCGCTGAAGCTGCGCGACACGCTGCACCCGAGGCTGCGCGATCCGAATCCGTCGACGATCGACCAGGTGCAGAAGGCCGCCGCCACCCTGGCGCAGGCCACCGACAGCAGCTCCAAGGCGACGCCGGGCGTCGCCAAGGTGCAGATCGTCAAGGCGTCGTTCAACATCCAGGACTATCTGTTCACCGGCACGCTGCGCGCGGCCGAGGCGGTGGCGCAGGTGGTCGTCGTCGCGTTCATCACCTACTTCCTGCTGGCCGCAGGCGACACGTTCCGGCGCAAGCTTGCACGCATCGCGGGGCCCAACTTCGCCAAGCGCAAGATCACGGTCCAGGCGCTCGACGAGATCACCGAGCAGATCCAGCGCTACCTGCTGGTGCAGCTCCTCACGAGTGTCGTCGTGGGCGTGGCCAGCGGCCTGGCTTTCTGGGCGCTGGGCTTCAACAATGCCGCCGTCTGGGGCGTGCTCGCCGGCGTGATGAACCTGGTGCCCTACGTGGGCACGATGGTGATCTGCGGCGCCTCGGCGGTCGTCGCGCTGCTGCAGTTCGGCACGCCGCAGATGGCCGCGGCCGTGGGCAGCGTCTCCATCATCCTGCACGTGATCACCGGCTACATCATCACGCCGTGGCTCACCAGCCGCACCAGCCGGCTCAACGCCGTCGTCGTCTTCGTCGGCGTGCTGGCCTGGGGCTGGCTGTGGGGCGTGTGGGGCCTGCTGCTGGGCACGCCGATCCTGATGGCGCTCAAGGCGATCTGCGATCGCGTCGACGACCTCAAGTCGATCGGCGAACTCCTGGGCGGCAGCGACAAGCCGGTCGAAAACGGCAGCGGCACGATCGCCGGCAGTTGAGCGCGATGACGACCCCCAGCACCAGGTCCATCCGCCCCGCCGACCGCGCCACGATCCTGGCCGACAGCCGCAACCGGAAGATGACGCGCTCCGCCCACGCCTACGTGCGCGGCAACACGAAGCGGTTCTACGAATGGCTGCAGGCACAGGCGCCCGAAACGTTGCCGGCCGGCCCGGCGATCTGGATCTGCGGCGACTGCCACCTCGGCAACCTGGGCCCGATCGCCAACATGCACGGCGGCGTCGAGATCCAGATCCGCGACCTCGACCAGACGGTCATCGGCAACCCGGCGCACGACCTGATCCGCCTCGGCCTGTCGCTGGCGATGGCCGCGCGCGGTTCCGACCTCCCCGGCGTGACGACGGCCGTGATGCTGGAGCAGTTGATGGAGGGCTATTGCGCGGGTCTCGCGGGCACGCCCGGCGAGCCCGACGCCCCGTTGCCGGCACCGGTGCACCTCGTGATGAAGGATGCGTTGCGCCGGTCGTGGAAGCATCTCGCGCGCGACCGCTTCGACGCCGTCGTGCCCGCCGTGCCCATCGGCAAGCGCTTCTGGAAGCTCGCACCGGACGAGAAGGACGCCATCGCCCGCCTGTTCGAGAAGAAGTCGGTGTCGCGCCTGGCCACGCTGCTGGGCTCGCGCGACGACGACGCGCCGGTGTCGGTGCTGGACGCCGCCTACTGGATGAAGGGCTGCAGCTCGCTGGGCCTGCTGCGCTACGCGGTGGTGCTGGGCGTGGGCGAGCCGGGCAGCGTCGACCTGCAGTACTGCCTCGTCGACATCAAGGAGGCCGTTCCCGCGGCCGCGCCCGCCTACGCGGACGCGCGCATGCCCAACGACCACGCGATGCGCGTCGTCGACGGCGCGCGCCACCTGTCGCCGCACCTGGGCGACCGCATGCTCGCCGCCGACCTGCTGGGCAAGCCGGTGTTCCTGCGCGAATTGCTGCCGCAGGACCTGAAGCTGGAGATCGAGCGGCTCACGCGCGCCGAGGCGACCGAGGTCGCCGCGTTCCTGGGCGGCGTGGTGGGCAAGGCCCACGCGCGCCAGATGGACGCGCCGAGCGCGAAGGCGTGGCGCGCTGAGCTCCGCAAGGGCCGCTCGAAGACGCTGGACGCGCCGGGGTGGCTGTGGACCAGCATCGTCGACCTGGTGGCCAGCCACGAGGCAGGCTACCTGCACCATTGCCGGCGGCACGCCCTGCGCGAAGCCGCGTGAAGTCACGGGATGGCCACGGCCAATCCCGCGCGACCACGGGAGGGGTCATTTCTCCTGCGGCGGCGGGCCCTCGTGGCCGCCACTGGGCCGATGGGGCGGCGGGACGGCCACCACGTCCCCCATCTGCGTGCATGCGCCGGAGACGGTGCGGCCGCCGCGATCGGTGAAGCTGGCCTGCGCGCCCACGGCCTTGCCCTTGCAGGCGGCAATGGCCTCGGGGGGCGGGCCGGGCGGATGCTTGCCGGCGTGGTCCGGCGGCGCGCCGCTGTCGGTGTTCGACTGCGCCAGCACGGCGAAGGGGACGGCCAGGAGCAGGGCGGCCGTGGCGATGAGGTGTCGGATCGGATTCATGGGAGCGAGCGGTGGTTCTTGAACACGTTCCCATGATTGCGCACGCGTGTTGCTCACGTTCGCGGCGGTTCCTGTCCGTGCGGTGACAAAGTCAAGCGCGCCGGCGTGCGCTGGATCAGCTGGTCACGGCCTTGATGTAGATCGAGGTACCGCTCTTGCAGAGCTGGCCCGACGATGCCGGGTTGATCGGCTTGGCCATGTAGGAGGACTGCACGGTCGACGGCAGCGTGCTGGGCAGGCGCATGTGGAAGCGCACCTCCTCCAGGTACGACTTGCCGCCCGAGCTGATGCACAGGTATTCGATGTCGATCTTGGCGTAGGTGCCGTAGTCGAGGGCCGCGGCGTTCTGCAATTGCGACAACGTCACGTGGCCGCCGACATTGGCCGCGACAGTGGAGCCCAGGTTGCTCGCGTTGATGCCGTTGAGCATCGCGAGCGTGGGCGCGAAGAAGTTCTGCTGCGACAGGCCCGAGCAGGTGCCGTGCTCGATCCATTCGTGGCGCTCGAGGTACGACTGCGTTCCGGGCTCCGCGATCTGCAGCGCCGCCTCGGTGGACGCCTGCAACGTCACGGCCGGCAGCAGCGACCACTTGCCGGCTTGGTCGTTGGCCTTCTGGGCCGCGGTCGCGCCGCAGTAGGAGCCGTTCTGCGGCCACAGGCCGTGCAGCGAGAACGCATGGGCGTCCTGGCGGCTGGGCGTCTCGCTGGCGCATTCGGGCTTGCCCGACACGGTCAGGCAGAACGCCGGTTCCCAGCTGATGGCCAGGGCGTAGTTCTCGACGGGCGACGCGGCGTGCGCGACGGGCGCGGCAGCGGCAGAGACGGCGACGAGGGCGCCGCAAAGAAACGGGTTCAGGTTCGGATTCATGCTCGGGATCTCCAGGGGTTTGTGATGGGACCGGACGCTCGTGACGCCCGATCGGCCCGGATTCCAGCATGTGCAGATGACAATTCACATGGGGGAGAAGCGCCCCCGCCACCGATGCCCATCGCGCTTCCCAGCGCAATTCAGCTATGAAGCGCAAGCCTGGCGAGGCCGCCAGGGACGCCGTTTCACGGATACCCTGTACCGTGTTTTGGGTATGCCGAACGGCGCTTCCGGTTCAGCTTCAGGACGGCTCCGGCTGCGCCATCAGCTGCGTCTTGCGCGCGGCGAGCTGCTCGCCCATCGCCTCGAGATCCAGCGACGTCTTGCGCAGCTTCGGGAAGAACACGGTTTCCTCTTCCCGGACGTGGTGGTCGATATATTCGCCCAGCACCTTCACCTTGGCGTCGTAGAGCGGCTGGTCGGTCGTCATCGTCTTGATCTGCGCGATCAGGGACTTGGCGCCGGCGTGCTCCACGTAGGCTTCGTCGACGATGTCCTCGTCGTGGGTCAGGACGGTGCGCGCAGCCGGGTAGAGGATCTCTTCCTCCATCTGCGCGTGAATGGTCACCGCGACGCAGATCTGGCTGGCGAGCAGCATGCGTTCGTCATCGCGTCTGCCTGCGTCGGCGAGCTTCTCGAAGCGCTGGAAAAGCGCCTTGACCTCGCGGTGCTCGGCCATCAGCAACTGGAGAGCATCCTTGGCCGGATCGTGCGACGCCGTGGAGGCATTCGAGGTGGGCAGGGTGACTGACATGGGAATGCTCCTGGCTGGGGTGGGTACCGGGTTCAGGCAACCCGTGTACCCAGGGCCTGCGGAGCGCTCACGCCGGTCTCGTCGCGGGCGGCCGCTTGACCAGGAAGATCGCGAGCGCCGCCACGATGCAGGTGATGCCGGCGGCGTACAGCGCCGGACTGTACGACTGCATCACGGTGCGCGTGAGGCCCGCGCCATAGGCGGCGACGGCGCCGCCCAGCTGGTGGCCCGCGAAGATCCAGCCGAAGATCATCGGCGCGCGTTGCTTGTCGAACGCGGCGGCGGTCAGGCGTACGGTGGGAGGTACCGTGGCCACCCAGTCGAGCCCGTAGAACACGGCGAACAGCGACAGGCCGACGATCGTGAACGTGGAGTGCGGCAGCCACAGCAGGGACAGGCCGCGCAACCCGTAGTACCAGAACAGGAGCTTGCGCACGTCGTAGCGGTCGGACAGCCAACCCGAGGCGATCGTGCCGACAAAGTCGCACGCGCCGATCGTGGCCAGTACCGAGGCGGCCGGCACGGCGCCCAGGCCGTAGTCGCCGCACAGCGTGATGAAGTGGGTCTGGATCAACCCGCTGGTGCTCAGGCCGCACACGAAGAAGGTGCCGAACAGCACCCAGAACGTGCCGCTGCGCGAGACCGACAGGAGGGTGCGGATCGGCTCGATGAAGCCCGGTCGCCACGCGGCGGGGGCCGGATCGGCCTGCGCCGGATCGGCGCCGAACGGCAGCAGGCCCAGCTCCGTCGGCCGATCGCGCAGCAGGCAGAAGGCCAGCCCGGCGACGACCAGGCAGCTGGTGAACACGGGGATCACCGCGACGCGCCAGCCGTGGCTCTCGATCAGCGACGCGGCGATCGGCAGGAAGATCAGCTGCCCGGTGGCCGAGCTCGCGGTCAGCATGCCCATCACCAGGCCGCGCCGCTGCTCGAACCAGCGATTGGCCACGGTGGCGCCCAGCACCAGCGCGGTGAGGCCCGAGCCGACGCCCAGCACAAGGCCCCACAGCACGACCAGTTGCCACAGCGCCGTCATGCGGGTGGCCAGCACCATGCCGGTCGCGATGAGCAGCAGCGCGCTGCAGATGATGCGGCGCAGGCCGTAGCGCTCCATCAGCACGGCGGCGAACGGGCCGATCAGGCCGTACAGCGCGAAGCGCAGCGCGATCGCGCCGGAGATCTGGTCGGTGCTCCAGCCGAACTCCCTGCTGAGCGGCAGCAGGAACGCGCCGGGCAGGCCCAGCGCGGCGGACGACGTGAGCATCGTGAGGAAGGCGATGCCCATCACGACCCACGAGAAGTGGATGCCGCGGCGGCCGAACCAAAGGGCGACGGGGGTGGCGAACATGTTCAGGCGGCCTGGGTCTTGTTGCGGGGAGCCGGGCGGACGTCCGCGCCCAGCAGGCGTTCGCGCGCAGCGGCGAGCAGTTCGTCGGCGACGGGCGCGCCCTCGGTGGCGCGCGCCAGCAGCAGCGCGCCGGCCATGGTGGCGTAGTCGGCCAGCGCCGCGCTGCGCCTGGCGTCGGCGTCCGGGCCGTCCTCGACGTCGGCCAGGATCTGCACCAGGCCCTCCAGCCCGTCGAGGAAGGCGGCGCGAATCGGCGCGTCGGCGGGCTCGCGTGCCACGTCCGTGGCCAGCGACACCGACGGGCAACCCAGGCCGACGTCCTTCAGGCTCCTGGACGTGAGGAACTTGGCGATCAGCGCGGCGCGCCCGGCGGAGGCGTCCGGCTCGGCGGCGACGCGCTTGTGCCAGCGTTCGGCCGATTGCTCGAACGCGTGGGCGACCGCGATGCCGGCCAGGGCGTCCTTGGACTCGAAGTGCCCATAGAAGCCGCCGTGCGTCATGCCGGCCGCCCTCATCAGGTCGGCGACGCTGACTCCCTTGAACCCGCGTTCCTTGAACAGGCGGGCGGACGCGTCGGTGATCTGTTCGCGGTGGGTTTCGGCTTCGGCTCGAGAGACGCGCGGCATGGCGCACTCCTGGTGGGATTCGATTTATAAAGTTTAATCATCATGATTAATGGATGTCAATCATCATGAATAACACCGACACGCCGTACGGGCATCGCGGAAACGGCCCGGTCGGGCAAGTGCATTGCCGCGCAAGGTGCATGATCCGGGCAGGACAGCCCGACAAGGAGACCGTGATGCGCTCGATGAACCCGACCGTTGTTGCCTGTGCCGCCCTGGGGCTGGTCGCCGTGGCCGGCTGCGCCTCGCCCCGATCCGGCCCCGCGGCCTACGAACAGGCGCTGAGCCAGTGGCAGGGCGCGCCCGAGGACACGCTGCGCGCGCGCTGGGGGACCCCGGTGGCCGAGGAACAGATCGGCCACGGCAAGTGGCTCACCTATGTCGTCAACAACGGCGTGGCGCCGGCGCCGACGATGAGCTTCAGCATCGGCGGCATCGGGTTCGGAGGTGGCGGCCACACGGCGGTGGGCGGTGGCGTGGGCGTCACGACGCCGCTGGGCCAGGCGACACCGGTCACCTGCACGACGCGCTTCCTGGTCGAGAACGGCAAGGTCAGCAGCTATACCTTCGACGGGCCCGGCTGCGGCAGCGGCGGGTAGGGCAACGCCAGGCTGTCGGACACGGCACCGCGGTCGACGGCGTGCCCGGCAGGGTCAGAGTTGCATGCGCACCGTGTCGCCGCTGCCTTCGTCCAGGTCGTCCAGGTCGTCCAGCGGCAGCTCCAGCAAGGTGTCGCCTTCCGTGGCCTCGTCGTCCACCTCGAGGTCGATGTGCATCTCGTCCCCCGGCGCGGGCGGTTTGGGCTCCGCATCGTCGTCGCCGAAGGCGAGCAGCAACGCCGGCGCGATCCGCTGCGGGACGTCTGCGCGGATCGGCGCGGGCTCAGCGACGGGTGCCAACGGCGCGAACAGCTCGATCAGCGCCGCGAACGTGCGCTTGGCGCCCTGGCACGCGCGCACCGTGTTGCGCGAGGACTCGCCGATCTCCAGCGACGCCAGCACGCGGAAGTTGTTCCACATGACGCCCGTCTCGCCGCCGAAGCCGTGGAAATAGCTCGCGCCGCGGCCTTGTCCCAGGCCCAGCGTGCGTTTCAGGTGCGCAGCGATGACGCGCCCGTCAAGGGCCGAGCTCTCGATGACGTAGAGCGAGCCCAGCACCTCGGCCAGGTCCCCGACCGGCAAGGTCGCGGCCAGGGGGGCGGCCATGGACACCGGGGCGATGCCTTCGACGGAGCGCAGCCATTCGACATCGGCGCTGGCGAAGCCACCGCGCCGGCGCGCGCGGAACCAGCCTTGCAGGCGCTCCGGCAACGCGGCATGGATGCGCGGTTCCCAGATGCGCAGGAACGCGTCGAAGCCGCACAGGACGGCGCCATAGCGCTCCAGCGCCATCGGCTCGGTCAGGCGCAGGATGTTCTCGATCCGGTCGTGCTCGGCACGGGTCGTGAGGCGCAATTCGGCGAGGGCGTTTTCGGAGCTCAAGAGTCGGTCGTCGCGGCGGGCGACGGAAACGGATCCTGAGCCGGATCGTAGCGGATCACCCGGCCGCGAAGCGATCGGAAATCGTGATGTCGTCCCGCTTGCGGCGAGCCGTCGACGCGCGGCTCTTGCCCTTCAATTGAATGCCGGTGCCTGCGGCCGGCCCCGGTCGTCCATGGCGTGGCCGCCGGCGCGGGCCTGAAGCACGCGGTGGATGGTGCGCACTGATCCGGGCAGGATCAAGGCCGCCACCAGGGCAACGGCGAGGGCGGCCTTCGTCAGCTTGTAGACGCTGCGGTTCCAGGCCTTGAAGCGGCGCCGCAATTGGCCGGCGCGGTCGGAAAGGAAAAACAGCCGGTTGATCAACCCGGTGCGGTCGCCCGCGTCGTTGGGGGAACTGGCCGCCGCTACCACGTGGCGTCCGAACCACCGATTGAAACCGCGCGCGAAACCAGAGCGCAGCGGACGGGCGACGTCGCAGAACAGTATCAGGCGTTCGACTTCGGTGTCATTCCGGGCCCGGTGGATGAAGGTCTCGTCGAATATCACGCCTTCGCCGTCGCGCCAGCTGTAGGCCTCGCCATCGACCTCGATCCGGCAGGCATCGTCATTTGGCGTGACGAGCCCCAGGTGGTATCTCAGGGAGCCGGCATACGGATCCTTGTGGGGATTGAGCACGGCCCCGGGCGGCAGTGTCGCGAACATGGCGCCGCTGACGCTCGGGATATTGCGCAGAAGTTCGACGGTACGCGGACACAGGCGCAGCGCCGATGGGTGTGCATCGCCATACCACGTCAGGTAGAAGCGCTTCCAGCCCGAC
>Ga0307516_10002929_pt1 | contig 22351 bp, 21 predicted proteins | sample 19_EM_MG_FD_203310 | JGI IMG/M metagenome (GOLD analysis project Ga0307516, IMG submission 203310) | Populus trichocarpa ectomycorrhiza microbial communities from riparian zone in the Pacific Northwest, United States - 19_EM | ecosystem: Host-associated > Plants > Roots > Unclassified | place... | reverse complement strand
GCGATCCGCTGGATCGAGCGCTGGACGACGACCGGCAGCGTCGAGGCCAAGCCCGGCACCGGCCATAGCCGCTCGCCGCTGAACAAGCATGAGCAATGGCTGCTCGATCTTATCGCCGCGGAACCTGATCCGACGCTCGATGACATCCGCTTGCGGCTCAGCGGCGCGGAGAAGCTCAAGGTTGGAACGAGCTCGATCTGGCGCTTCTACGATCGTCAAGAGATCACGTTCAAAAAAACTCTGCACGCCGCCGAGCAGGATCGTCCTGATGTTGCGGCTGCGCGCACTGCGCTGAAAGCCGAGCAGCCTTCTCTTAAGGCGCCGCGCCTGGTGTTCATTGACGGGACCGCGGTAACGACGAAAATGGTCCGTCACTACGGCCGCAGCCCGCGCGGCGAGCGGCTGGTCGCGAGCGTGCCACACGGTCACTGGAAGACGCTGACGTTCATCGCTGCCTTGCGGTTCGATGGCATGACCGCGCCCTATGTCATCGATGGCGCGATGGATGGGCCAACATTTATTGCATATGTCGAACAGGTTCTCACGCCGACCCTGAAGAAGGGCGATATCGTCTTCATGGACAATTTGCGCACCCACAAGGTCGATGGCGTGCGCCAGGCGATTGAGGCGGTCTGAGCAAGCGTACGCTATCTACCGGCCTGCTCGCCGGACCTCAATCCGATCGAGCAGGCATTCTCCAAACTCAAAACCGCAATGCGCAAGGGCGCGGCCCGCACTGTCAAGGCACTCTGGAAGCTGATCGGCAGGCTCATCAAGACATTTGCGCCAGAGCAGGCGTCAATTACTTTCGACATGCCGGCTATGGACGTTGATTCGTATCAAGTGGAAAGCGCTCGGGTTGAGCCAAGACGCCGACGTCGGCGTGAAGTGCATGTGGAAGCGCGGATGCTTGGCCAACCGTGGGATGCTTGTGGTGGCGTAGTTGTCGGCGATTAGGTGCAGGTCGAGCGCCTTGGGCGTGGCCCGGTCGATGGCCCGCAGGAACTTGAGCCATTCCTGGTGACGATGGCGCGGCATGCGCTGGCCGATGACCTTGCCGGTCGTGACGTCGAGCGCCACGAACAGCGGCGCCACCCCATGGCGCTTGTAGTCGTGGGTCCAGGTTCCGGCGCGGCCCTTCTTCATCGGGAGGCCCGGCTGGGTTCGGTCCAGCGCCTGGATCTGGCTCTTCTCGTCCGGCGACAGCACCAGCGCTCTCTCCGGGGGGGGCGAGGTAGAGGGCCACCACGTCCCAAACCTTGGCGCTGAAGTTCGGGTCGCGCGAGAGCTTGAAGGTCTTCACCAGATGCGGTTTGGGGCCGTGCGCGCTCCAGATCCGCTGGATGCTGCTGCACGAGAGCCCCGCCGCAGCGGCCACGCTACGAACGCTCCAATGGGTCGCGTTCGGCGGCTTCGTGGTAAGCATCCGGCGTAGGCCGCATGCTGGTCATTTTTGCGGATCGTAATGCTTGAGCAGCGTTGGATCGTCCTTGTACATCTTGATGAGTTCGATCAGGCTCTCAATGCCGAAGTCGGTGAACGCCAAGACGCCGTCTTCTGCGCCGCCATAGACCCAGATGACGCCGTCCTCGATTTCCATCTCGCTGGCGACGTCCCGCAGCCAATCCTCGTCTTCGCCGAGTTGCTCGGCAACGCGGTTGATAGTGGTGACGTGATGGACCTTGTTGACGTGCATTGATCAAGCCGCCTGAGCGGAGATCGCGGATGCCAGAGACGTCCAATTCCAGGGCAGCAACTGATCCAGCCGATGGGCGGGATGAGCGGCGATGCGTGAGAGGACGTCGGCCAGCCAGGCTTGCGGGTCTATTCCATTCATCTTGGCCGTGACGATCAGGCTATACATGGCCGCGGCGCGCTGTCCGCCGCGGTCAGATCCGCAGAACAGCCATGATTTTCTCCCAAGGGCTATACCTCGCAGCCCTCGTTCGGCGGCATTGTTGGAGAGACACACGCGACCGTCTTCAAGGAACAGAGTAAAGCTCGCCCATCGCTTCAGGATGTAATTGAACGCTTTGGCCAGGTCATGCCCGCGGGAAAGTTTGGCAAGTTGTTCCCGCATGTAGGCGTGAAGATCCTCGGTCAACGGCCGGCTCAGCGTCTGCCGAACGGCCAGACGCTCCTCGGCGCTCTTGCCATTGATCGATCGCTCGATCTCAAACAGCGCGTCGATCCGACGGACGACCTCGATGGCGATCGGCGACAGTGCGATTTCCTTCTTGCCCGCAGCCTTGCGACGGGCATTCTCCTCGATATCGGCCATGGCGAAGAACGGCCGCCGCGCGTGCGCCCAGCAGGCTGCCTCCCGGATCGGTCCGGGACTACGCCCAGCCAGATAGAGCTGGTTATATCCGTCATAGGCGTCCGCCTGCAGGATACCGACGTATCGGGCCAGATGGCCCCGCGGATGTTCGCCTTTGCGGTCGCGCGAGTAGTAGAACATCGCTGCCGGCGGCCCGGCTCCGCCAAAAGGCCGGTCGTCCCGCACGTAAATCCAGCAACGCCCCGTGTCGGTCTTGCCGCTGGCCAGCACCGGCACGGTCGTATCGTCCGCATGAAGACGCTCGGCCGCCATGACATGGGCTTCGACCAGACGCAGCAGGGGATCAAGCGCCGCGCAGACCGATCCCACCGCATCGGCCATGGTCGAGAGCGCGATCGGCACGCCTTCCAGAGCGTAACGCTCGGCCTGACGGTTCAGGGGCTGATGCTGGCCGAACTTCTCGAACATGATCATGGCCAGCAGGCTTGGGCCAGCCCAGCCTCTTGCAACGGCATGGAACGGCGCCGGCGCCTGGCTGATCCTCTCACAGTCGCGGCAGCTAAACTTCTCCCGCACCGTCTCGACCACTTTCCACTGGCGCGGCACCGATTCCAGCGTCCGGGTCACGTCTTCGCCGAGCCTGCGCAAGCGATTGCCGCCGCAGCATTCACACGCCGTTGGCGGATCGATCACCACGCGCTCGCGGGGAAGATGCTCGGGGAACGTATTGCGTTCGGGGCGCGTGCGCGTAAATCCGCGCACGGTCGTCGTCCTGGCGACGGCTTTCTCGGCCGCAAGCTCGTCTTCGGTGGCGCTGGCTTCCAGCTCTTCGAACGTCAGTGCCAACTGATCGATCAGGCGAGACGAGCGTTCCGATCTTTGCCCGTAGATCTGGCGCTCGAGCTTGGCGATCCGCAGCTTCTGCTGGGCAATCAGCGCACTGTCTTCCGACGCCTTCGCATGGGCGACCGCAAGCTCCGCTGCGATCTCCAGAGCCTTCGCGCGCTCGGTCGCCAACGCCTCTTTCAGAGCGGCGATGTCGTCGGGAAGAGCGTCGCGAGCCGTGTCCATGCAAACCAGAGAATCATAAATTCAGTGATTTGTGGCGCCCTAAAATCCACGTGCTCCAATATTTTTTGGCTCAGCCGGCGCTCTGCGGTCGCCATGTCAGTTGCGGATTTCTCCAGTCGATCCCTTCCAACATATAAGCCAACTGGGCCGCTGAGATCGACACCGCGCCCGATGACGCCGAGGGCCAGATGAACTTGCCGCGGTCCAGGCGCTTGGCGTACAGTGACAAGCCGATGCCGTCGTGCCAAAGAATCTTGGCAAGATCGCCCCGACGCCCGCGGAAGATATAGAGATCGCCGGCATGGGGATCGCGCTTCAAGCTCTCCTGAACCGTCAAAGCCAGGCCCTGCATGCCGCGGCGCATGTCCGTGTGCCCAGTGGCGATCCAGACCCTGACGCCGCTCGGTATCGGGATCATCGCCGGCTCAGAACATCGAGCACCCGCCCCAACGCCTCAGCGTCGACATTCTCGTCAACGCTGAGGCGCCTGCCGTCACCGAGCTCGATCTCGATCACGCCGCGACGCTTCCGGGCCGGCATCGCCGCTGGGGCTTCAATCGATCGGACGCTTTCGGCCGAAGCCGCGGCGACCTGAACCGGGACAAGGCCCGGTCCCGTCGAAGCGACCGTTGCCAGGCGGGCCCGCCGCCGCCACGTGAACACCAAACTGGTCGCAATGCCGTGCCGTCGCGCGATCTCCGTCACCACCGCGCCGGGCGCCAGCGTCTCCTCGATGATCCGCATCTTATCGTCGCGAGACCAGCGACGGCGACGCTCAACCCCGCCCAGAACTTCTACCCGCATCAACCGACCTTAAGGCTAGCCTTAAAGCCACATGCTTCTTCGGAAACCGCTCACCGAACAAGGCGGCCTGCGGCGGAGGGATACGCTTCGTGTGCAGCGTCATGTGGACCACTTCGGTGATCTTTTCCGCCGTCAGGGCTTGCGGTGCGGCGGACGGCTGGCGTCCTTCAACAGCCCCTCCACGCCCTTGGCCAGGAAACGGCGGCGCCATCGGCGGACCGTCAGCTGGCTCTTGCCGCTCGCCGCCGCGATCGCGCCCGCCGGCAGCCCTTCGGCGGCCAACAGCACGATCCGCGCCCGGCAAACCACCTTCTGGGCGATATTGCGGTCCCGGACCAGCCGTTCCAACTCATCACGATCCGCCGCCTCGACCCTGCTCATCGGCGCAGACTCGCATGCCCGCGCCTGCTGGGAATCAACCGTCAGAGATAGAACTCTAATGACGTAGCAGGCACCGAGAAATCGTTAAGAGACCTAACGCCTTTGCACCATGTACGGTCTCCGACGGACAAGACTATTCGGCGGCTATATGCAATTGAGTGTCCGGTCGCACAATCTGAAGGAAGGCCGAGAGCGCACTGGACACGTAGGCGTCCGTGCGCCGAATGAACACAGTCTGCACTTCGGCAAACTCTGGGTCCAGTTCATGCACCGCGACCTGGCCGTCCCGCCAAGCCGCGGCGACTATACCCTTGGGCAACAAGGTGATCCCGACGCCCGCGGCCACACAGCCCAAAATCGCTTCGATCGAACCGAATTCCAGGGGCTGTGCGACGAGTACTCCAGCCTTGCTCAACAGATTGTCCAGCTTTATTCGATATGAACAACCAACGCGGAAGACGATGGTTTTCAGTTCGATTATCGAGGGAAGATCTTCTATGCCGCGAATTGAGCGAGGAGTTACCAAGACAAGCTCTTCGCGAAAGACGCTCTCCTGTTGCAAATCCGGATGGTCGACCGGCCCCGCAACAAACGCGCCCTCAAGTCTGCATTCAACAACGTCCTCGATGAGACTACAGGTCGTTCCCGTCGTTACTACGGGACGGACCTTTGGGTAGGCTTTCGTAAAACTTGCGAGTACGGACGGCAGCCGAAGCGCCGCAGTCGTTTCCAGGGTGCCGACTTCCAGCACACCGCCCGGAACGCCGTCATCCCTTGCCGCGGCCTTGGCGTCGCTAAGCAGCCTGGTTATGCGTGCCGAAAAGGGGAGCATACGGCGACCAGCAGGCGTGACCTTCACGCCGCGTGCATGCCGCTGGAATAGCAGGACGCCAAGCTCGAGCTCCAACGCCCTCACTCGGGCGGTAACGTTGGATTGCACAGTGTTCAGCTCAGTCGCCGCTCGATTCATGCTGCCGTGCCTGGCAACTGCCTCGAAGACTTTCAGATCGGTTGCATCCATAGCACGCCCTATCTTCAAAAGTGAGGAGTTCGCCATTCACGCGCTTGAAGGAATGATTATCATGCGGTCGAAGCTGCCCGCTTTACAAGACTAAATCCGAGTCTCTTCTGCCGAATTTCGGTGGGCAAGATGAGCTGTGATAAGGTATCTTCAGAAATAATACCTCTATCTCAAATTCAGATATCTGTGCGCGACGGTTACGGGTGCCATGTTGGGGCAACGAGGCCTTGTTGCTGCAGATTCCTAGATCCAGCTACCGTCGAATGAAAAGGCCAGGGCGACCAGTCGTCGAGCGAAACATCCGCCCCCCGTACGACGTTTTAACAATGAACCGATGGACGAAAATTGCAGAAGTCACTTAACCTAGCCAATAGCCCATCACGACGTCGCCAGTCTCAATAGGAGGCGACGAAGTCATTGCCGACGAAACCAGCATGAGGTTGATCGATGGCTTCGAGATCGCCGCCCGGGTCACATCTGCATCAAAGCCTAATCACCGTTGTTCGACGTAGAGCGTCGAGCAACGTCAACCCGCGTATCCGCTCGCTTCTAAGATCCGGATGAGTATCTGGCAAGCCTCTCCGTGGCCACATCAACGACGCGGCGCACGACGTCGCCCGCATGGGGAAGATCGTGAATCATGCCGATGGACTCTCCCACCGTCACGTTCGCTATATCGTAGTCACCAACGCGCGACGCCGCCTCAACCTTTGCCAATTCATCAGCCCGTAGGCCCCTTAGCTTCTGTTCTTGGCCATGCCACTTTTCGATGAATTCATTCTTTAGAAGCCGCCCAGTATATCCTTCCGGCCACGCCTTCTGCCTTACGATATCGTACACGCTGGTTCGTATCGTCTCGTCGCCCGAAGCTGCCACCACCTTGGCCTTTGCGTTGAGATGGATAAGTGCCTCCTGTGTCGCCCAAAAGCGGCTGCCCATCAGGACTCCCTCTGCGCCCAGCATGAGAGCTGCAGCAAGACCGCGCCCATCTGCGATACCGCCCGCAGCAACAACGATGACGTTAGGGGCATGTTTGCTCAAAGCGTCCACCACCGTCGGCACGAACGGCAACGTTGATCGGGCAGTTTGGCCATGGCCGCCCGCTTCCGTTCCTTGGGCAACGACGACATCGGCCCCGACATCGGCTGCTCGTAGGGCTTGGTCGACCGTATGGACCTGACAGATGAGAGGCACACGCGCCTGCTTGATCCGTGGCGCAAAAGGCGCAGGATCAGCAAAGGACAACATAATCGCCCGCGGATGACGCTCGATCGCGAAGTCGAGCAAGTCAGGTTGTTGTGCGACAGACCAAGTGATGAAACCGCACCCTACGTCGTTGCGCGTGATCTTCGCTGACTCTGCCTCGAACCAGGAACGATCGCCATATCCGCCGCCTAGCAGGCCGAGACCGCCTGCAGCCGCGACCGCGGAAGACAAGTCTGCGCCCGCGGCGGGCGTCATAGGCGCAAGAATAATTGGGTGTTCGATGTCAAAGAACTTTGTCAACCGCGTACTGATCATCACAGTCCCTTCTCTCCTTTGCGGCTAGTTCGGCTCCCCCTTTTCGCTACCGCGCGACGGCTAATAAGATCCGCCTATCTCGCACCGAACAACACCGCGGATATGCGAGCGGCCGGGCGACAAACCTTCGAGAGCGCGCCTCGGCGGCCGATACTTCAAAGCAGCGTCGCCTCCAGCGTAATCTTGGTATTGAACAATTTCGATACCGGGCAGCCCGCCTTGGCCATGTCTGCCAATTCAGCAAATTTTACCTTGTCCGCACCCGGTATCTTCGCCACTAGCGTCAGATGGACGGACGTAATGGCAAAACCGTCACCCTGCTTTTCGAGTGTGACGTCAGCCTTAGTCTCTATGTGCTCAGCGGTGAGCTTGGCTTCGCCAAAGATCAACGACAGCGTCATGGCGAAACAGGCAGCATGTGCAGCCCCAATCAGTTCCTCTGGATTCGAGCCCGGCTTGCCCTCGAAACGGCTGGCAAACCCATAAGGATAGTCCTTTAGCGCGCCGCTCTTGGTCGAAATTGCGCCCTTGTCGTCCCTAATGCCGCCCTGCCATTTGACCGATCCGAATGTCGTCGTCATAGATTGCTCCTTCTCGTCTGTGGATCGCCCATTAGGCGCGGCTCTTTTTTCTCGCTATCGACATTCTCGCTGTCGACCCGGTCCCTCTTTTCGCTGAAAACAGACCAGGCCTTTTTGATAAACACGCAAAGCCAAACCGAGAAACGACTAGTTTTGATAACACTATCTCAAACACAGATTGTCTGGAGCACCGCTCAGTCGAGCCTCCCAGCGCATACGCGTCGGAAACAGCCAACGGTTTATTTCCGCGGAGTCCTCAGACGCGGACGTTTCTTCCGCCGTCTGCGTGCAGTATCACGCCTGTCATGAATGGAGCTGTTTCACGATCCATGATCGCTCCCACGAACTCTGCTACGTCCCCTATCCTGCCGACCCGATGCAATTTTGCCAGCAAGTCATGCCTCTCTTCACGAAGCATCGGGGGTTCGATAATCCGATGGCGCGATAGAGTCGGTTGAATTGATCGTGACATGGCCACAACACGATAGCCTTTGGTGCGAAGTTCTTTGGTAACTTCCGCCGCCGATGCCCTGCGACGCACCGGTAACGACGATGATCTTTTCCTTTTCACCATTCGTCGCATCCGGCATTCGGCCTCGCTGGCTCCGACGAAATGACGTAATCCGAATACGTGACACGGCAATACCCGTTACTCCGAAGACACATTCTCGCGACACGAATGAATGCCGCGTTGTTGCCTCGCGGCATCGCTTGCAAGGCGCGAAAAATGCGCCCTGAGGCGAGGCACGGCGAAATCTGCGAATGCGCGGACCTTCGGAACTGCAAGCCGACCTTGCGGGGCAATCAGGTGCACGGGCACCGCGGAGTGCTCGTCGTGCGCCAGGAGGATTTGCAGGGTGGCTTGCGAAAGTTGCTCAGCAATGTGATAGGAGAAAAGTCGGGTGATGCCGCGTCCTTCGACGGCCGAGGCAACCGCGCCACGAACACTATTCACCACGAAGCGTGGTGAGAATTGAACCGAACGAGGAATCGATGATCCCTTCACCGGAGGAAAGCTCCAGGAGTCGATTCCGAAGTGAGTCATCGCAATGATCTTGTGTTTTGCAAGATCAGCGGGCTCTTCGATTTTCGGATGCGTTGACAAATAGCGGGGCGATGCCGTTACGACACGCCGAACCTCGCCCAACCGGATCGCCACGTGTGTGGAATCCGTCAAATGCGCAATTCGCAGGGCAATATCGATGCCCTCATCGATAAGGCTAACCGGCCTATCGAGCAGAAGCAATCTGACCGAAACGGTCGGATAGGCGTCCATGAAGGCGTCCAAAACCGAACGCAAGACGTCTTCACCTGCTGCAACTGGAGCCGTTATGGTCAGCGTACCGCGCGGAGCCGATCGCTCGCCCGCCGCGACAAGATCAGCTTCTTCGAGATCAGAAATGACACGGCGGCATACGATCGCGTACCGTTCGCCCGCTTCGCTTAACTTGAACGAACGTGTCGTGCGATGAAGAAGGGTAACGCCAACATGAGCTTCAAGAAAAGCAAGCGCTCGGCTTATCGCGGCGGGAGATCGCCCCAACTTACGCCCCGCTTTCCTCAGGCCACCCTCGTCGAGGGCCGCGATGAAGACCTTCATAGCGTCGATTCGGTCCACTTTCCTACCGCTTGAAATTTGATCTCAAAACAACGTAGGCGATCGACCGGGACGCGGCAATGGGTCGGAGGCATCATGAGTTTTGATAGGGGTATCTGCAACAATTTTTCGTCCTTGCGGCCCTGGCTTTTCATTGATTCCAAAGACTGGAAATGAATACGGTCGATCGACCTGCCAGCACTCCACTTCGTCTGAGAGACTTCACCACCGAAAAGCCGAGACAAGTTCCCGGCTGTCGCGGTGAGCACAGCGAAGCGAGCGCGACCGGCTTAGCCGGTCGCGCCTACATACCTTCAGATCGGTGGGACCACGCCGTCCTTTTCTACCAGAAGCACATGCGCCTCAAAGACCCCCCCTTTAGTCGGGGTCGTAAGCACGAATACCTTCTTGCCAGCCGTCAGGTCCGCTCGCGTTGCCGGAGCAAAGGTTACGACCGGCGCGCTTTCCGGTACTGTCACCACCTTGGTGCCGCCCTTATAGGAGAGCTTGAGTTCTCGACCGTTGTTGGCTGTGACGATCGTGTCGACGTTCGCGTTCGTCATTGTATTGTTGGCACCAAAATCATAGGGGAAGTGCCCTTCGTTTGTACCGCGGGCTCCATCCGGAAACACCAGCAGCGAACCAGCAGTCATCTTTCCGTCACTGCTCGCAGTTGCTTCCGCTCCTACATAGGACCCAGCTTTCACGTCAGAGAGACTGATCGCTTTGAGAGCCGACACTCCGACATCCGGTTTCACTTCGATAGACACGGTGTCGCCGCTGCGACGATGCACCGTCAGGATATCTCCCTGAAACGATACGATATCGCCCCGAATACGCACGGGCTTGACGTCGGGCGCCTGCGCAAGGGCGGCTCCGGCAAACAGGAGGGTAGCCAGAATCACGCCGGCTTGCTTGTGAATTGACATCGGATTCTCCACTAGGGTCGGGTTGGTTGAAGATGATTCGAACTTACTTGGGCATCCGTCGATGTGATCGCATGGCGCTCGATGTATCGGCGGTTAGCTGGCTCGCAACATATTCTTCCGGCCCGGAACGTCGACCGGTTCGATCGGCCTGTTTGCCAGGCTTGGCTTCGAGACGGACAAGCAAAGCGAGTTTGGGCATCGTGAGATCTCCAGTTAACGGCGACGGGCTCCGTGCCTGACGACGCGAGGTTTTTAGGTACGACTATCCGCAATCAACGAAGCATGATGGATCTCGGTCATCTCATCGGCCGGAAACATGCATTCGATGCGAAGCTCCTGGGCAGCGACCGTTTGGGGGGTTCCGACGGTCGTGACCATCGAAAAGTAGTTCAAGACTTGGCCGTCCTTCATGAAACCAATCGGAATGACCGGCATGAAACGCAGGGCCACGGGATTTTTCCATTCGCTTTTCACGTCGGGATAGGCGAGCAACGCCGCTACCAGTGCCTTGGTTTTTTCATCGACCACCCGCCCGACGGATTCACGATAAACACGCTCGAACAAACTCTTGGCGACGTCGTCCCAATTGGCGACGAACGGGCGCATTCCTTTTGGGTCGAACAAAAGATGAAGTATGTTCTGCGGACCCTCGCGCGCAGCCATATCGATGAAGCAATTGAAGAAACGTGGCGTGCATTCGTTCATCATGAGCACGTTCCAGTAGCGGTCCATTACCATCGCCGGAGACGGCTCCTGCTGGCGCAGAATGCGCCTTAGGGCGTCGGTCACACTTTTCATTTCCACAGAGTCCCAGTTGCTCTCGGAATAGATCGGGGCATAGCCGCCCGCGAGCAGCAACGTGTTGCGGTCCCGCAGGGGGATGTCGAGCGCCTGAGCGATGACTGCCAAGGTCTGACGACTGGCAACGCTCCGTCCGCTCTCGACGAAACTTATCTGTTTTTGCGACACACCCGTGTCGAGAGACAGGTCGAACTGGCTCTTCCCGCGCAGATCACGCCAGCGGCGCAACAACGCGCCGAGTTCGTTCGCCGTTCTTGTCTTCATATTTTCCGACTTCATACAAAGCTAACTTTTGGGATTGTGTTGAGCACATTTCTTCAGTTAAGGGCCCGCAGCTGTCATTTTTCAACATCGATCAAACGCCACAACCTCCTTGATCTAGCCGCTTCGACATCTTGCCTGCCGCGCCGGCTCTTCCTCCCTAGTGTGCACGCGGCCATTTCTAATACGCCTGCACGATTCGCCAGATCAATTACATGCGATGTAATAATCGTAAACCGCCGTTACCACTACGCTGGCCGGAGAGAGATCCGTCCAAAGGCAGGCAGACGGGGAAGCGGCTCAAGTGGCGAAGATAAATCTCTCCATTTGCGAAATCGCCGGATTTTTCTTAGTCGACGGCGCAATCTTGCATTCTTGATCCAAGAGAGTTGTTGAGCGCTCAGGCTCACCCAATTCTGCCGCGATCCGAGCTTAAAAATTACTTGCCACAGCTTTATCGCCGCGTGGTGAGGACAATATTCTATCGTCCAGTCCGCGCGAAGCGGGCGCATGTGATTGCAAACGCGAACAACCTGAAGAGCAATCCGACAAAATCCTTCAGCAGTTTCTGCAATGGCGCCGGAAGGCGCACCCGAGCGAAGCGGCTCAGCAACCGCTCCGCAGCGAACAACAAAAGGCAACCAACAGATAAGGGAAACAGCGAAATGTCTCGGTGGTTCGATTTTACCTTGGTGCGGAGTTCGTGCTTGTCCCCCCGCTGGGCCGTCATCCTATCCGCGACCTTGCTCACGAACAGTGCGAGCGCGGCGCCTGGCGACAATCTGAGCGTGGCGCGCGACCTTGCAGGCCGGGTGGGACCGATTTTCGGTTCAGCGCTGGCCTGTCCGAACATCGCCCGGCCCCGCGTGCAGGTGATCATCGACAAGTTCCAGGCGGCGATCAGGGAGGCGTCATCCAACGACGCCGACCGCGCCGACATTGAGCGTCTCCTGGACCGCTACGTCGCCGACGGGCGCAGTGCCGTGACGACAGGAAAGACGGATTGCGGGATCGCGGAGCGTCGGATTGCCGATCTCGAGCAATCCCTTCACGTGGCGCCGCCCCCTCCCGGGCCGTCATTGGTCGATGCCATCACCCCAACCGCGGCCAACGCCGCGACGGCGCCGACCCAGCCGCTTCCTCCGAGCAATGTGCATGGCGTCACCGATCACGAGATCCGCTTCGGGATCGTCATTCCGTATTCCGGAGCCGCGAAGGAAAACGGCTATAATATCAAGCTCGGAATCGACGTCGCTTTCGCCCGGGCGAACGCTGCCGGAGGCTTGAACGGCCGGCTGCTCAAGCTGATCCCGGCCGACGACGGCTTTGAGCCGACGCGGACGCTCGACGCCATGAAGACTCTCTGGGAAAAGGAACAGGTGTTCGGCTACATCGGCAACCACGGCACGCCGACGGCAGCGGTCGCGCTGCCGTTTGCGCTCGAACGACGGGCGCTGTTCTTCGGACCGCTCACCGGCGCCAACGTAGTGCGGCATGATCCTCCGGACCGGTACGTCTTCAATTACCGACCAAGCTACGCGGAAGAGACCGACGCCGCGGTACGCTATCTTCTGAAAATCCGCAAGCTGCAGCCGAGACAGATCGCGGTGTTCGCCCAGAGCGACGCCTTCGGCGATGCGGGCTTCGCCGGCGTCGCAAAGGCATTTCGCGCCCTTGGCATCAGCGACAGCACGATCCTGCGGCTCGGATACACCCGCAACACGGTCGACGTCGATGACGCCGTCAATAAGCTTAAGCAGCAAAAGGTACCGATCCGGGCGGTCGTCATGGTGGCGACGACGCGGCCGGCAGCGAAGTTCATCGAGAAGACCCGTGATCAGTTCTCGGGGATGATCTATACTAACATGTCATCCGTGGGCGCGAGCTCCCTCGCCGACGAGCTGATGCTGCTGGGACCGCGTTTTACCGACGGTGTTATCGTGACCCAGGCGGTGCCCGAGGTGGCCGGCTATTCGAGCGTGGTGATCGAATACAAGGACGCCCTTGCGAAATACTTCCCCGGCGAGAGCCCGAACTACATCGCGCTGGAGGGGTTCATTTCGGCAAACGTGCTGATCGATGCGCTGAGGCGCTGCGGCCAGCAAATCGACACCGAGAGGCTCGTCGATATTCTGGAGAACACCCGCAATCTCGATCTTGGTCTTGGCGTACCGCTCGGTTTTAGCAAAGGCGAGCACCAGGCTTCGCACAAGATCTGGGGAACGGCGCTCGAGGAAACTGGAAAATACCAGCCGATCGAACTTGAATGATCGCTTCGCAGCACCTGTTTCGAATATTGCTTAGGATCTGAGGACAAAACCGCTCGCGCGGTTGCTCGGAGATCGCAGCGGGCAATTGAGCTATCGCCGAAAGCCCGGCGCAAGCCTGGCAGCTGCCAAACCGCAGATAAGGAGCGCGATATCAACGCCTGGCGCGATCACGCGGGTTTCCGCCAAGCGGCCTGAAATGAAAGCGCCCAGCGCAATGCCGAGATTTCTCCAAACCAGCAGCGCCTTCGCGTTGCGTTGGGGAGATCCAAGGCACGACAACCGGACATTCGCAATGAGAACCGGCAGATATCCGCAATAACCGCACCCCAGCAACGCGGCGCCAGCGAACGACAGCGCAGGGGATGCTCCGGCACACCAGAACGTCGCGAACACCAGCGCCATCAGGGTGAATGCCGCCAGCAGCAAAGCGCGCGCATGCCCAGCGTCGTACAGGCCAGCGAATAGAAATCGCCCGATTCAAGACCGCGGCGGAAAAGGCGCCGAACGAGTCCACGGATCCAGTCATCCCGTTGAGCAGTTCCACGGCCGGAGGTTGAGGAGAAAAATGGTTAAACCACACACGACATGGAAAATTGTGTCCGTCGGGGCGGCAATCGCTTGCGCATCAGGGGATGTCGAGCGTCTGAGCAATAACTGACAAAGTCTTACGACTGGGGAGGCTCCGTCCGCTCTCGGGAAGCTTATCTGTTTTTGCGACACGCCCGTGTCGAGAGACGGCTCTTACCGCGCAGATGTCGACATCTCTTGTCAGCACCCGGCCTTCTGAACAGGTTGTACGCCAAGTGGGAGCAGCTCTTCAATTACATCGACTGTAATAACGTGCGCGCGGTGGGACACCGAGCCGAAATAGCAATCTTGCTCAAGAGCCTGCCCACAAGAGATATGCATCCAGGAGTCCTGATGACCCAACCATAACAAAGCCGAGAACCATGAGCCAAACGCCCAGCTTTTGGCTACGCTCTACATGCTGTTGAAACCCGATCATCGGCAGTTCGGTGTGCTGACCTGCCAAGAACTCAGTGATTCTTCTGAAGTTGGTTTCAGCACCGCGCTGAGCCATCATTAGCGCATTAATGAGAGTCTTGACGCGCCAGGCAAGCATCAGTGAGCCTGCGCCCATAAGCAGCGACGGCAGTAGCTTGGGTGTCATTATCGCTTCCTCCAAATCAACCTTCGGCAACTTCGAGGACAGCCTCGGCAAAGGCTTGCGGGGCCTCCTAAGACAGCTTGAGCCCTTGCAGCTCCCGACCGGCAGAATCCTCAACTGATAAGCCTTCACGGCAACATCATTGCCGAGAACGCCTACAATTCGTCCAGAACCTCCTCATGGGCAACGGCGATCGTTTTCCAGTCCCGGTATCGATCCGGAATGGTGGCGCCGAAGATCGGTGAGGCCAAGAAAACGGCTTCGCTTCATACCAGCGAGGGGCCGAACAGCGCGATCAACAGCAGCACGACGATAACGAGCACGCAGATGACGATGATCCTGCGCATCGCTATGCCCGTCAGGCCAGCGCGGCGACGGCGATGACTGCTTGCGCGAAGGCCTGTGGGGCCTCCTGAGGCAGATTGTGACCGATGCCGCCTTTGATCTCGCGGTGCTCATACTTGCCGGAGAACTTCTTGGCATAGGCCGCCGGTGGCGGATGCGGCGCTCCATTGGCGTCGCCTTCCATCGTGATCGTCGGCACGGTGATGACGGGGGTTGCAGCGATGATCTTGTCCAGATCAGCATAGCGCGCCTCGCCTTCGGCAAGCGCGATCCGCCACCGGTAATTATGCATCACGATCGCGACATGGTCGGGGTTTTCGAACGACTTCGCGCTGCGGTCGAAGGTTGCGTCATCGAACTTCCATTGCGGCGAGGCGAGCTGCCATATCAGCTTTGAGAAGTCGTGGCGGTATTTCTCATAGCCTTCCCTGCCACGCTCGGTCGCGAAATAGAATTGGTACCACCATTGCAGCTCGGCCGATGGCGGCAAGGGCATCTTGCCGGACTCCTGGCTCGAGATCAGATAGCCACTGACGGAGACCATGGCCTTGCAGCGCTCGGGATAAGCCGCGGCGATGATATTCGCGGTCCGCGCCCCCCAGTCGAAGCCGGCGAGCGTCGCCTTTTCGATTTTCAGCGCATCCATCAGCGCGATGATATCGGTGGCGATCGCGGCGGGCTGACCGCTCCGGAACGTGTCGTTCGAAAGGAAGCGCGTCGTGCCGTAGCCGCGCAGATAAGGCACGACGACGCGATAGCCGGCCTCCGCGAGCAGCGGCGTCACGTCGACGAAGCTATGGATGTCATAGGGCCAGCCGTGGAGCAGAATGACGGCGGAACCATCAGCCGGACCGGCCTCGGCATAGCCAACGTTCAACAGCCCAGCATCGATCTGCTTCAGCGGCGCGAAGGAAGTGTTGGTTCCCGGCTTGATCGCGCCCAGCGCTGGCTTCGCCTTGGTTTGCGCTCTCGCTGCGCCGATCGCGCCGAACTGAGCGGCCGCGAATGTCGTCGCAGCAACGCCAAGAAACTCCCGCCTGCGATGATTGATGTCCTCGGACATGTCGATCTTCCTCATTTCCTTCGTCCCGGCGCGCACCGCATCCGGGAGCGCAAAATCATAACCTCACGCCGTGTCATGCGCTTTCAGAACGCGTAGATTTGTGCTTCAGAACGCTTTGATTTTTCCGGCAGAGGGGATGTGCTAGGTTCCCCATTCAGCTCGCACGAGCCGGCAGGATTGGCCATTTGCTCTATTATTTCAGCAACTTAGTGCTTGACACGAGCCGGCGCGAGCTGCGCCGTGCGGAGGATCAGATCCCCATCGAGCCGCAAGTATTCGACCTCCTGGAACTTCTTATCCGCGTGCGCGACCGCGTGGTCAGCCGCGATGAGCTGCTCGACACCGTCTGGCGCGGCCGCACGGTCTCGGACGCCACACTTTCCAGCCGCGTCAACGCGGCACGCACGGCGGTCGGCGACAATGGCGAGGCGCAGCGGCTGATCCGTACGCTGCCTCGCAAGGGCATCCGGTTTGTCGGCGAAGTGCGCCAAGTGCCGGATTTGCCATCTGCGGCACCGGTCCCGGAACCCACGCATCCCACTGAATCGGACGAGCCGTCGATCGCGGTCCTGCCCTTCACCAATATGAGCGGCGATCCCGAGCAGGATTTCTTCGCTGATGGCATGGCGGAAGACATCATCACAGCGTTGTCCCGCTGCAGCGGGCTGTTCGTCATCGCCCGCAACTCTTCCTTCCTCTACAAGGGCAAGCCTATCGACATCCGCGAGGTCGGGCGCGAGCTTGGCGTCGCCTATGTGCTCGAAGGCAGCGTCCGCCGGGACGGCAACCGCTTGCGCATCACGGGACAGCTCATCGATGCGGTCTCGGGCCGGCACCTCTGGGCCGATCGCTACGACGGCGAACTCAGCGACGTCTTCGACCTGCAGGACCGCATCACTGAAAGCGTGGTCGCCGCGATCGAGCCGACGGTGCAGCTCGCCGAGGTCGCGCGTCAGAAATCCAGCAAGCCGATCCGGTTCGACGCCTATGATCTTCTGCTGCGCGCCTATGGGCTCGAACATGCGTTCACTGCCGAGAGCACGGCCGCCGCGCTCGCCTGTCTCAACCAAGCGCTTGCCATCGATCCGGCCTGCGCGCCAGCTCTCGCCATGGCGGCTTACTGCCACGCGCTGCGCCATTTCCAGGGCTGGGTCGCGCCGCACGATACGCATCAAGCCGAGGGCAGCAGACTTGCGTGGCACGCGGTCGAGCTTGCGCCCAATGACGCCCAAGTGCTGTGGATGGCGGCGTTTGCGATCTGGAATTTGTCGAAGGACCGACGCGCCGCAGCGCCTGAACTGTTCGCCCGCTCGCTTATGATCAACCCGAACTCGGTCATGGCGCTCACGCTCGGCGGCTGGATCGAGATCATGCGCGGCAATCAGGGGGCGGGCCGCACCATGATCGAGCGTGCCCAACACCTTAGCCCGCGCGACCCGCGCGGCTGGTTCACCTCCGGAGCGATGGCGATCGCCGCGCTCGCCGACGAGAATTATCTTGAGGCTATCCAATGGGCCGAAAAAGCGCTCACGCGGAACCGGCGCTTTGCCGTCGCCCTGCGGGTCCTCATCGTCGCACTCGTCAAGCTCGATCAGAAGGATCGTGCAGGCGCAGTCGCGCGGGAGTTGCTCGAGGTCGAACCGGAGTTGACGATCTCCGGTTTTTTCGAACGCATCCCCTTCCCGCGCGATACAATGGCGACAACCTATGCCGAGGCACTACGCGCCGCCGGCGTGCCGGAGTGATGAGGCCGCAAAGGTATGCAGAAGGCCAGAATGCGTCCCCGTGGCGCCAAAGAATTCGGTCCGTACTGATGTGCGACCCCATGGAGATTGACAACGATGATCGCCTCATCGTTCGACCGGTCTCGAGGACCCTCTTATGTGCCTGTACGCATCACGCATTTGACGATTCCACATATTGAGCGACGGCAGGTTGGGCAAGCCGCCAATCCACCTCGGGTTCAGCCCTGGCGATCGATACCAGCCAGCAGACAAACAGCGTGAAAGGCACCGTGAACAGTGCCGGCGAGTCGTACGGAAAGATCGCAGGGCCAAGACCCAGTACCTTTGACCAGACAGTTGGCCCCATTGCCGTCAAAGCGACCGAAGAGACAAGGCCGAAGGTCCCGCCAACGACCGCACCTCGCGTCGTCAAGCCATCCCAGTAAATTGCCAAGAGCAGCAACGGAAAGTTGGCGCTGGCTGCGATCGCTGTGGCCAGCGCAAGAAGGTAGGCGACATTCTGCCCCTCACACGCCAGTCCAAGCAGGATCCCGAGTACTCCCAATACCATCGCAGCGATCCGTGATATCCGTAGCCGCATGCGCTCATCGAGCTGCCGACCGGACAGGCCGACAACGAGATCGTTAGCAGCCGAAGAGGCACCCGCTATGAGCAATCCGGAGACAACGGCCAGGATCGTCGCGAACGCAACCGCTGAGATGAATCCTGCCAAGATGCTTCCACCAACGGCCCTCGCCAAGTGGATGGGAGCCAAATTATTTCCGCCAAACAGCGCGCCGCTCGCGTCAGCATAGGTGGTATCGCCACGGAGGAGCGCGATACTGCCATATCCGATGACAAACAGCATCGCAAAGAACAGGCCAATGAGGCACGTGGCGTAGAACACTGATACACGCGCTGCTCGCTCGTCACTAACCGTAAAGAAGCGCATTAGGATATGAGGCAGCCCTGCAGTACCGAACAAGACTCCGACCCCTAGAGATAGCGTTGCAACCGCGTCTTGGGCGAAGCCGCGAATATCCATGATCCTGCTGCCGTTTGGATGATTGCTCGCCGCCGTCTTGAAGAGGTCAGACATATTGAATCCGAACCTGATCAGCACCAACGTCGCGATCATGGCGCTTCCGCCAATCATCAGAATAGCCTTGATGATCTGAACCCATGTGGCGGCGCGCATGCCGCCGAGCGTCGAAAACACGATCATAAGTAGCCCGACCATGATGACGGCCGCCCCGTAACCAATTCCGAACAACAATGAAATGAGCTCTCCGGCGCCGACCATTTGTGCGACGAGGTAGAAGCTGACGATGACGAGGGTGGAAGCACCTGCGAGCACGCGAATCGGCCGCTCTCTCAATTTATGAGTTAGCACGTCTGCGAACGAGTACTTCCCAAGGCGACGCAGCGGTTCTGCGACAAGAAACAAGACGATAGGCCAACTAGCCAGATAGCTTGCTGCGAGGAACATTCCATCCAAACCGGATGTATAGATCACCCCCGACAGCCCAAGGAAGGCGCCGGCTGACATATAATCCCCCGCAATAGCTAACCCATTCTGGCCTGATGAGACCGAGCTTCCCGCGGTAAGATATTCCGACGAACTGGTTGCGCGCCGGGCCGCCCAAAAGCTGATGAGCAGCGTAAGCGCCGCGAAGACCACGAAAAAGCCGATGGTCGAAAGCTCAGCCTGGTGAATTTGAGAACCGGACTGCGCAGAGTACGCTAACCCGCCGGCACCGAAAGTAGATACAGTTGCGAGAAAAAGCAGCACGCAGTTCCGCGGAATGCGCATCTTTCAATTCCCATGCCATACGAACACGAACAAGCCGGTCAAAACCACGCTGAAGGCCATGCAGCTCGCCAACGCGACCATCGCTGGGCTGAAGTCAAGCGCAACAACGGCGGTCTGCGTCGCGTGCCGCGCGCTGCGGATCAAAAACCCCATCATCGCCAAGTATGAAACGATCATCGCAAGCACCAACCGGAATCGGAGGGCTCCCGATCTGTTAACAGTAACGCGCAACGGAACAGATTCAGTGGCTTTGTGCAAACTCGCCCCCTGCATTAGCTTACCTAATCTCGCATGTTTTGCGATTGGGCCCATCCACGCTAGGCAGTGGCAGCTGGCACCATCAAACGCTTTTTTGAGATAGCCATATCTTCCGTGGAGATTGGCTGACTGCTTACTCCGCGTTCTCGGGTTCTGCTGATTGCGTAGCATCGCCACACCGGATCGCTTCAGCGCCGCTGCTTGACGGTGGCGGAGCTTGGTTCCTAGTCTTATCGTCGCGACAGATACGGCGCTCAGTTCAAATCGCTTCGCTTGGACATACCAAATTCATAAGCTCGATTTGTAAGTCGAACTGAAGGTTGGCATCGTCCCCGCGATATTTGCCGCCATCGGCAAGCGCCTGAGCAAGATGCCGGTCGATGCCAACCTGCTGAAGCAGGCGTGAGTACGTCCTTCATAGAGGGTTTCCGCGATGATTCACGAGCTGCGTATGTATCAGGCTGTCCCGGGCCAAATGGCAAAGCTGCAGGCCCGGTTTAGGGACCAGCTTCCTCCCATCTGGCAAAAGCACGGTATCCGTGCGATCGGCTTTTGGACGACCCTCGTTGGGGATTCCAGCAACCAGCTGACTTACATGCTCGAGTGGGAGTCGCTGGCCGATCTCGAGACGAGGTGGACGGCATTCCTGAACGACCCGGCCTGGCACAAGGTACGCGACGAGGGCGAACACGATGGACCGATTGTTGCAAGCATCAGCAATCAACTCCTGACACCAACGGCCTTCTCGGCGTTGAAATAGACCGGCGCTTCCGCAAGCCCGCTCGCTAACCTTCGAGGATTCACATGAAGCTATATTGGTCGCCGAACGCCCCCTATGCGCGAAAGGCAGTGGTTGTTACCAGGAAAATGCAGATCGATCATTGTGTCGAAATCATCGAAACACCTGCAATTCCGACAAGAGCGAACGAGGCGCTTTCGGCGCTAAATCCGTTGACTCGCATCCCAACGCTTCAATCGAATAGCGGTACAATTCTCTTTGATAGCAGCTTAATCTGTGAGTGCCTCGATGTACGTCCATGATCGCGGCACTATCATGACAAGGGCTATGTCTCCCTTTCACGCGGGCGAGCAAACGATCCAAAGTCGCGCTGGCATACGCGATCGCATCGAACTCAAAGGGCGCGCAGTTATTCGGGACTACATGCCGGAGCAGCATCGGGCGTTTTTCGCTGCGCTACCGTTCATGGTCGTGGGGCTGGCGGACCAGAACGGCTATCCCTGGGCCACCATTTTGTCAGGCCTCCCCGGCTTCATGAATTCAGCGCAGGAAGATCTACTTGCGATCAAAGCATGGGTCGATCGGCGAGATCCTTTGCATTCGTGTATCCGGGATGGCGCCCCGGTTGGCGGGCTGGGAATCGAATTTTCAACACGTCGTCGAAACCGACTCAACGGTCGTATCGAAAATTGCATCATCGGTGAAGGCTTCTCGATAAGGGTTCAGCAGAGCTTCGGAAACTGCGCGAAATACATTCAGGCACGTAACGAGCGGCCAAAGCTCCGTTCCAGGCCCGAGCCTGTGAGCCGAGCGGCTTCCCATCTAGGCGATAACGAGGTCAGCTTTATTGCTGGCGCAGACACGTTTTTTATTGCGTCCCGGTCGGCGCAGCTCGACCAGATGGACTCCTCCCAAGGTCTCGACGTCTCCCACCGTGGGGGACTTCCCGGCTTCGTGCGGGTGGTTTCACGAAACGAGCTTTGCTTTCCGGATTTCAGCGGCAACCTGCTCTTCAACACTCTCGGCAATCTAGAAGTGGATGCGCGCGCCGGGCTTCTCTTCATCGACTTCGAAAGCGGCGGGATACTGCACATCATCGGTAGAACCAGGATCTGCTGGGACGTTCCCGAGACGATGCTGTCCGCTGGAATCGAAAGGCTCATCTTTCTCGACATCCAGTGCGTCTTAAACCGCGACCACGCATTTCCGTATTTGTTCGATTTTGTCAGCTACTCGCCGCACCTGGGGGTGGAGGGCTAGCCCGGATATCTCACACTATTTTGGTATAGTGGTTGAGCCAAGCAGCAGATTTTTCCCGGGTTTTCATCGGACGCACGGTAGCGGTGGCGCGGTGAGGCGCGCGAAGAGCCAGGATGTTTTGCGGGGCTGCGGCGGCAGCGAAGAAGTGGTCTCGGTGGGCCTTGGCATGATGCCGCGATTGTGACGCGTGCGGCGGCGCGTGTCAGATTGGCGAGCCGCGCGCGCGTGCGGCGGTGTTGAGACGAATGGCTGCATCTGCCCAGAGCTGAGCGGTGGGACAGCCTGATGCCATGGCGAACTTGATACGACGAACGCTGATGCGGACGAGCGCCCCGATCTTGAGCAACTTGAGACGGATGGTGCCGCAAGTGGCCTCGCTGAAGCACGTGTGTTGCAGTCCGATCCGGCGCAAGGCACAGACCAGCACGTAAGCCATCGAGGCGAACCACAAGCGAAGCTGGTT
>Ga0307516_10002928_pt1 | contig 22355 bp, 30 predicted proteins | sample 19_EM_MG_FD_203310 | JGI IMG/M metagenome (GOLD analysis project Ga0307516, IMG submission 203310) | Populus trichocarpa ectomycorrhiza microbial communities from riparian zone in the Pacific Northwest, United States - 19_EM | ecosystem: Host-associated > Plants > Roots > Unclassified | place... | reverse complement strand
AGAACTCGTGAACGGTGATTGACAAGGTGGGCATACCGTGATGGTGCGAGCCGCCGCCGCGGACACAAGAGCGAGCGAGTTTGCGAGCGACAAGAATTTCATGGTTTGAGAGATTGCAAGGAGCACTAGGCATCCCCACCCACATAACTATGGCTTTTTATATGCCCAAGAGAACGGAAACGGCGAACAAACCGTAACAAGAAAGGTGAGTACATAGGTGTTGGTAGAGTAACCGTCATTACTTGACGTTTCATGCCACACTGGTACCGGGGAGTAGTGGAGAACAACGTGATGGGAGACACATGATAGAAGAGGGTTTGAGGTCCGAGAAGTGATAGACGAGTGAGATATCGTGATGGTAGGGTCAGGGATGGTCGAACGTCAAGGTTCCATGCCGGCTCCCTCCTGCTATCTAGCGGTCGTCGGATCTGTAGTCCCCGGATTGTGGAGTTGCTCAGGAGAGTCGCGTGTCCACTGTCCCGTTCCCCAGATGGTCATGGATGCTTGTAGCCACATCGATGTTTGGATTTCACCTCGGCTTCATCGGTATGCAACGATAGATTCATAATATTTGAAGTGGCCCAAAGGCGGTAGCGGATGTCTGCAGAAGGCCGAATCCGCTAGCACTGAGGTAGACGCTCGGGTAGACCCTGGATGGATAGGATCCATCAAGCGGTGCAGGGTGACATGGCAGGCAAACACTCCCTCTTCTCGTCGCCTCGTCATCACCGCGGATGATCTGGCATGGTACGTTGCCCTTCATGTCGTTCCTATATTCCCTTCTTACAAGCATTAGTGTCTGTTGAAGAGATACCAAGGCCTATAGGTACTAGTAGCGCCATCGTGTTCTCTGATAGAGTAAAAACGTCCACATTCATAAATACTTCCGTCGCAACGCGTCTTGATCAGGCGAAGGTCCTTTCGTGATGGTTGACGGCAACGGCAATCTGGCAGCGACGCATCACGATATCCACATGACGAGGGCAGGCAATATCTGGCAACATTCACATTCTCCAAGAATAGGCACTAGTAGCCATGTCTACCCGTTCGTCTACCGTCCACCCCAGTCGATTAGGCATTCTCGGGAGGACCTTTGCCCATCAAGATGTGGGTTTCGACCTCATCACGGCAGAGCGAAACTATACCGCCGGCCGGGCCATGCCATGAGCTCACCTGGTCACTCGCGATCGGTAAAGTGTGTAGAGCTTGGAGCAGTGCCAGGTTGGCAAGTTGTGAAGTTAGTGAAGCTCACAACGGCTTGTATCTCGTATTGATTGATAGAAGGTATACATTACATAAGTGTCCTGCGTCAAAGGTCATAAGTTCTGGATAGAGCTGTCGTGAAAATGTCCATGAGAGTATCCTGGGACTAGCGAAAAATCAAAAGTTCTCAGTACGAAGGGAATATCTAACGGCTCCTCGAAAATTAAGAGTCCTTATAAACTGTCACAGAGCGCACATTCAAAGTGTAGAGTAGTGCGGAAGAGAGCAGCTATGTCACACATGGTAAATCAGCCGTGCAAAAGACAACAAGGTGGAAGGTAACTCACGCAAGAGAATGAGCGCGACGAAAACGATGATGACGACGATGTATATGATACCGTATTTGATTACCTGCCCAGTTATCGTCATTAATCAAAAAGACATCCCCGAGGAAGATACTCACTAGCCAACGACGCTGTCTCTTTTGTTTAATCGAGAAGAGTGGGGCACGAATTTGCTTCGAAGGACGAAGCCAGACTGAAAACAAAACAAATGCATCATGCAACAATGGTCGCAATATGTGAACAACTTACACAAGATGGTTGCGTGGAAACGGTCAAAGTAAGGAATCAAAATAGGCGGGGTCAGCATGAACAAGAGCAGGTGGCCAAGGATGAGATCCGAGCTCCACAACGACAATTCGATGATCTTGACCAAAAATTCTCGCGCAGGTTGCGACATGAGGTGTGTACCCAGCCCTCGGCCATACCACCTACCAGTCCACCATGCGCGGTTTGTCTCGTCGTGTTTGAATTCACGTGAAAGGAATACGGAGATGAGGATCTTGTGGATGGATCGTTGAATGGCAACCACGGCTACTAATCCAAGTACCGCGTGCGAAGTGTCCCAGCGTTCCAAGAACCACTAAATCGAGATTAAGTTTACGCAGCGAAAAAGACTAACATCACGCACCAGGAACTCGAAGAACCCAATCATACCAATAACACCGAGCGCATGGGCGATGAAGGCAATCACGGAACCAAATCTGGGGAAAACGGCACCTAGCATGGGACCGAGGAACAACGAGGTGATGAAAAGCGTCAGGAGGATAGCTGCGTTCCACACAATAGGACCCAAGGCAATGACTGCGATGCGAATCAAAGCGCTCGGTGGTTGTTGTCCATTTGTTCCTGGGAACGACTTGACGAATAGGTATGCAATGGTGAACAGGGTTGCCATAAACATTGGGAAGAGGACCTCAGAGAAGAGGACCGCCCGCCACCCTGCGCGTGGAACATCTCCGGAAAGCTTTTCCGACGGGTGCCCAAGCCTCTTTTTCTTGTACCCTGTGATCATGGTACGAGAGAGGCGACAATATCCAATCCAAGAGTTGTTGTGGGATCTAGAATTGCCACGAGACATCCATCGCAGGAATTCTCTGTTGACAGAAAATGACTAAAATGAGCAGTCAGTTAAGAGTGGTTGCGATGAGTACGAACCGGTAATCGATGATGAAGTCGGAGAACACAAATTGATGAGGGTTGAACAGGAATGGGGCTAGACACAGGGCTAAGACAGTAATCCAGAAGTAAATCAGGTAGGGCGTCCACAAAACCAAGGTAACGTAAAGGAGAGCAATGATCGTGCGCATCCCAAGGTAGATGCTTGGTCCAGCAAACCGAGAAAACAAGATGCTGAAATAGATCCTTGTCGTCGCGAATCCACGACCAGTTGCGATGTATCTTGCGCCTCCGAGCGTAAGATTGCTGAGGATTGAATGTGTGTAGATCTGGGTTGAGAACATCTCGAAGAGAAAAGAGAGGGAGCCAAACTGCTTCGCGAGCCGGAATATTGCCTTCCAAGTACCTCTCTCAACCAGTTCTAGAGTTCATATAGGTGAATACCAAGAACCATGTTAAAGTTAGGTTCATACCTTGGAGGAAGAGAGGTAGGAATGAAATCATGAAGACGAGGAAAATACTGATGATGCAGCGAATGATCCAGCTGAAGACTGGCACGAGATTATAACACCCTCCCTGGCCCCCAATAAACTGCCCTGATGATGTATACTTGCATATAACCAACTGCGAGTTCAATGTGCCCAGGAATAACACTATTTCGCGAGCATAAAAAAAATGAGTGAGTAAGACAGACATCGATCGATAGAGAGACGTACATGTGACAACGAACACCTGCATTGACAAAATCACCAAAATATTGTTTATGTGGAACCCAGGATGTCCATAATAGAAGGTCAAAAACCTGTCTATCGGGAGCTGCGTCCCCAGATAGTAATACTCCCGGCTCAACATCTGTTCTCCCATTCCAGTTCCGATTTTAGTCTGGAAATTCAGAATCGTCCCAAAACCCAGATCTCTGCCCTTGCCGCATTGATAATACTCCGTATGCTTGATTCTCCCCCCTCTTCCAAATGCATTCATCCCAGCATAGATGTCCTCGTTCAAATGCAACCCCTTTTGCGCCTTGGATACGCCCCCACGGGTTGCCATGTACAACCCATTCAAGAAATCCGGGTGACCGTAATGCAACTTGCCTCCAATCCACGCCATAGACCTAGCGGCAAGGGTTCCAAATGTCTGCTCCTTTCCAGCTGCAAGATCACCCAAGATACCGATGTTCTCCGAGAAGATGTACTCCCTGGCTCCGACGATTGCGACAGGCGACTTCTGGAAATCCTTGTGTCCCCATTGTGCATATGGACTTTGGTTGGAGATCGCGTACTCCTCAAACTCCCCAAGGACGTTCCGGATCTTGAGACATTCTTCAAGGTAGTTATCCTGGTTTGCATCTATGAGCTGCAGATACTCTCCACGATAGAATATGATCGCATGATTCTGATTATCCGACTTGCCGTCCCCAAGGATGGGATTGCCTGGCAGCTCGATTCGGAACTTCGGACGCCTCTTGCCTTTCTCAGGTAGAAACTCGCTATGTCCATCGATGAGGGCCGAATAAATCCTTGGATCCCCGCCTTCCTTTCTGGGTGGTTCTTCCTCAAGGTAGGCAATCTGTAGATCGGGATATGCCCTTAGGAGAAATTCCACATTCTCGTGCTCTTCCTTGTTGAACTTGGAATACCGCTGCATCGACACAACGAATTTGAACTTCCTCCGCGCCATCCTCTCGAGCTCCCTTTCAAGCTTGTCGGTGTTTCCTCCAAATAGTTGGACAACCTCAGGGTTCTCCACTCGATAAAGTAGCTTGATTGCCTTGGAGTAGTTCATCATCCCTGATACCGTCCTGTAGAGCGTCTGTGCCCGCAATGATGCCCATATACGGGTGCGAAGAGTGAATTCAGGCGCAGCAGTCTTGAAGCCGATAAAATAGAAGGGGAGATCATCTGCCCTGGACCGGCCTTTCTCATCGCCAGCGAAAGGGGTAGGACCATTGAACATTGCAGATTCTTCAGCCAAAATCTTGGTATCCTTCACAAAGTTCTCCCATTCGACCGGATGAAGCTGTTTCAGGTATTCGAGCAGAGTGACACGCTGGTTCGGATCTTCTTCACGAATGATTTCACGGAGAGAAAGTAGAGTCTGCGAAAGGTAAATAGTCAATCTTCCGATAACTCAAGAGTAATTAAGCATACCTTCTCGCTATAATGAGGCGTCAGAACCGTAAATGTTGGCATAGCATCCACGGGTAAAGGAGGCGGAATGTCGGTGGTCAAACTCTGCGCAAAAAACGAGATCCTCCGCTCGGCTTCACTTCCTGCCGGGAAGAACTCGCCTTGAAGTGCTTTATCACCCTGAGAGATGAAGAATGGCGGGGCGCGTAAAGACCGTCGACCACCTGCCCCTGTATCAACTTGATGGTAGAGGAGCTTCTGTACGTGGTCGATGGAGAGCAAGTGTTCCCTATACATGGAGATGATGATCGCATTCCAGATCTGGGAAACTAAGACCTGAATAGACTTCAATGGCGACGCTTTTGAGATAAAAATATGAGAAACACACCTTTGGTTTATACTTGACCTCCATGTCACCCGTAGCCAGTAATTTGGCATAAATCCTCTTAGGCAACCTCGTATAAATGTCCTTCCAAGGGGTCCAGATGGACAAGCCCAATGCAAAGCTCCTCCCAATGCTAAACACGGTGTTCCAGATGACATACCACAAAAACGTGTCCAGGAAAAAGAGCACCAGATCCATTATGAACATGATCGCCAGTGTGAAAGCTGCTTGATTGCTGCAGAGCGCAGTTCCAAATAGTTTATCGTTGCACCCTTGTATTTTCATACCGACCATCACCCTGATGGGGTTTTTGAAGGATAATGTGAGGTAGTAGTAGGATTCAGTGAATTTGCAACCGAACACAAGGAGCCAAAGGGAGATGGATGCAAGACGTTGCTTCTTTCCGAGAGTTGGATAAGACGCGGTGAAGGTCTGACTCGCAAGATATTTCCTGCTCTTGCCTGCTACGCGATCGCCAAACATCCGGCCAGAGGGCATTGTTGCAAACAAAACAGTAGCAACGACCGATATGAAGAACTGCACAATGCCCAGGATCAGGGCCAGAGATCCTCCACCAGAGGGGCTACGCTCAGCGATAGCAATATAGAATGTAGGACCACAAGTCAAGCCCAGCGTAATCAGGAGAAAGAGGAGTCTTCGAGTGAGATGAGACGAGTTATTCCATGTTGTCGGTATGTAAGAGAATTCCGCGAGGGTGGCGAGGATCATAATGATGGTGGCGACTGCACCACCAAGAGCGGTGGCACTCCATGTCATGGCGGGGGAACTAACGCCATTAACAGCATAGATGGTGGGGGAGTTGAAGGCCGTGTAGTAAAAGTAGATGGAGATGTGGATGACCCAGATGCGGTTGAAATTGACAAGGAGGTGGCCAAAAGAGCGTTTCTCGTAGTACGTCTTGAAGAAGGCACGATTCCAGTCTATGCGATCAAATTTCATGAAGCGTTTTGCTGGAGCAATATCTACGAGACGTGTCTATTAAGACGCCAACGGATAAGTTATCGTGTTCAGCGGGGAATCGAATGTCGAGCTAACCTTGTCATTCAGTAAGATGCGGGCGATGCCTTCAGGGTACCAGAACAGTTGGTTGACATCATCATATCCGATTATGGACTCGTGGTCCCTTTCCCTCCTTACAAACTTGCCGTCGACGACCTCGTATCCTTGATCACGTATGAACCGGTAAAGAGGCCTGATAACGGCCCTCAGATACAAGCCTTCGGGGACGGGTTCTACGCGTTGTTGACATTCGGGTGAACGGTAATAATCGTCGGCGCATTTGAAGATGAAACATAGGCACTCAGGAACAAAGCGAACCTGTGCGGCTTCGCCCCAGCATAGAAGGTAAAGGGCAATCTGCCGAAGGCGGTCATATTGGGACATGGTATGCATGGCCTGGCGCCATCGGTCCAGTGCGGTGTTAAGAGACTTCTCATGGGATGATCGTTTGTCGCCCTTGCCACGTTTGGACTTGAGACGGTTCAACCCTGGATTTTGCACATGGCCGATCGCATCATCAAGGTCAAGTTGCGCAGCAAAGTACCATTTCCGATAGTTTGCGTGATGGCCCCCAATGTAGTCTGCGTGCAGCGTCAAAAGGGCTTGATTGGGTGACATTCGCGATGCTCGACTGTCGAGAAGTTGCATGAGAAAGTCAAACTGCAAAGAGCGTCAGTGTGGGGTTAAACTAAAACACTCTGGGTCCTCGTATGCGGGCAGGTGCATGGGCGTGGCATACCCGGACGGGCTCCACAAAATACCGATGGTAAGAAAACCTACCATGTTGCGCATGGAATCCCTTTGGAACCCGAATTTTTGTGTGAGGTCGAGAAAGACATCTTCTATTTCCTCTTTGGAAAGGGGAATCTGTCGCTCACTTGACCACGCGGGATAGGCTTCCCTGGCGCCAGCTGGCCCTCCATAGTCCATGAAAATAGGTGTGGAGGAGTCAGGGTGCACCTGGAGACCTGGACCGTGGGGACCTATTGACTCTGCTGAGGGTGGTTGCTGAGCGTAGACGTCTACATCTGAGTCGGTGTCTTGAGGCGCTGGGCAAGAAGGGTCATCCGTGTGAGACTTCTAGGCAGAAGTTTCTAGGAAGAAAGACCTACGATAAGGATCGTATTGATTATTATCATAGAGATTGGGGTCGTGGGGCCCGGTGTTGCTGCTGTCGGAGGCGTAAGTATCACGGCGGCCATAGTCAGCGTCAGACTCGTTGTCGTAATAGCGGCGGTGGGAAAAGGGGTCGTTCTGTGGATCATTGGTAGGAGAAGAGGATGAGGATGGGTAGCCTTCATGGCTGGCGGGCCCGGGGCGGGCAGGCATCGGTGAGGGCGGGAAGAGGGGCTAGCGCTCAGGACGTTGACACCAAGAAGCAAGCACGGAATGGTCACACGAACACAGCCACCTCGGCTAACCCCGCCCACACCTCAGTGAGGCCTGCCCTCGTTGTCTCTATCAGAGCACCGTGCCACCATCTGAGGCCTACCTCGTTCTGTATCATAGCAGCATCTACAATTGGCAACAATCACTCTGCAAAATCAACTTTTTTGTCCTTAACCTGCTTTTTTTTGTGCCTCATTGCGAACGCGAGCCCGAACAGATGGAAGTGATCAACCTGACTTACTCCTTATCGAAAACGTGTAGCTAGGCGAAACCCTGGGCTTAGCTGTCCTGGGTATGGGGAGCGGCGACTTGCTAATCGGGACTGAGTTCAATACCGTCTCGGACGCTCATGATCTATGGGGAGCAGCGACTTGAGTTCAATTCCGTCTCGGACGCCCATAATCATCTGGCTACTCCCTCCTTAATGACCTTGCGAATGTCTTTCATCTCGCACGACATACAGGCTGTCAGTTGGATGAGCGGAACGTGCAGAATGAATAGAATCTTATTTTCCGGTCCCGCTGATGAATTCAATGGCCATTATAGACGTAACCCTCTGCCCACTTGTAGATCAAGGACGTCATTGAGCAGACGTCTCGGAGAGTACAGTAAGAACTGCTTCATATGGCTACGATAATTACTTGACTTTTCAGATGCGTACGACATCGGAGCAATTCCTGTTTATCGATTGGACCGGAATTGTGCGCGACCTACTTTTATCGATTGGAGAGCCATGACTCCTTTCCGCATCCCAAGCATCTAGAGCATGCCAAATTACCTTCTGCCGTGTTTAATCGCAAAACACTCAATCTAAGGCCGTTTATCCGATAGAATCCAGTATTCTCTTGTTACATTGCGTGCACGCCATGAGGCGTTGGAGGTGTAAAAAATAACCACTCCATCTCCCGAGTCCACATGTTATCACCTCCACTTTTGTGTAAAAGTAGTCACATGTGAAATTTTATCGTTTATATGACCTGAAATGAGATCTGACATTCTTTGCCGCTCTGACGAACGGCATAGATTTCTGGTAGCGGCCCGAAACAGTGTGTTAGCCAGGGCCAATGGAATGTAAAACTTGGTTCCGCACTATATCGGGGCGTGATCTAATGCTTTGGAGTTTTCCCCATCATGACGCCTTTCTCTCATGGCCAGAAACTGACTTTCCATTATTCAACTAGGTTTTAGTACAGTGGCTTGGGCTGCACTGCATAGGTTGTCTGGCTCTGAAGGCCTGACGCGTCCCCGTCGTTTGATTAACCATGGACCACCATCCGGATTACCATCTTCCAGCAACTACGTATGCTGAGCCACCCGCGACCGCCCACAACATCCACCACTCCCATGGAACTGATCTGATAAATCAACCCATCTTGTATGCTACTGGCCAGTTTGTTGATCAAACCATCCGGGCGGAGCTCCACGAAATTCAGCAAGCGTTACTAGGACGAAAGTAAGGACCGCTCGACAATTTGATGGAGTGACCTCATACCTTGGAAAGATATGCCAGGGTAGATCGGCGACCACTTGACCCGCCACCTGTCGTCCAGCTTCGTTTATTCCGGGTTTCCAATGGGGAGACGGGCGAGGTCGAGAAGGAAATAACCGACTATGGGTATGCTTGTTCCGCTCTTGCCGTGTACCTGGTATCCGGTGGACTAATTCTCCTGGGCTACAAAGCGAGGTTGAAATTTTGGGACTTCTCTGCACTGTGGATCTCTTTCCAGTCCCGCAACCTGGCGACAGCCTGCCAAATTCACCCCGATCACAAGGCAACGAATCTCTCCACGATCAAACAAATTTCCCTTCCTCCCCGGACCCAGGTCCACGCGGATACGCTTTCGTTCCTTCAGCCCATTCCTTCCGTCGAGGAGAGGGTAACCTTGAGTCACCTGTACGGAGTGTCTCGCCAATTCAATCATCGTCAACTTCCGTTCCAGGATATAACGTTCCTCAGATGCCGTCGTCCACTGAGGATATTGTCTACCATGTCGGCGATTATCCCGTCAGAGAAAACACTAAAATGACGCACAACTTGGTCGGTGCAACATTTGTCCAGCCTGTCACCGTAGATTATCAAGGCAGAAAATCGATCATGTTTGTCTTTGCTGTGAGTCTCTGCAACCTTGGATACGGTGCAATGACGCAACCATCCTATAAAAGGACCTGGCTGTAAAAATAGAAGGTCCATTCATCCTTCGATACCGAGTGTTCGATATATTTTCCAGACCCCACAACCACACGGATTTGGCTATTCAAGCCCAGTGCTACGGAGGCGTCTTCCGCGTTTACTCCACAAAAGAATTCCCCGGATTACAGGCTTCGACTGACCTCACGAAGGTTTGTCACTTCGAAACATCGTCTCCACTCATGGACTTATGCCACTGAACAAATTGCAGCAACTCGCTCGCTGGGGTGTTCGCTTAAATACCCGAGAAACAGAACGAAAACGCAGAAAGAAAGGCGAAGCCAGAAGTCCTAGTCCTTTGTATGCCGGAGCGGGGAAAAGAAAATATTACTCCGCTGACAATGCGGATGACCCGGGCGACAGCGACGATAGCTGACCTTCGCTCTGCCTAAACGCGCGACCTCTGACGTCATCGCCCGTCGTCTGGCTTGTGAGGTCCAGCCAACCAGTGTACTGGTTATAACTTATTGCCCTGGAGGATTGGATGGAGACCACCTACGCGTGTGGTCGATCGCATTGGCGCTAGACCTTCTATACCATACCCCATCGCGCCACCTGTGTTTATCAGCGTGATATCATTCTCAGCTTTATCTTTTCATATGTCATTTCCCCGGACGGTATTCGTGAGATCCTTGTTGGTGCCTGTCGCAAACAAAGTTTAGGATGCTCTGCCACGCCCTTCAAACTTAAGCTTTAGTTGCTAGAAGTCGAATCGTAGCTCCACCATTGCGTAAGGGGGGTCGGATCAGACCAGCCTACTCCATCGCGCTCGGAGGTAGTAGTAAAAGCCTCCTTACTCCGATTGTTAACGCGTTATTGTAACGATGCATGGTGTGATGCACATGGCGCGGTGGCTAGTACCTTCTGATGATCAGTGACAGTTCCTGCAGTGTGCATGTCATTGTCATGATATCATTGATAATGTGGACCGGCCACATGACAGGAGACACCTGGCCGCCAATATGCCAGGTATCGTTCCTGTCGGGTTCCAGTTGTCCCTCCGGTCCGTACATATCGGAGATGCTCCCTTGGTACTCCAGGAGGACCCCTGACATCTCCCTCATAGGTTGTATGCCAAACCGGACAGGTTTCGTCGAAATCGGCCGGGAGGTCGTGTCCAAAACGGACACATATGGGGTCATTTTGACAGGGTAGCCAGATCCTATTTTGTGGACGGAACTGCCATATTCTCACATACACCTTTTTTTCGTCACTTTTTCGACCCTTCATGGGGAAAATTTCCAATTTCTGTGGTCAACAATCAAATTTCGATTTCCCCGGGATTTGTCGGCACCACAAACCCTCTCGTCTGGTTCGCTTGAGCTCAGTCTAGGTGATGTAAGTTTCTTGTCGGATTCGGAGAAGCCTCAAGGGCATTACTGACGCTCTGAAGGGACTCGTTGAACAAGAGCAACACGGATGACGAAAGTGACTAAATTTGGGAAAAATTTGTATGCTCCTTTGATTAGTCCGTGGTACCTCAATGCCCTTGGCCTTCCTGCGATATGTGAATATGAGAAAATCGGACTTCCAAGAGGCCAGATCAGCCTATCTGGAAAGGGTGGATCCCAATTTCGGACAAAAAACCCTCCAGAGAGGCCGGATCCCAGATTCCGGACAGAATTTCAAAATTTGCCGGAGGTCGTGGTCGATTCGGACAGGTTTGGGTCCTTTCCTCGCGGACAGGGTGCCCGACTTTGGGATACGACCTTTTGGGGGGATGTCAGGGTCCTACTCCAGGAGTCCCTTCACTCATCGATTGAGGAGAAAATCTGGATAAAGTCGTTCGGAAAGACGTATCAGAAAGTTGCGCAGTCGCTCTTCAGTAAGTAACGAGGTGTAGTTGAAATACAACAACATCCAATCAACGGACAGGTTTTATACGAAAAGGATCGTAGGCTTGGCGCAATGGATGCCGACGCAGTTGATAGAACGCCAAAGGATCCGACAGTTGAACATAAGATGCCATTTTAGGTGACACAATTATGTTCCTCGATCGTATTCAAGCCACCTCTTCAAGTCGTCTCTCCGCCTCCTTGAAATTGATGACATTCCAAATCGCATTGAGATACTAGCAAAGAGCATATCAGAAACGAAGTGGAATGAGATACTTGAACAGGACTTGCATCAGGTTTGACATTTTTATACTATCGATAGCCGAGGTCAATCGTTAGGGTGGACTTGGAGCAATGAATCTCGATGAGAAGGAACGTACCTGAAGATAGAAAGCCTGGGTAGAGTCAGTGAAGTCACCAAAACGTAAAATAAATAAATAACACGGACATGTTCCCATATGTCAATTCCAATAATAGGCGTATGCGCTTTGCTAGAGTGAGAAAAAATGTCGGTTGAAAGAAATGGAGCATACTGAGCAAAGGGTCCTGATTCGCTGTGGTGACAATTTCAAGTTTCTTAGTAGAAGGATTATAACCCTGAAGTATTGTGTTGAGACCCCAAAACAAGATAGGAAAGTCTTGGGACTGACGAGCCAACCCCAACCACTGCCTTGGATGGCAGCGGTCTTCGCATTGAAAGTCTTTTTGAAGGCGTCAATGGAGCCGAAATCGGCCACGAGAGCAGACTTGAGTGGGCCGCTCTCGAGTTTACCGCCGTCGGCACTAGTGGGGGCAAGATTTTTCCAGAATAGGGAGTGATTTATGTGACCTGGGCAGCATTAGCTACCATGAGGGAGAGGAACGAAAGGACGAACCGCCCCCGTTGAATTTTAGCGCCGACTGAAGCACAATCCTTTCTTTAATAGAGTCGGTCTTGAAATACGCCTCTTCTGCGGCGTTGAGGCCGTTGACGTAGGTTTGGTGGTGCTTTGTGTGGTGCAATTCCATGATTTCCTTCGAGATGTGAGGTTCTAATGCCTATTCCAGGGTTAGTCCGATGCTGGCCGGGAGGTGCAGAATATACGTTATAGGCATAGGGTAGGTCTGGCAAGGTGTGAATGGACGCAGACAGTCCCCCGGCATAGCAGCGGGCAAGTGTGGGACGTAAAGCGGTGCGAGCGAGTGACAACATCGATGGTGGAAGTTGGGTGGAAGTAGAAACGATCCGAACACGAACACCGTCATCGGAACTTTGTTTGTCTGTGATAAACAACACGTAGGTAAATCTCAACGTCAACGTCCTCGTCAAGTTCTCGTTCTTGGCTCTGCTGTCGCGCCTTTGCCTGTCACGGAATCCTGGATTATACGACCTGGTTATAGGACTTTCTCTGCTTTTCTCTGGTCATCGTGGTCTCGGTGCGATTTTCACGACTCTGCTTGTCTGCGCCAATCCAGAGATGCATAGTGGGGGCTGAAAAAATCTCGCCACGATCCGAATAGAGCAAATTTTCATTCCCTTTCAAAGTGAATCTGAAGGGAGAAGTCGTCATTAACCTCGAAAATGAATTTTGAAGGGAATTGCAAGTTTGCTGACACGAGTGAAATGATCAGGACCTTTTCAAAGATGAGCTGCTGGGCCTTACTCAATCAGGTGGAAATGTTCTGGTCGGGAATCACTGCTGTTTATCCAAAGCGTGGTCGACCCGTGCACCCAAGATATTTGGTTTTCAAAAAACCAGGCAGTTCATATGTTATTCCTGGAATTGGCGCTTTGACGATCGGTCGCGGGACCTCCCTCACGCCGCCATTGTTCCGACCACAAGTCACATGTTTGAATGATTGACGCAACGCGACGCGCTGGCCATTTCTCTCAAACAATCCACCCCCTCATCCCGGTGTGCTCCCGGTTCACGGCACTTCCGAAAGCTAGTCTTGGTTCTCATTTATTTCGCCTTCTTCCAATTTCTCACTGTCTCTGTCTCTGTTAAACAGATCCTCTGTCACATTTCTATTGGCAATATACCATTAGACTTCCACGTTCCTATCATATTATTCTGCATTTAAATGGCCGGCTCTCCGTCCCATCCAATCACGCATGGCCCGAAATTAATCCAGGATTTACCCTCACCAATGACGCTGGAAGCCTCATTCCAACTAGAAGAAGATTCTATGACTTCTTCGCGAGCTTCTTTGGATGATCTGGCCTTTGGGACAGATGGCGACTGGAGAGGAACAGGATGCATCCTAGGGTACCTCCCTTCAGGTATTTCGGCGCCGTCGCATCCTCCTTTCCCGCCAAGAATTCGACCAGCTGAAGACCTTGTCGGAGGGTGTGGGGGCGGCGTGTTACTTGGCCCATCGATTGCCCCTGCAGGAAAACATTTATTCGAAGAATTGGACCCTAATTTCGACGACATGAAGATGGATTCGGGCTCTGGCACTGCAGCAACCCTTGACCTGTCTTCAGAGAAAACATCAGGAAAGAGGAAAGGCAGGATCGAGATGTCTGAGCCCATGTTGGAGGATGGGTTTCAACATACACGCGGAAGAGAGAACGACCCGGGAAATATAGGTGACTCCCCACTTGCGAAGAAAGCGAAGATAGCCGCTCTTCGTAATAAAGACTCATTTGTCCTGAACTGGTTGTGAGTGTCGATTATTCATGTGTTTATTCTCAAGCCGACATGGTGCTCTGCGTCTCCCTAGGAGCCAGTCAAAAAATATTATATCGGATGCACACGACGTACCTGCCGCTGACACGGATGATGATTCGTCTATGTTTCCTGTCAACGCCAACTTTTACGATCTGCCCGATAACTTTGGTGCCATGTACGAGCTTCCGCGCTTCGAGCCATCTCTATGCGCGAGTTTCTTGGTGCCGCCTGAGGTAGGAATACAAGAACTCAGTATTACCAGTCCCCCCGGCACCACGGAAGAAGAGGGATTTTCTTCAGGTACTGGCCTTGTACCTTGGTCGCAGACGGGGCTCCGATTGAGCCCTCTTAACGAGGAATATGCTCCGTCGGCCTACGTGACCAAACCGATGCATCAACAGTATTCCAAACCGCGTCCTTGGTCGCTTCGAATTCTCTTCAGGAAATCTATCGCAGATAAATTGCGACGAGACCTTCTCCGGGAATTGACAGAATCCGTTGATGTTGCGGCATGGGAAGCATCAGGAGAGGACATTGATACCTCCGCTCAGGTCCCTTCTACCGCTGAGGTTCAAGACTTCTCCCGGCTGTTTGAACTCGAAGTCGCTAGGGCTCTAGCGGCCTTGGACAATGCGCCTCTGGAGCGGGAGGTTGGCTCGTGGGACGATGATTGGGATCAGGATAACTATGACGATGACTGTGACTTTTAATCGCGGCGGTCCCGAGCAGCAACACGGGGGCCAAGTAATTCATCTCAAATAGTTGATGTGCATTCCTCTTTGGTTCGTTTTTCAAGCAGTAGCACTAGTACTGGTATTGTTCACTTTACATAAATAAACGTCAGGCTGTGAGAAAATGGGAAAGACTCGGAGGAGGTTACAACGTTCACCGAGTACCAGGACGTCGGAGCATCTCGCCCAGACATCTCGCCTGACTGAAGCTCCGTGTCCATCCAGTCAGCTTTCGCTTCCTTGAACGTACATCGTCACGTTGCTTTCTTGGCGCCGCAAGCCATGATGTGCACCACTTACACCCGCAATGTCCGCCAACTAGTCCGGGGCTGGCCAAGGAAGGCTATTGCCTGTCCTGCCCGCCCTTTCTCAGTTAGCTATCCCCGACTAAGTGAGCCTCTCTCTTCTGTTCCTGCCTATTCCAGATGGAGTTCCACGATGATCATTACGGTTTCGATGCGACCACTTCTTTCACGCATTTTTGGCCCTGATGCTCATTGGCACCCTCTCTTCTCTTCCTATAGAGATGAATTCAAAGATTGTTGTGAAGAACCCTGTCGTAGAACTGGATGGAGATGAGATGACGCGAATTATTTGGAAGAAGATCAGGGAGGAGGTACGTCCCATCTTCTGTGCTATCTAAAGACGAAGATCCTTAAAACCTCCCTAGCTGATTCTTCCATATTTGCAAGTGGACATCAAGTACTATGACCTTGGCCTGGAGTATCGAGATAAGGTAATCCGGGTCATTGGAACTTGTCTTTTCCATTCACCACCATAATCCCTAGACCAATGATCAAGTCACGATCGATGCTGCGAATGCCATCCTCAAGCACAATGTCGGGATCAAATGCGCGACGATCACGCCAGACGAGGCTCGTGTCGAAGAGTTCAAGCTGAAGGAGATGTGGAAAAGTCCAAATGGAACTGTGAGTCGCTATCTTGTGTATTAGTGAAGTGTGATCTCATTACACACTCGGAAGATACGCAACATCCTCGGAGGGACTGTTTTCCGCGAGCCCATCGTATTAAATCGCATCCCCAAGCCCATTCCAGGATGGGTTAATCCCATTGTTATTGGGCGGCACGCGTTTGGTGACCAGGTTAGCTTATCCCCTCACCCTCCTGCGAAAGCCTTGACCCGTCGCCAAGTATCGATCCACAGACTTCGTAACCCCAGGACCGGGAAAACTTCAGCTTGTCTTCACTCCTACGGATGGCTCACCCACCACAACCTTAAATGTCTATGATTTCAGGGGCAAAGGAGTGGCCATGAGCATGTATAACACCGATGAGGTCAGCGTTCACCCCACTGCTTCCGTTCCTTTATTCACTTCCTCTTCAAGTCAATCACAGGCTTTGCCCACTCCTCCTTCAAGATGGCTCTTGCAAAGAAGATGCCGTTGGTCGGTGGCCACTATCTATTACCCATACAACCGCCTGACCACGATAATAGTTTTTGTCCACTAAGAATACTATCCTCAAGAAATATGATGGCAGATTCAAGGATATCTTCCAGGACATCTACGACAGGGAATACAAGGCGCTTTTCGAGGCTGCGGGGATTTATTACGAGCATCGCCTCATCGACGACATGGTTGCACAAGCTGTCAAGTCAGCTGGTGGGTTTGTCTGGGCATGCAAGAACTATGATGGCGATGTCCAAAGTGACATTCTCGCTCAGGGATTCGGCAGCTTGGGCATGATGACGAGTGAACTCATCACGCCCGATGGGAAGGTTATCGAGAGCGAGGCGGCACATGGTGAGTCTTCACTACATCATGGCTTCCATACATTCGACTCCTGAACATTCTAGGTACCGTCACCCGCCACTATCGTGAATGGCAGAAGGGTAAAGAGACTTCAACCAACCCTGTGGCGTCTATCTTTGCTTGGACACGAGGACTGTTACACCGGGCCAAGCTGGACGAAAACAATGCTTTGCGAGACTGGTGCATTGACTTGGAGAAAGCATGTGTAGAGGTGATCGACAAGGATGGGATAATGACGAAGGATTTAGCGATCGCGATTCACGGCACGCAGGGCTTGAAAAGGGAGCATTGGGTGGTTACGGACGTCTATATGGATGCCGTTAAGGTGCGCCTCCTTTCGCATCTTTGTACGCCACTAAATTCATGTTTCATGTTTCTTTCCAGGCCAAGCTCCAGCAGAAGATCGAGGCGAGGGCTTCTGCCAAAGTCTGATTTGTGACTGATTTATTGTATTGGATATTGCTCAAGTTGGATGGATACATTCCCATTTACCACCAGGTTCTAGATTCTAGATCTGCCTTCCCCTCCCCCACATCCTTTCAGTTTTGACAACAAGCCGTGCCGTGTGGCGAAAGTGTAGTCATTTATGTATTCAATAGAATGTAACGTGCTTTTGAATGACCCGAGTGCTGCACACCAGAAGCACGGTTACTCCACACTGACCGTTTCAACGAGGTATCTCACCTGGGCCGCCTATGTTCCTCGCTGCATGCCTGCTGCAGGATGCTGGGGAAAGCCACCTATGAAGTCCTTGCCAATTCACTGTTGACGATCTCCTCGTTCATCTACCTCTTGAATGTCGGAGAAGCAGTATCGTCCCTCATCGTGAATGCCGGACTATTATGCAACACAGATGGCAGGCGGAGCGTGGTAAGTAGCTGGTGGGCGAGGCGCTGCAGGCTAGGCGATCTCCGCAGATGTCCGCCATCGACGGCGCAATCATTCGTTGCGATTAGTCAACAACACCCTATGGCACGACGAAAACCTGACTTGTCTTGTTCGACGACGCTATAGTTTCCCTACTACCGCCCTCCTATAGGCCTTATGGGTCTTTCTGCGCTTGAAGTCGCTGCTGGGCTCTCTGCCGCTTGGCTCGTCAAGGTCCTCTTACAGAAATATGTGGCCCTCACCTCGGTTTCTGATAGCCTCAAGTGAGCACCCCGCTTTTCTTTTCCTACTTGAACTAGATATTCATGTATTCTTGCCCTTGATCTCCTTTCCAGAGTCTGCCCTGGAGGATCGATCTTATGGCAACATCCTTTCAGAGCCGCAGCCCTTTTGACGGGTCCCTTCTTCCCACCAAAAGGGTTCATGGGTTATCACTATGCAAAGTTCTCAGGTCAGTGTGTCCTCTATATAGTGATCGACTGTCATCGCTATCAAAGAGTCTGCCTACCGGAGACTACGTCTGTCCTTTGTTGGCATATATCATACCTGATTCTTTCTTTTTCGTTGCTAGTGTATAAGCAATACGGAAGTACTTGTCTGTCCTCCGTCGTCCTCTGGAATGCTCTCCCTGTCTTTTGGATTTCGGACGCGGACGCGATAAAGACCCTGCACTCGTCTCGCGTTGTGTTTCCTAAAGATATTGAAGCTGTGGGTCACTTTGATCCATCAGTGGGAGATGCAAACGCTGAAATTGGCTTTTTTCGACTGTGTCGCAGTACGAAGCTTTGGAAATATACGGTCAGAACTTGGTCACTGCAGAGGGTGCTGACTGGAAACGGCACCGGTCGGTTGCCAATTCAGCTTTCAACGAAGTGTGTACTTCCGACTCCCGATCTTCAAAACAATTGATCCTGTTTACTAGCATAACAACATCCTAGTATGGCGCGAGACTTGTCGTATCGTCGATGAATGGTTTTCAGAGATTGACAGTGCCATCAAATTAGAACAAACAGCAACCGTCGACCTCCTCAAAGATGTTACTCAAGTAAACTCCTTCTCTGTCCCTCTAACCATTCATCTCTTATTACCCATTAAAAGGTCACCCTCCTCATAGTTTCATCTGCCGGGTTTGGACGTCGTGCTTCCTGGACAGACGACACCAACACCGAACCACCCCCAGGTCACAAACGTACTTTCCGACATGCCGTATCCTCCACTCTAGAGCATATCATCCCAAAAGCCCTCATCCCGGACTGGATTCATGATCTCTCCAACAGGGTTTACATTCCATTGATCTCGCCTTACCTGGCCGAGACTCGGGAAAGCTTTGACTCCCTCCGAATGCACATGTTGGACGTTGTCGGATCAGCACGGGATTGGATCGCAGGTGGTAAGGCGACTCCCATGAACGCTGGTCTTCTCCGGAATTTAGTAGAGGCGAATATGACAAATGAGGAAGGCAACAGGCATCTTAGTGATGATGAACTTTTATCAAATACATTTGTACGCCCTTTCCCCCCACCCCCCGGGAAAAAGCACGAAATGTTGAAAGGAAATTTGGTTTCCTAGGCTTTCCTCACGGCAGGCCATGGTATTTGTGCTTGGTGGTATAGACTCCAACGGGATTCTCACTACATATTCAGAAACCTCTGCGCACACCCTCTGTTTCGCGATTGTACTGTTGGCACTTCATCCTGACATCCAAGATCGAGTGTACGAAGAGGCCAGCTGTTTATGGCCGGACTGCCTGCCACCTGTGGACTCCCCATCGGTTTGTGAATTTCCTTTTCGTTGAGAGAAAATACCACTTATCGATGATCCTCGCAGCCCTACAAAGAGTCCATGGCACAACTGGTAAGTAATCTTGCTGGATGTACCTCGTAAAAGATCGTACCTCATCGAGAATCATGACAGGAATATACATCTGCTGTCTTTTACGAAACTCTTCGTCTCTTTCCCTCCATCACACGACTAGCAAGTCTAACCACCGCAGATACGACTCTGAAAGCTCGTCGATTTTCCACAACTACCGACGGCAAGGTCCGCGATGTCGAGGAATATAACGTTCCCATAAGAGCAGGCAGTCTGGTGCTCATCGATATATTGGCGCTTCATATGAACCGTACGTCCCCCCCCCCTCTCACACCTCCTTCGCTTACTCCTTATGAAGCGATCTACTGGGGTGATGAGGTCGCAGAGTTCATACCAGAACGGTTTATCGACACCGTTGACTACCGATGGCCCCGCCACGCCTGTAAGGGATCACTGTTGCTCTCCGCTAATTCATAATGTTCAACATTCCTTTAGTCAATGCTTTCTCAGGAGGACCACGCAGTTGCATCGGACAGCGTTTTGCTCTTACGGAGAGCATCTGCATCCTTGCCCAGATCGCCCGCAAGTACGAAATTTGTATCCCGGAAGCACTGAAGGGCAAATCGTTTAATGAGCAGAAGGAGATCATGCTGGCCTGGATTCCTGGTATCACGGTGACGCCGACGAATGCGAAGGTCGTGCTGCGTCCGCGGACGTGAAGACTCCTTGTCTTCTCAACAATGCTTTATGTTTTTGATTGTATGAGTTGATTAATTGACAAGCTTTTGCAACATCTGGCCGGAAAACGAGCACGGTCGCGACAATAATATACATTTAACAAGAGTTGACATCAGAGTCCGACTTGGCAAGATCGGGGTCAAAGACAAATGTCCACTTTTCATCACATGTGCGTATCTCTCGTCTTCCCCACGTAAGCTTCAACGCTTTTCCATAGCTCCACTCTTTACGGTCTGAAAAATACGTTGTTGTCTTGGTGGCTTTCCGAAGATAAAATTAGATATATGCGCATGCTCACCACCATACAAACAGTAGCCATCCGCCTTGACCACCATCGTGGTCGGAGGCAGCGGCGACATTATGTGTGCGAATAATATCTTCTCAACCACGGTCTATAACGACCATGTGACAATGAAGGTAGAGCCTAGACGATGAGCTTACGGTGATATCATTTTGAGCTTGGAAGAATGCCGCGATATCTTGTACAGAGAATTGACTCCAAAACGATCAACGAAACGCATACCGCGAACAGAGAAGCCTACCGGGACTGTCTTATCGTCACTTGAACGATGTGAGGTTCGGACAATGCACCTGAGGCAAACGGGTCATCAGGGAAAAAAATGAGGGACGCCCTATTCAAGGCGAGGTGGTATGGTGGCATCGCAAGTAGTCACGGACAAGACGTTGGATGACATTTATCTGACGTAGTACAGACTACATGTGACATCAAAGTAGGGAATGCTCAAACGAGTGAGCGGGTTTAAAAAATTGCACTTGGATTGCACAGCAGACAAAGAATAGTCTGAATCGAGTTTCGCAATCCCGAAGAATGCGAGCTGCGAAGTGAAGTGAAGAGCGGGGGCACCGCGATTCGCATGAAAGGCCGCAGGCTTCTCATCCGGTGAGGCCCTGGACATGGACCCGCACAACTCATCGAGAGATGAGTCATACCATGAGGCATGTAAGTCAAGGACTGACTTCCAGTTGCATGAGCAGCTGTGGCCAGCTGCCGGTTCTGGCTACGTGCGCGCGCAGGTTGAAAGCGGGTAGCACGGCGACAGGTGCAGTGACCTTTTCCGAGATAGATGGGCAATCTCGTGTGACCTGGTGTCTGAAATGGATAACAGCGAGAATTCTATCTGGTGCCCAGGATTTGGGCGACCATAGACAAGTGTTGAACCTCGTGTCCACGATTGGCAACGCAGGTAACGGACGTTTCAGTCCGCCAGGTTGCAGGCAGCATATCCAGGGTACGACAAAAGAACAGTGGAGACATTATTCATGCGCTCGACCTACGTTCCGGGCGTGCAGGCATGCATCCACCGGGATAAAGCCCGTTTGCAACCTCCAGTGCGAATCACGAAAATAAATGCACCCACCCAGTCCCCGCGACGACTTTCAAACCAAAACGATGCGCAGTCCTCCCCCCTTGCCCGAAGGCCAAGATCATGAGACATAAGCACAAAGAAGGTGAATTTTTGATACGACGCTGGGCGGATTACCACCCGGTCCTGCAAGGACCAATCGAGGGGGACTGGAATGCTCAGACCTTGGCCCGTTCGTGAGGATGAGCTGGTAAGAGCCCTGTTTGAGACGAACAATCGCAGCCTTGAGTCTGCTATGGTGCACCCGTGGTTTAGAGCTGATCGGCCTTGCGATGGTTGCACGCGGAGACCCGAAACACAATGAGAAACGAAGGGAGGCGACAAAACGACCAGTGTTAACGCGACTGCTGGCCCATCCCAGTGCCATAACGGACCAAGGGTAAACATTCGCGTCCCGAGCTAACGACCGACTCGAGAAAGAGCAAGTTGAACAAACAAAATCACGTGCTAGCCGTCTTGAGCCATGATCAAAGTTGATCTACTATGTCCCTCGCCGTCTGCCTGCTGCAGGATGCTGGGGGAAGCCACCTATGAAGTCCCTGCTATTCCTTTGTTGTTAACGATCTCCTCTTTCATCTACCTCTTGAATATCGCAGAAGCAGTATCGTCCCTCATCATCGATGCCGGGCTATTAGGGTCCTTGGCAGTCGGTATCATATTTGGCCCACAAGTCTGCGACTTCCTACCAGATTATGTCCGGAGTACTTTCATTATTCTAGGATATATCGGCCTTATCCTCATGGTCTTCGAAGGCGGGCTATCGACC
>Ga0307516_10002927_pt1 | contig 22355 bp, 20 predicted proteins | sample 19_EM_MG_FD_203310 | JGI IMG/M metagenome (GOLD analysis project Ga0307516, IMG submission 203310) | Populus trichocarpa ectomycorrhiza microbial communities from riparian zone in the Pacific Northwest, United States - 19_EM | ecosystem: Host-associated > Plants > Roots > Unclassified | place... | reverse complement strand
TCTGGTGATAGTTTACCGCGTGCCGTGTGCATTCACTTGCCCCTTTTCCACAACAAACGCCAACATCAAAGTAATTTTTATTTATTTTTTGATATGTGTGGCTGTGGCTGGAGTGGTTGCCGAATAGAGTAGAAATTAGCATCCCTGCATGCACGCAGCAACCGATCCCTTGCTAAGGCGACACTTGTACGGACTAGCGTCTCGGCAACCACACCCCATGGGGACCCGCTAGGAAATTGAGCGTGGGGTCGTGTCCCCGCAAAATTACCCTGTCGGATGGATCATCCCCGCTCACATGGGTCGGGATTCCAGAGTCGGCAACTATGTATTCCACCAATTCTTGCATTAATTTCCGATTCCTCACCTTCGGCTCTTTATCCTCTTGCCTGAAATTGTCTCCAATCTACACCTTTGTTGTTGGTCAAGTGCATTAAAAGTACCGTACTATCTCTCGTAAGAGGTACCCCTAAATATTTCCAAATAGGTAATAAAGTGACTCTTGGTGGCTTGAAATAATTAAACTATTATCTTTAAATCAAAATTATTTCCGATTCCGGTAATAAATTGGGTGCCAAGTCTCAAAAAAGCAAATAATTGGGGTACCTCTTACGTGAGATAATACGGTATGGGAAAAGGTCTCCCAGCCGGGTTAAGGGTAGTGTGGTGTTAGCCGATCATGTGTCAAAAAATATTCGTTTGTATTGATGCAAGGGTTGTACATAGGCTACATAGGAGCCTGGAAGGAAAAGTACCCCTAGTACATACTTACTTACATACATAGTGTTGCTGGAGGACCCGGAGACCTTCGACGCGGAGCTAATCCAAGAAGAAGAGGAGGAGGCTAAGAAGGAGGCGGAGAAAGAGAGACCGGGTCGCGGCTGGAGGATGGTGCTGCCGGATACGCGGTGGCATGGAAGACTGGCCAAACCTGGAAGGGCATCAAAACCCACATGGGCTACAACTAGGAGGCCTACGACACAGAATGTGCGGCCGTCGCGCGCGCACTTGAATCCGCATCGAGAAGAAATACGGTCCCAGAGCGGGTCACCATTTTCACCGACGCACAGGCGGCCATCCGGCGGATGGCATTCGATGAGCCAGGTCCGGGCCAGAAGTATGCACTGGAAGCGAGGAAACACATCGCTGCGATGAGAAGGACGAGGCCAGGCATCATCATCGAGATCAGGTGGTGTCCGACGCACAGGGGTGTGGAGGGGAACGAGAAGGCGGATGAGTGGGCCAAACTCGCAGCGGAGGAGCCGGACGCTCGAGGGGTGGAATGGATGTCCTACTCAGACCGGACGGAGGTGCGCCCAATGCCCCTACCCAGATCGCTCGCCAACACCAGGCGGGAGATTTCCGAGAAGAAATGGTCGGAAGCGCGACGGTGGGCGGGAGGCAGGACTTCCAAGCAGAAATATAGGCTTCCGGAAACCCACAGACCGGATGCCACGGTTGCTGGGAGCACCAAGAGGCTCGCCTCGCGGTTCTACCAGCTGAAGGCGGGGCACTGCCGCACCGGACAATATCTGCACTGGGCCAAGAAACGCCCCGGCCCCCAGTGCTGGTGGTGCCAGGCTCCCTCGCAGACAAGGGAGCTCCGGGAGAGGATGGAGCAGGAGCAGGAAAGTGCTGAGGACGAGGCGGGCGCTGGGGAGGAACCCCCGCTGTTCCTTCCAACCCCCCCGTTCATGGCATCGGCTCGAGAGGAGTAGGGGACGGTCACGCTTTTCTTTCGTTTTCTCTTTGTTTCTTTCTTTGGTGCGTATCTATTCTTTCTTGGGACAGGCCTGGGTGGAGGGCAAAGGGGAGCTTGCAACGAGCCGCCTCGCGCGGACTGCGGACGGGAAACCCGGAGAAAATGTACGCCGCTATGATCTATAGAGGCCGCATGCGAGTATGAATAAACAAAAAAAATATGTACATAATGTCCGTACCCGGACATTTTCCCGATACAACAAATTTCAAAGAAACGCAATCCCCGAGACGTTGGATAATCATTACAGCACCACAAACAGAAAAAATAACACAATAGAATTCCACAAGTAAATCTCTGAAATAAATACAAGGTCTAAGCCATCTAATAATCGTTATCGAACCTTAGAAGCGCCAACACTAGACACCTACCACCCAATTTCAAACTCTTCCCCACCACCGCCAGCATCGAAGCCCCATAACCAGTAGTTCTTAGCACAATCTCCATTGCTTGTGCCTTCCTCCTCCTCCTCCTCCTCCTGGACACCTGTTAGGGCTTCAATCCCAGCTGCTCCATAGCACCGTATCTTCTTTGCAACATATTTCTCCAAAATATCTGTCGTACATAATGCAGTCACTCCATTGCTGTACAAACCCCAACTAGATTTTGCATCGTTCGCTCTTCGTCGGCCAGGGTTGTGTTGGATAACTTTTTTCTTCGGTAGCTGTTTGAGAATCACAAAAACACCTTTGTAGTCATTCGGATGTTGTGTGCATATGCCACTGAAGGTGCTTTACTAACGCCTCAAGAATTCAGTCTGTAGAATCACGGAGAGGAAATAGGATATTCGCTGAAAACACATCGCATGTGGACTGCCTGGACTGAAAAGTTCTGGTTACATTGTAAGTTGCCTTTAGACACCACCTCGCACCTGTCGAACTCGCCGACAGTGATGAATTTATGGCGCAGGCCTAATATATTAGCAGGCAGTTGGTGCTAGTAATTTATTATGAGACAGGTATCAACTCCTTTACTTGATAAGTATTTAAATCGAATGTCAAGTTGCGGTAGTTACACTTGCTGGATAACGAACCATGAAACATTACAGTAGCAAAATCAAGGCACTTTCTAACTCTCTCCGAATTTCTAATCCCGATGACCTCACCATATTTGATATAAACGAGCGAATGAAGGAGAAATACGATCGCACCCCGATTCAAGATCACACTTGGTGATACTCAGGGATTTCTGCTCGCCAACATGGTTCAGAGTAATTCGCCAATGGCATCGTAACCTGCGTCGTAGATGGAATCTGGTGTTCGGAGTTCGTGCGGTTTCTTCATTCTTCTTTAGATAATCGGACGATAGTCGCTGGGAAGGGCAGGACGCCGGGGCAAGTGTAGAATACCAGGAGGAAGCAATGCCGGCAACAAGTGAATCACCAGTGTTCGACATAGACCAGTCCGGAGCAATTTTAGGTCAGGTCTGGTCTGGTCGGGATGTACCCCGACCGATCCAACGTCTAGTCGGGTCTGTGCCCGACCTGCCCGCGGTAGGTCTGGACGGTCTGCAGACGTCTGCAGACGTCTGCCAAGCCGCCCCGAAAAACTTGCTTTCTCACTTCTCGAATCCTCGCCGCCAGCTTGTACTCAATGGATTATGTATGCATTGCATGTGTTGTCTAGCCGCAAAGATTATAGCTTTAGGGCATATACGTGCAGTTCTAATTTAATGCGGACCCTGAGTGGACTCGTGGTTTGTATATTAGACAACACGCGGTGGGTCCACACGGTCATCTCCTCGCATTCATCCCGCGAACTACATATCGCTGCATAAGAGCCTCCTCGCACGTTGTATTGAGCCACCCCGATGGCTCCGACGTCACTCCCTTGGATGAGAGGTGGTGGGCAGGAGGAGGTAAGTTCAGGCAATGCTGGCGGAGGCGGGGCAAAGTAGCATAAGATGAGAGGAGGCAAGATAACGTTACAGCTACCGTTGCGAACAAGCTGTTACGTCAAGATCTATGTACAGTACAGGGTAATAATCACAAGGAAGTCTCGGCACGGCCCGGCTATACTCTATTTTAGGGTTTGACGACTATCAAATTGCACATGATTTAATGAGCGCCAAGCCAGACTTATCCCGACGTCGGCAGACATCGGGATAGTCCGCCCGACTTGCCACATTGCGGTCGGGACGGTCTATTTTCTATCCCGACCGTGAAATGCCAGGTCTGGTCGGCGTCTTGGCAGACCGTCCAGAGCAAGTCTGCAGACCGGTCTGGTCTATGTCGAACACTACAAGTGAAAAATACAGGGAGCGAGCAAAATACACCAAGACACAGTACTGGATGTCTGGAGCCAGTCCTTGGGTGACTTGGCGGTTTCATCTAAACGTCCAGGGACAGTTCTGGAGGACCAGCGCTATGTCTAGGCGCCCAGCAAAAGCGCTGGGCGCCTGGAGAATGTGCTGGACGCCCAGGGAGAGAACTGGGCGCCCAGAGCCCCTTCTTCTTAGCACCCGGAGCAAATACTGAACGCCTAGAGAAGGTGCTGGACTCCCGGAGGTATTCCTTCTGGGTGTCCGGAGCCACTTCAGGACGTCTGGAGAAAGCACTGGACGCCCGGAACCATTTCTTCTGGGCGCTTGGGGCCATTTCTGGACGCCTGGGGAAGGCGCTGGACGCCCGGAGCTATCTCTTCTTGTGAGACTGGAACGTTTGGTTAAACGTCGGAGCCATAAGAATTATCGAAGTCAGGTTTTTCAATATAACGGGAATAGATCTCAGCGTTGACACTCCGTGCTCAGAAATCAAAAAGCAAAAGGTAGTAGAGTATTGAAAGAGTATTGCTCTGCAGTTGTCTAGTGCTATCGATAATTCACAGAGGAATAATCTTAAGGAGTTCGGTTCGATATTCCTTTGATTTGATGTGTGGTTGGTTGCTGCCTCCTTCCATTTCGCTCACAGCACCGCGCTCTTTATAACTCCACAAAGTCTTCAGTTTGCCTCCCTCATTTCTCGCTGCAACGAACTTATTTTTTTCTTATTGGTTTCGGCTCCTGTAGTCAGCCTTCATTTGTGACCGGGTATGGTTTTTTTCCTTTGTTCCATCCGGATTAAGGGTTACTTTCTTTCTGATCTCAGTATCCGTTCTTCCATCGTGACAGTTTTGAGTTTCATGCTGGGTTCTGAGATCGCTGCCTCACGCCCTCTGGGCCGTATCGGTCTTTCTGCGTATCTTCTGCCCTTACGCTTGCCTCAAGTCCTCTGGACCATATTGGACTTTGACCACGCGCATTCCCTTTCACTGTCTAGAGCCTCGAACCATATACATCTAATACCAATCTTCCTTTGCCCGCCTTTCCCATTCCTAGCGTAGCAGCCTAAGAAAATGCTCGGGTGTGACACTTCTGGACACCCGGTGACGTGTCTGAACGCCCGGAGAAAGCGCTGGACGCCCGGTGCCATTTTTGGACGTCTGAGGAAATCGCAGGACGCCCAGAGCCATTTATTCTGAAAGCCCCGGAGAAAGCGCAGGGCTCAGAGTGCTAGATGCTGTTTCGTACTCACTCAACCCAAATGCCTACACACACTTCTCACCGGCGTAGAGAGGAGTGGGGGCACAATTCTCGCTATTTGGTGTGTAAAGAAGAAGACAGGATAACCTGAACACAGAGACACTTTGCAGACCCCCTGCTTCCTTGCCCGCTCACTCAACTCCGGGCAGCGCCGTTCCACCTGTAGTCAGAACAAACATAACAACAATAACGCAAACGCCAAATACTTAGTAATAAAAGCAACGAGAAAAATTCCGACGCACTACAACCTTCTCCAACGGTTGCTCAATCCCAAACCTTACACTACTCCCAACCAAACCCGCCGAGCGGTTTTTTTTTTGTTTATTCATTACTCGCATGCGACGAATGGAGATCATGGCGAGATTATGTACAGTCCAGTTCCTGTCCGCTGTCCGCGCATTGGCAGCACGTTGCTAGCACCCCTTTGCCCTCCACCCAGGCCTGTCCCAAGGAGATGTGGAGCACACCAAAGAAAGTACAAAGGAAAAGAACAGATGAGAAGACGGATTTACCGGTCTAGCCCTCTCCGGCGGGCGCCATGAAGTCCGGCGTGGGAAGGAACAGTGGTGGGCCCTCCCCGTCCGACTCCTCAGCATCCGCTCCCTGCTCCTCCATCCACTCCCGCACCTCAAGCTCAGACACCGCGCTCACGGCATCATCCTCCACCCCCGGCACCCGCCTCCCCACATCCGTGGACGAGAGGAAATCTAGTACCGCCCGGCTGCGCCTCCCATCGGCCAGGAGGTCCTGCACCTTCCACCGGTCCTTCCACCTCCCAGTCTCCTTCTTCACCTCCGCTCACAGGATCTTCTGCTGCGGCTTCCACTCGGGGCACTCCTTGAAGAGGTGGGCCCGGGTCTGCGTCCGGTATCGACACCACCAGCATTGTGGGGTGGATCGGTTCTTCGTCCAGTTGAGGTACTCTTCGGTCAGGTAGTGCCCAGTCTTGATCTGGTAGAACCGAGAGGCGAGTCTCTTGGAGCTACCGGCCACCGCGCTATCGGGTTTCTGGCTCTTTGGCATACGGTACTTTGTCTTCGAGGTCCGACCTCCAGCCCACTGTCGTGACTCCACCCACTTCTTCTCCGAGATTGCCCGCTTGACGTTGGTGAGGGATTGAGGGAGCCGCCTGTGAGTGCCTGGCCTCCCTGCCGCTTCTTTGGCCCGCTCATCCGCCTTCTCGTTACCGGCGATTCCCTTGCGGGCAGGGCACCAGCGAATCTCTATGGTGATGACTGGCCGGGCCCGTCGCAGCGTCGCGATGTGCTTTCGTGCTTGGATGGCGTACTGCTGCCCTGGGCCAGGTTCGTCCGATGCCATCCGCCTAATGGCTGCCTGCGCGTCGGAAAAGATGGTGACTCGCTCCGGGGTTCTGTTCCTTTGCGCTGCCAGTTCGAGGGCATGAGCGAGAGCGGCACACTCTGCATCATAAGCCTCTTGGTTGTTGCCCATGTGCGCTTTGGCCCCTGCCCATGATACCCGCCGAGCGGTGAGGCCTTGCGCAATGACAACCACATTTCAGTCTACTGGGAGGTGGGCAGGGTGTCGTCATCATTGTCCGGCAGATGCCCTGTGGGGTCGTTGAGTAGTGCCTACCCTGACCTATTATCCCCCACAATAGCCTAGGAGAGAGAATATCGATGTCCTTGGGGGCCGCTTCCACTTTATGGCCATGAGCTACCGACTGCTTTGAAAAACTTGGTTCTGCTCAATTTTCTCCGCCACTATCGGCATATAAGCTTGACGCACTTCTTTGTGCAAGCCACCTACCTGGTATATAGTCTTACCGAAGACATGCACTGATACTCGTCGACTGGAAGTCATATGCCTTGTCTCCTATCGTCAGGAAGGTATACGCCATGACACTCGTCGTCCGGGAGGTATATGCCTTGGATCTCTTCGTCGCGAAAGCGTTATGCACTGACACTCATCACCCAGAAGAAATATGCATCGTCCGGCGGGCACATGGATTTCGCTTACAATTCCACCATCTCTTCCTAGATCAACAGAATATTTTAGATAATCTTGGTCTCCTTGTATTCCTGATGCTTTCCTGGGTGTGTGCGATTTTCTTTCTATTGTGGTGATGGCCGAAAGCTCCCAGTACTAGCCTAGTTGTAGACCAAACTCCGGAAACCCACCAAAATATGTTAGATAAGGGATCATGAGATCTTACTCGTTTATTCGGCCTGCCAGCCGACCCAGTCCAGTCCAGGCCACCTTCAAAAAAGCTCGTTGGCCCGTGCGCCGGTGACTAGCTTGGACTGCATCACGCGGGCTAGTCCAGGCCGAGGTCAGGACTGGTCCGGCCTCCAGCCCACCGACGGGCTTCCTGCCACTTTTTCTTGGAGATCTCCGGCTTCAGGTGCGCGAGGGATCCGGGAAGCGGCATCGCGTGCGCCTCCGCCCGGTCCGAGTAACCTAGCCATTCCACCCTGCGGGCATCTGGCTCCTCCGCCGTGGGCTTGGCCCATTCGTCGGCCTTCTCGTTTCCTCCGATCCCCTTGTGGGCCGGGCACCACCGGATCTCGATTGTCCCGCCTGACCCTCCGCCAACTTGCAGCTACTTACCTCACATAATTTGCATGTTTGAGACCCGGTGGTCTATTGCCATAATGAGAAATAATTTAGATTTACGTACACGGATGTAAGGGTAAGTGGTGCCTCACCACCATTAATGGCGCTTTGAAGTGGCTGCTTGGCGGACAGGGGGGGTTAACATGGCTTTTTTTTTTGTTTACTCATACTCGCATTCGACCTATTAGATCATGGCGGCGTACATTCTATCCGGTTTTCCTGTCCGCAGTCCGCACGAGGCGGCTCGTTGCAAGCTCCCCTTTGCCCTCCGCCCAGGCCTGTCCCGAGAAAATGTAGATGCGCACCAAGGAAATCACAAAGGAAACAACAAAGGAAAAGCACCCCCGTCCCCCTATTCCTCTTCTGCCGACACCATGAACGAGGGGGTGGGTAGGAACAGTGGTGAATCCTCCCCGGCCCCCAGTCCGTCCGCGGCCCCCAGCGCCTCCGCCTCCGCCTGCCTTTCCTCTTCCCGCTCTCTCCTCTCCCGGAGCTCCCCCTCCGATGCCTCGTTCCCCGCGCCGTCCTCTTCTACCACAGCCGGCAATATCTTCCCCACTTCTGTGGATGTAAGGAAATCGAGCACCGCCTGGCTGCACCTCCGGTCGGCGAGAAGGTCCCGGATCTTCCACCGGCTCCTCCATCTCCCGTCACCTTCTGTACCTCCGCCCACAGAACCTTCTGCTGCATCCTCCATTCTCGACACACCTTGAAGAGGTGGTCTCTCGTCTGCGAGGGGCACTGACACCACCAACACTGGAGATCAGGACGATTTTTGGCTCAGTGCAGATATTGTCCGGTGCGGAAATGCCCCGCCTTCAGCTGGTAGAACCGCGAGGCGAGCCTCTTGGTGCTCTCAGCGACTGTGCCGTCGGGATTGTGACTCTCCGGCATCTTGTATTTCTGTTTGGAATTCCGGCCTCCAGCCCACCTCCGCGCTTCTGCCCACTTCTTGTCCGCGATCTCCCGCTTAAGGTTTGCAAGTGATCGTGGCAGCGGCATGGGGGCTAGCATGGCGAGGAGCTGTGAATAGGGGCTAACATTGAACTTCATCAACATCTTCAACCACCCGCCGCCGTCTGCCTCCCGTCCGCCATCAAAAGTCATCGTTAAGTTACGTGAAGTCATCGTTACACGAAAAATTCGGCCATGAAGCAGAAGGGAGTCCGTGATCCGGCAGTTGGAGTGAGGCACCGAGAAACCACCCGGGACGAACGGTTGCGTGTTATTTCATTACGTGAAAATGCCAGATGGGCCTGGAGGCAAATAGGAAGAGAGCTCCGGATCAATCCTCGAACGGCCTCAAGAATTTATCACCGCTATAACCAGTATAGTACTCTTTCGAACCGGAAACGAACCGGCAGACCTCCAACATTCGATGATGAAGAGAAAGCGCGTCTCGTTGCCTTTATTACCCGCGACTCCCGTACTCGACGTCTGAGCTGGGAGGCAATCTGCATAGAGATGGACTACGCCTGTGATCCGAAGACTGTGCGAAATGTGATGATTTCATTGGGATATCACAAACGTGTACCAAGAGCGAAGTTCAACGTAAAATCGGACAACAAACCGAAACGGGTTGCTTGGTGTCAAGCCAGACTGCATTGGACTAGAGAGGAGTGGAAGAGAGTTATCTGGACGGATGAATCCTCCTTCTCCATGGCAGGTGTCGGTCATCGTCCATGGGGCATCCAGAAAGCAGATGAAGTATATCACTCCGACCGCGTCATTTTAAAGTTTCACTCGGGACGGAAGAGTAAGATGGTTTGGGGGGCCTTCTGTGGTACAACAAAGTCTGATCTTATCTTCGTTCCCGGCAGAGCGAAGCTCGACTCCGCAACCTATGTACGAATGGTCTTTGAGCCTGCTCTTGTGCCGTTTTGGCATCAGTGTTGCGAGGAATACCGATGGGCTATTGTGCAAGACAGCAGAGCCGCTCCAGGGCATAAAGGGTATGCCAAAGCCTACAGAGAGTTGAACGGGATGGAGACCTTGGAATGGCCGGCTGAGCCTCCAGATCTCAAGCCAATAGAGGCTTGCTGGGGAGATGTAGAGACGGAGTTGGGAGAGATATGGGGACGAGCAGAGGATGTTGAAGCTTTACAATTGTATTTAGCTGTGTGTTGGGCTCGGGTTATTACAGAGGAAAGGCTAGATGCATTGGTAGAGAGCACGCGTGCGAGATTACAAGCTGTCATTGATGCTGGAGGAGCGGCGACGAAATATTGAGTGGGTGGGCGGAGGGTGAGGCACGACTTTTTTCCCTCATACAACTTAGTCATAACCACTCACTCATTTAATTGTATCTGGCTTAGTACGCACCTAATATAGACTAGTGCTTATCCGCGCTTATAATTCGTAATCGTGGTGAGGCACCACTTTTTGGCAGCTCCTGGTACAACGACAATTTAATTATTCCCAGCCGCCAGGTTAACGGCCCAATCCAACGCCCGTCTCCGTGCGAATCCCGGCGGCGCGGTAGGTGTCGCGCCTTGCAAGGGGGTTCTGCAAATTCCGTGCTCTACATATGTATGCACATAGTGCTTGATTTATCCAGGGGTACAATAGGGGTTTAGCTTGCTCTCGAAAACTGTGAGGTTCTCACTGTGAGCGTGAGTCGGAGCTATTAGGTGGGGGTGCGACCGTGCACGAACTAATTAGGTACCTGGTAGTTGCTAATATAGGGCGATTATCCTTGTGCAATAGCGAGAATTGTTGCGCGCAACTCAGGAGGCTTTCCGAGGTACACAGGAGATCGTGAAGAAGAGGTAGATAATCAAGTGACGCCGTGGGTTGCGCAAGACTACAGTTCAGGATGGGAGGGTGCAGAGAGGAGGCGGATGGCCGCGGGGAGCATTTGAGTGCCACTGCGGTATGTACTACCAGTCCCGACAACATCGTTGCGCAACACCGCCGCTTGCGCGAGTCCACAGTTGAGATTGTGTAGGATAAGGACGCATACATCGCTGAAGATGGTACTCATCCATCCTAGGTCTTTCAGGCGTAGAGGAGCAACAGTCGATAGAGTACCAACGCAAGAGCATCGTAGGGCGTATATCGGATGTAATAGCGGAAAACCGAGCACAATTGCAATCTCCTTGAACTCGGCCCGAGTAAAATGCAGATATTCAAGGCACCAATTCCCGGAGCCACCACCGATAGCCATTTTACTCGCCGGATCGTAGGCGGTGTATGTATATTGTTATCAAGACGTCGATACCCCTATCCTTGTGGCTTCCGTCCATTTTTAAATCACGCTACATATTTCACGACCTTCAGTAAATCATAGTTTTGACCAGGGCCCTGGTCTGCTCTTCAGGTCGCGTCATATCTACATATCGCTTGTCTCCACGTAGAGTAGGACCCCTGTCGGTTGCTGTGGTGATAAATCAAATCTGGCACAGAGGGTTGCAGAACCTCCCTAGCACTCTGCGCTATGGATGTCTTCATGTGGATCCCAGGTTTCTCCACCCCACCGCTCTCTGTTAAATTTCGGCACCTCCATCCCCACTGTTATAACTTCATGCATGGAGAGCGGCCACGCACGCTTCGCACCGGAAGGCGAGCCTGCAACGTGCTGCCATCGCGCGGACAGCAGATGGGAAACCCGGAGTCCCGGACAAAAAGTGCTCCAGCATACATAGTCCAGAAGGCTTCATGCAAGTGTGGTAAGCACGCTTCGCACCGCATACCACATTCCCGCCACACACACACGCACACAGAGGCAGAGAGTTGGCAGGTGAGACGAGGGCTGGTTCGCCGCGCATACGCTAGCGAACTCGCCCATTCACAGCGTATTCTCGTCTCCTTCTTTCTCTTTTTTGGAAGGGAGAGGGCGAGTGTCTTTCAGTAGTGCGCAGCCATTCTCGCTCGAGAGGAAAGCACGAAAAGAAAATCCAACGAAGAGACGGGGAGCGAAACAGAAAAAGAATATAATCCTTGAAACCCGCCCCCACATCTCGTGACCAGCGGGGGGGGGGGGGGTCACGGCAGTTGACGGCGCCTCAATGAGCGACGTCAGTGACCGGTACACCCCCCCCGGATCCGTTCCCGCAGGTCGGGGTGAACAGCCAATAGTTGCGAAGACCCTTATCTATTCATCTTCTTGCCGATCGAAATCGCGGCCGGGGAGAGATTTCTCGGGGAAATCCCGATGTCGGGGCGTTCCGTGCCTTGAGTGGTTCTGGGCAGTGAGAGGATATGTAACTTGGGCCCTGTTTGGTTCGACTGTATTTTGAGAAGCTACCACACAAAACCGAGAAACCGTCGGTTCGCGAGGTCGCAGGACTAATACTTTTGAGGTGATCTAGTAGTTTTGTGACCTCGCGAACCGACGGTTGGCGAAATACGGCCGAACCGAACAGGGCCTTAGATATGCAATGTCAAACTAGAGTAGTATAGAGTACATATATCTCTTTGTTGTGTCAGGTGCGGGGTACAGTACTTATGCAGGCAGCTTTAGCGATCATTAGCGTCGAGCGAGTTTGCCCATCCTGCCAAGACAGGATCGCAATCTAATACCCTGTCCCGACCACCTTCTTTCTGTATGTATCTATGGACTCTGCAGATTTTTCCTACGTGGCTTCAGGCTTCGGCAGTCGACAAGTATGTAAGTAATTAATTCGTGTCCATCGGTACTGCAGTACACAACGACCCCGTGGCGACAGACCCGCCCAACAACACACTGCGCGTACGCTGCACAATACCCCAAGCTTGTGCTCCGCTAGAAAAGGAGAATAGACAGCTACCCATGTGTGGCCGACGCTAGGCAAATTGGTGATCGAGAAGCTGCTTTTGTGGGGGCGGGCTCCTCGGGGAAGACCCGTTTTACCGATCGCTGCTTGGGAACGAGCTGCACTCCACAATGGTTGAGCGGCAACAGAGCGAATGCCTCTCGATTTGCGTGGTCGATGGAGCTAGTTGAGCGGATAGAAAGGTAGATCATGACGAAAAGGCGCAATATATTCATGTGATGCCGTGGGCGCCGCGCACGTTGGGGTGCAGGGGATGACAGGTACGTACGCACATGCCGTGGAACCACAGGTCTACATATAACGCGTCGACGTGTCTAGATATTGAATATTCCGCCTTGTCTGGAGGCGGCAGAACAAATGTGGGTCTCAGTGACAAAAGTGCTTAGTTGTGGGAGCAAGTAGGTAACCACATATATACAAGTAACTGTGTGGGGTCCATCGTGGATCGAGAGGGCATTGGGAGGCATGCACCCCTGGAGTAGATGTCGACACTACGCCAAATGCGGTTGCAGGCAACATGACGTCAGCGGCCATCAGCACGAGCCGCAGTATCGTCGCTCGTTGAGGACAACGCCGCAGCTGTTGGTTGGAGCTCTCCTGATCATAAACACTAGGCTTTGCTGGCCGCTGGCGTCGACGCCGACACCGCCACCGCTTTGAACCAAGATGGCTGTAGTTAATCCTATATGCATAGTTACTGCACTCGTCGGTGGGCTCGTTCTGCGGGAGTATGTATTGGTAGGCGGGTTGGTGTCAAGCAGTCTGGGCCGTCGGGTGACTCTAGAATATTCTTCTGATGGAATGACGCGAGTCTCATATATGCAAAGAGCAGAGTCCCGGCGCAAGATGACAGGTTCGTGTATCTATAGACTAACCAGTGCAAGTCGTGTGTAAGGGAATGGATCCGGGTAGATATCCTCACAGCGAATATCTCGCACCTACAACGCAACGGAACAGCCCAAGGGTCGGCAGTAATCGGTGTGGTAATCTGTATAGTCAAAGGGGGGGGGGGTAAAAAAAAAAGCATAGTTTACCCAGTAAAAACGGCTACAATACGTATTTTTTTGGCTCCCGATACGTGTCCAGCGGGAAAACTACGTCTCCCCCCCCCCTTCACGATACAGTACCCTTTTTTCCGATTTTCCCACAACATACAAAAACTATACAATACTGTCCGACTGCTCGCTTCATACATAACTCTCGTATCAAAACTTCACCAACCTAACCTCGTCCCGTTAACTAATTCGGATTGATTTCAACATTCCCTTTGTTCGTCTCATCTGGGAATAAGGTAAGAAAGTCAGAATCTCCAGGCTGCGGGGGGAGTTGAGGCCGATTGAGTTGTCATCATAGGTTGCCCACTCAAAGATGGCTGACAGTGGGTGTACTCCTCCTCGCATAGATATAAAGAGCACGCTCCTGTTCCCTCCAGAGTGAAAGTAGCCTCCTCAGCTCCCGGCCAGCTCGTTCAAGTTATTCGCCGACACCAGATCGATCAACTCAAAAACACCCATCCATACATGGCTCTCTCCTCCCAGAACACGACTCTCTCCCCCCAGAACACGACTCTCCCATCCAAGGACACGGCTCTCACCACTGAGGCCATCATCGCAATCGCCGGCGTCATTTGCAGCCTACCACCGCTGTTCCTGATCGTATGGCAGCTATGTCGACAGCGGGAACGGGAATGCGAGGAGGGTGCGGCAGGTAGGTCAACACCATCGCAGCACTTACTGGTAAAGGGTGCTGAGGCTTGGACTGGCAGCTGTAGGAAACGAGCCCGTGGTTGAGCGAGGAGGAACGTTTGCCCATCCGTCGAACGTCACTGGGGGTGATAATGATGGTGGAAGAGACGGATCCGGGGAGTCCGAGCAGTCCTAGCCACCCCTAGGAGGACTCCGCGAGATCAGGTAGCCGCTTGGGGCTTGACTGAACCTTCGTACACGGTACTATCAATGTGAAGTAGTTGAGGCTTGGACTATTTAGTGTGTGTGAGCGCGGGTGTCTAAAGGTACTCATGTCATAGATGTCTATTTTGTAGGAGAGAATGGATTGAAAGTTAAGATGCTTCTCGCGTTTTTGGGCGCACCATGCATCGGGTGCAGCAGCGATGCTAAATTGCCATCCCATGGAATTCTTATCGGCAACCTGTTCTGAAATGCTGCATATTTTGGCAGTGATAATGCTGGGTTAGTAAAGCCACCCCGGTTCAATCGCCCCCCCAACTTTTATTTTTGTTTTGCCATTGGTCGTGTGCAGCCTATATAGATCATGGTTATATATATATTGACCGGTTCCTGTCCGCAGTGACCGTCCGACCCCGACCTCGATAAGTCTGCAGGCGGCTCACTGTAAGTTCCCCTTTGCTCTTTGTCCAGGAATGCCCCAAAGGTTGTGGATCGCACCAAGGGAAATACAAGAGAAAGACAAGAAAACCCGCCTCCAGCGGCCCCCAGGGCCACACACATGACCGCGAGTGAGACTCAAGCCACTCACATGACCGCGAGTGATGGTCAAACCACTCAAGTGACCGTGAGTGATTGATATAGGTAGCGGTGGATGCCGTGTCCTGTGTGGTTGACAGATGCATCTTGTACGGGTGATGGAGCTGGTGCCGCTACGCTGTGAATAGAAGGGAGGCAAAAGGACAGCAAATGCCGAGAATGCGAGAAAGACAGCAAAATGTCCACCTCGAAGACTGTGATGTGTTCGCCGCATTCACAAAGGAGACGAAGACTCAAGGTATCATACGAAATTAATTTGTTTACTATGGGTTGGGGCAGTGCTTCCAGATTTAGGTAGGCAGCATGCGTGGAGACATGGTCCCAGCTAGCCCAACTCTAACACCCTCCCACAACTTACACACATTTAAGCAACGAGAAAAGGTACACAACGCCCGTCGTTTTACGAAAGTGGTACACAATACCCCCATCGGTACAGGGTACCCGCACCACGCTAGAAGGAAATATTCTTCGGTTGCCAAGCAGTCATTAAGAGGTGGGTGGGGCTGGAGCTGAGGCTCCGAAAAAGAAAAAATCTTCGTCGACTTCAACTTCATCCTCCCACATCCAGCCGGGCGCCGACCATCTGCCTCTCACCCACCGCCCACCGACCGACTGCCCACCAATTCTATTCCTCCTCCACTATTATGTCTCCTACTCCATCCCCACCATTACCAGAGATCAAATCTCTGTATATTGGTCAACAATTTGAGGACTTCGGCGCCTTCAAGACTGCGATACGAATGTGGGCTGTCTCCGACCCTCGGAAATTCACTTATCGCTTCAAAAAATCCGACAAAACACGCAACAGCGTTGTTTGTGTCCACGCCGAGAAGGGGTGTCCCTTCAAGGTGAATGCGACATTTCCACATTGAAAGAATGCGTGACTGTGATTGTCGTCGAAGACGACCATACTTGCGTAGGCACAGCACCGGTTCAACGGAGCATTGCTTCTATTGGAAAAAGATATGGCCATAACACTTCCAATCTCGTTGAAGTGATGAACAAGTGGATGCTGGAAGAACGGCGCATGTGTGTACTCGATCTTCTGCATTCGCTTTGGTCCAAGTGTATGGATCTACATTTCCGGCAGCTCCAAGAGGCGAAGACAGAGGACGAAAAAGGGGCCATACTGACAAAGTACACGACGAAACTGCTTCAAGAGTCGATGGATCATGCTCTCGTCTGAAACGTTCGCTACGCCGACACCGACAACGCCTCGGTGCACACATACCCTGGTAAATGGTACCAGGTTGATTTGCTATGACGCACCTACCGCTGCGGGCGGTTTCAGTATCACGATATTCCATATGGCCACGCAGTCGCCGTGATCCCACGGTTCCGGCCCCGCGCCCCTTCGCCGCAACGAAACCCTCGAGACTATATACCTTACAACCTCACCGTTGCTGCAATGGTTGCCACTTACTCCCAATCTCTACCGCCTATCGATGTGGGCGCCTTGCAGGCACCTCCTGGGGATCCTGCTCTGTGGGAGTGTCGGCCGCCGCTGTTCAAGAAAGCGAAGGGGCGGCCTCAGACCGCACGCCTTACGGCTGAAGAGCAGCGAGGCCGACGTGCTGCTTGGAGAGGGGCAATGCTGAGGTCCCCGATCGGGTGCCGCAGGTGTCGGCAGGAGGGGCATAATATACTGAATTGTAGGGCTCTGCCCGACGGCTTGTAGGAGATCAGCGTAGGCGCCGCGCGCGGGTATAGGCGCAGGAGAGGGTGAGGGCAAGGGCGTAGGCAAGGGTGAGCAGCGGGCCTATATTCATGTATAGATATATATTCAGTCTATCTATAGCAATTCATCTCTACTCTACTTTCTGCGACGCCGAACTCGGTGCTGAACTCTATGCCGCTGGATTCCTCAGCCGATCTGCCACCTGAGTTCGCCACCAGCCACATCTCATTTCCTATTTCTTGCTTGGCAACCGAAGAATTATTTTCTTTTAGCGTGGTGCGGGCACCTGCACCGATGAGGGTATTGTGTACCACTTCAGTAAAACGACACCTTTTCTCTTCAAGCAACGCTACCCTTGCTAGTACGCTTCGTCAACCTGAGAACATCTGGAGGCATTTTTTGGTACGTATACATAAACCCGGATAAGTGTCCTACTTTTGAAACAGCGATAGCGCGCCGGCTGTTCCGCATCAGGTTAGCGCTTTGGCGGCAATTAGTAGGTTGAGAGTCGAGGCTCGCAGGTACCCTTAAGCCAGCATCGTGAGAATGTTAGTTAGAGATAGACCTTTGCAAGGCGCCCACAGGAATCAAAACAGCGGGAATCACAGAGGCAATTAATGGGAAGCAGCAAAGTCAATTTCACCACACCAAATGCGCTTGACACAACCATATCGCAATCCATATCATCGCTCACGAATTCTTACACAGCTACACTTCAAGAACCTACCGGCGAAGCTTTAGACGACTAAGATGGAGGTGATATCTTTTGAAGGCGGGTGTCCCTCAGCCTCTATTACTTCGCAGGCCGAAGACCGGCATGAGGGCAGTGTTCGACACAGTCCGGTCTGGACTGCAGTCTAGACTGGACGGACTGCCAAGATCCAGTCCCGTCCAGCCGTTCGGACAGACTGCGTAAAAGTAGTCCGTCCAGTCCATAGATTTCGTGGACTGGGTGCGGACTGCAGTCCGATATGCACATGAAGAAAAAAAAATCGCTTTTGGGTGCTGAAACTTCGCTATCCTGCGGTATTGGTAGATAAAGTGGAAGCCCCACTCATCGTAAATGCCCACATGATTTCGCTGATAGCCCACCTCTCTCCCATCAGAAATTTTGATAATGTTGTTCCTCTTCTCTCTCCAATTCTCTCCTGTATATGCACGATTTGCTGACTCTGTTTTGATGGTGGCCGATCGCTCCCAGAAAACGCCAACAAGCCGGTGACGCCTCACGGGTTATCACTCGGCTATTCTACCGCCCTCGTGGACCAGACTTGGAGCCTTGAACTGTGCTGATATTATGATTTCCAACCTACCACTGATGAAGTTACGCCCTGGAGAAGATGGTGGGTCCTCAGAGATACTGTCTGTGCGTAGGAGGCAAACACTGCATGAGGGACAGGCTCGACGGTTTCAGCGCACACGTTCTCGGCGGACGCATGCTAGGCAGGCTCCGCGTACGCAGTTTCGGCAGACTCGGCGGAAGCCCCCCCTCGGCAGGCTCAGCGCACATGGTCTCGGCAGGATCGAGGTTCGGTGCACGCGCTCGCTAAAATGCCGTTCTCGACAGGGGTTTCAACAGTCCGGCCGGGCCAGTCCTGGCTTCGGCCTGGCCTGGTCTGCGAGATACCGTCCCCGCTAGTTCATGGCCCGCGGGCTCACCGGCTTTTTTGGCGCCGGCTGGTCTGGACCGGGTCGGCCGGCGGGCCGGGGAAACGAGGGAGATCTCATGATCCATTAGCGTCTCACTAGGCGGCGAGTGGGTTTCAGGTTTTCGACTACGACTAAACCATTACTGGAAGCTCTGGGCATCCACCACAACATATATAATATCGTACATACCCTGTAGAGTACTGGAAATATAGGGCGAACAACTTTATCCATGAATTCTGTTAATCGGAGAAGAGATGGTGGAACTGTAAGCGAAATCCGGTGGCATTTCTTGTGTTGTGGGTGGGTTTCCTGTCGCTGGGAGCTTCCGGCCGCCACAGCAGGCAGAAAATCGTACATACCCGGAAGAGCACCGGAAGGATATGGCTATCAAGATTATTCAAAAATCCTGCCAATCGGAGAAGAGATGGTGGAGTTGTAAGGGAAATCAGGTCCGTATTTCTTGGGTTGTGGGTGGGTTTTCGAGGGTTTGGGCTACTGTACTACACCTAACCTGTTACTGCGAGGTGTCGGCCACCAACACAACAACAGACAGAAAATCGAACATGTGCGGAAGAGCACCGGGAAGGTAAGGCAAACAGGATTATCTAAAAAAAAAGGAGTTAATTGGAGAAGAGATGGAGCTGCCATGTGTGACAATACTTTTTTTTAACCACTAGTACTAGCGTTGGCCCGCGGGCGCCCGCCGGCTGACCCGGGTCAAGGCAGTCCGGGCGCTGGCCCCATTCAGCCGGACTGGGCCATCAGAAATCCCGGCCCGGACTGGACCGTCCCAAAAGCCCGCGGGCTGCCGGCGGGCCGGCCGGACTATTTTTTTTGTTTAATCATACTCGCATTCAGCCTATGCAGACTATGGCGGCGTACATTTTACACAGTTCCCGTCCGCTGTCCGCGCAGTGGCGGCACGTTGCAAGCTCCCCTTTGCCCTCCGCCCAGGCCTTTCCCGAGAAGATATGTATGGAAAACCAAAGAAATGGCAAAGGAAAGACAAAAGAAATCGTTGGAGGACCTCCGCCAGTCCTCCCTCTTCCCTGCGGAAACCATGAAGGAAGGGGTGGGGAGAAACAGCGGTTGTTCCTCAACCTCTGCCCCCAACTCCTCGGCTCCAGCCACCTCGCCTCCAGCCTCCTCTCTCTACGGGCTGACACGCCCGCTCCCTTTCCCACCTCTCCTCTGTCTCTCAGTGTCGGGGCTCGGCCATGACCCTTTTTTAGGTTTGCGTGCCTTTTGCGGCCTGGCGTCCCTGTTCCCGCCGATGGAGACGGTCACAGAGACGCCGCCCCTGCCGGGCCTGCCCCGAGCTTTGCCAGCCCAGGGCGGGACGCCCACCTCTCTTCCAAATCCTGCCCCTCTCTTCTCTCCTTTCCCTTTGCGTATCCTCTCAGCCTTCTTCCATCCCTCATCTGTGTCGCCATGGCGAGGTGCGGGCCCTGCGGCCGTGGCAGATGTTGATGGCGGGGGTTGTGCGGGGTCGCTTTCCACATCCGCATGCTCCGAGTGCATGAGAGTTGGTGTGGGGGAGGTATCCCTCGGTTGCTTCGCCGGTTGGGGCGGGGTTTGAGGTCCCGTCCAATTCCGCTTTGGCCGCGGAGGCGGTGTCGATAGAGGAGGCGGCAGCGGCCGCGCAGCCGGCACTAGCGTTTGCTTCCGGAGTGTCCGGTTCTCCTCTGTGGGCTTATCGGTTCGCTTACTCATCGTAGTCATAAGGACCTTGAGGTCCTTCATCTCGCGTGCTGTCTCTTTTGCCGCTGACAAAAGAATTTGACGGCTGCTGACTGCTTCCCGATGTCTTCGCATACGATCCCAATCTCGGAGCGATAGTAAGTCTGAAGAGTTGTGATCAGTTCAAGGTTTTGCACAACAGTCTAGGAGGCGATGTTGTCATCGCTTCCGACGTCGGAACGATCCTCTTCCTCCATAGGCAGTGATGCTGGTGGGGTGAGGCGGTGCGCTGGCGAGCCGGATGGCCGGGGCGACCGCATGTGTAGCAGTTGCGAAACGACATTTCAAGAGGGGTAGAAATGAAGCCGAAGTAAAGTTCGCGATGCTGGAATCAGCAAATAGGAACACGACACGCGCTTAGCGTCTTGGCGAAACTATGATGCGAGTGTGTTGTAGCGGGGATCGTTGGCTGGACTATTGAGACCCCTGCCTGCTTATTTATTCCCCAGCGAAAATCGGGGAGGGAGGAATAATGGTTCGCATGGAGCACAGTCGCTCGTTCGGAGTCCGCCACAGCCTGTGCACTAAGTATGTCAGGGAATGCCCGCCTGCCTGCCTGCCTGCCTGCCTGCCTGCGTTCCATCCCGCGCGAGTGGCTTTGTGCACGTCGGTCGCTCCGCCCCCGCCGCCACCCTATCTTTGCTGTCATGCCACCACCACCACCACTACCACGCCCGTCTCTTGCATGTGTAGTATACATATCTACCAGAGTAACTACGGAAAGCTATGACCTAGGGGGCTTGGGATCTTGGCGACTTGGCGCTTGGTGCCTTGGCTTCAGGATGATTGCTGCCGAGTGCTGCCGTTCTTTCTTCTTTGTTAGACATCAACAGATACCTCTCTCCTCTTTTAGGGGCGGTTCGCCCCACGCTTCTGGTGATCCTCTCCCCGTACCTCCGTTGCCGGGAATCTTGAGCTTGCCGGCTGAGCGATCCGCCCAGCCCCTCACACTCTCACAATATACTTACTTTTCCATTGTAAGAGTCAAAAAAAAGGTCATGATGCTGTATCAAAGTGCTCAGGTACTGTCTATACCGAAGAGCTACCTACCAAGATACTATCGCAGAAAGACGGATTGCTGCCAAAAAAACTTGAACGCTCTGCTTGGGTACACTGCTGCCCAGCTCCGTCTTCTTTAGTGTGGCAATGAACCATATGTGGTACTTGTTGTTGACTGCGCACCGCAACCCTAGTTGTGCGGGAGGCATTTGTGTATGGCAGGCCAGCTCTCGATGGACAATGCTGAGCATTATGAAATGGGGTGCTTTTCCCTCATCTATGTCGCGCCCTACGGACCTACCATCACTTGAGCCCCGTCTGCCTGAAAATCCGAATCCCCTGCTCGTTTCGTGCGTAGTACATATAGCCCTAACTCCGTCGCGCATAGCGATTATGTTCGAACTCCGGCATCACGCGGACAAGAGTTGCAGACACTTCCGGCTAACCGAGCACCCGCTCGGTGTGCTCCCTCAGTGGAACTGGACAACCACTGTCCTTACCCGGTCCCGTCCGCTTGCGCGCCGGCCACCTCGCCTGCCCGCCGCTCGTCGCTCGCCAGTGCCACTCGCCGGCTGGCTTACACGTTTGCTTTCGCGTCGGCCACGCCACTTGCCCGGCGGCGTGCCCCTACCTGGAGCCTCGTCGGACCCGTCCGTTACGAATTTGTCCAGAGACAGATATTTATTGTCCTTGCTTAATCATGAGGGTTGCAGTCTCAGACTCGCCGTGATCTAGATGGGTTGCACGGAATTAATGAATAAATAAAAAAATACCTACTTATTTACTCACTAGATACATTTCCTTACGTCTTACTCCTTTACTGTCACTATCGCTGTAACTATGTATTTAATTACTCTTTATTTACTGGCGGCGATACCAATTGATTCTGCTTTAATTCTGTGCCCGCACCTTACAAGAGGAGCAGCGATGGAGATCCGTGTGGTGAAACTTATACCCTGTCGATGGTATTCATGGGATATGTGCGTGAGTGTGGACTGTTGATTGGTGGCGTAAAATCGAGCCAAAGGGGGTGCAGTCTCCGGAACTGTTGGGGATCGGTTGCTGCGTGCATGCAGGGATGCCAATTTCTACCCTATTCGGCAACCACTCCAGCCACAGCCACACATATCAAAAAATAAATAAAAATTACTTTGATGTTGGCGTTTGTTGTGGAAAAG
>Ga0307516_10002926_pt1 | contig 22356 bp, 22 predicted proteins | sample 19_EM_MG_FD_203310 | JGI IMG/M metagenome (GOLD analysis project Ga0307516, IMG submission 203310) | Populus trichocarpa ectomycorrhiza microbial communities from riparian zone in the Pacific Northwest, United States - 19_EM | ecosystem: Host-associated > Plants > Roots > Unclassified | place... | reverse complement strand
TTCATGATGTATGCCAACTACTGAGACTTTCTAAATTGTGGTTGTGGGGATCGAGAAGGTTGAGTGAGGGCATCATGGGCAGTTGTACCTGGGTGTACGGAAACTTTTGGCCTAGTACTTTATGTACGGTCAACTGTTGTAACAAACAAGAAAATCCCGTATGAAAGCCGTAAAAATCCAGTTTCGTATGAAGAAAAAATTTAGTTAGTTACATATGTCAAAAATTGAAATAAAAAATACGGAAAACACAGTTTCTTAGGAACCAAAACTCAGTAATATACACCAAAACTAGATCATCACTACCGATATGCTAGGTATGATATAATGTGTTTCCAGTAACATACGCAATATACGCAGTAGCATATAAGGGAAATAAGAGTATCAAATTCATGACTTCTCAGTTACATATGCAATAAACGCAATATCATACAACGGAAAGCCCAGTAAGACCTCATAAAACGCACATTAAAATATGCCACCTGCACTGTGAGACTGGGTTGTACGCGCTTCACCGGAGTCGCGGTAGAATCGAGAATGAGTGGTAATAGTCAGGTCTTCGATAATTCACAGCGGGATAGATAGTTCAGGGGGTTTGGATCGGTTCTTCCTTTCGTTCGGCGTTCGGGTTTTGGGTTTCTGGTCGTTTTTCTTGTCGCTTGGCGTTCCATTCTCCTTTTTCTCCACATCCGCCCCAGCCCTTGTGCGACATGACGTATAAGTTCTGCCCAGGGTTGCCGCACACGCACATCGCGGCTCGGCGGCTCCCATACACGTCGACGCTCTTTCTCTTCCGGAATGGAGGTCCGTGTACGCACATCCCAACCGAGACCGATGTCACGGCCTTGGCTCGGAAGGGGATGCCGGCGTGGCTTGGAATGCGGGTTATCGGGAGTAGACGGATGTCATTCGCGGGGGGGTGACGGATATCCTTATAAGGAGCCGTCGCCTACCTTTCTTTCTCTTCTTTCTTTCCTTTCTTTTCTCACGCAACAACTTGTTTGTCTTGTTCGTTGGACCTTGTCTTACTTCGTTCCCTACGTTCGGTCTTGTCTTGTCGAGCTACAGAAGCGTCTCTTCTTTCCGGTCTTTCTCCTCGCTCTTGTCCATGATCTCTCTAGATCGTCCGTCCACAGCCTCGCCGCTCGCCGGCCGTTCTCCCCACTCGCCGCTCGCGCCACCCGACCGCCAGTTTCCTCGCCCCGTGTTCCGTCCTCTACTGGGAGCCCAGCCAGATCCAGTCCCGTTACAACCGAAGTCCATACTCTTTGTCCTCGGGAATGGAAATTCACTCACGTATGCACTAGCCGAAGCCGAGGTGGACATGGGCCTAGGCCTAGAACGTTCTTGTCCTGACCGGTGCCGATGACAAGATACAGCAGCCACTTTGAACAGCGTCGTTCCCATAGCTTCTACGGTTCACACACGGTTCCACTTTGCCGCCGCGGAGTTAGTCGTCTCAGCCACTTTGGCTTTCGAGCTACTAGTACTGACTCCACTCTCATCTCCCGTCTAGACACTCTCGTTCTTTGTGTTTTTCTCATTCCTCCGAATGGGTGTATGCAAGGGATGCCATATCTCCAGGCTTCGCATTCTGAGCCTTCTCGGCAATGCCGATACCTGGCCCAGCAAGCTTCCAGCGCCGACGGAGCCGATTCGACACGGAATACTTTCGGCGCCGTTGATGTGGGAAGGTGAGTGCCGGCTGAGAAAGACGCAGAGAGTAGGGCGTCGGAGTGGCAGCCGCGGGAGCGCCGGGGGCGGGAAGAAGAGAGGAAGGAGAAGGCGGAGGAGCTGAATGCCACGGGAGAGTTGGGTGTCGAGGAGCTACCACTGTTCCTGCCCACGCCCTCTTTCATGGCACCCGCAGACGAGGACTAGGGGGCGGCCTGCGCTTTCTTTTGTTTCTTTCTTTTGTCTCTCACGCTCGCTCGGATTCTTTGCCTTTGTAATTTCCTTGGTGCGCATCTCATCATCTTGGGACAGGCCTGGGCGGAGGACAGCAGACGGGGAAACCGGACAAAATGCACGCCGCTATAGTCTAGATAGGCTGCATGTGTCACGCCTTAAATACCTCGGGGTGGACATTCGGATAGGGACCGGGCAGGAAGGTATTGGAAACTCGTCACACGGTCTTAGGACGGAATACCGAGACCGGACAACCGACACCGTCGGGGCTCGGCTCGGGTCGACCCACTCTGCAGCACCAGGAAACCCTGGGCCAAGTACCGGCACAGACCGGGAAAGCGCCCGCAGAGAAAGACAACCTTGGTGGTCATCATAAGGACAAGCAATCGGAAGGAAACTGGGACGCAAGGAGTTGCGAGTCAAGATCGCGGAATGGGAGCGAGGTTGTTTCCAGAGGCTCGGCCCAGAGGAATAACACCACGAGTAGGGAATCACTATATCGTCGCAGACGGCCCGGAAGCCCAAGCCGATACTGCTGCACCCCGTTGTCGGGAGACACGAGGGATCATGCTACCGCTCGCATCCTCGCCATTGACACCCGATTATGGTGATGAACTCTGGGCTCTGCCAGCGCAGGAAAGCGTGAGCGTATCCCCCGAGAAACTTACAACGACTATCTATGATGCAGTGCATAGGTGAGGGACGCCTGTGCCGAATACTGAGGCGGAGGCTTGACTTCAAGCCAATCCTGTAGCGCCGGATAGCCCCCAGACCAAGTACCGGCTCGTGTTCAGGAGGGTGCTAGCGCCGCTACAGGACCGCACCCCAGGGACAGTCTGATGGGAGAGATGTGGGGCGGAGCGATACATTATTGATGCCGTCGCGGCTGAGAAGGATTAGCTGGTACGGTTGAGGTTCGTTATCTCCGACTCCGGTCGAGTAACGTAATCAACCCCGCAAGCGTCCCGGTCGCATCGCCCGATCACGAGGATTGTACGTGGAGGCACTGCTGTCCGATCCAATCGAGCGATTATCCGTGATAGATACGCTAATGCCAAGGCGAAGAGTTTTCACGTCGCGGCGCGGGGACCCCCGGAGCACGTGACTCCGCCGAGCCGAATACTTATCGACGACCCGCCGCGAGCGGTTGTCAATCATCAACGACGAGCGGTCGATGACCGACGAACGACAAACGGACCATCGACCTGTCACCAAGACATCGAGTCAACGACCACCCCATTTCAAGCGGCCAATCAACGGCCAATCAGCGCCGCCGGGCACGCGCCGAACCATCCGCCGAAGCGATACACGCGAGTCGTCAGGCAAGCGGCGGCTGCCCGACGGCTTTCGTATATCGCTTCGGCGGATGGATCGATACCCCGCGGCGACGGCTCGTTCGACCACTTGCGCGGGTCGTCTGGGCGGATGGTTCGAGACGTGCACGACGGCTTGCCTGACGGGGCAAACGCTATGAACGATCTTCGAGCGGCCCGTCGCGCGAGCCATCGGGCGATTCCAGTATCGAACCGTACCCCTTGGGTCACTTGGCTGTGAATCCCTTAACGGTGGGCGATACTGAAGGACGGTTATGTGGGGTATTTTATCCTTGTATAATAGTTGAACGCCGGCGCACACCCCATCATGTCGAAAAACCTGACTTGTTCGATATTACCGTGACTCCATTTGACCGGACGTCCCAGTCTCACAGTGCGAGTATGATTAAACAAAAAAAAAAAAAGCTCCCGCCGTGGAATTATGCGGCTCCCTCGCGCTCTATTATCGGACCTGTGCGTTGCGTACTTACTTACATCCGTAGTTACCGCCTCTGCCGCAGGGTTTTGTTTTTGTTTTTGTTTATTCATACTATTGCGGCGCACTGTTTATCCACGTTTCCCGTCCGCTGTCCGCGCGGTGACGGCGCGTTGCGGGCACCCCTTTGCCCTCCGCCCAGGCCTGTCCTACGAAGATGAAATGCGCAGGAGGTCTGGCGAGCGGCACCGCGCACACCCCTGGTCGGTCCGTGTAACTGACCCCACGGGCGTCTGGCTCCTCCGCCGCGAGCTTGGCCCACTCACCAGGCTTCTCGTTTCCAGGGACCCCATTGAGAGCCGGGTACCACCGCTGCCGCTGGGTTGCTGCACACGTGCTGGTTCGCGCCCGTCTATCAACCAGAAACGGAAGGAATAGCCCGCATGCACGTCGCACGTCCAAGAAACTTCCACGTGTCTCAGCGGCGGGGCGTGAGGAGAAAGCGGGGTGATTGGGGATACTTGAAAACTCCACTACCATGCACTCTATCTGAAAACTGAACAGTTACCGAGCACGCAGACCTTTTGCAGCAATACCGCCAGACCGCGGACTACATCTAGGCACTCCAAGCTTCTTTCAGTCGGACAAACTTCCCTACTCTCCAACTCCTCTTCATCAACCCAGCGGCAGTCGCAACCGGAGCGCAGACCGATAGCACCCAACGATCAGCCCAACATGGGCACTAGTCAGAGCACAGAGATCCGGCAGAGCTACCGGGATTTCATGCATAACGAGCTAAGAGGAGTGTTTCATGGTGCGATCACCTTCGTTTCTGGCGAGTAAGTACACGAAATGCGACGAAGAGCGATTTGACAGGATCTTACGGTTCGCTGACGAAAACTCGCTGGCAGTCCCAAGAGTGAGCAGCGCCTCTCGATTGGAAACACGCTTAGCCCCCCAATATTTCCCGGCACCGACTGACCCTGGAGTTAGAGAGAACCGAGATCCTGGAATGGATATCCACGGTCCCGTACACAAATCACCACAAGCGCATCAGTGATGATCGTCTAGCAGGCACAGGGGAGTGGATCTTGAAGAAAGAGGAGTACCGCACTTGGAGAGCATCAACCGACTCGAAGCTGTTGCTGTTGCGGGGAATCCGTAGGTCTCCGTAATCCTCAACCCAAAGAAGCGCTCTTCTGACCAGTTTGCCTAGCTGGAGCCGGCAAAACGTACATTGCATCACAGGTCATTGACCGGTTCCTTTCCAATCCAACAGCCGAATCCAAGTTGGCGTACTTCTACTGCAATCGAGCCGAGGAAAGTCGCCGAGATCCAGAGAGCATTCTGCGCACACTTGTTCAGCAGTTTGCGCAGACTGCATGCGAAGACAAGCTCCTCATGCCAGTCCTCGATGTGTACAAGGACAGGGAGAAGGTGGGGCAGCTCTCTTCAAAGCTGACCCTTAAGGAATGCCAGGATCTCCTTGTTCGGCTCATGGGTGTATATCCTCAAACGACAATTTGCATCGACGCCCTCGACGAAGTCGATCACAAATTGCGGTTCGAATTACTGGAGGCGCTCAAGAACGTCGTGGAAAGATCAAATAGTCTGGTCAAGATTTTCGCGACTACTCGAATGGACACCGATATCCTCATGCAGTTCGAGATGTATCCCAGGATTGAGTTGGAACCCGATGACAACGCCGATGACATCAACCGGTTTGTGGAGGAGAAGGTAAAGGAGATGATCGAACGGAAGCGGCTGCTCCACGGCAATGTCCCAAATGCGCTCAAAGAAGAAATATGCCAAGTACTTTGTGAGCGATCCAAGGGAATGTAAGCTCACCGAACCACTGATAATTACGTGCCACTGCTGACAGCTGGATGAAGGTTCCAACTTGCTGCTCTTCAGATTACCTTGCTCTGCGACATGGTTCATCCAGACGATGTAAGGGACAGCCTGAAGGTCCTTCCGGAAACCTTAATAGACGCGTACGGCGAAATATACAACCGCATTCGGAAGCAGGGTCGCCGTGGTTCTCAACTAGCACTCAGCGCCTTTCGATGGGTCCAGTGCTCTTACGAGCCATTGCGATCGGAAACGTTGCTCGATGCGGTCGCGGCCGAAGTCGACAGCTCAGGGGAATTTTCACGTAAATGTACGTCCATAAGGTCGACGGATTTGTTGAAAGCCTGCCAAAACCTCCTCATTTTGGACGAACGCCTGAACGTTTTCCGGTTTGCCCACCTTTCGGTGGAAGAGTACTTGGAGACCGAGCTACTCAAGGTCGATTCTCATACCGAAATCGCCAAAATCTGCCTTTCGCTGGTTTGCTCTTTGAGGTCTTGGACAGATTATGACATATCCCTCGAGACAGAAGAAGGGCATTACCACGACCGCCACCTCCTACAGTACTCGGCAGTGTTTTGGCCATTGCACTTGAGTCGTTGCGAAGACAGTTGTCAAATCTTGGATGTCCTTTGGGAAACTTTCCAATCTGAAGCTACATTCCAGCGCTGGATCGACTATCATCACCAGCGTGTTCGAACTCGGTATCCTCGAGACACCTTTTGGCATAGATCAGAAGCGCTGCAGGGAGAAAAAAGAAATTGTGTTTCCACAGTGTGCGTGTTCGGATTAGGGCGGAAGCTCGTCAGCATATCCAAATCCCAATATGGATGGACAGCAAATATAAAATTGAAGTTCCCCACCACATTCATTTCCGAGACTATACAGAGGGACCGTGTGAACCGATTGCTACTCTGCGCGTCCAAGTTCGGAGACCTAGAAATTGCTCGGCAACTGCTAGATGCGGGGGCTGACGTCTCCACTGCCGACAACAAAGGGCGGACACCGCTGCGCGCTGCGGTCGAGAACGGACACGAGACGCTAGCGCGGCTGCTTTTGGATCGTGGCGCCGACGCCTCGATGGACGGCCATCACGGGTGTACACCACTGAACGCTGCGGCTGCGAGCGGGCACGAGGCGGTGGTGCGGCTGATTTTGGATCGAGGTTTTGACGTCTCGACGGCCGACGATGACGGGCGGACACCACTGCACTCTGCGGCCGCGATCGGGCACGAGGCGCTGGCACGGCTACTCTTGGATCGAGGCCCTGACTTCTCAACGGCCGACAAGAACGGACGGACGCCGCTACGCGTTGCAGCCGCGAGCGGGCACGAGAAACTGGCTTGGCTGCTCTTGGATCGAGGCGCCGACGTCTCGACGGCTGACCTGAACCGGCGGACACCGCTGCGCGTTGTGGCCGAGAACGGGTACGTGGGGCTGGTGCAGCTGCTCTTGGATCGAGGCGCCGACGTCTCGACGGCTGACCTGAACCGGCGGACACCGCTGCACGCTGCGGCCGCGAAAGGGCACGAGGCGCTGGCGCGGCTGCTTTTGGATCGAGGCGCCGACGTCTCGACGGCTGACGGTGATGGGTGGACACCGCTGCACGCTGCGGCTGCGGGCGGTCACGAGGTGCTGGCGCAGCTGCTCTTGGATCGAGTCGCCGATGTCTCGACGGCCAACCGTTACGAGGTGACACCGCTGCATGCTGCGGCCGCGATCGGGAACGAGGCGCTGCTGCGGCTGTTCTTGGATCGAGGCGCCAACGTCTCGACGGCCGACGGGATCGGGTGGACACCGCTGCACGCTGCGGCTGCGGGCGGTCACGAGGCGCTGGCGCAGCTGCTCTTGGATCGAGGCGCCGACCCCTCGACGGCCGACGACGACGGGGTGACACCGCTGCACTCGGCGGCCGCGACCGGGGGCGGAGGGGGCCGGTCGAAGCGGGGTGACGAGACAGTAACAGTATGAGGCGCTGGCCCTGCTGCTCGCTGCCGCCACTACCGCAGAGGACGACGCTGTGAGCGCGGTGTCAGAGCTAGAGGTGCGGGAGTGGGTGGAGGAGCAGGGGGCGGGGGCCAAGGAGCCAGGTGCAGGAGGAACCACCGTTGTTCCTACCCACCCCTGACTTCATGGCGACCGCAGGTGAGGGCTAAGCGGTCTCTTTTGTCTTTTCTCTCTCTCTTCTCTTTTCCTTTCTCTTCTCCTTTGTCATTTCTTTGGTGCGCGAGACACCGTCTCGGGACAGGCCTGGGCAGAGGGCAAAGGGGAGCTTGCAACGTGCCGCCACCGCGCGGACAGCGGACAGGAAACGGACTGTACATAATCTCGCCATGATCTCAAAAGGTCGCATGCGAGTAATGAATAAACAAAAAAAAAAGCTGCCGCCACTACCCCGCCCTCCTCCTAGTAGTGCCGCTCACTTTTTATGATGCAGTATTCGTCATAACCAACCTTTCCGATGCAGCTCGAGTATTCCAGTACTTTCTTTCACTTTCCTCTGTTTTCAAGAGGTTTCAGGTCGGCTTTATATCATAGCGAATAACGAAATTTGACATCATCGTACATAGTCTAGTACCGTAGCTTTTTTATTTTTTTTACTTTTTATGTTTGGCCATTTTTCGCATGCGACCTAGGTAGAACATTGCGAAGACATGTAGGATGCGGGATGTAGATGGGACGTCGGGAATGAACACCACTTATAAGGAGCCATCGTCCACATCTCTTCCTCTTTTCTTCCCTACGCAACAATTTGTCTGTTTTGTCGAGTTTTATTCTAGCCCATAGAAGCGTCTCTTCTTTCCTGTCCTCTCCGGACTGCTCCTGTGACTTCTCATTTCTACCATTTTGTGTTTGTCTGCTCACAGTGTGCGCTGTCCGCTTGCCGCTGTCTTCAGTGTCCTGGACGGGTGTTTATGTAGAGTGGGATTTACTCCATTAGCGACGTTTAAGTGATTTGAGACTGCTTTTAGTCAGAGTACTGTACGACTAGACATATGCATCGCGGTGTTAAGATACGCAATGCATGGTATCCTATTCAACGAGTGATATTTATGCAATTTGTGTTGCATTTTGTATGCAGCTCGTGTACTACAGGGAGCTAACTACTCTCGTGCTACATTACCCGCGCCTGCCTTAGTGCTTCGATACGCGAGTCGAAAATTCACTCTCATGCCTGCCTATGTACTAGCCACAGTAACAAGTCCCACTTGCTGCATAGAGCGGAAGAGCAGGGGATAAACTCTGAGGAGGGAGGGGTATGTGGCGTATGCACCGCGCGGAGTTAGCGGGCCTGGCTTGAAATACAGCGTCGGCGCACGTAATGTTCTTTGGTGGCATCGTCCATCTAACTACATAGTTCTCTACTGTTCCCGCTTTCCCCGCTCTCCTCTGCCCGGCGCCAAGCAATCTACAAGCAGATTATGTGTGCATGTTCGCTAGATAGTAGAAAATCAATCTGTAGTTACCAATTAAAAAAGAATCTAAAATCCCCCTCCATCCCCGTGTAGAAATAAATGTCCATTATCCGCCAGTACACCATCACACAAAGAACATGTCGCTATCACCCCCGGTTTCGCGGTTTACGTGACAGCCATCCACAGCCCAAAGCCATCTTTATCTTCCGAAAGCCATTCTTCGCCATGGTGCAGCATCCAGCCTGCGATTGGCGACGCGTATTAGCATCCACCGCCGATACTTCTGCTGCTGCTGCTGGAGGTCGACTTACGCTCGGGGGTGGTGTGGAAGCTTCATCGCCGCTAGCCGCATTGCCGCTAGCGGGGATCGTATTGGATGGGTCGACGGCTGCGGTGCCGGGCTCTGAGAGGTTGGTGTTCGCGTCGCCATCCTTGCCTTCCTGCCCGACCGTGTCGTTCTGGAACGAGGCACTCCGCATGATCCGTGGGGAGTGGGCGCTCGCACTCCCGATCTCGCTGGCGGTCCGTAAACTGCCGTGGAGCTCGCTGTTCGGAAGGGGCTCGTCGGCAACGGAATCGTCTTTCGACGGCTCCGCGTTCGCGCCGTGGTCATCTGGCGCCGCATCTACCATGGGCTCGACCTCCGGAGGCGCTGCTAGGACGTCTAGATCGGGGAGGTACCCGCTCGTAGGACGGGGGACAGCGTCTGGGGCAACTTTTGTGGCGGAGTGGACGCTCGCGCTTGGGCTTGCAAAGGCTTTTTCTACAGCATCCGGCCCCGAGAAGTAGACGCTCGAATTGCAGCTCACAGCGGCTTGTGCACGTACGGGCATCGCCGGGTCGAGGCCGGTATCGTGGCTCGCTGTGCGTGCGAGGGGAGCAGTCTGGTCCGCGGGGTCGTCCTTCGTAATTGGTGCCCGAGTGACGGTTGCAGAGTCGGATGAAGAAGCCTGAGATAACTAACGTCAGCTGCATCACCATTACCGCTGCTGGCCAACATACTTGTAGAGTCGCGCCGTTTGAACCTACGGCCTTACTGGTGTCCGGCTCGACGACCGGGACGGTGGGTGGATCGTCGTGGGCGGCGTGGTCGACGACTGAGCTACTGCCATCCGGCGAAGACAAGTACGTAGTACCGTTCTCGGCGACGGCATGATGGCTTCCCAGCGGTTCTTGCGGATAGAGGCCGATATCTGTAGTACTATCCGCCCTGGGAACAGATGAGATGTCGCCCCCTGAGGGGCCGTCGTTAATGATAATTCCGTCAGTTCTATTGGCTTCCCGGCGGTTATTTGCGTCGTTGGATCCATGTGAATTATCGTCTTCTGGGGAGTCAATTTTCCCGGAATGATCCTCTTCGGTGTTCTCGCCATTAATTCCATCAACGGCTTGGGGGGAACCGTCTTCCACAGAGGCGCCATCCAGACCGCAGCCCACAGTGGATGGGCTCGGACCACCTCTTTCAGGTGAGCCCACGTAGGAACTCTCAATTTTTGCGGAATGGCCATCGATTCCATCAACGCCTTGCAAGTCATCGTGTTCCACTGAGGCGTCGTCCGGACCGCGGTCCATAGGGAATGTGTTTGGGTCACCTTGTTCTGAAGAGCCGACGTCGGAACCGTCCTCGATTTTCGCGGAATGATCCTCTCCGGTGTTCTCGCCATCGATTCCATCAACGCCTTGTGGATCATCGTGTTCCACAGAGGCGCCATCTAGACTGCAGCCCACAGGGAATGAGTTTGGATCACCTTGCTCTGGTGAACCAACGTCGGAAATATCCTCAATTTCTGCAGAATGGCCATCGATTCCATCAACGCCTTGTAGATCATCGTGTTCCACAGAGGCGTCGTCCGGACCGCGGTCCATAGGGAATGTGTTTGGGTCACCTTGTTCTGAAGAGCCCACGTCGGAGCCGTTCTCAATTTTCGCGGAATCATCCTCTCCGGTGTTCTCGCCATCGATTCCATCAACGCCTTGTAGGTCATCGTGTTCCACTGAGGCGTCATCCGGACCGCGGTCCATAGGGAATATGTTTGGGCCACCTTGCTCCGGAGGGCCCACGTCATGGCTGCCCTTCTCTTCAGTGATCACCGAAAGTTGGTGATTCGACTGGCCGGTACTGTCGCCGTTATCCCCATTGGAGGCTCTCCGGTAATCGGGCTCAGCAGAGTGGACGCCCGTACCACTGTCCCCGACAGCGTCTCTGGAATTGGCCTCTTGTGGCCCAGCATTTCCCGAGCCGCGACTACCTATATACCCGTTTCCCCGAACGGCGCCTGGGGCTCCAGTGGCTTTGCCACCTTTCGAGGAGATTTTGGGTGTAGGTTGTTTCTTATGGGCGCTCGCTGGGTCGGCGGGCTCCGGAGGCCTGTGGCGATCCGATTGGATGTTGAAGACTTGTGTGCTGCTGCTGGTTGTTTTTTTCGTCTTCGAGTGGTCATCGCTCCGAACACGACTGTCGATTTTTTTGAATGAATCCGTCGTTATAATCTGGCTACCGCCACGAAGCTTTTCGGTATCTTGACTGCCTTTTTGGGCATTGTCGGAGGTTTGCTTATTCATAGCCCGCTTAGGACTCTGGAAGTCGGAGACAGGCTCATCGGGACCTGGCATCCGCAGGACGTTCGAGGACTTAATGACGTTGACGGCAGCATCGCAGTAGTCTTCGCCAAACAGTCTGACGGTAGCGCCATCCCCGGCCTCCGGGGATGTATCCGCTGCGTTCGCCCCGAAAAGCTCTTCCACAGTCATCTGGAGCGATTGTGATCGTGATCGTGGGCTCTCGGGCAAAAAGACCTGCAGACCAAATGGTTAGCGCTAATTACTCTTGCAGTTATGTTTTCCTGTCCAGAATCCCGTACCCACTCCTGAACTAGTTTCTCTTCAAATTTCTGATTGTCAAATTCGTAGACCTCGATACGACCTCCAATGACCCATGACGGCTTCATGACCCAGACCATGAGAATGACTTTCTTCACCTTGCCATCTCCTTTTCTGAACCAGTTTCGCATGTCGGCGAGCATCGCAGCCTCCTCATCCGCTCTGCCGCATTCCACGACCAGCGAGGGAACAGTGGCGTCTTTCGGAAGAAGGTACGCATCCCGGATATCTCTCGCGCTCTCTTCATCGGATGGCATCCCCGGAACCGAGGAACCTGCAGAGCAGTCATCGTCAGTCCGCCTCCGGGGGGTTAGCTTTGGCCTGGGAAAGGAAAATACTGACTGAAGCCTACATTCACGCCCAGGTTCTCCTTTTGTTCCTTCGTGATCCACCCCTCGTCCACCCAACGGTCTAGCTCCTTTTGCAGCCATTTCACATGAAAATTGTCCAGCGGCTCTGAGATCCGACAGTCATGGGATCTGACGCGGGCATCTGGCAAGGATCGTGGCGGAGGATTTTCCGTGGCAGCCGGCTGTAGGACGCTACCTGGGCTTACCGTATTAACGTTCGACGACCCTTGGCGCTCCGTCTCCTCGCCCGGCGCTCCAACCGCAGAAGTACCAGGCTGCGGTACTGGGTTGCCGGGAACCTCTGCGCCAGTATCTCGCGCGCCTTGGCGATCCCCCTCGTCTTCCTGTGCCGCAGGGGCTGGGGGACGCGGGCTGTTGGGGTCGGCGGCGGGGACAAGGTCGGGGTCGTCTGGTGCGGCAGGAATTGCCGTTAGGCGACGGTTCTCTCTAGCAATGCTGCGAGGCCGAGGCGCGGCCCATGGTGCGTACCCGCGCCTGTCGGTTCTCCGTCGTGATGTCGCCAACGGCGGCCGCTCCCCGTTACGACGCCATATGCTGTGGTACGTGTACGGCCGCAGCGGGAGCCGCGCCCCGTTCCGGCGCCATATGCTGTGGTATGTGTACGGCCTCACCGGCGGACGCGAGAGCGCATAGCCGGCCGTTGTCGTCAAGGTTGAAGTCAGAGGTGGTCCTCTCCTGTTTCCATTCAAGCCGACACCGAAGCTGCGTGGTCGCGAGTCGTAGCCGTCGTCGCCACGCACACTGCCGTGCGGTGGAAGCAGCAGGATCGAGGGGCGCATCGTTGCGTTCGTTGGGGAACGCGGCGGAGGGGACTGATGTCGGAGCCGAACGGCACGGGGTGTGGACGTGGGGGCCCCAATTCGAATTACCGCGCTTGCCTGCTTACCTCCATCGCTTTATGTACGGCAACTCTAGTCTGGAAGCGGAAAGCTCCGGACGGACAGCGCATCTACAGTGCGAGGCTGCGAATTTAAGGGGCGGGGGGCTCATATGACTCTGTTGTGTGGGAACCAATCAGCGACTGGCATCACGCACTTCTTGTTGTTCTGTCTCATCCAAGGCTGGGCGGTGCTACCTCGCTATATACAGCCCCGTGCGATCGGTTGCAACCAAGCTGGTCCAAAGAACGGATTTGTTCGTCCATCTATCCTCGGGGCTGCAAATGCCATAGCCACGGCTGCGAGTACGGTGATTGGTTACTAGCGCCGCGCTCACCTCTTGTCCGATTCCTGCCCCTCTCCGAGCTCATCGATTTGCCACCCACCGCAGTCACCCGGACCTTGAGGTCTCTTCATCTCGCGCGTTTCCTCTCGTTGGTAGAGGAGTGCGACAGCTGCCGATCGCTTCCCGACATCGGCGCATACCATCGCAGTCCCGGAGCGGAAGTACGTGTGTAGCGTTGTATGACAGTCTGGAGGGGATTGAGCAGAAACCGTTGGCCAGGTCGGTCGAGCCTCATGTCGAACACTATCTACGTAGCATATAATCTTATCAGATCTTATCAGATCAATAAAACCCTCCCGACCATGACCTCGCCGACGCACCACCACTTCCTCTATTGAAGCCGGAAGGAAATTGCCGACAAACAACCAGTAGTGCATGCTACGGCACGGTACAAAGCAGATACTGTGCGTACGGCAAAACCCGCGGGAGATAGCTACAAGCACTTTCGGTCATACTTGGTCCCCCGAGAAATTCAGGTTCGGGATAAAGCGCAAAGCTCCGCTTCCCCCGATAACATCAGCTAGTAGACGTTCGCCCAAAAAGCGATTATGTTAGGGATCTGTGGTTAGGGAAGGCCGGAACACCTAGGCTTGTAGAACAACCGAGATGCCTGGCATGTTGTGTGATCGCCAACCAGTTGAATCATGATTAATGAGTTTCGCAGGCACGATACAGGGCTCGGACACTGGAACCACTACCGACAGAGGCGAAGCGGAAACTTCGGTATTGTGGGGGTTTAACCACGATCGGGCTCGTTTCTATGGATATCAAAGCGGCAGAAGGCGAACCAGTTCGGATAAACACTCCAGAGTAATGGCCCACACGCTGAAGCAGTTCATCGGCCGCCGGTCAGCCTACAGCTGTTAGAAGCAGCCCTCTGCGTAGTGTACCGCGGCTCGGGTGCGGCGGCCGTATCCACCGCCTCGGTCTCCACGCCCTCCTCCTTCTCAGCATCCATTTCGGCGACGTAGGACAGCTCCGCGAAGCGGGCACGCAGTTCTTCGGTCATGCCCTCATCGAGTGACATGACGCGGCGCATTATCGCCGCGAGCGACCTCGGTGTCGACAAGGCACCCTGACTCTCAGGGGTCGATACAATCCTCTTCGCGTGGGCGGGCTGCCCCTCTGCGCTCTCCAGTTTCGCCGCCTCCGTAACCTCGCAACTGTCCCGCTGCCTGCGGACCCGAAAACCGGCACCGATCGAGGACGTGAACCGTATCAATTCCGGCTCCGGAAGCTCGACCTCTCTCTGGCCGTCGATGATCACGGGTGTGAACCCGAGCACCTCCGGCACTGGGAGAGCGGCCACAAATTCGTCTGCGCGGTGCAGCGTCAGTGGTTAATTATATCGCGGGGGAGCCAGGGGGCTCACCCAGGTCCCGCATAAGCGCACTCGTACACTTCAGGTCTTCCGCGCTCATGGAGGGCTTCAGCTTCCGAGGGCTGCACGGAAAAATCAGCAAGGAGCAGTAAAGCGGTGGGGCGACTAGGCGTACGCTGCGGTTCTAGCGTCTGAGGGCGGCATTTCGGCTGATTAGTATGGTTGTTATTGGTGTCGGAATACAGAGAATGCTGTCGGTAAAACCCCCAGGTGAGGAAGGGGAGAAAGAGCTAGTGTACCATCTATGACTCGCGGCAGGCAAATATCACCGTATCAAAAACTATAGAATTAAAGACGAGAGGCGCAATATATCGAGTGACAAAAAACTATTGCGTCATCACAGCTAGCTAAATCACGTACTACATAGGCTACTGACCGCACGCTGGCCCTCTAATGGTGGATCGAGTATCCCATACCTGTGATTCACAGAGGAAAAACTATTACATCCAATTGAGAGGATGGGAGGGTTGTTGGCGCACGGAATTCGGAACCGCTGCAGCGGGGTTGTAGTGTGCGCACAACCTCCTTTACCTTAGTCGTTCGTTCTCTCCACAGGCTTGCTACTGTGCTACTGCTGGCACTTTATTTCTGGCTGCAATGTTTTTCTTTTTCTTTTGCACTTCAATAACCACCGCCCGTTCCCATCTCCGCCACTCACCTCACAATCCAAACCGATGGAGACTAGTGTGTCGGGAGATCACCCTTCCCATGCGATTCCCAACGGCTGAGACTAGGATGAACGTTCCAGTGAGATTGATGTCGATGAGACGACTGAACATCTTCGTAGCCTTCGGTCGGGAGGCTAAAACTGCGCTGGTGTCAACAGAGCTCAAGAAAACGAGGGATACGAGGGATATCTTATTCGTTGGCGCCGGCCATGCAAACTAGGTGGAAGGATGGCTCATGAGTTGACGTGAATGCCAACATCACCATCTCCTGCGGCCTGAATGCGCCCGCGGCAGAATTGACGACCACAACAACCACACATGTAAGGGCCCTTAAAGATTCTTATAGTGCACATGTCGCAGAACGGTCTGGTCTCCGAGACATTCTAGCTTTGCACCAGCGGGCACCCATAGCACCGAACAGCTTCGTCCTCCTCCGATCCGCGGTGGGAATTCTCATGGCGGACCTCTCTCTCAGAATGCTTCTTAAAGACGGGGATAGTGTATGAGAGCAGTACTTGGCCCCCCTCGAGAGCGTCGCCTTGGGAGCCTGGGCCGGTGTTGGATGGAGCTCGCCCGCTCTTGGCGATCTCATCGACCTTTCGTCGGTCGTCGCTGTATCGCGAGGCCCACTTCGACCCCCATTTGTCAGAAGCAGTGACCCTCTTCGTCTGAAGATAGGTTGGCCGTTGTTCTGATTTGACCGGCAGCCGTATTCGCCGTAGAGTACGGTCTTCTCCTTGACTACGGCCACCTTGAAGACCGGGTAGCCGACAAACTGACAGCCCCTAGCCCGAAGCTGGCCGGATTTGGTCGTCGGAAAGCCCGGCTCGGACTGGGCGGTCCCAAAAGCCCACAGGTAGCCCGCGTGAGAACCGACTTCGTCCGGGTTCGTCTCCAAATATGCATCCGCAGGATTGTGTGCAAATCGGAAAACGTTCGGGCCTTCGTCCAAGATGACGAAATTTCGCATTCTTTCGACAAGCCGTTCCATGTACTGTACTGTGAGTAGATGCAGCCAAGTCGCCAAATTCAACCATAATTGCATCAAGCATGGCGTTGGATTGTGATGGTTAGTTAGAACATTGGATCCACCGCAAGGCGCTGAGCACTGGTTGAAGAGCGCCGACTTTCGAATGAGAATGCGGCTGCATTCCGTCAAAGACGTTTGGCAAGCTGCCTGGAACGGGTATGAGATTGTGTCCCGTAACCTTTGGGCGCTGCCGCCACGGCAAATGGCGATCCAGGCTAGACCCCTAGGTTTCGTTTGAGCGCTCTGGATTCAGATTCCGGGATGAACATCTCGTGGCGGCTGTATTTCTGGAGCGGACCGCAGCCTCGAAGGTAAAGCTGGGCATTGGTTCGGTGCGATCGATGATTGTGTGTTCTGACCGCTGGAAGCCGACCGGATGGACGCCTCTCACGCCGGTGCGAATATTGCGGGGTGCATGCCTACTTGGGCATAGCAAAAAATCCATCGGAGTGATTATGGTTCATATTTGGCACACATAAAATCACGGGGCTGGTGAGTTACATTTGCTAGCGGCTGTGCAGTGGCTGTGCTTGCATCACACGCATAGGTATCTGGATAATCTTTGATCAACTAATCGGTTACTAGTGCCTAAAGCCGACATATGCATCTACATAATATGTAGCGATGGATGGCATACCTCGGGCGTGTTCTAAGCTACGATGTCGTCAAATCCCGTCATCTGCTAGTCGGCTTGAAGCTTCGTGCAGACAGAGAAAGCGAAATAAAGTACTTGGATACTCGGTCTCCATCAGATAGGTCGACTATGATTAATACTATACCACAAAAAGGAAGCGAAGCTATCGGGAGAAGGGCGGGGCAGTGGCGGCAGCGAGCAGCCGGGCCAGCGACGTGTGCCTGTTCTCGGCCGCAATGTGCAGCGGCGTCCGTCCGTAGCCGTCTACCGCCGAGACGTCAGCGCCTCGATCCAAGAGCAGCCGGGCTAGCGCTTCGTGCCCGTGCGCGGCCGCTCTGTGCAGCGGCGGCCACCCGTAGCCGTCGGCTGCTGAGTCGTCAGCGCCTCGATCCACGAGCAGCTGGGCCAGCGCCTCATGCCCGCTCTGGGCCGCTCTGTGCAGCGGAGTCCCGCTGTAGCCGTTGGCCGCTGAGATGTCGGCGCCTCGATCTATGAGCAGCCGGGCCAGAGCCTCGTGCCCGTTCTTGAACGCGTCGTGCAGCGGTGTTGACCCGTAGCGGTCGGCCGCCGAGACTTCAGCGCCTCGATCCACGAGCAGCCAGGCTAGCTCCTCGTGCCCGTTCTGTGCCGCTCTGTGCAGCGGCGTCCACCCGTGGTCATCGGCCATCGAGACCCCAACACCCGCGTCAAGCAGATGCTGCGCAATATCCAGGTCTCCAAACGTGGACGCGCAGAGTAGCAGTCGGTCTGCGTGGCCTCTCTGTACAGGCTTGGAAATGAATGTGGTGTAGAACGTCAATTTTATACGGGCCATCCATCCAAATTGGGATTTGGATATGCTGATAAGCTTTCGCCCTAAGCCAAACATGCAGACCGTGGACAGACGGTCCCTCCCCTCTCGCTGAAGAGCTCTTGATCTAAGCCAAAAAGTGTCTTTAGAGCGCGCGGTTTGAACACGCTGGCAATGATAGACGATCCAGTGCTGGAATGTAACCTCTGGTACGAAAGCTTCCCAAAGGGATGACAAGATTTGACAGCTGTCTCTGCAACGATTCAGGTGCCATGGCCAAAATACTGCCGAGTAGAGTAATAGGTGACGGTCATGGTAACGTCCTTCTCGTGTTGAAAGGGCCATGTCATAACCCGCCCAAGACCTCGGGGAACAAAGCAGTGAAAAGCAGATTTTGGCGATTTCGGTATGAGAATCGACCTTGAGTAGCTAGGTCTCCAAGTACTCTTCCACCGAAAGGTGGGCAAACCGGAAAACGTTCAGGCGTTCATCTAAAATGAGGGGGTTTTAGCAGGCTTTCAACAAATCCGTCGACCTTATAGACGTACATTTGCGTGAAAATTCCCCTGAGCCGCCGACTTCGACCGCGACCGCATCGAGCAACGTTTCCGATCGCAATGGTTCATAAGAGCACTGGACCCATCGAAAGGCGCTGAGTGCTAGTTGAGAACCACGGCGACCCTGCTTCCGAATGCGGTTGTATATATCGCCGTACGCGTCTTTTAAGGTTTCTAGAAGGACCCTCAGGCTGTCCCTTACATCGTCTGGATGGACCATGTTGCAGAGCAAGGTAATCTGAAGAGCAGCAAGTTGGAACCTTCATCCAGCGGTTAGCTGCGGCGTTCGTCTATCAGTAGTTCCGGCGAGCTTACATTCCCTTGGATCGCTCACAAAGAACTTGGCATATTTCGTCTTTGAGCGCATTTGGGACATTGCCGTGGAGCAGCCGGTTCCGTTCGGTCATGGTCTGCACCTTCTTCCTCACAAACCGTTTGATATCGTCGACATTGTCATCGGGTTCCAAGTCAATCTTGGGAAACATCTCGAACTGCATGAGGATATCGGTGTCCATTCGAGTAGTCGCGAAAATCTTGATCAGACTATTTGATCTTTCCACCACGTGCTTGAGCGCATCCAGTAATTCGAACCGCAATTTGTGATCGACTTCGTCGAGGGCGTCAATGCAAATTGTCGTCTGAAGATATACAGCTATGAGCTGAACAAGGAGATCTTGGCACTCCTTAAGGGTCAACCGCGAAGAGAGTTGACCCACCTTCTCCCGGTCCTTGTAAACATCGAGGACCGGCGATAGGAGGTTGTATTCGGATGGAGTCTGCGCAAGCTGCTGAATAAGCGTGCGCAGAATGCTCTCGGGATCTCGGCGACTCTCCTCGGTTCGATTGCAGTAGAAGTACGCCAACTTGGATTCGGCTGTTGGATTGGAAAGGAACCAGTCAATGACCTGCGACGCAATGTACGTTTTGCCGGCTCCAGCTAGACGAACCGATCAGAAGAGCACTCCTTCCGGTTGATGATTGCGGAGGCTTACGGATTCCCCGTAACAGCAACAGCGTCGAGTCTGCCGATACTCTCCATGCGCAGTACCTGCCCTTCTTCAAGATCCACTCTCCTGTCCCTCCTAGACGGTCATCACTGATATGCTTGTGGTGATTTGTGTACGGGACCGTGAACACCCATTCCAGGATCTCGGTTCTCTCTAGCTACAGTGTCAGTCAGAGCAGGAGAATATTGGGAGGCTAAGTGTGTTTCCGACTGAGAGGTGTTGCTTACTCTTAGGCCTACCAGCAAGGTCTCGTTAGCCAACCATAGGATCCTGTCGAATCGCGCATCGCCAGGTTTCAGGTACCTACTTACCCGCCGGAGACAAAGGTGATCGCGCCATTGAACACTCCTCCTCGGAACTCAGCATGCGTGCAACCCTGGTAGGTCCGTTGGTTCTGTGGGACTCCGCTAGTGTCCATGTTGGTGGAAGTGGCGGGCTGACCGTTGCTTGTTATCGCTACGTATTGGTTGCGACTGCCGCTGGGTTCATGATGAAGAGTTGGAGAGTAGGGGTGGTCGTCTCTGAATGTAGATTACTCCGCGGTCTGGCGATATTGCTGCAAAGGTGTGCTTGCCCAATATTTAGTTGTTATGTAGTTCTCAGATTATATTATAGAGTGAGTGGTAATCGAGGGCATGTCAAATCTACATTCAAAGTCATTAGTAAGTATCCCCCCCCCCCCCCGCTTTCTCCTCACACTGCAGCCTAGTCTCGTCGAGCGGCTTCCGCTGCCCGCTCATTGGTTGCCACAGCCAAGTGTGTGCAAGGGTCGCGATTATATGTACTACAGCTGAGGCGATCAGTAGCACGCTAGTAGTTCTCACATCTCGCCAAGAGCCCTAGGTGTTGTAGCATGTCTTCTGTATGCTTAGTCGGTCCTCGTGACTACCACTGCTGTGTATAGGCCGTGGCGTCACATCGTACATGGACAACCATCACATCTTCACGTCACTCCCATCGACAGGTTATGAGCCCTCGTCGCAACTCCATATAAAATCCAGTCAAAAAGAAGTTCCTTATCCTCCTACTCAAGGTATTTTCTCAAATTCAATAACTTTTCCGACCTTTTTCTCAATTTGCCACCCAAGTCGTACACCATGCAGTCGTCCAAGTTTGACAACGATACTTGGTACCAATGGAAGTACGGTGCTATCAAGAAGCTTTACGGAACCAATTACGAAGACTGGCTAAGTGTCCAATCAGCTCTTACGGTAGTCGATGCGTTCGAGATTGTCACGGGAGGCGAGCAACAGCCACCAGCGGCAAACAGTGCGACAGCGAAAGCAGCGACTGATAGCTATCGCAAACGACGCGCGTTAGCTGCACACCTTCTGAAGCGCGCGTGCATGCCAAACGTCCAAATCCACGTTCGCGGCCTTGTCGACCCCAAAGAAATCTGGGATACCTACTCAGACGGCTTGACTTCACTGCCTCTCAAACTGGAAGGGCGACCATTCTCACCAGATTTCTCAATACCCGTCCACAATCAGGAGAGAAAGTCGGCGACTACATTGCAAGGTTACAAACCTACCAAGCCCAACTGCACGGAGCCTTGTCAATGGGAGTGATGTGAAGATGTGATGGTTGTCCATGTGATGATGTGATGCCACTGCCTATATCTATAGCAGTGGTAGTCACGAAGACTGACTAAGCATACAGAAGACATTCTGCAACACTTCCCCCCTTTTTGCGTTCGCGCTGCACCCGACATCCAATAAACCAGAGAAAACCCAACTGAACGGGAAAGCAATCAACAGCAATAGATCATCAAAACCAATGCATAGCCGTGTCCCCGTCCACAGCCTAAATTTCTTCCCTGCGTACATAATGCTACTCCCCCACTAGACGATTTGTTCCGACGTTCTTCTTCATCAAGAGAAAGTCTAGCGATTATCGTTTCGATGGTAATATCTGGTGTCCCTCGTAGGATGGTGACTAGGCTTTTGAATTCTGACGGAATGGTGTCGTAAATACGAGTTTTAAGTAATCCATCCGTTATCGCTTCGTTGTTTCCGTGCAGTTGGGCTTGGAAGGCCGCGAACGTGGATTTGGACGTTTGGCATGCACGCGCGCTTCAGAAGGTGTGCAGCTAACGCGCGTCGTTTGCGATAGCTATCAGTCGCTGCTTTCGCTGTCGCACTGTTTGCCGCTGGTGGCTGTTGCTCGCCTCCGGTGACAATCTCGAACGCATCGACTACCGTAAGAGCTGATTGGACACTTCGCTTCCAGGGAAGAACATCCGCTCCGGAGTCTCGAGTGCAAAGACGAAGCACATCGATATTCGATTCCATGATAGAGCTTCATGCTCAAGGTATTGACTACGTTCCTACCGATGACAACTTAGCCGATATTACGACGAAGGCACTCGCGCCAGAACGCCATCAGCGTCTCGTTTCGAATATGGGTCTACGAAGAAGCTGCTGAATTTTTGGGTTAAGCTTTGGCGTTCAAGCCCGTCGGTACTCTTTCCTAGCAGTTTTTCTCCCACTGGGTTTTACTGCGTAGGTTCTAATGAGGCCGACGGGGACACGGTTAAGTATTGGTTTTGATGATCTATTGCTGTTGATGATTGCTTTCCCGCTCAGTTGGTTTTTAGCTGTTTTATTGGATTTCGGGCGCAGCGCGAACGCAGAAAGGGGGAAGCGTTGTAGCATGTCTTCTGTATGCTTAGTCAGTCCTCGTGACTACCATTGCTATATATAGGCAGTGGTGTCACATCATCACATGGACAACCATCACATCTTCACATCACTCCCATTGACACCACCTGTTGAAAGTGATGAACGTGTGTATTGTCTAAGTAAGGCTGAAGCCTCGAGAGAAAGGAGAATATAGGGGTAGGCCCATGCCTGCCGTGACTAAGCAACGAGTGAGATATTGCAACACTTCCTCC
>Ga0307516_10002925_pt1 | contig 22363 bp, 16 predicted proteins | sample 19_EM_MG_FD_203310 | JGI IMG/M metagenome (GOLD analysis project Ga0307516, IMG submission 203310) | Populus trichocarpa ectomycorrhiza microbial communities from riparian zone in the Pacific Northwest, United States - 19_EM | ecosystem: Host-associated > Plants > Roots > Unclassified | place... | reverse complement strand
TTTGCCGACCGTTCGACTTGCCAAACAGTGCATTTTTTGCGCGAACGGTTGCGAACCGACCGAACGGACGCTAGCAGGGGTGTCACACCAAAAAAGCCAACGGCCGTTCGTTTGCCAAACAGGCCCTAAGCTACCCCCGGGGGGCATTACCGTAGAGTACTCGGGGTGGGCCTGTTTACGAACCAACGACCAGAGTGCCAGCTGGCCGGTGAAGTTTAGACTCAGATTCCCACGAGTGAATTTTACTGACTTCAATTGTCAATCCCCCCTTCCCCTCAACTGCCCCGGAGAGCAGGCTCAAGTTTAACACCATTAGCCCGGATGCCTTACATTTAACGCCGGCGAGGCAGGCGGAGAGTTATTGGGTCCTTCTCCTAAGACCTCCAGCACGCCCGGAGGCGTGTAGCGCGTAACTACCGCCGATCATATCCTGACGCTTAACCACAGCTGGACCGGCACGCCGGGGGGAACGGATGGCCAGACGGGTTTTAGCATCCAGGCTTTTGAGATTTAGGAGTACGGTGGTGACCTGGCACTCCGGACGCGATTGTTGTCATCCCGAGACACCCAGCACGACCAGGTGGTGTAGCGCAACATCGCCTCCCTGGAAACGGTGGGGCAAGTTTAGGGGTACCCGAGCCCCAGATGACTTTTTGGCGCGGGCAAAGGTACTTCTTCCACCTAACCTTTCTCTCCCTCCTTCTTCCCCTGCAGCCACTCGACTCTGCAACCTTTCATTACATCCAAAACACAAAGGTCATGTCAACTAGCAATTACACTCACAGGGAGTGATTACTGCTACGGGTCCATTCACAGACGCAATCCGAAAGCTTGGCCACGCAGACAACCAGGAGATTGTGGCGTCCAGCAGTTGCGTGCACATCGTGCTATCCGGGTAATTTCTCGGGTCCGAATAGGGAGGTTCTGTTGACCTCGTGCACGAGAACTAGAACTATCACAGCAACGGACCAAGGACTTTCCATGTAGAGAAAAGCGTAGAAAATTTTGCACGCTAATTATAGTGCAGACCAAGGCCCTGGTCAACGCCATGAACTGTGGACATTTTAGCATGCACAATCGGGTATCGACAGGAAGCTGATTGGCCAGCATGAAGTAGAACATGCGAAGAAGTACTCCATCAACTTTGCACGAGAAATTTCATTCTGCGTTCTTCAAGTCATCCTGAGAATGCCGCCGAAACTTACACCAGCAGTCATAGCAGCTATTTTCCTAGCTGTCGATACTCCTATACCGATGCTTTTAGAGAGGGCTCTTGTACCGATCCTGTTGGGAGGTTTGATAGGAGGATGGGGTGGAGGATGAACCGGAGTGTTCATACTGGCTCAGTAGAGAGTTGATTGAAGGAAGAGAGTTTTATTGGGTGCCGACACAGAACCGAATCGATTTTTGCGGTCGTATGATGTGTAACAAATCGGGGGTTGTGTATTGAAGAGCTTGACCTCCCGAGGCCGAATAACTAAAGATCAATTGAAATGGACAAGATTTGGCACAGATATGGGGTGGTGAAGATGGAGGTTCTGCTGAACTCTGTTCCCAGCACAGAGCCAAATCGATTTACGAGACCATACAATGTATAAAAAATCGGAGACAACGAATCGAAAGTGTGATGCACCGAGGCCGAATAACTAAAAATCGATATGAACGGATAAGATCTGGAGGAGTTATGGGAGACGAAGATGCTGAAAGAATATCGAGGTTTTGCTGGGCTGTGCGTGCATAATTCACCACAGCAACGGCGCTAGACGGGGGTTTGTGCAGGGATTAATGCACTGCACAACTTCTGCGTGGAGCATAATAAGCACGAGCAGAAAGCTGAGCGTGCACTCTTCGCCAAGATGTAAACAAACCACCTGATTGGCTGACAGCAACGAAAGCGGGTGCCGACTGCCATCGTCATCACCAAATATGTAAAATTATCCACAAGAAAAACCGACTTGCTTCTGCTTTCCCTATCCTTTGACTCTGGTGCATTCTGGTACTAGATATGAATTCTAAATTGTTCCTTCGATTCGGTGTGTTTGTGTCGTTGGCTGGTTTTTGATAGACCGTATGCTCTGCCAAGACCTTGTGCACGCTCAACCCAGCAAAACCTCGTGTATTTCCTGGGCGTGCGGGTGTGAGGGAACTGCACGGATTTGTGCACGCACAGCCCAGCAAAACCTCGATAATGATATGTAGATAGATATGTAGATACAGAACAGAAAAAATTTGACCGCCACGGTACCAGGAAGTCGTCCCACACCACTTTTCTGTACATTAGCTAAACCAATTTCGTACCCCCTGCAGTGTTCTACTCTAGGTCTAACTAGTGCACCGAATCTACAGAACCTCCCTATATTACTTATAGCTGAGCGTTGTTTAAAGTTCCGGCTGAGCTATAAGTAACTACAGTAACAAAAAAGTGGGGGTAATTCAGTCCAGCAGCAATGTTAGATTAGTGCTACATCGTAGTGACAATACACTCTTTGTCTGACTGCTGCCTTACTACTGTCTGCAAAAGGATGCAGTATTACAAGTCATACGTACTAAGTAGTCAACACGTATCAAGATTGATACTTGTTACATTCTATTAGATTCTGCTCCGATCTCAGGGTCCCAAATTTGAGGAAGAAGCCATGTTCGGGAACCGGCACTGGCACCTTCTGTGAAGAATCTGCCCGGTGTTGGAGAGCCACGAGAATGGGCACTGTGTAAGGATCTTCTGTCGGAAAGAAAGGGACCCAAAAAGGGAGGAACGTAAAGAAGAGGACTGTATTCGTCGGTGGCTTGTCTTTCTGTCTAACAACAAGAAGAAACCATTTACATTTGCTTGGGGTGAAATCTCCCCTCCCGCAAAAAAACTCTGCCCTAACAACCACAAACCTCAACTACCAGCCCTAACCCCATCCCCCATTCTTGTCCACTCACACTCACTCCATTTTATCCCACTTCCACCAGTCCACCAAATACCCCTCTGTAACACCGGTTTGAGCGAAGACCAGTGCCTATGCTTTGTAATTCTTTTGGTGCGCTCTATCTTTCTTGGGATAGGACAGGGCGGGGGGCATAGCGAGAGCCACACTCTGCCGAAAGGGCAGTGGAGGGAAACGGATCGTGCGTACCGCGGTAATCTAGAGAGGTCGCACTGGAGTAATAACAAAAAACAGGGCAAATGGGCTGTCATGCATGCGATCAATGACTCATCAACCATGAGCGGTCACGTGTTGACCAGCTTGGACCCTAGAATTTGGAGCCCGCCCACCAGCTGGAGTGATTTGGGCTGCGCTATTATTACCAGCGCTGCCGCCGACCACCCGCCGACCACCCGCCGGCCACCAGCCGACCACCAGGAGACCACCAGGAGATCCACCCGGAAAATTATGTCATGTTAGACGTTTGCTGTTTCTGTTTTGTTTTGTCATTAATCGGCGATAACTATACGCAGCCCGTTCCGTCCACTGTCCTTCCGGCTCGGAGTGGTTCCCCCTTTGCCCTCCGCCCAAGCCTGCCCCGAAATCAAAAGAGAGCACAAAGGAAATCACAAGTAAAGACGAAATAATCACCGTTCCAAAAAAAAAACCCTACCTCCCTTCCGGGGCGGCCGCGAACGAGTGGGGAACCACCAGCAACGCATGCACCAATGCAGCGGGCCCAGCAGGCAGTACCTACGAGTGACATCCCGTATTTCGCAGCATCGAAACCCTCCAACGACAACGACAACCGGCACCGCCCGGCCATCGCCCGTACAAACCAGAGAGTTTGTCAGGCTCCGTCGCGCCGCGGCTGGACCGCGGCGTTCACGTCGGGACACGCAGCCAACGGCTGGCGGGTTGGGTGCCACGGGAGTGGAGCGTGATCTGCTGTAGACACGAATACCTACAGTGTGCCGTGCGTTCCAGTCAGTCGGGCTGCTGGAGGCAGCGCAACGCTTCGTCTTGCCGAGAAACTGCGTTTTTATGGTATTGTGCCTCGAAACGTGACACGCTAAGTACAAAGAAATAGTCTATTACACACGCCGCCACTACCGCCACTACCACTCAGGCGTCGAACGACATCATCGAGAGGTCCGACGTCTCGTCCTGCAGGCGATTGTACGTCGCGATCATGCCGCCGCACATAATCTTCTCGAAGACCTCCTGATTGTCCGGCTCGTCGGGATCGTAGCAGGTCGCGTCGACCATGTCCCTGCGGTTGCAACTGTCAGAAGGCCGCACTTCATCACCGCGGAGTAGGTGGGGGGAGGGGAAACACACCTGACACCGTAGACCTTGTACAGCTCGTCGTCGAGGTCTTCGAAGCGCTTGCGGTTCTCGCCGCGGCAGCCGACGAGGACGAACTGGAGGCTGAGCTGGCTCTTGGGCGCGTAAATCTCGTCCAGCTGCTTAGCCCATGTCATGACCTCCTTCTCGAACTCGTCGTGGGCGAGGAAATCGCCGCTCGTGATGATGATCATGTTCAGCGGCTTCGTGAACTCGTCACGCTTGTATAGGTTGACGTACGACGAAAGCAGGATCCCGAACCGGTATGAGAGCGTGCTCGTGCTCGTCGCTGTGTGGCCCGTCTTATCGAGCGCCGCGAGCACGTCCGCCGTTGTCGAGAGACACGACGCGTACGACGAGCTGTTGATGAACGCGATATCGACGCCGTCTTGGTCCCACTTGGTCGCGATGTTGGCGAGCTTCTCCAGCGTGGTGCGGATGCGGGCCCACGGCGTTTCCGAGACGAAGTCGTCGATTAGGAACATCTAGGAGCACGACAGTCGTGAGCCGCGATGTTCACCGCACCGGACGGGTGGGGAGAGAGCTCACCGTATCCAGCCGTTTCAGATGGGCAAACGCTGAGAGTTCGCGATTCCGCTTAAGCGGCCGCAGGGTGCTGCCGGTCGAGGCGTTTGCCAGCGACGGTGGAACAAACGAGTCATCTTCGCTTCTCCTCCGCTTGCTGCTGACATAGCCGACCGCACTCGTCGATCTCGGGAGCCCCGGGAAATTCGGACTGAACGGCGTTGGGCCCGGCGTGGTCGGCGACATCAGGCTCGCGGACCGCGAGTACGAGTACGGCAGGATGACGCGTGGCAGTGCGTGGGTCCGCCGGCCGAGATTGCTGGAGTAGTACGCCGGCTCCGAGATCGACAGCGACCACGCCTCCTTTATCGCCTCGCGCTTCAGGAGTGTGTAAAACGCGCAGTCGATCTTCTCGGCGCTGGGCCGCCCTTTGGCGCCGCGGTCGTTCTCTTTCAGCATCAGCTCGACCAGTCCGAGCGCGTCAGCGATCAGCCGGTCCTCCTCGCCCGCCGCCTTCTGGACCTCGCCGAACCACTGCAGCACCTCCGCCTTCAGTCGCGGCACCTCCTTGGCGTCCGGCGAGCTGCTCTTGCAGAAGAACACGTCCGTGGAGTCGCCGTTAGTGTCCGGCATCGACCGCCGACGCTGGAATTCGCGGATGCCCTGCACACCGCACACGCACCAGGTCAGGGCCTCGGCGAGGATGCAGCCCAAGCTCCAGATGTCGGCACCGCGGCCCACGCGCTTCCCCTTGACGTCGCACTCTGGCGCTTTGTACGCCGAGACCCCGAGCTTCCACTCTTCGCCGGTGTACTCGCGCGTGCCCGACTTCACCTTGCGGAACTTCATGAGCCCCAGGTCCGAGATCATGAAGCGCGTGGTAGCACCGCAGACCACGAGGATGTTATCTGCACCCGGAGGGCGTCAGCTCGGCCCCAACGGTCCCGCGATCCGCACGTCTCGGGACATCAAACCTGGCTTCAAGTCTCGATGCAGCCCGATCCACTGCCACTGGCACGTCGAGTCGATCTCGCCCTGGTGGATCAGTCCCAGGGCGGGGACGAGCCTCGATATCTGCTCGACGAAGCGGAAGCGGTATTCGCCCGAGGGCGGCTGCGGCTCCTTCGCGTAGAACTCGCGGAGGCTGTAGTTGGCGAGCGGGAAGATCAGATTGCACTGCTGGCCGTACGTGTGGGAGTGCAGCAGGGGCAGGATGCTGCTGTAGGCGTAGTTGTTGTGTTGCTGCTTGCGCACGAGAGCGTTGGCCGCGACCTCGTCCTGCCATTCGCGCAACTTCCGCTCGTTGACTTTGGCGTCGGCCGAGGTTTTCAGTTGCTTCAAGGCGTACCAATGCGGCTGGAGAGCGATCATGTCAGCCCATGCTTCTCACACCGTACGTACGGGAAGATGTTCCATCCCGCCCGTCTCCCCGCACTGCCTGCCGCACCTCATGATGTCCGCGGAAATTCAAGCGATCGTAATGCGGATGGATCCTGATCTTGTACACTTCCGAGAAGGCGCCCCTGGACCGGTAGACCTTGTCGAGGATCGGGAGCACGTAGTCATCGGTCCACTGCTGCGACTCTGTCTCCTCGCAGTACATCCGGGCGAGGAAGCGGTACTGCAGGCCGTTGAACTTTGGCCACCAGAGATCCGCGTCGATGTCTCGCAGCTGTGTTTCGTCCAGCGGCAGCTCGCAGTCGCTCGTGTTGGTCTCCCAGAATCTGATGAAGCTCCGTTCGTAGCGCATCATGACGAGGATGGCGATGATCTTGCGGAACGACTGGTACAGCGTCTGGACGTGTCTGAGGGCGCCACCGTCACCGTCGGCGTCCGCGAGTGGGAGTAGGTCGGACACGCATACCGATAGGAAGTCGTAGTCCAGCGCTAGGTCGAATTGGTCGTCCGGGATGAACGGCTTCTTGTCGCAGTTGACGATCTCGAGGCGGTCAAGTGTGCGCGCGAGGTCGTCGTAGGCAGCGCGGCTGCTCATCGTCACGTATGTCTTATCGGGGGTGCGAGACTTACGTGGGGGGAACAATCGGGATGCGGATGGGGGTACCAGACGGAGACGGAGCATCAGACGAGGGGAAGAGGGAAGGGCCGAGGAGGGGGAGGGGCGGGGGAGGGGGCGGGCGTGAGCTCAGATGCGGGTTTCCCTCCAACAATCCAATCCATTTGCGAAACAGAGCGGGGGCGATCCCGACACGTTGCAAGGGAGGGTACGACCTGCATTAATAGGACTAGCGTCCGTCGGGCTGCCGATGTTCCAATTGGCAGAGCTGAGATGTGGCCAATGAACGTTGGGAAGGTTCCGACGAGACTTTGCCACCAGGACGGATGGAGTTGAATTGCCGGTCAGTCGAGCCCGCCAGCCCATCCGCTCGAGACTACCAATGGCCACCATTGTCCAATTTCCTGAAGGACCGTGATGTGCGGCTGTTCGATTCTGCAGAACATATGTACGGAGGGCAACAAAACATTGGTAGGTACGAAGCATTAATTGAGACGACCCAAGTGAATGAGTGGTCCCAGCACATCACGATTCATGGCTTCATTTGCATCGCATTCGGTCCGCTCCCAATAAAACGCCAAAAGAATGCCCCCAGAAAAGAAAAGAATAAGGCTCCAACTCGACGATGGCACAAAAAAGGAAGGAAAAAGAGAAGAAAAAAAGATCAATGCCATGTACTCCGCGACTTGGCCGGCGTCGGCGGCATCAGCACGGGGGTCATGGGAGTCGGCGGCGGACTCTGCGGCGAGCCCAGCAGCGGACTCTGCGGCGGGCTCAGCAGCGAAGTCTTCAGCGGCGTCTGCAGATGACTCTGCGGAGTGCCTCCCAGACTCCGCGGGTCCGCGAGCGGGCGGCTTCCGGTGGACGTCGTCGCCCGCAGCTTCTCCGGCTCCATCGAGTTGGTCCGCGTGACCAGCTCCTTCTCGGCCTCACCGGTGGCCCGGCGGTGCCACTGCCACCAGCAGCCGTACGTCATGGCCATCAGCAGCGTGGTGAAGACGAGGTAGAAGATGGTGGTCTCGCGCGAGACGTGCATGCGACTGAAGTCGATGCCGGTCTTGTTGCTGCGCGATTCGTCAAAGGTCACAATGCCCGCGTCCAGAAACGTCTGGAGGGAATCTATCGGATCAGCGCGCGCCCCGGCCTTTGCACGCGTGGCGGCCGAAGCCAGCGGGGAGACTTACTGCCACGAAGGAGGCGGGCACGTACAGCGTTGCCAGCAGCGTCAGGATGCGCGCGCCGATCGCGTCGCGCATCGACATCTGGTTCAACGTCGTCCTCATGGCTTCATCGCTGGCCTGCAGCGCGCGGATGTCGACCGCGCGCTGCGAGTGGTGCGACACCGTGAGCGCGTTGCGGAAGTCGAGCACGTTGTAGAGCAGCTGCGAGCGGCCGTGCACGTTCTGCAGCAGCGACTCGAAGTTTCGCTTGTGGCTCTCGAGGATCGCGAGCTGCTGCGACGCTTCGATGTCGACCTCGCTCCACGCGGCGAGCGTCATCCCGCCGTCGATCGCGGCCGCGAGGTCCTGGAGCTTGTTGTTCAGCGCCTTGAGACTGCGGATCGAGTCGGAATTGACCTCGATCGCCGTCTTGACGCGGCGCAGGAGCTCCTCCAGCCGCTGCAGGTCCTGGACGTCCTGGAAGTCGACCTGGAACTTGCCGAGCGGGTCGCCACGGGTGCCGTCGAGGAAGTGTGGGCCCTGCGGCGTGAAGGTCTCGTTGCTCCGCTGCACCGTGTAGTTGACCGCAGCCATCGTCGTTTCGTAGAAGATCTTCTCGAGGTGGTTGTAGTAGTCGCGCCACCCCTCGCTCGCAGCCGAGAAGAACAGAAGGTGCATCTTGAGCGGGTTGCCGCCGGCCACCGCCACCTCCCTCGGCGCCGCCGCCTTCAGCCGCGCCAGCACCGCGTCCGACGGCTGCACCAGTATCCACACCGCCTTCCGCTCATCGTAGCGGAACTTCTGGTACACGCTCGTCTGGCGGATGCTGTACAGATACGGACTGGTCACCTCCTTGCGGCCGTTGTTGACGCCGAACTTGACCGTGTACGCGAGCTCGTGCTGCATGACCTTCGACTGCGGCGAGAAGCCGACGAGGTAGCGCCCGCCGCCGAAGCACCCGTCCTGCTCGCGGTTCTTGCGGCGGCCGTACGCGTGCAAGTGGTCCAGAAAGCTGGGCATCACCTCGTGGTGCGCCAGCAGCCGACGCGCGACGTCCTCGGTGATGTGCAGCGGCGACCGCGAGATGACATTGCGACGGAACGGCTTGAGGATGTAGTAGCGACTGTCCTTCGTCGGCAGCGGCAGACAGTGCGATTGGAATTCGTCGGCATCGGTGTACGTCCTCGTCGCTGCACCGCCAGTCAACGGTCAGTCGGCCGGTCGCGATCGCAGCCACGGAGAGCGGGGACCAACCTGCGCGCTTGCCGTCCCCAGCGCTGCGGTCGACGTCGAGGACGTCGATGGAGATCTGGGCATCCGCGAACAGCCGCTCGCGGTCGCTGCTGAGGCGGCTGTGGCGCGCCTCGACGTCGTCGACGAGCGGATTGTGGTGCTGCAGGCCTGTCGGCACATCGGTCCCGATGGCGGCGGCGGGTGCGGATGCGGCGGCGGCCATGGTGGGTTGCGGGCGATGGAGCGGACGGGGTGTCAGCGGAGGCGAACAGATTCTTATATGTAATGCCCGGGGTTTTCTCGTGCTCGGCAGCTGCCAAAGCGAGCAGCGACTAAGCGACGCTGGGCAGCACTGCACCCAGCCCCAGTCGCACATTGGTTGGCCAGATCATATTGCATCCTGCATTACCCGGGCCACTGCGAAAACGGGGCCCACCCCCCAACAACTGGACATTGATTCGCTGACGGAGCTCGCCCATACATTGAGAAAATACAGCAAAATGCTCCGCCCGCCAGAGAACGAAATACATGCACCGGACGCGATCTTTCCCCTCCACATCTCCGCCACTACCACGACGTCCCCCACCCACAGCCGTCCGCAGCCCGTCCGTTGCCCCACTGGAACAGCAATCTACCCCTCCTGCGCACACTCGATTTCATACTGCCACCACAACTCACGACTGTCAGCGCCGCCCTCCGCGCGTGGAGACGCACAGCAGCCCATCCCATCACCGCCAACCACGTGCCAAGACGAACTCACCTCAGAGATGTAGTCGGGAACATCGACGACCCAATGGCCGGCGCTCAGCTGTCGCAACCGCGGCCGCGTCAGCTCTCTCTCTCTCTCTCTCTCTCTCTCTTCTCCTCGCCCGCCAACGAAAGCTGGGTGTGCGGGGGCGGTAAGTCGGAACATACGTGGAACGAGTAATCCTTGCCGAACTTTTTATTCAGCAGCTTCACGAGCTTATCGCGACCGATGTAGTCCGCGTCGATTTCCTGGAGGACCATTGCAGCGTTCTTTCTTCCTTTCGTTCTTCGCTTTTCCGTTGGTGCGGGCCGATGTTTTGATGGTTTTGTTGGCGGTGGTGGGGTAGATGGATGAGGAGACGAGTGTGTTCGCGAACACGCAACCAGCAGCCAAGGGCCCGTCTTAAATGGCTGTCCGCTGGGCGCTACCAGATGGGGCTCTTGTCGGCGGAAAAAAGGCAGGGTGGGATTGCTGCCTGGTGGTAGATTGCGCTGCAGGCCAAGCGGTACATAGCTATCTAACTAACTATCATGCACATATCGACCGATAACGAAGTTGTCTCCCGCTTACGTGATGGACTCGAGTGATGCAATCCTGCATGCGGGGAAGGTTGCGAGTTCTTCAGCTCAGCCTTGCGAGTTTGCCGCCTGTGTTCGCGGACACGTCGGACCGGCACCGTCTCGTGGATATGGACCGACATTCCGCATCCCCAGACCCCGCGCGCTGCTGGAGCCGGTGCGGACAGCCTGAAGTTGGTGGCTGTGCTTGTCGTTCCGCAGGCGAACCTTCCTTCCTCCCTGGCCAGCAATCGCTATCGTGACAGCGATGATCTGCTCCCAGGTCCTCATCCCCAGCGGACTGTCTCGCGCCCGACAGTACCACCGAGTTCGATCCTCCCGGAGGCCAGCCGTCCACCGTACCCCGTGCCTGGTTGACTTCACGGGTGCAGTCCGTATTCCCACCGGAACACCGCTGACGACCCGGCGACGCCGAGGACCCGGGCGGCAGGCTGTCGAGTGACTCTTCACTTCGCTGCCTGAGGAGCGGATTGGAAGGCGGTGCTCGATCAGGGTAGGCTGTGCGTGTCCTCGCAGTCACCGGCTGAAGGCAGCGCGAATGGAAGACTTCGTGTGCATGAGAAGAGTTTGGTGGTGGGTCCCCTCATCCTGTCACAAGGCAGACAGCCACACCCGTTGCAGCTCGACCGCCGACGATCGGGAGTAGATATGTAAATCAACCTTGAGCTGTCCCTATGGCATCTAGCGCTGCGCGGCGTCCACCCGGAGAGTCCCGGATGGGCGTTCATCCAGAACATGCCCAATTACGTCAGCATTCGTCCCGTTCTAACTACTCATATTTCCTGGTGCAGCAAGTGGCTTACGTACGAGGGGCGGCCATCCACTGTGTCGATTCTGGAATCCCCACCAGTTTCAATTCCTCGGGAGCCGGGTACAGTCTGATCGCAGCAGCGGCCTGGATGTACGTGCTCTTCGCTAGCCCGTCCATAGTTAGGTCTAAGATGGTCGGCCGTCGCTTTCTTTTCTTTCGTCGTTGGCCGCGTGCAGTGGTGTACTTACCCAAACGTCCTATCCTCTTGCCCGCGGTACCGATGGCCGCCTTGGCGCAATTCAACTACTCAGCGGCGTCGTCGGGAGCAGTCAGAGCGGTGCGCCAAGGAGATGGGTGTGCCTTGTGGTGAGCGTGTGCGCTGGCATTTTTGTTTGTCATTAATCACGTGCGACCTACATAAAGAGATCATGGCGATAGCTTGTCGCCTACTACGTCGATCAGCCTGTAGGCAGCTCGTTGTATGTAGCTCCCCTTTTGCCCTCCGCCCGAGCCTGTCCAAAGTAAGAGAATCAAACAAAGGAAAGACAAAGAAGCCACCTGCAGACCCCCTAACCCTCTCTCACGGAGGCCATGAAGGAAGGCGTGGGGATTCCTGCTCGGCACCCAGCTCCTCGTCCTCCACCCACAGGATTTTGTGCTGGTGCTTGCCGTGAGACGCCTGCAGCAATTCTTCTGGTTGTTTGTCGTTCGGAATATGCCACGGCTGCATAACGGAGGTGAGCGCCCGAGGTAAACCGAGTACTGTGGTCTTCGTTCAAACCGGACAGATTCTTCTGGCTTCCCGAGGCGAGCGGTGTTCGAACCAATGCTCGGGCCGATGGCAACGCGACAGTACAACAGAAGGCGCTAGCAACTAAAGGCGCTAGCGCCGGTTGCCGAACATGACTTCTCCCTCGAATTTTGGCGACGAAACAACCGGAGCTCCATGGTAGAACCCCAACACACAAGCGTTTTCCCTCTTGTTTGCCTCTCCCTTCCTCGCCTCCCTCTTCCTCGCCTCCAATCTGCTCCTCCTCTCCGCCAACTCTCCCTTTCCCTCAACCTCCTAATTACTTCCTGGCACTAGCGTAACAACCGCTCCGATACACTCAAACACGGAGAATTTTCAATCTCAAAGTAAGTAAATGCATCCATCTGCTCTCTAATGAGAGGTAGAATTAGAGAACTTGCAGGCGGTTCTGTCCGAAGCTGTTATCCGGCACGGACAAACTCTCTCCGGGCTCCGAGCTGCTCCAAATGTAATAGAACACATTACCACCTTCCTCTGGCCGTCGGGATCAGAGTGACTTGTGCGTATTACTACAAATGATACTAATGGACCACAGCAGAGCGACAACCGTCCCCGGAGGAGGGGGCGCTGCCTCGCCTGCTGAGATCTGGTTCTGGTACGTCGTTAGTGCGGTGATTACGGTGATTGCTGTTCCTTATCTGATATATGCCTAGGTAGCACCAATTTCGAGTCACTGGTCATACATCCTCGCATGGACGACGAACAGATTCCCGCTAGAGGTGGTCCAGGACCACAGACGTACGCTGGTGACGAAGAATGGGTGGCGGCCTCACCACCCCCATTGGTCGGTTCTAAGCATGGGGCTGTCGGCGAGTCGTCGGTCTGCGGGCCGCAGCTCGGTGTCGCTCGGAGCACTCCCGGTGCGGAATTCTCTAGCCCGCTTAGCTCGCCCCCATCGAGCCCGCTGAGCTCGTTGCCGGAAACACCTAGCCCGCCGAGCGGCGCCGGGGTGCAGGTCAAGGGAAAAGGTCGCGCTTCAGCGACTACTGCCCGGGAATTATCTTCTCTACCTACATCCCCTCTCCCTCAATCCTCTCTGCATCCGACATCTCCCCTACCTACCGCTCGTCTCCTCCAATCCTCTCCACATCCATCCAAATCCCTACCCAGAACCCCTCTCCCTCGATCCTCTCTGCATTCGACATCTTCTCTACCTACCACCCGTATCCTTCAATCCCATCCGCATCCGTCCAAATCTCTAACCAGAACCCCTCTCCCTCGATCCTCACCTCATCGATCATCTGCATCTTCATCGACCGTGAAGTCGGGTAAACAGGCGTCGAAGCCAAGGGGCAGAGGAAGAAAACGCAAGGGGAAGGCGCGGGCGCGGAAAGATAGCAGCAGCCCCGCCGTCATCCCCGGCCGAAAAGATTTAAAGACTGATCCCCGCCCCTCCGCCAGCCAACCCGGAACTGAACCCCGCAAGATAAAAAGGAAGAGAGCTACAGTTAAGGAGCCGCCGTTGGAGTCGGGCACGCCGCTAGCTGGCCCATCGTCTGCCGTCTATGACATAGACGCTATGGGCCCAAGGTGGGGTCGTTGGGTTGCGCCGCTCCCGCTGCGAAAGGATGTTGCACCCAGAGTCCTTGATGCGGACGAGGTTGCCGCCGCCAAAGCGCGGAAGGAGATGGAAGATGTGCTGACGCGCGGTCTCGCTGGTGGTGGCTTCGCTCCGGCTTCCTCCAAAAAGACCGAGGCGGCACTCCAGGTGCAAAGTGTGGCTACGGGAAGGGTCCCGACGATTAACGACCTCATAGGTCGAGATTTCGGGCAACCCTACTGGCCGCCAAACAAAGAGGTCTCGGCGGAGTGGAAAGCCGAGCAGGACCCCTGGTATGAGCGTATCAAAGCTACGAGAAGGGTTCCCACCATCAATGACCTCATGAGGCCGGACTTCGTCCAGCCTTATAGGCCATTGATGACCTGGGAAGAGGCTTCAGTGGAGTGGAGAGCCCAGGAGGCCGAGAAGCGTGCCGCCGAGCTTGCCGCCGCCACCACCGCCACCACCGAGGAGGGTTCTGTCGCCGAGACGCCCGCAGTTGCTGAGAACTCCAACCCTGTCCCCAGCTCGGTCGCTTCTTCCTCCATGGACAAGACCAGAGCGGCTATTGATCCCACGGTAGGCGGCAGCGGTGGCACCGGTGATGCTCCTGCCGGCGATGTCAGCCGCAATCCAGGAGAGCGGTCCACTGCAGCTGCTCATCCATATTCCGACGCTACCGCCACCACTCCCGCCAAAAGGAGCTGGGAGATCGTTGGCCTCACAGGTGGCAGTCACCAGGAAGCATCCCAGCCGCACAAGCGACAGCGTGCTTCTCCGAAATGCCCCACTGCTTCCAGTTCTCGCCCTGAAGTCAGACCCAAGCACCGGTTGCCGCACGGTGGCGGAAACGCAGAGCCCGAGTCTCAGCCCGAGACCACGACCGAACCCAAGACCGAGGATGGGTCCTAGACTCCGCTTTTTCAAAAAAAAATATAACAAAAGCCGATGATAGTGGTGAGTGATAAACACGGGTGATGTTGGCGAGACCCCAAGTCCATATATCTAACCATTTACTAGTCGCGCTACTACAATCAGTTCTGTTACGATCGTCCTTTTCTTTTCCCACACGAATGCTGTCTCCCCCCCCGGTGAGAATACCCTACATTGCCCCTATAGTCCGTTGTGCCCTCTACTCCCCCTAATACCAATTTGATCGGGTTGTCTTGGCTGTTGCACGTCTTTTCTTGTGCGTTGTTGCGGGTGACTTTGTAGATCACGAGTTGGTTATTCCGGTGGATGTGACGGTACTTTCTATGCGTGAAACCAGAGGGAATTCAACTCCATCGTTCAATGCTTTGGAACCAACCTCGACATATGGGAGCTTCTCGCCATGCAGTTCTCTTTCTCCCAGCAGATTTGGCACCCAGCAATCCCAGTAAGAATCTCCATCACTTGTTCCGGTGCCATATGTCACTCGTTCTGCTTAGTCATGTAGAAGTATACGCACCTACACGTACCCAATCCTCTCTTTCCTGTTATCTAACACTCAATTATTAGACTTCGCCATTCCCATCCATTATTTTCAACAGGGTCGACCCAGGCTAGGAAGCACATCGTGATGCTACGGAGAGCAAGGCTCGACATCACCATCGAAATCCGGTGGCGCCCAGCGCAGAAAGGGGCCCCGGGGAGCGAGAAGGCCTGTTGGTGGGCGACGCTTTGCAGCAGAGGAGCCGGACGCGCGAGGGGTTCGTCAGCATCGTGAGAAGTGAGGTGAAAATGGCGTCGCCCAGCTCGCCGTGCAACGTAAAATCGGTTATTTTGTTTTAATCCGACACAAAAAATTGAAAATCCAGATGCAAGGTAATTGAGTACTTAAGTAATTACATATGTACATATATATCTAGTGTTTCTCATTCGGAGCAGTTTATAAATTGTGTGGTTGTGGTTTAGGGGACTGGAAAACAACTGGAGCGCGCGTCGGCCGTTGACGACCTTCTCTGTAGTTACCTAGCCGGGTAACTATTGAGTTGGCACGCTTTATGGTAACATGTATTATTGTATGATATGGTCCAATAATCTGCAGCGACAAGTTTCCGGCGTCCGCGAGAATTGACCCCGCAGGCGGACGCCGCAGACAAACCCCGTGGCTGGAAGAGAGTAGCACACCCACCAACAACCCATACCCAGATCCTACAGCCTGCCTTTCGCAAGTGATCCGGCGCATTTGCCTCAGCATACGCATCTCAAGATGAGGTCTTTTTTGAACAAGGTGGTGGATATGGCGTTGGCGCCGACGGACGACCTACCGAATGCTTCCGATAACCAGACGGAAAGCGGTCAGCGAGTTGGAAGCGCAAGTGTGACAGTCAGCATTGCCTTCCGGACGCGATTAAGGTTCTGACGTGCTAACATCGATCTCATAGCCGGCGCTGCTATTGCGAGAAAACCGGAACGTTCGCTCGGCCGCTCCTCCGAGCGTCTACAATCGAGCTGCCAACAGCGGCAACATAAGCAATAGCCACAACCTCAACGTGGACACCGCTATCTACGAAAACTCGAAACACATTGAGAATCACTTCCATACGACCGAAGATCCCTTGGCAAATTTTGGTATGCTAGCAGATGCTCTGATGCGGTTTTCTTCAACTGACTTGCGCCGTGCTGCAAAGCCAAAGCGAACTCTGCGAATGGCGCCGCGTTCAACTCGCGGCTATGGCAACACGAATCGAATTGCTTGGAAGGCACCCGATACGGTCTCCTTTTGGAGATTGAGCGCTGGTCGGGCAATCCGTATGACGCCTGCATCTTTTGGCTGAGTGGTGTGGCTGCTACTGGAAAGTCTACCGTATCACGTACGGTCGCTCGGATGTGGTACGATAAGAAAAAACTAGGAGCGAGCTTCTTCTTTTCTCGAGGCCAGGGAGATCTAGCCAATGCGTCGAAATTCGCTGTGGCACAGGTTTCCCCGTCGGCGATGACGGCTTCCCTCCAGAGTAGTACGAGCGGTTTTGAAATCATACTGACACAGAAGTGAAGTCCAATGCCAATCGTCGCTTGCACGCGATTGCGCGTGATGCGGTACGATTGGTACTGAAGTTCAGAGCGGTCATCGAGACTGCACCTCTCCAAATATATTGCTCGGCTCTACTATTCAGCCCTATGCAAAGCACAATCAGGGCCGTTTTTGGCGCAACGTCCCTGACTGGATCAAAGAAACGACAGTGGTGCCTCAGGTTGGGACTCGACTTTGCAGGTACTCCGTGGGCATAATGGTGATGTCAATGATGTGAGATTTTCCCCCGATGGCAAGTTCCTTGCATCAGGGTCGCGCGACAACACTGTCAGGCTGTGGGATCCGGCGACGGGGACCTGTCGCAGCACTCTGGAGGGCCATTCAAGCGGGATCACATCAATGGTATTCTCGCCTGATTGCAAGGTTCTCGCATCAGCATCGTTCGACAAGACTGTCCGGCTGTGGGATCTGGCGACGGGGACCTGTCGAGGAACTCTCGTGGGTGTTTCAAGCCGGGTCACATCAGTGACATTCTCGCCATGATGGCAAGCTCCTCCGATCAACCGCAGAAGATGGTGCTGTCTCGTTCTGGGGTGTTGATTCGCGGAAGTTTCTTCAAGAAGTACAAGCAAGCGACGCCCCCTATTTATCGGTATCCGCCGGACTTGGCCTTGAAATAAACCCAGGAATCGCGCATCACGTTTCTGGCGCTGATCGTGAGTGCTAATTGGCGACCTTTTTAGCTCCTCCATTGCATGTAAATGAAGGTTGGATACTCTCAGGGGAGCGAAAGTTACTTTTGCTTCCCCCGTGACCGGGGCAATGCGCGGTGCTTTGCCTGCATTCACGGTGTCGTTGCCATTGGGTATAACACTGGGACAGTTTCTATTGTGAGATTCCATGTTGACTCCATTCCATAGGAGAGGGGAGGCCAGGCCTGGCAATCGTCCGTCCAGTCCGTCCTGGTGGCCGCCTGTGATGGGGCGGAGTCAGTCGGACTGAGGGACAAAGCGAAAACTACTGGCTTCCGCGCTAGCACGAGGAGGAAGGAATGCACATCGACTTTGTGGCTGTGGATGGTGCGGAGGGATTCTATGTCGTACGCGCTCGCGTCACCTCACTTCGAACTTATCGATCTCCGCCCGGGTGTGGGGGGGCTGGTCGCGGCACTGGCCGAGAAAGACGCGCAGATTGAGGCGTCAGAGTGGGAAGCTCCTGGACAGGCCTCGCAGTCGTCCGTCCCGTCCGTCTTGAGGCCTGCCCGGGACTGGACTACGGCCGCTAGTCCTGGTAGTCTAAAGACGGCCGTCCCATAGACATTTTTCGGTGAGGACCGGACGGACTGCCGGGCCCGGGCGGGCCCGGCCCCCCATGCCCCACTCCGGTCTCCAGTCTCGGGGTGGGTGCGCTGTTGATTCATTGGTATTTGCGGGGACCCACAGCGTACCACAACTACTGTCAGAATAATGGGCGTCCGGAGATGACAGCTACTTGAGTCCGAGCGCCGGCTCGGGAGACAGTTTTCCGTCCTTTCCCCCTGGAAAGTCCCCGAGGCAGTTGTATATAGAGAGAATGTTCTGCCTTCGACTATGTATCAATCAATCAATTCACTATCTTCATCTCTACCGATCCGGCGATCCCTATGTTCCAACAACTACAATATAAAGTCGATGGGTGGCTACCGAGAAGCACGAAGGGGGTGGAAAAAGTTGTAATTGTCACGGTGATCAGACAAGAGATGGTAGAGAGGAGAAATCATGCGCTCATTTCTGCGACCTTTGTGGTTTTATATAGTTATCGCTCACCTTGTCCCCACCTGCCTCAGTCTCCTCCACATGCTTCGTCAATTCTGCTCAGTCACGGCAATCTCAGAGCTGCTAGTATGTATCATCTCTTCGTATGTCCACGACTCGCTGCCGCCCATTGGTGGGGGGAGTAATTCGGGGTTGTCAAGGAGTTGTCGCCGGGAAGCCGAATCCGCGGGGCGGGCGGTTAGCATAAAGTGCTTCATCTTCGGCATAGGAATCGGCACTGGTGAGCTGGGTGATGCCGGTGGGCTGGATGTCGGGCGCGCCGGGTCGAGGCGGGGGTAGGAATATATAGAGGTTGGTGAGTGGGGTCTTGCATACCCCGCTAGAGTAAAGTTTTCACCCTAAACCGATTCTTTTTACACTAGTGGGGTGTCCGGCAGTCTTCGGCAGTCCGTCCAAATCCTATACCAGGACGGACTAGGGCAGTGGCGACCCTGCCCGGGACGGGACCGTCCTGAAAGACTGCCGGGCCCGGCCGGGCAGGACGGACTATTGCAAGGCCTGGAGCTCCATGAGCGGAGGACAAGGGAAGGGGAGCGGACGGTGGAGGTTGAGGAGCTGGGTGCTGAGGGTGAGGAGTGCAACCGCTGCTTCAGTGCTTCTCCCCATGCACTCCTTCATGACGTCCTCGAATGAGGAGTGGGGGGTGGGTCACAGTTTCCTCTGTTCTTTCTTTTGCCTTTCCTTTATGATTCCTCCTGGTGCGCATCATATCTTCTTGGGACAGGCCTGGGCGGAGGGCAAAGAGGATCTTGCAAATTACCGACTGCGGACTATACATAATATCGCAATGGTCCGATAGGGTCGCGTGCGATTAATGACTCATCACCACCGGCGCATGACGAACTCCAATGTTAGCCTGGGTTACCTGAGCGGGCTGGAGCGGCACCGATGCCGTACAGACGACGGATGCACGGGTCACCATCTTCTCGGACGCGCAGATAGCCATCAGGCGGATGGCATCGGACGAACCCGGCCCGGGGCAGCAGTACGCTATCCAGGCGCGGAAGCGCATTGCGGCACTGCGACGGGCTCGGCCAGGTGTCACCATAGATATCTGGTGGTGCCCGGCCCACAAAGGCATCGCCGGCAACGAGAAAGCCGACGAGTGGGCCAAGATTGCGGCAGAGGGGCCAGACACCCACGGGGTGGAATGGCTGAACTACTCCGATCGAACGGAAATGCGGGCGATGCCTCTCCCGCGATCCCTCGCCAACCCCAAGCGGGAAATCTCGGAGAAGAAATGGGCGGAGCCGCGCCAGTGGGCTGGAGGCCGGACCTCCAAAACAAAGTACCGTATACCGGAGAGCCAGAAGCCCGATGGCGCAGTGGCAGGTAGCACCAAGAGGCTCGCTTCGCGGTTCTACCAGTTCAAGACGGGGCACTGTCTATGCGGACAGTACCTCAACTGGACGAAGAACCGATCCACCCCGCAATGTTGGTGGTGCCGGTACCCGACCAGACCTGAGAGCACCTCTTCAAGGTGTGTACCAGGTGGAAGGCCCAGCAGAAGATCCTGTGGGCGGAGGTGCGGAAGGAGACCGGGAGGTGGAAGGACAGGTGGAAGGTCTGGGATCCCATGGCGGATGAGAGGTGCGGGCGGGCGGTACTGGACTTCCTATCCACCACGGATATGGGAAGGGGGGCGCCGGCCGAGGAAGACGCGGTGAGCGAGGTGTCGGAGGCGGAGGTGCGGGAGTGGTTGGAGGAACAGGGAGCGGGGGCCGAGGTGTCGGGCGCCGGGGAGGAACCACCACTGTTCCTGCCCATGCCTGACTTCATGGCGTCCACAGAAGAGGTCTAGGCGCCTTCCTTCATTTCTTTCTTTTGTGTTCCCTTATCCTTCCTCTCGCTTTCCTTTCGTTTGTAATTTTTCTTGGTGCGAGACACATCTTCTTGGGACAGGCCTGGGCGGAGGGCAAAGGGGCGCTTGCAATGGGCTGCCACCGCGCGGACAGCGTCACAGCGGACAGGAAACGGACTGTACATAATCTCACAATGATCTAGATAGTCGCATGCGAGTAATGATTAAACAAAAAAAAAACAGACGATGGATGCGACAGCGCAGAGTGCGGATGTGTTCGACTGTTGTCCAGACGCTTGGTTGGAAGGCGGTGACCAGAGCACAGAGGCCGCTGTGCCCTCCAAGACTCGACAGCGAACCCGATGCCGGATGAACCGGGCACACTGAGCCAGCTGGTTACGGGAACCCAATGAAACCGTCAGTTCGGCCGCCTACTCGTGGACACTTGGTTCGGCCCAGTCCTGGCCGTGGGCGGAACCCGATTTTACCGTGGTGGGACGGTCTGGATTCCAGCGCCCCTTGGGGTTCGCCTCTTGGGGATAACTAGGGTATCTATCTCTAGAGCGCGCTTCGGAGCCTCCACAGTTAGTTAGGGATCGCTCGGTAAACCCGACGGTGTTGCAACATTGTGTCTCGCTGCCTAGACTAGCACCAACCCGGAGTAGCTGGTTCGGTTCATGACCGTCACAATTAGGTCGATGCAGCTGTCTCGCCGCCCTCCGCCCAATTCGGACTGTTGGCGGGCCTACCATGATCCGACGAGCGGGATACAGTAGCAAGAGTGGCGTCTCCAGTTGGTGGGGTTTTAGAGCATTGTTCTTTTGCTTAATCGCATGTGATTCGGAGGCGCAACGACCAGCCAGTATTGAAATTCCAGTGTCACCGAGGGCAATGCGGCTCGGCGCAGAGTTGGGTTAGGGTTGGGCGACACCCCACCTATGCCGGCCCAGCCCGCACACCCGACTCGTACCCGCACCACAACGATGGAATCCGACCACCCAGCTTCGGCGTCCTCCCCCGATTACCCTGCGACGGAGCTCTACATCGGTGGGCTGCGAGCGGCGATCCACGGCCTGGCGGGGCTGCCGGCGACTTCGGCGGTGACGGCGGTGCACCTGCTGCACCCGCGGCTGCAGACGGCGGAGTGGATGTCGGCGATCGCGCACGAGATCCTGGCGGCGGCGGCGTCGCCGACGATCTGCGTTAGCATCGAGCAGCGCAACCACGGTACGCGGCTGGTGGACGGCGCGCGCAACGGCACGTGGCGGGACGGCAACAGCTCGCACGCGGTCGACCTGCTGGCGAGCTACGTCGGCGCGGTGCGCGACCTGCAGGGCGTCATCGACTTCCTGCCGGCATACCTCGGGCGCGCAGTCGAGCGTCACGTCGTCGCGGGCGTCTCGCTCGGCGGCCACGCCGCCTGGATCGCGGTCACGCAGGACCCCCGCATCAAGGCGGCCGCCGTTGTCATCGGCTGCGCCGACTACTGCCGGCTCATGCGCCATCGCGCCGAGAAGAGCCGCATCGGCGGCTTCGAGATCGGCGCGTGTGCCGCTTTCCCGCCGGAACTGCTCGACGCTGCGCGCCGCGTCGATCCCGCTGCCATCGGCGTGAACGAGGTCGCCAGGAGACTCCAGGGGAAGAAGATCCTGTGTCTGAGCGGCGCCGCCGACAAGCTCGTGCCGTACGAGTGCAATCGCGCGTTCCTCATGGAGCTGAAGTACGAGCAGGGCATCGAGCTTGTGGATAAGGTGTACGACGGCGTCGGGCACGAGTGCACGCCGGAGATGGTCCGGGAGCTGGCGAAGTGGGTCAGGGACGTGGTCGAGAACGGGAGAGGGAGGACGGCATGTGGCCAACTGTAGGGTGCCAGGTGTGTTGTGTCGTGGCATCAGGGGCATCGTTGGCGGTGGGGGTGGGCCGAGGTCAGGGCGTTTTCGTAGCGCCCGCCCTTAGACAACGTTGCGGGTTCGCATAGAATTAAATTGCTGTTACGTCGCCGTCCACTGCTCCGCCATGCCATTCCTCTGCAACACACCGTCAGCCGTGCCTGGTCTTAGTCGGCCCGGTCCTCTAATTCGACCGCAACGTGAAACCCTCAGTTTAGTGTTCCGCACCTGGAGTGGCTTTTTTTTTTTTTTTTTTTTTTTTTAAAAATAAAGGATTATGA
>Ga0307516_10002924_pt1 | contig 22374 bp, 19 predicted proteins | sample 19_EM_MG_FD_203310 | JGI IMG/M metagenome (GOLD analysis project Ga0307516, IMG submission 203310) | Populus trichocarpa ectomycorrhiza microbial communities from riparian zone in the Pacific Northwest, United States - 19_EM | ecosystem: Host-associated > Plants > Roots > Unclassified | place... | reverse complement strand
AAACAGCAACTCAGTCCATAATCCTATTGCCCCAGGATGTAAACTTTACAATGATGAGAATGGAGCTTGCGTTGATGAAACTTTATTTAAACAAATGGTGGGCTGTCTCATGTATTTAACAGCTACAAGACCAGATTTAATGTTTGCAGTTTGTTTAATTAGCAGATATATGGCTAAACCGACTAAGTTACACTTATTGGCTGCCAAGAGAATTCTGCGCTACTTAAGAGGAACTACTGAACTTGGGATCTTCTACAAGAAGGGAGGGCGTGAAGGATTAATTGGATACACTGACAGTGACTATGCAGGTGATCTAGAAGACAGGAAAAGCACATCTGGGTATGCCTTCATGATGGGATCTGGAGCTGTTGCCTGGTCTTCAAGAAAACAGCCTATAGTCACACTTTCAACCACTGAAGCAGAATTCGTGGCTGCAGCTGCTTGTGCTTCGCAAGCTGTTTGGATGCAAAGAATACTTGAGAAACTAAGTCTGAAGGAAAGCAAGGGCACTACAATTTTCTGTGATAACAGTTCCACAATTAAGTTGTCCAAAAACCCTGTGTTACATGGTCGCAGCAAGCACATTGATGTGCGATTCCATTTTCTTCGTGATCTTACACGAGAAGGAGCAGTTGAATTAGTCTACTGTGGAACACAAGAACAGCTGGCAGATATAATGACAAAACCTCTCCCATTAGCTGCATTCCAGAAGTTTAGAAATCAGTTGGGAGTCTGTGAAATTCCTGAATAAACTAGTAACAGCTGGGAACTAGTTTAAGGGAGGGAATGAAGAGAAAGTTTAGGCTTCTGTTAAGGAAGTAGTTAGGATTTGCATTCAGTTTAATAAGTCCTAGTCCATAGGATTGTTAGTTTATATTTTGCAAGATTTTCTACGTGAATAGCTCCTCTGCTGAGATTATGTAAGGCTGTATAAAGCCAACCTTCTTCTTTCAATAAAAGCATTCTGATCCTGCATTATTATCAGTTTCTATAACACCGACATAGTTTAGAAGGGCAAATAAAAGTCTGGAAAAATAAATGCAACAATCCAAAATTAAATACTAAAATTGGAAAAATAGAATCTTCAAGGAAAAATAGATTGATAAAGGTTGGTGGTTCCATGAAGGAGAAAGTCCCGAAAGACAGAAGATATTATGAGTCTGCTACATATTGTGTCTCTTTTTTGAATTTTTTGCCGATTTTAGACCTTTGATGAACTTTAAGTCTCTAACTATTCTCTATACAGAAAATCGGACAAAGATTGATAAAGGTTGTTGGTTTCATGAAGAAGAAAGTCCCAAAAGAATAGAGATATTATGAATCTGCTACATATTATGTCTTTTTTTTTTGAATTTTCTGCTGATTTTAGACCTTTGATGAACTTTTATGTCTTTAATTATTCCTTACACAGAAAATTCTATTGTATTAGTCTATTAATACTGTAAACCCCAAGAAAAAAATAGATAAATAAAAGCGAAGAAATTCATGCATATGGTTAAATCAAAACTGAAATTCAGAAATTTTTGAATATAAATTTCCGAGCGAAATAATTCGAAACATTCTAATAAACCCGGTACTGTTGAGGGTTGGATTTAATTGAAGAAAATAATATACTTAAAAGAAAAAGGGTGTCTAAATGCAAATAAGGAAAAATATAGAGTATGAATACTCTCTCCTCACCAAAAATCTGTAGGAACCATAAGGAGAGAAAATTGGGAGTTTTATAACCATTCTTGAGAAATCAAGAGAGAAACACTAAAATTTCAAGAACTCATCCAAGATTAAGAGTTTATAGATGGAATAAACACTTGAGAACAAATGATTACTAAGAAATTGAACAAGAAGAAAAGAAAGGAGGGAGTTGAAAATCTTCAACTGGTCGAAGATCAAAATCTTAATTTGTACCGGGTAAGGTGTTCTAAACATGATCTTAAAAAAGTTCATTTTAAATTCGATAAAGAATTGATCCCTTGATATTGAATCATATGTTAGGGTTCTTAGATATAAATTGGGGAAAAAAATACTTATTGTTGAGATTAAGTTAATCCCTGTGTGTGGTATGTAGTTTATGAAAGTATTGTGTGAAGGGGAGAATTAGGATGCTGGTTCCTCATAGAAATTATAGATTTGAATGTTAGCTAACCAAAGAAACTGGTCTTGCTCAATTTGGAGATGTAGAACTCCAGTTACGAGTTACCAATTGAGACCGAGTCGTAATTGATTATGTAGGGCAGTAGGACTAATTAGTTAATGAGCAATTTTGACTATCTTGGAGGCAAAACTGGGTTCTCCTCCCTTCAGAGAACTTGTAGCCTCATGTCTTAGCTTTCTAACAAGATCAATCTCACTTAAAATGGAGTTTTAAAACTTTAGATATAGTTAAAAATATGATGAGTGTTCAGACAGTAACAATTGAAAATTGGACAGTAACAGTTCAAAGTTGGATAGTAACATTTAAAAATTGGACAATAACAGTTCAATGTTTAGACAGTAACGGTTGGATAGTAATAGTTGAAAATTGGACAGTAACAGTTCAAAGTTGGACAGTAACAGTTCAATATCTAGACAGTAACGGTAGACTTTCACGTGAATACTATATATAAGAATATAAAAGAATTGAGTCATACGAACACTTGCACATTGAGATACTAACTCTGAAAATATACATGATATATGTATGTATGTTATTATGAGGAAATGAACATGTATATAAAGTAACATATGAGTAATAGATGAATATGGATTCTCTATAATATCGGCTTGAAGGAATCATAACCAAAAACTTCCTTATGATTCAGGAGGAGCAACAAGGATTGGATCTTCTGTAAGGGAAGGTCGCGAGACAGGTGAAGCAGGTGCGTGATTTTCCTCCTATTTGCACTTATACAATTTAAAATTCTTTTAGTGAATGCAATTACAATAAATGGCATGTTCAATGTAAATAAAGTCTAGCGTAAATACAAGATTAGCTTTGGCTAATGGCATCCGTGATAGAATTGTCGGGACATGAATTACGAGATTAGCTTTGGCTAATGGCATCCGTGATAGGATTGTCGGGAGATGAATTGCGAGATTAGCATGATAGGATTGCCGGGAGATGATTTACAAGATTAGCTTTGACTAATGACAACCGTGATAGGATTTCCGGGATATGAATTACGAGATTAGCTTTGGCTAATGGCATCCGTGATAGGATTACCGGGAGATGATTTACGAGATTAGCTTCGGCTAACGGCATCCGGCTAATGACATCCGTGATAGGATTACCGGGAGATGAATTACAAGTTTAGCTTCGGCTAATGGCATCCATGATAGGATTACCGATAAATGAATTACAAGATTAGACTTTGCAAGGCCACCCAGTTCATGCAAGTAAATAAAAGTATTCAAATTAAGAATATATAAATGAGTGTTAATTGGGTTTAAAAGATTTACAACCAAAATATAAGTTCTCTATTATAATTCTTATGGATCCGATAGAAAGTTAATACTTCATTCGTATTCATTACATGAACATATAAATCTTTATCAACATAATGATATATTTATTTATGTATCAGGTCCATCAAATATCTAGGGAGATCATTAGTTTAGGACTCTACTTGTAAAGCTTATGTAAATATTTAACTTAAACAAAAGGGAATTAAAGCGTTTATGTAGTATACTTTTGTGTAAACCTTGATGTATTTATAAAAGTTTAGCTTAACATGTAGTATTTTAGTTATCTTGTAATTAACCCTTTTGAAATATTTAAGAACACTTATTATGTTGTAAATGCTTTCTTCGCACGTTAGTATTTCTTTTCTTTTAAATTTTATGATATGATGTTTGGACTATATTCATATTGAACTTCCTCGTAGGATATATATATTGTGTGGATTGTATGAGGTGTGGAATTATGAGGTTTGATATAAGGTCCGGAATTATGGGACCTTGTGATGATAGGTTGATTGAGTAAATTGATAGTAGTCGATAAGTTGGGATGCCCTAAATGTAAATGAAACTCTGCTGAATTTTTGGTAAATAATAATAATAAAAAATTACTCTCAAATAGAGAGGATATGTTAGGATCTTTTAACATTGATCAAGTTGTATAGTCGGGCTGTTACACTCGGCATAACCTGGTAGAGATCTTTTTTTTTTAATATGTTTTTCCACCTAGCCAAAGACCATTTGTTTTCATATTTTTCAGTTGGTTACTAACTCATATCAAATTTCTCTATATAAATACTAAAAGAATGTTTTATGTTTTCAATGTGGAATTTGAAGCCCATTAATATATGTACTCTATGTTCACAAGAAAAACGTTGTGTTTTTTGAATGTGGGATAAAAAAATCTTTTTGATTTAAATACTTCAACTTAAAAAGATAATATAGTATCTTTTCAATATAGGATAAAAAACTTTTTTGAATAATCTTTTAATCTATATCCGCGTGGATTGTTTCTTAATTTTTTTCATATAAAATATTAAAACCTCAAATATTTTATTTAATTTGCTCGTGTTAACCCGGTTCAACCCATGTGACCCGAGACTCAACCCTTGGCCGGGTCAATTCTTAGATCAAGTTTGATAACTATAAAAAAAACTTTGTCAATCAAATAAGGTCTTAACCATTCATCTTTGGATCCTAAATACACTTTCGCAAGAGATATATGCATCATTTTCTTATTTTTTTTTCTTCTTTCTTCTTTCCTTTTGTTTCGAGAATTTTTTTTTATCGAAATGGGCAAAAAAATCAAACCTATATTGGTCGGACTCAGATATAGGTGTTAGACATGATATGGATCAAGATGTCGAAATTTGTCAAATTTAAAATTGAAGAAAGCTTTTACATCTAGATTTGTAGTCAATCTAATAGTATTTGTAACGGCATGGCCCAACATGCTGTATATTATCCGCTTTGGGTCTCCCAGTCCATCCATTTCCAGGGCTTCGACCCAGGTCCCCCTCACAGTTTTGTTCTTAGCAGTCACGCATGTCTCCAAAACGCATATAACATGTTAGCAACCGGCACCACTTATAAGGCCCTGCTCTAAACGCTCACTTCCAATGTGGGATATCACAATCCCCCCACCTTAAGACGAGCCGTCCTCGGCTCTGATACCAAATGTAATGGCCTGGCCCAACATGCTGTATATTGTTTGCTTTGAGCCTCAAAGTCCACCCATTTCCAGGGCTTGCACCCAGGTCCCCATCACGTTTTTGTTCTTGGCAGCCACGCATGGCTCCAAAACGCGTACAACATGTTAGCAACTAGTACTACTTACAAGGCCCTGACTCTGGACGCTCGTTTCCGATGTGAGATATCACATCGAGTCATCGGAGTTTCGGGTTGACTCGGTAAGTTGAACAATTTTCTCTAGGTCAATTGTAGGCCCAAGTTTTTAATGAAACAAACCTAGCCAAGACCCTAGGTCACCTGGATCTCTGGTTGACCCATCGAGCCTGATAACTATGGTTTTTATTAAAGATTTTTTTGGTTTAAGAATATGTTTGACAAACATTCCCTAAGCCTATTTTTATAGTTTTGATTTTAGAGAAAAATGAGTTTTTGTCAAATAAGACCTTAAAAAAAGAGATATATATATATATATATATTGCACTTTATTTATAAGAAAGAGGAAAATATGTTTTTAGCATATTTTTAGAAAATTTTTGTACTTCTTTGCATTTTTACGGAATTTACAACAAGTTCGTAAAATTTCTTAAAGATTTAGCTAATATTTCAATAAGCCTACTTTTTTCCCCTTGAAAATCAATGGTTAACATTCTGGTATAAATGCTGGACCTATAAGTAGACTGATATTTAAATATTAGGAGTTGACTAGAAAATTCTCATAATTATTTTGAATGTTCACCAATTTTAATTGAGAGTATTTTTCACCACAATATACAAGTTGTGAAAAATACTTTCTCCTTCTAGGATAGGTGAACTTTGTCAGGGCATCTACATAGATTCTTCTATTAATAATTTATTTGCGCATACGAGCCCATAATAAATTTGAAATGCTAGATTTAGTCATGAGCGTAAATCTTTATACTGAGCCATAAATGGACCACTGGTTAGGAATCCATCAACACCTTCAAACCACATCCAAATCATATAATGCAACTTACTTCATGTAAGGTACATTAAGGGTACTAATATCTTCTATAGTTATAACTAGTCCCTTACTTTGATATTTCAAATGAGATCAGTTTGTATCTAGATCTCCTAGTGACCTAAACTAAATAATTAGGTGACGAATCATTGAACTCAATGAGTGCATGAGTGTGACAATAAAAAAAAGCATTTACTATTTATATAACATATTGTATGGTGGATATAAATCGGTAGAATTTGCACCTACTTTCAATTTCTAGAGACATGCAATAATAATAATAAATCTCGCAGTTAATTTTTTAATAATTAATAAATATTAGAATTTGAAAAAGAAAAATATAAATGCCTGTTGTAAATTATTAGTTTATTATTTATGTTTTTTTTATATTTTATTAATTTTTAAGAGTAAAAGTTAAGATTAATAGTAAAAGGAAAAGTAAATCGTATAATAAAGAAGAGAAAAAAAAACTTATAAGAAGCATCAACTTCAGGGTTTTCTAATTATGTCGAACTGAATAGAGCTTTATTTATATAATGAAAACCCAACAACATTTTTGCTGACTAAATTGTCAGGTGCAAAGCTAAGAAAATAAATAAAATACACTCCTTGGCTCGACTATGAACACCATGTTCATCTCAACTGTAAAGTTACCTTGAAGTAATGGATGAAGATGCCTTGCAAAGTTGCACATTTTTCCTTCATAGAAGCCTTGTTCCACGAATCCAGGATAATGTATTTCCACGGGGAAAATATCCCATTCTAGCATCTCCAATATCAGTCATCAGAAGTTACTGATGACCTTCCCTCGCTATCGCTGTTGCTGTCGCTGTTGCTGTCTCTGTCGACGCTGACTCTGACGCTGTCTCTGTCGCTGTCGCTGTCGCTGTCGCTGTCATCATTCAAGGATACTGTGTCTTCGCTGCATACAGCAAATTCCAAGATATCCCATTTTGGCAACTCCTTTCTTAAATAATTATTCCACCGCTCATTATAAATATGCAATGTTGTTCCTTGATTGACACTGCCTTTGCCATCTTCATCCTCCTCTTCAACATCTGGTTTTCCGTGGGCTGTTTCTCGGTCGTCGACGTTGCCATCTTCCTCTACATCGTCAATAGAGGATGCCATTCTTTGCCTGTAATCCCGCCTCTTAACATTTGGCTTTTCTTTGGCTGTTTCTTGGCCGTCACTTCCATTCTCCTCTTCATCATCGATAGAGGATGTAGCTTCGCTGTCATCGCTTTCCTCAACATACAGCTTTTTCAGGAATGTTTCTTGGACGTCACTGTCCTCCTCTTTATCATCAATAGCGGAATATGCTATTGCTCGCCTGTCATTCGGCTCATCAACATTTGGCTTTCCCTTGGGTGCAGTTTCTCGGCTTTCCCCATTGTTCTCTTCAACATTTGGCTTCTCTTCAACCAGATAGAACCCAAGCTCTTTTACTTGTACAAAATTGTCACCCTCTATTATTTCCATAGACAGTTCCAACTGATCTCCAGCCTCTATATCTTCCAACACTATGTACTTTATCCACGAACAGTTATCACTCTTAGGAGATATGGAATCTTCAAGCAACCGAAAACCATCGTCTGTTGAGATTTTGATACCAAGCTCACACTCTGCGGATTCGATCTCGCAAGCACAGACAGCCCAAATAACCAGTCGGACTTCACCATCCGAATCTGCAGATGGGGGTGCCTGAAATGATAACGAATAACCTTCTTCAGGATTGCTGATGAACCATTCTGGTAAAGAACCACCATCCAAGCAAATCGAATACTCATAACGCTTGCACAATGCCTATTGATTTCAAGCAAAGGTGAAATTTAGACCTTATTCAACATATATACGTACTTGCTAATGTTAAGTATATGTATGTGCAAGAGAGACAGAAAGATGAGAGTACCTCAGCAAGACTCTTCTTAAATTTTTTTGACAAACTGTTGCTGCCCAATAAAGAAAAGTTACAGTCAGAAACATCTTCAATGCCCTGAATCTCTGTTAATTTTTCACAGCCGTCCGCATCCAATGTCTCTAAACTCGAGGGAAGCTCTGAGATTGATCGAAGATCTGTTCAGTCCTCAACCAGCAAACTCTCCAGCTTCGAAAGCCCACTAATGCCAGAAGGAAGCGATTTAAGTCTCGAACATTGGTTCAAATTCAAGGAAACAAGTCTCTTCAATAGGCAAATAGATTCATGCACTTCAACTAATCTCTCACAATCTTCAAGTATTAATTCCTCTAAACATGGGAGTCCTAGCAAGTTTGGTGTTTTAGTAAACTTGGAATAGCTGAGGTTGAGGGTTTTTAGCTTGTTCAGAACCTGTTGAAGGAGGAAGGAAAATTAGAGGAAAGTCATCAGCAAAGACAATTTTTAGTTGATGAAATTTAAGTTGCAATTTTATAGGGCAAACTGGAATTTTCCTACCTTCAATTCTTTGATGTTATAACTGTATTGCAGTTCAAGAACAATGAGGTTGTCTAGATGAAAATCCAGTGGTAAAGAATTTAAAGTAAATCCTTTCCAAGAAAGCCATATCAACCCTTTGGGAAAATTTTTGAAGGACCCAGTAAGATGCACGGCATCAATCCGAAGTAATTGTAAAAATCTCATCTCTTTAAAGTATTCTGTCCTCAGAGTTAAGAATTTTGATGCTTGCACATCAAGGGTGCGACCCTCCTCATCCTCTGTTCCCAGACCCTCCTCATCCTCTGTTCCCAGACCCTCCTCATCTTCTGTTCCCTGAAAAGAAAGCAAGATTTAACAAAATTTGTCATCAGTAATGGTTTACCATTAATTACGTCCATGCAAACCTGTTTCTTAAAGAAATCTTAAAGTTGGACAAGGATCGATAAGACTCGGGTTTGTGTATATGCCTTTAGTTCTTACCATCTGGTAATTGGTCCATATATATAAAATCTAGCCAATTGAATGCATAGATTATACTGATATTTAATGGGGCTGTCAGTAGGTTATATTGATATTTAATGTGTCACTATATTCAGCTCATCATTCACAACAATAACATATAATTCTTTATGTGAATGAAAATTTATCACGGTATTGATTTTGGCAGTCTTACAGTTTGCATGATGTCCTCATCAAATTCATCAAGGGTGAGACCCTCCACAGATTCTGTGCCCTGAAAAACCAACAAAATTTGACAAAATTACCAGAGGCAATGAATCCATCACAAAACTATTTCTTAAAACATTCCAAAGTTTGTCAAAAATAGAAATAAATCAATAAGACTCTGATTTATCTTTTAGTTCTTTACCATGTGGTTGATGAGCACATCCAATGCATCCTCGTGATCCCAGATTCTGCTGTGTTTTCCAGGATATTTATGCGAAGTTTGACGAACAATCTCCCTTCCCATTTTCTGTACTAGATCATTCATCATTATGGTATCGTCGAAATCAATTGTTATGAGAGATCTTTCTTCCAGAGATTGGATTCGGCTTCTTAGATCGTTACAATAACGATAACGACCTCCTAGTATTGAAGCTACAAAATCTACATCTTCTCCAACAAAAAAACATGCAATATCAAGAAATACACTCTTCAAATCATCTTCTAGTGAGTCATAACCTCCTTTAAGCTTGGAATGGATTTGATCAGGAAATTTACGCAATTCATAAATTTCCTTTTCCCATTCATCACGTTCACTTATTTGAGAAAAACGATTCCCCAAAACTACGAGAGCTGAAGGAAGTTTTCCACTTTGCTCAACCACTTCTTTTGAAAGCTCCGCCCATTCTTCTTCCGGAGTTTTTCCCTCAAAAGCATGGAAATTGAATAGGTCAAGGCACATCTCTTCATCCCATTCTTCAACCGAATGCTTTTTGTCAACTTTAAGTTGAGCAAGCAATTTTTCATTTGTAGTGGTGATGACAATTTTACTACCCTTACCAAACACACTTCGACCCCCAAAAGTATCTAATTGTTGCGGTTGGTCCATGCCATCAAGAACTAGAAGAATTTTTTTGTTACCAAGTAAATTTTTAATCAAAGAAATTCCTGAATCAACATCACTAATTTTCTTTCTCTTCAAAATATTTACTCCCAAAGTTTCACGTATAAGTTGTTTTTGTAACCCAACCTTGCTGTCAGGACCTTTTGATTTTTCGTTGACATCAAAGAGAAAACAACTTCCATCGAATTTTTGAAAGAGTTTTTGGTACACAACTTTAGCTATGGTTGTCTTCCCCATTCCTGGCATCCCACGTATGCCTACCATGCTAACATCATCTGAGGCATTAAGAGACTTGATAATATTATTGACACAAGAATCAATACCTACTAGGTATTTTGGTATATTTAAGTTTTTGATATCCACTTTGTTCAACACATCTTTGACGATCTTTTTGATAAGTACTGATTCATCCCTGTCAATAGATAAAACTAGGTCATCAAAATTAAACCAAATAATATTTAAACATGCTCAAAGAAGTTATTTTAGAGATTTAGCTCAATTTATTCTCATATTTTAGTCTCAGTTTCTAACCTGTTCTTATAAGTCTATCTGCTTTAAATTTATCATTATATTTTAGGTCATTTTCTAATTTATCTTTTTAGTAGATATATTCTTACAAATCAACAAAAATACCATTACTTGAGAAATTCAAATCCTATCTTATTTATTACAATTATAAATTAAAGAAATGAAAACAATTGTCATCTTGTGTTAAAATTCATTTAATTTCATGGTTATGTTTTTAATAAACTAAGATAAGTTTGTGTTTCTTGTGCAATGATATTTTTATGTAGCGAAAATAACTTTTAAGATCTCAAATCAATTGTCAGATTGAAAAATATAAAAGAACAAACACAATCAATCACACAATAATACCTACAAGATTTACGTGGCTTGACAACTTATATCTACTTCACGAGCTAGACAACAAGAGAAATTTACTATAAGAAAGTATGAGATTACAAGATGTCGCACAAAATTAATTTCAAAATAATAAAATACTCACATTTTCTCTCATTTCTCTAGCTATTAAAGTATAGAAAATAATAATAATTACAAAATAAATATTATCTTAAAAGATGATAACTATAAGTTTTTATATGAACTAAATAAATAAATTTTTTTTTTCTTACATAGACGTATAATCTAAGACAAACCCAATATTTTATCATTTTGGATTAAAATATTTAACCAAAAAATTGAGTCATTACCATATATTCATGAATACATTAAAAAAACTAAATCTACAAGGATAGATTAGAAACTAAGTTTGTAAGGACAAATTGACTTAATTCAAAGCAAGTACATAATTACTTATATATTAAAACACGACTAAATCTACAAGGATAGATTAGAAACTAAGTTTGTAAGGACAAATTGACTTAATTCAAAGCAAGTACATAATTACTTATATATTAAAGCACGTGAGATTGTGAGATTTTCATTGTACATTTGTTTTTTTTCTTCAATTTTGTCTTTAAATTTTGTTTTTGGACAATCAAGTTATATTTAAGGAGCAATTAATTTCAAATTCTTATAAAAAGATGGGATTGGAAGAGGGGGGCCCAAAATAAAAAACACGGCAAACATGAATGAAATACCATAAGTTTAAAAAATATTCATTTTGGTTCTCTAACTTTAACAATCATGTAAATTATAAAATTTCGGTTCCTTGAAATTATTCCAATTCCATTTTGGCACAAAGATTTATTTATTTTTATTTTTTTATCTCTGGTTGAGAGAGGAGAGATAAAAACTTATTGTTGACACCGCTTTAGGCCACCAAAATGAGGGATTTTTGTGTCAAATTATTCTATTTAATGAGGGGAGTTCATATTAGGTGTTTAAATACCTTACAAGTTCGTGAAAAAACAGATATGAACTCGAGTTGATTTTTGGTTTTGGGTTAAGTTCGGTTTTTGAAGTGTTTTTGGAGGTCATGAATGAGTTTATCATGGTTTATAGGTATTTTGGGTAAAATAATAGATTGCAAAACAAATTTTTGGGTCAAAAAAGCATAAACCCAGAGAATATAAAATAAAATATTTAACGTTTGATGCATATCACATTGCTAGTTTTAAGTAGAACATGTTAAGAAAAAATGGTTTCTGATTGATGCATCGGGAATGCTAGAACGAAAAGAATTACCCATTTGCGGTACTGTAGATATCTTTCCCGGAGAGGTTGGCAGCATCCTTAAGAGCGTTTTTCCACTTGTCGATCTTCTCCTTTTCTTCTTTATTTTCATATGCCTTAAAAGCTTTTTTGAAACTCCCTTCTTGTTTACGAACATGTGAAGGATCAACACCACAGAATATAGGAAAAACAGTTCTGCCCTTTGTATTTCTGCACTCAAGAATCTCAACGAGTTCATTGAGACACCATCTAGATGAAGCATAGTCTCTGGAGAAGACCACTATCGAAATTTTTGATTCTTGAATTGCCTTCTTGAGATGATGGGAGATTTCTTCTCCAGGAGGAAGTTCTTCATCGTCTTTAAAGGTATGGATTCCTGCTTGGACTAAGGCATTGTAAAGATGACCTAAAAAGGTTTTGCGAGTATCTGCTCCTCTAAAGCTCAGAAAGACATGATAGGTACATTCGGTTAACAAGGAAGAGGATGAAAAGGAGCCAGCCGATAAGAGCTTGGAAGCCATAGAAAGGCACAGTTCAGTTATGTGTGTAGCAAATAGGAAAGGTTTGTTGAAGGGTGAAGGTACTGAAGTAACTGGTTATTGGTCTCTTATATATAGCAAATAAGGATTGTAAATAACTGTACAGTCAGTGTTATTGAAGTGAGGAGCAGTTTCGCGGAAATTGGGAACATTGAAAAAAATTAACTAAACTACCCTGCTAATCATCCAACGTTAATCATCTGCAACCTTCTCCTGTCTTTTTATTTATTTATTTTAGACAGGTATGCTCTAAAATATTTTGGATTAAATAATCTCCGAGAAGACCCTTGAATAAATTATCTGTTACACTCATTTGATTTTTTATTGTAGAAAACTTATAAAAGCGCACGATATTGCTCTCAAATTCAAACAACAGTGTTATTGAGGTGAGGTGTAAAAAAGCAATGTTTACTCTAAAGGTTAACATTGAGGTTATAAAATAGTTTTCTATTATTTTTTAATATTTTTTTTAATTATTAAAAACCTGTCTAGATTAAAACTTGTATAAATTCATTATTATTAATTTTATTAATTAAATAAATATGATGAGAGTATGTAAAGGACTTTTCTATGGAATAATATGGACTATTTAGCATTCTAGGAACAAATTCTTATTTGAAGCAATCATTTTGTATTATGGTGAAAACGTTACCTTATGTATGTTACCCTAGTCATATATATATATATATATATATATATATAGGGAGGGGGGGGGGGAGCTGCCATATTTTGCAAGCCTTCTAATTTACACAAAACACTACTTCATGATCTCTTTAATTTGGTATCAGAGCTTCTTTATCTTAACCAATTTATTTCTTCTTCCCTAGTAGCATCGCCGCCTATGCTCTCCTCTGTAGCTGCTACAACCATGTTGCATCTGCAGCGACAATAGTTGTTGGTTCCTTAGCAACCATGCATTATTCCCCTCTCCAACACGCAAAAAGTAATTAATCTCAAGCTTACCAACATGAACTATGTATATTGACATATGCAGATGAAACCATATGTGATTTGTCAAGGTGTTTTCTCATTTGTTGATAGCTCATTTCCATGTCCTTCTCCCCATGTCCTGCTGAGTGATGATTCTACCGTCTCTGTCACCTTCGGTTTTGGTATTAATCAAGCTTTTCTCTCACAAAAACAACAAGATCAGCTCATCCTCAGAGCTCTCCTCTCCTCTTTTTCCATGAATATCCTCCATCTTATGGTTGATTGTTCGACTTTTGCTAGTGTTTGGAGCACACAAGAACATGCTTTTTGTTTCACCATCCAATTCTCGGATTACAAAATTACATGTCTCTCTTCAAGATCTTTATTAAGGTGATGATACTATTACCATTTATTTGCAGAAAGCTAAGGATTATTTGACGAATTAGAAACAACAGGCAACCCTATCTCCCTTACTAATTTCAATTTATATGTGTTTCGGGGCCTTCGTAGTGAATTCCGTGATTTGGTTACAAGTCTGTTAACCTAGGCTGAGCCTCTTCCCTATTCTGAGCTGCATAGTCACCTATTTACCCATGAGGTCTTACACATGAACTCTCTTCAATCCATTCCCACTGCTATATTGTTGTTGCCTACTCCTATGCAACCTCTCTCTGCTTTTGCTGCTCAGAGTGGTTTTTCTATTTTTAATGGTAGTGGTTCCTCTCATAATCGGGGTAGAGGAAGTTATGGTAGTTAGAGGAATACTCACAACTCGTTCAACTAGTCTAGTAGTCAGAATTACCGTGGCAACATTGGTGATTCTTGGCAGCAGAACCATGATTATGAGGGCAATTGGCAGCAACAGTCTAACCAAAACTCTTCACCCAATTAGTGGCCTCGTACATAATAGGTTTGATGTCAGTTTTGCAACATTTTTGGTCACTCAGCGTAGCAATGTTCACAGCTAGTAACCCATGGAAATCAAGCTTCAACCAACTTCTCTTTTAGTGATGCTTCGACAACAAACTCTATCACTTAGTTTCCTGATATAGGTGCAGATTAGCATGTTACTCTAGACATTGCAAGTATGACAAATGCAAAACCTTATCTTAATAATGATCAATTACATGTTGATGATTGTAAGGAACTTGTCATATCTAATATAGCTCATACTACCTTACATACTCTAAAATGAGCCTTTACTTTGTCTAATGTCTTACATGTGCCACAAATTAAAAATCAACTCCTATCTATTCAACAATTTTGTCATGAAAACGGTCTTTTTTGAATTCACTTCTCTGTTTCTTTTTATGTCAAGGTTCACATAACAAAGAAAGTTCTTTTTTTTTTTGTCAGAGTAAAGATGACCATTATGTCCTTTCAGAGTCTTCCACAATGTTTATGTCTCAAGCCTTTTGGTCTGCTAGCTTGTCTATTTTTGCTGATGTCTGGCATCATCAACTTGGTTACCCAAGTTCATGTGTTCAGAGTCTCTTAGCGAAAATAAAAAGGTCATTTGTAATTCTCGTCATTTAAATTTTCAGTGTCAAGTTTGTTTTTTAGGAAAATCATTACGTATGTCATTAGGGCATATGGGTCACAAAACATCTGCTTTTTAAAGCTAATTTTTAATGATGTTTGGGGTTTTGCTCCTGTTTTAGCTTATAATGGTTTTCAGTATTTTGTTATTTTTATGGATGTGCACACAAAATTTATTTGGTTTTATCTTATTGTCGTCAAATCTAATGTATTCAATGTGTTAAATGATAATTTTCTAGTAAAATTAAATATGTTCAAACTGATTGGGGTGGTGGATATCGTAAATTCAATTCCTTTTCTAAAACAATTGATATTCATCATCGTTTAATATGTGCAGATACACATGAACAAAATGATATTGTTGAGTGTTGTCATCGCCATATTGTGAAAACTGATCTTACTCTTCTTGGTCACTGCAAAACACCTCTAATTTTAGAGTTATGCTTTTGAAACTTCTGTGTATCTCATTAATCATATGCCAACACCTGTCTTGCATAATAAATCTTCTTTTGATGTTTGTTTCATCAATCACTTGATTATACCTTTTTACGTACTTTCAGGTGTCTCTGTTTTCCTTTTTTTCATCCTTATAATGCTCATAAATTAGACTATCATTCTACTTCATGTGTGTTTTTAGGCTATAGTTCATCTAACCTACACTAATATTGTTGTCTTGACTTGTCCTCTAATCATATTTACATCTATCATTATGTCCATTTTCATGAATAATATTTTCCTTTTCTTGAGTCTGGTCGAGTTTCTACCTCTGCTCACTCTATGTCTACAACCGCACTCACTTCCAACCTTCAATCCCTTATTAATACCAAACTTCTCAGAACCACAAACCTCTCCACTTCCCTTTTGGTTCCCTTATCACCACCTGTATCTATGTCTCTTAATCATTCTATAGGTTCGGGTTTTGTCGTGCCAACCTTGTCTTCGTTTGACTTACTCATTATTGTTGTATCTCCAATCTTCCTATCGAGTCCTTCTCCTCCACCGAGTACCTTTGATCAGTCTCCGTTAGATCTGGACCTTTGTGTTGATCTCTCCAGCTACTGTCTTCCATAACAGACCTAGCCTATCATGTCTGTTGTCCATTCGACACCATGACAGCACCATATGGTGCCACATTCATGACAACACAAGTTTGCCAACATGAGTTTGGTTTCCGTCACTCCATTCTCTTCAGAATCACAGGTAACATCTTCTCTTGACCTTGAAACTCTATATTTTAAGGAAGCTGATCAGTTTCTATGCTGGCATAATGCAATGAAGTATGAAATTGTTGCTTTACATGACAATGGTACTTGGTCCTTGGTACCACTTGAGCCTTTTATGAACATGGTTGGTTGTTGATGGGTATATAAAATTAAGCACCAAGTTGATGGTGGTAATGATCACTACAAGGCTCGCTTGGTTGCGCGAGGGTTCACTCAGCATGAAGGAATTGATTACTAAAAAACATTCAATCTTGTGATTAAATAGACTATTGTCGATTAGTTCTCACTATTTTCGTATCTAAAGGCTGGAAGATTCGGCAACTTGATGTTCATAATGCATTCCTTAATGGGTCACTTAGGGAGGTTGTTTATTTAGAATAACCCACGAGTTTTGTAGACCCTACTTTGCCTACTTATGTCATTCGCCTTCATAAGACTCTTTATGACTCAAAACAAGACCCACAAGCTTGGTACACATATCTAAGCGACTTTCTTCTTTGTATTGGTTTTCGGGCTTCCAAAGTTGATACCTCCTTATTTATTTTGTTTGTGGATTGTGATATTTGTTACCTTCTTGTTTATGTTGATGAAATTTTACTCACTAGTAATAACTCTGCTTTGGTTCAACATCTCACTACTTTCCCGAGTTTAGAGTTTAAAATTTGTGATTTGGGTAATGCTCATTATTTTTTCGGAATTGAAGTCCCTCCTACTAGTATGGGCTCATGCTTAGTTAACACAAATATCTTCTTGATATTCTTTGTCATACTGGTATGTCATCGTGCAAACCTATTGATATTTTGGCCTCTACTTCTAAGATTGGATTGCAATCTGGTGAGTTATTTTCGAACTCCACTCACTTTCAACAAATTGTTAGTGCTCTTTAGTATTTCGCCTTTACTAGACCGAATATATGTTATGTTGTAAACTAGGTTTCTTAATTTATACATGCTCTTACTGAGAGCCATTAAGTTGCTGTTAAATGTATATTGTGATATTTTAAAGGTATGACTTTTTTTGGCCTGCACCTTACTCGTGGTTCTTCATTATCTCTTCATGGTTTTACTGATGCCAATTAGATTGGTAGTATTGATGATCATAAGTCTATTGGGGTTTACATTGTATTTTTTAACACCACTCTCGTTTCATAGAAATCTGGCAAGCAACACATTGTTGCTCACTCCTCCACTGAAGCTAAGTATAAAGCTTTAGCCGATAACACTACTAAGGTTTTTTGGCTTTGCTATCTTTTGTCAGATTTATATTTCTCTTCTAGTTCTATCACCATGATTTGGTGGGACAAATTAGGTGCTACCTATCTATCTGCTAATTTAAGTTCTTATGCTTGTACAAAGCATGTTGAGGTTGATTATCACTTTGTTCAAGATCGAGTGGCCGAAAAGGAGATTCAGATTCGTTTCATAACCTCCAAGAATCAATTAGTTGATGTTCTTACTAAGCCACTTACCTCACTCCGTCTTTGCTTATTTATGGTCCAAGCTTCATGTAGACAACTCACCTTCAGTTTAAGGGGATGTATTATGGAACGTGTTATATTATAGAAAATATTATAATTGTCCTATATAGATTTATCATATGTAATATATGTTCCACATTATTATATATTGGTCATCTATACACAGTGAAATTTAAATTCTTGATTGTTTTATCATTAAGGTTTTGATATTATATTAAAGAACCATCTTAATTTAAAGTTTCGTGAAGTTGGAATTGTTATAGAAACTATCCCACGTCAAATAATAACAAAACGTAAGATTTAAGTTTTTTTAGATGGAATCTCAACTTACTTGTCTAATTCAATATAGTTGTGAGCCTCAAAACAGGCCTTACTGTCCAACGAAGATCTTGAAATAACACTTTATAGACTTTAAGACACGAACAACAAATTAATAAGGAAGACTTGATAACTACAATGAGGAAGACTTGATAGAGAACCTATATCACATAGAATAATTACAAAAATATAAAAGAATATATATAAAAGATCGAGAATGTACTACCAATCACAAGGTTTCAGCTTGTTGAATGGAACCCAGACTCAACTATCTAACTTAATAGAGATCATCCAACAAATTATCTAGAATATCCTGCTAACCAACCAACTTTAATCATGTGTTACACTTTCTTGCCTTTTCATTGTGGACAATACCACTGAATAAATCGTGGGTTACATTGTTTTGAGTTTTTATTATACCTTCTCGTCTATTATAAAAAAAAAAAACCCTACTTGTCTGAAGCAATTGCAAGACCCTTGAATAAATCATTTGTTAGTTCTCCAGATGAGTTGGAGGAAAGTTATTTTCACAATTTTTTAATAACCCTATTAGTCTCATGATGTGACGGATTTAAAAAATTCAAGGAAGCAAAAGGCGAGTCATGCATGCAGTTGACAATTTTTTAATAACTCTATGTCCACCAGGAATTTTCTCAAGCATTTGCTGTGCACAAATTGAAAGGTTAATAAAGCTGACGGAAACCACTCATCGGATCAATCCTTTACTCTCCAACAAGAAATGAAACATTAAAATTTTGCTTATAAAAAATGACGTAGATAAAAAAAATAAAATAGCAACCACAAGAACATATAAATGAAAAAGATGTTCTCAAAAACCTTTATTTGAAAAGTTTATTACTAAATTACTTTGCTGAAATACAAATTAAACAACACTATTTATATTAATACCATATCTATCTTGAAAAGGAAAAAAATCATAATAAATGATTATATTTATTATAAAGATTCCTAACTAAATTGAAAAAAATAAAACTACCAACTAAATATTTAATTTTCTTAACTAAATAAAAAAAGGCATAAAAAAATACTCTTTTAAACTAAATACAAATAAAATATCCAAGGAAACAAACAGTTTGTCATAAAATTAATCTTGCATCAATGTTCTTGGATCTAAGAGAACTAGTTCAAATTATTTTCTATTTGATCTTATGTATGTCAAATCTACATTTGTAATAGCAATAAACTTCTAATAAAAAAGATAAACATAACCTCAATTAATAATTTTGATGTTCTTTATGCTATTAACCTCTAATTCATCAATGAGAACATTGTTGAAGATCACAAACACCATACCATCATCCGTAATTCTATTATTGTCATTATTTATGCTATCATAATAATATAATCATCATAAAAATAAACATTATAAAATTGTGGAGAATCTCAATACTTCATAAACGGGATCACAAAAACCTCCATGATACTTATCCCTATCAAAAGACTGCCTCCTCTACTCTCATCTATAAAATAAGTTTACAAAGATGGTGATTAATTAATTTGTTATTGGTCTCCACACGATCCCCTAGGGTTATAACATTCGCCCACTAACGAGTTAATTCTGTAATCTGTCTTTTCATTTCTTCTATCACTAGTTTCTAAATATCTTTTTTCTAAGAGAGAACCTCTTCATTCTTTACTATAAAAACACTTCTTAATCTATGATGTATTCCAACCATGGTTAATTCCATCATACAACACTAACTAGTAAGAAAATTGTTAGGCTTTGATATCAACTGTTGTAAATGAAAAAGAAAAAAAAACAACAAACATAAGAACAAGAACATACAAATCTTCTAAAAAGGGTGTCCACGTAAAACCTTTATTTGAAATTTTTATTATCAAATTTTCATCTTTATAATTGTTTGCTAAAATATGAGTTAAATAACCCTTTTTTATACCAGCATCGGGTATATCTTGAAGAGAAAAAAAATCATAACAAGTAAATATAGAGTTATTTTGAGGATTCCTAAACAAAATATAAAAATATAATTATCAAATATAATATTTGATTTTTGTGAACTATATAAGAAAATAAAAATAAAATACCATAAAAAATATTTTTTCTTAACTAAATAGAAATAAAAATAACTAAGAAAAGAAATAATTCTCTTAAAAATCCTCTCGCATCTAATAATCAAACTTACAATGATTATCGAGATTACATTGTTGTTAGTATTAATGTACTATATAGGAAATATACTATATAGGAAATATTGTAGTCATACTCATGTATTGCAACTTCACCATTACTATTGTATATTGCCCTACACATATATATAGAAAGGGTTGGCTAACCATTAGGTTAAGCCTTCCAATTATTCTCAACTTGGTATCAGAGCTTTCTGTCATCAAAACTCTCATTCTCTTCTTCCTCCTTGCAGCCGGCATCCTTTCTTCTTCTCCCAAATGGACTTTGCTGTGGCTGCCACCTACTCCCCCCACCAAAATAGCCCCTCTAAAGCTGCTGCTGCTGGTTCCTTCTCCCACCAGCAGCAGCCCCAACCTGTAGAACAAAACCTTGGCTCTTTCTCTCATGTTTCTACCGTTCCCCTGCACATTATGGGGACAACAACTCCTTCTATAATTGCTTTTTCCAACACTCATCAAGTGGTCTCGTTGAAGCTTACAACCACAAACTATCTCTATTGGCGAATGCAGATGAAGCCATATCTGCTTGGTTAAGATGTTTTTCACTTTATTGATGGCTCAGTCCCGTGTCCTTCTTCTCATGTTTCTGATGGTTCTGATGGTTCTTCTTCAGCAATTAACCCTTCTTTTCTTCGTTGGAAGCAACAGGATCAACTTATTTTAAGCGCGTTACTCTCCTCCCTCTCCATGGATGTCCTACATCTTGTGTTTGATTGTCAGACCTCTTCTTGTGTTTGGCGCACTCTTGAGAAAGCGCTTGCTTCTCCATCAAATTCTTGAATTATACAACTCCATGGGTCTTTTTAAGATCTTCGCCGAGGAGATGCTTCGGTTACTACATATATGCAGCACGCCATGTCATTGTTTGATGAATTGGCTGCTGCTGGCCGGCCCCTCTCTCTTGAAGACTTCAACCTCTATATATTTCATGGTCTTCGTGGTGAGTTTAAAAACTTGGTAACTAGTCTCGTGACTAAGGCCGAACCGCTGTCATACGCGGACCTTCACAGCCATTTTCTTACTCATGAGTTTCTGCATAAGTCCTTTCTTCCCTCTTTGGCTGCAAATCCACCTCTGCTGCCTACCCCATCTCTACTGTCGTCTGCTCATCTTGCACAACAGTAGACCAGCTCCTATTTTGGTCGTAACAGAGGTCGTTCCCGCGGCAACTGGCGCTCCAACAACAACAGGTACAATAGCCATGGCAGGTCTGATTTTCGTGGCTCTTCTTCCTCTGCTCCCACAGACTGGAAGCAGAATCACTAGCAGCAGAGCAAACGGCCTGCTGCTGGTGGACAGTGGCCTCCTCACCAATCTTCTGAGCAGCACGTCAAGTGTCAACTATGCTTCTCCTTCGGCCACATAGCCTTGCAATGTGCTCAGTTTCACAACAGTGGTCATCAGCCCTCTGCCCATCTTACTGTTGGTCCGGTTTCTGCCTCCTTTTGGTTCCCGGATACTGGTGCCAACCAGCACGTTACTCCTGATCTTGCGACTCTGACCGATTCTGCACCCTATCTTGGTAATGATTATTTGCATGTTGGTGACGGTAAGGGTCTATCTATATCCCATATTGGCCATACCACCTTACATTCCCCTAAACGCACCTTTACATTATCTAATGTTCTTCATGTTCCTCACATTACCAAACCATTGCTATCTGTTCAAAAATTTTATCGTGAAAATAATGTTTATTTTGAATTTCATCGCCTAATCCAGTTACTGAGTTCAGAATTCAAGCTTCGTGACTTAGGTGATGTTCACTATTTTTTGGGAATTGAGGTTCAACCCACTGCTATGGGTCTGATGTTACGTCAGCAAAAATATATTCTTGACATTCTCACTCGAGCGGGTATGACTTCTTGTAAACCGGTTGATACTCCTATCTCTACCTCTAAAGTCACCATACTGCTGGATCCTCTGTTTTTTGACCCTACACGGTTTCGTCAAATTATGA
>Ga0307516_10002923_pt1 | contig 22375 bp, 19 predicted proteins | sample 19_EM_MG_FD_203310 | JGI IMG/M metagenome (GOLD analysis project Ga0307516, IMG submission 203310) | Populus trichocarpa ectomycorrhiza microbial communities from riparian zone in the Pacific Northwest, United States - 19_EM | ecosystem: Host-associated > Plants > Roots > Unclassified | place... | reverse complement strand
CGCTCGGCGCCTGAAGACCCTCAAGGGGCTTACGCCTTACGAATACATATGCTCTTGCTGGACTTCAGAGCCTGATCGATTCATCATCAATCCGATCCATCAAATGCCGGGACTAAACACCTAGCTGCATGCCGACGCTAGCTGACCCCCTCGAAGTGGGGAATTCAGGCTTTTGAAGGCCGTCCCAAGCGAAAAGGGCTTTGAAGGCGATTGCTTGAGATCGACCAGCGCGACGAATCCGATCTGGTGCAGCCGGCGAGGTCCGAACGTCGCGCCAGACAACTCGACCTCGGCGGCTCGCGACAAGGTGTTCGAAGTGCAACGCCGGCACGGGGCTGTCGAGGCCCTCGATGGGCCGAGACACGCTAGACAACATTCAAAAACCCAGGAATGTTTTCGTTTCCCCGGCAAGGCCGGCACGGCGAGGCGGGGGAGCTTGTTTTGTGAGGTTAAGGAGGAGGCCGCAGGCCGGGGGACACGAACAAAACAAGCTCCCCCGGTGAGTCGTGCCTTAACAAGCGCACCCCGCAAAGAGAATGGGCGCCGCAACCGCGGAGCCTCTTCAAAAGTTCAACGGTAGCCGAGTCTTGTCTTCAGGTCGGGCCACGACTCTCAGCGCTGGAACTTGCCGTCCGACCCGATGATGGACAGGTCGGTGTAGTCCAGCCCGCTGTGGCTGGCCGCGCTGAACGACACCTCGAGGCCGCCGATGTCGAAGCGGCGCAGCGACTCCAGGGCGTCGCGCAGCTTCTCGCGCGTGGCCTGCTTGCCGGCGCGGCGCAGGCCCTCCACCAGCACCTTGGCGCCGGCGAAGCCCTCGAGCATCGCGGGCGTCACGCGGTCGTCGCCGGTGGCCGCCTTCGCGTACTCGCGCGCCTGCTTGACCATCGGGTTCGCCAGCGAACGCTCGTAGGGGAACACCTGCGTGACGATCGTGCCCTTCGCGTCGTCGCCCAGCGCCTTGATGAAACCGTCCGACGCGTTGTTCGACAAGGTCACGATCTGCGCGTGCGAACCCGTGGCGCGGATCGCCTTGACGCCGTTGACCACCGCGCTGCCCGAGCCCAGGAACAGGATCGCCTGCGGGTTCGTCGTCGTGACGGCGGCCTGGATCTTCGTGAAGTCGGGCTTCTCGCGGTCGTAGGTCTCGGTGAACAGCGGCTTGCCGTTGACCTGCGTGAACGCCTCGAGCGCGCCCTTGACGGCGTCGGAGCCGAACGAATCGTTGACCTGCACGATGCCGACCTTGCCGAGACCGACGAGGCTCAGATGCCGGATCGCCCGGTTGGCCTCGTGCTGGTAGCTGGCGCGCACGTTGAAGACCCATTGGTTGACAGGCTTGTGCAGGGACATCGCGCCGGTGGACGGCGCGACGAGCGGCACGCCGAACTCCGAGAGCAGCGGCAGGATGGCCTGGTTGTGCGGCGTGCCGCGCGTGAGGAACAGCGCCAGCACATGCTTCTTCGTGATGAGCTCGCGCGCGTTGGCAGCGGCGTTCGCCGGCTCGAACTTGTCGTCCATGGCCACCAGCGTGATGGCCTCGCCGTTGACGCCGCCCGCGGCGTTCACGTGGTCGATGTAGAGCTTTGCACCCGCCGCGGTCTCCTTGACGCCGGCGGCGACGGGGCCGCTGAAGTCAGCGGTCTGCCCGATCAGGATGTCGGCATGCGCCAGTCCGCTGGTGGTCAGCGCCACCAGGGCCAGGGCATTCAGCCAGAAACGATTCACCTTTTGTCTCCCTGCCCGGCGAAGGCCGGTACTGCAGGGAGTATCCGAAAGTGCAATTTGTTGCACTGCATGAATCCAGGACTTATTTCATCCTTTTTCATGACACTGCGGTCTCCGGCCCGTCGGACGGGCCAGGATCAGGCCGGCGCCCGACCCGTTGCCCTCAGGCGACGGCGACCGAGCTCAGCGAGATGCTGGCCAGCAGTTGCTGGAAGCGGCTCGGGCGAACAAGGCTGCGGGTGACCGCGGCCGAACGGCACTGGTTCGCGCCGACGTTGGCGCGCACGCGCAGGGAGGCGGCGCCGCGGATGGCGCTGACGATGACGACGTCGCGCGAATCGATCAGGTACGACTCGCCGGCGCCCAGCACCACGTCGTTGTGGTCGCCGTCGACGGTCACCCAGACGAAACCCTGGGTGACTTCGAGGCGCGAATCGCAGGCATCGTGCAGGCGGGCGACTTCGTCGTCGGCGAGGTTCAATTGGGCGCGTTGGGCGGTGAGCAGCATGGCGATCTCCGGTTCTAAGGACAGCTCCCTATTCCGTTGCCGCATTCGTCTCCGGTCATCTGGAGGAACACGTGTCTCGTTTCGGGATAGGTGAATCATCGGGCTTTCCCTGAGAGAACTCCAACGTTCAATTGGAATCGGATCCATTCCGAAACCGCATCGATTAGCCAGTTTGGCGCGCAGGCGTTTACGCCCTTTTTATGCCGATCCAGGGACACTGCAGGCCCCTGGTTCCCAGGCAACCACCTTCTCCATGGATACCGTTCATCGCCGGCAGGCCCTCCTGCCGCTCACCCTCGGCGCCGTCGGCGTCGTCTACGGCGACATCGGCACCAGCCCGCTGTACACGATGGGCACGATCTTCGGCCCGGAGGGTGGCGTCCCGCTGGATGCCGCCCACCTGATCGGCGCCGCGTCGACGATCTTCTGGGCCCTGATGCTCGTCGTGACGCTCAAGTACGTGCTGCTGATCCTGCGGGCCGACAACCGCGGCGAGGGCGGCATCATGGCGCTCACCGCGCTGGCCACGCAGGCTGCCGGCGGCACGGCCCGGCGCCGCGCGTTCCTGTTGCTGCTCGGCTTGTTCGGGGCCGCGCTGTTCTACGGGGACAGCGTGATCACGCCCGCGATGTCGGTGCTCAGCGCCGTCGAGGGCCTGGAAGTCGTGGAGCCCGGACTGAAGCGCTTCGTGCTGCCGATCGCCATCGGCGTGCTGATCGGCCTGTTCGTCGTCCAGCGCAAGGGCACGGGCGTGGTCGGCAAGTTGTTCGGCCCGATCATCGTGCTGTGGTTCCTGCTGCTGGCCGTGACCGGCGGGCAGCAGATCGCCGCCTATCCGGCGATCCTCGCGGCGTTCAATCCTCTGCACGCGCTGCACTTCCTCGTCGAGCGCGGCCCGCTCGTGTTCGCGGCCGTCGGTGCGATCGTGCTGGCGCTGACCGGCGCCGAAGCCCTGTACGCCGACATGGGCCACTTCGGCCGCAGGCCGATCCAGCTCGCCTGGCTGGGCCTGGTGCTGCCCGCGCTGACATTGAACTACCTCGGCCAGGCCGCGTTGCTGATCCGCGATCCGAAGGCCCTGGACAACCCGTTCTTCCACCTGTTCCCACAGGGTTGGCTGATTCCCATCGTCATCCTCGCGACGATGGCCACCGTCATTGCGTCGCAGGCCGTGATCTCGGGCGCGTTCTCGATGACGCGCCAGGCGATCCAGCTCGGCTTCCTGCCGCGCATGCAGGTCGTGTTCACGTCGGCCGCGGAAGCCGGCCAGATCTACCTGCCCCGGGTCAACTGGATCCTGTTCGTGGCCGTGATCCTGGCGGCGATCGGCTTCGGCAGCTCCGCGGCCATGGCCTCGGCCTACGGCATCGCGGTGACGGTGACGATGTTGATCACCACGATGCTCACGTTCTTCGTCGTGCGCAACGCCTGGGGCCTGCCGCGCTGGCTTGCGTATTCGGGCACCGGCGTGTTCCTGGCGTTCGACGTGCTGCTGGTCACGTCCTGCTCGACCAAGTTCATCCAGGGCGGCTGGTTCCCCATCGTGCTGGGCATCGCCATCTTCACCGTGATGTCGACGTGGAAGCGTGGCCGCGAGCTGCTGATCGAGTCGATCCGCCAGGACGACCCGGAGCTGCTGCCGTTCATCCAGTCGCTCGCGCAGCACGTGGACCAGCGCGCCCCGCGCACCGCCGTGTTCATGGTCGCCAACCCCGACACCGTGCCGCAGGCGCTGATGCACAACCTCAAGCACAACTGCGTGCTGCACGAGCAGAACGTGATCCTGTCGGTGGTGTTCCACGAACGCGCGTACATCGAGGGTCCGGAGTCCGTGGTGGTCACGCCCCTGGCCGAGGGCTTCTGGCGCGTGTACGTCAACTACGGCTTCATGAACATGCCCGACATCCCGCAGGCCCTGAAGCGCTGCGAGGCCCACGGCATCGACCTCGAGCCGATGCGCACCAGCTACTTCGTCAGCCGGGAGACCGTGGTGCCGACCCGCGGCGACGGCATGTGGGCGTGGCGCGAACGCCTGTTCGCGACGATGTCGCGCAACGCGGGCAGCGTGGTGGAGTTCTTCAAGCTGCCCAACAACTCGGTGATCGAGCTGGGCACGCGCGTGCAGATCTGATATCGGGCGTCCCGGGCCACGGTCGCGCTGCACGCGACCGATTCGAGACTTGCTTCGCACCTTTGCACCGGGGCCCTGGGGCATGCCCTGACCCAACGGGCTCAATCGAGTGGGCGCGAGGTCGATATCCGACCATGTCGTTCCACAACAAGCCCGTGGCCACGCCCGTGCGCTGCGCCCTGCTTGGCGCCGCGTTCGTCCTGGCCGCCGCGCCAGCCGTCGCCGATCCGGCCAGCTACGTCTTCACGCCCTATTCCGATGTCGGCCTGTGGCAGTTGGCCTATGGCGCGGGCACCGAGCACGCGCGCGACGGCGCGCGCGAGATGCAGCAGACGCTGAGTCTCGGCGGCACGCCCACGGCACGCTGGTACACCTCGGTCTACGCCGCGTGGGCCGCCGTCGACGGCGGGGCCTTCGCCATCGACGAGTGGTCGTGGACCAACCACGTGGCGCTGACGCCGCCGGGCGCGGGTCCGGTCGACGTCGGCCTGCTGTGCGAGCTCGCACGTCCGCACGATCGCGACGAAGGCCGGCTGGGCGTCACGTGCGGCCCGACGCTGCGCATGGACACCGACGACCTGCAGCTCGACCTGAACCTGTCCCTCGGCAAGGATTTCGGCGCCGAGGAGGCCCAGCGCCCGCAACTGGGCTACCAATGGCAGGTCAAGGGCATGGTGGCGCAGGGCGTCGAACTCGGCGCGCAGGGCTTCGGCTCGGTCGGCACCTGGAACGACTGGTCGCCCGCAGCGCAGCAGGAACACACCGCCGGCCCGGCGATCTTCCTGAAGACCAATGCGTTCGGCGGGCCGATCCGCGTCGATGCTGCCGTGCTTTTCGGCATCGGCGCCGGCTCGCCGAAGAACGTGCTTCGACTGCGGGTGCAGCACGAGTTCTGAGACTCAGTGCAGCACGTGCACCCCGTCGCTGTCCCCCGCCGCGCGCCGCATGCCCCAGCTGGTGGCCCAGGCCGAGAACTCGGTGACGGGCATCGGACGGCCCATGTGAAAGCCCTGCGCGTGGTCGCACTTGAGGTCGCGCAACAGGTTCCAGGCCTCGGCCGTCTCCACGCCTTCGGCGACGACCATGATGCCCAGGTTGTGCGCGAGATCGATCGTCGAGCGCACGATCATCTCGTCGTCGCGGTCGCTCTGCATGTTGCGCACGAAGGACTGGTCGATCTTCAGTTCGTCCACCGGCAGCCGCTTCAGGTAGGCGAGCGACGAGTAGCCGGTGCCGAAATCGTCGATCGACAGCTTGAAGCCCATCGCGCTCAATGCGTCCAGGGTCGCGAGTGCGCGCTGCGGGTCGTCCATGATCGCGCTCTCGGTGATCTCCAGGCAGAACGCCGCGGCCGGCACGCCGTGGCGCGCGAGCAGCGTCGCGAACTTCTGCGGCAGGTCGAGATCGAGCAGGTCACGCGTCGACAGGTTCACCGACAGCCGCAGTTGCAGGCCTTCGTCGGCCAGCGTCTGCCAGTGGCGCGCGGCCTCCTCGAAGACCCACATCGTCAGGTGGCGGATGAAGCCCGTCTGCTCGGCGAAGGGAATGAATTGCACCGGCGGCACGAGTCCGCGCTGCGGATGCTGCCAGCGCACCAGTGCCTCGGCGCCGACCACGCGGCGGTCGTCCAGCGCGAGCTTGGGCTGCAGGTACAGGCGCAGCTCGTTGCGATCGACCGCCTGGCGCAGCTCCGAGATCAGCGTCAGCGTCTGCGCGCTGGTGGCGTCGATGGCCGGATCGTAGGTGACGGGGCCGTTGTTGCGCCGCTTGGCCGCGTACATCGCCATCTCGGCGCGCACCAGCAGCGTGTCGTCGTCCTCGGCGTGCTGTGGCCAGCAGGCGATGCCGATGCCCGCGCCCATGTCCACCTTGTGCTCGCCGAGCACCAGCGGCTGCTCCAGCGCCTGCTCGATTCGCAAAGCGACGGCGTGTGCCCGCTGCGGATCGGCGTGGTGCAGCAGCACGGCGAACTCGTCCCCGCTGAGGCGCGCCACGACATCGCCATCGCGCGCGAGGGCGCGGCCGAGGCGCTCGGCGATTCCCACGAGCACCTGGTCGCCGACGCTGTAGCCCAGCACGTCGTTGACGTGCTTGAAGCGGTTCAGGTCCAGCATGATCACGGCGACCGCGGCCGGGGCGCCGCTTGCCAGCTGCTCGGTAGCGGCGTCCCGGATCGCGGCGCCGACGCTCTCGCGAAAGCGCGCGCGGTTGGGCAGGCCGGTGAGGCTGTCCCAGTAGGCGAGGCGCAGCACCTGTGCCTGGTTCTCCGCGATGCTGATGCGCATGCGTTCGAAGGATTGCGACAGGTCGCCCACCTCGTCCTCGCGCGTGAGCCCGTGCATGGGCGTCACGTAGTCGCCCGCGCCCAGGCGCTCGGCGGCGTGGACGAGGCCGCGCAGCGGCGTCGTCACGCGCCGCGCCGTGATGGCGCTGCCGGCCGCGAACACCGCGATGGCCGCCAGCGTGATCACGACCAGCGCGATCTGCAGATCAGCGGGCAGCCGCACCGCGTCGTCGACCGACAGCGACAGCAGCGCCAGCACACCCTTGTCCGCGCGATGCTCGACACCCAGCGACAACGCACGCACGCCCAGCTCCTCGCCCTGGACGGAAACGGACTCCATGCCACTGCTGGCCGTTGCGTCCGCCCACGCGTGGTCGGCGAGATCGTTGGCCACGACGGGCTTCAGGCTGCTGAGCTTGACCGACCACGGCTCGCGCGGCGTGGCGCGCGTCAGCAGCGTGAGGTCGAGGCCCGACAGCTGGCTCATGTCGCGCTGCAACTGGACGTCCACCGGAAACGCCATCAGCACCCAGCCCTTGAGCAGCGGCGCCTTCACGGGCACCAGCACGGCCTGGTAGGGATGCGCGCCGACCAGCGCGGTGGCCGACGCGTGGCGTGAATCGAAGCCGCGGGCCCGACCCGCGGGCGACGCCAGGTGCAGTTCGGCCGCCTGCGCGGCGAGCTGCGCAATCAGCGGGGCCAGCTCGCCGGGTCGGGCATGCGTCGTCACGCGCAGCCCGAAGTCATTGTTCAGGAACGCCGTCATCGTGGCGCCGATGCGGGTGCCGTGGTTGGCGACGGCCGACAGGATCGTGCCATCGTCCTGGGTCGCCAGCACATCGTCGCGGAAGGTCGAATCCGACGTGAGCAACTGCGCGCCGACGGCGAGTGCCTGCGCCTTGCGCTCGAGCAGGGTGTCGAGCAACTGGCCACCATGCTCCAGCGTGACCGGCAACTTGTGGTGCGCGTTCTTGAGCAGGCTGAAGCGCAGCGCCGAGAAGCTCACCACCTGCACCGCGAGCAGCAGCACCAGGAACACGAGCGTGATCCGCGCGGCAAGGGACTGCTGCCAGCGGCGCTCGATGGCGTTCACTTCGCCAATCCGTTGGCACCCAGCCTGACGCGCTGGTCGACGTCGGTGGCGCCCACCGTCAGCGCCATCGACTGCGGCGGCACGGTCTCGGCCAGCGAGGAATGCCAGACGCGCAAGTGGTAGCTGCCCGGCGGCACATCGGCGACGCGGGCCTGGCCGCCGGCCGCGCTCCGGCCCCACAGCGGCGTGTCGGTGACGACCACCCACGCGATCATGCCGTCGTGGATGTTGCAGCCGAGCACGGCGACGCCGGGCCTGTCGAACACGATCGGGGTGTGCGGCACGCCGGCGTAGAGCTTGATCTGGAACGTCTTGGCGGCCGAGTACGAATAGACGTGGTGGCGCACGGTGTCCTGGTTCGGAAACAGCACCGACGTGCCCACCGTGACGACGCTCACCGCCGGGCTGAACTGCAGGTCGCGCTGGGCGATCTGTGCGTTCTGCATCGGCTTGACGGGCAAGGGCGCGCCGGTCGGCTCGAGCATCACGACCGCGTCCGCCAGCGGGTTGCCGGCAGCGTCGGAGACGATCACGTTCACGCTGGCGGCGTGCGCCAGGCTGGCGGCGCCCAGCAGGGCGACAAGAAACGTGGAACGGGCGGGCATGGGCTGAGGATTCCAGGGTCGAGCCCACGTCGGAGCGGCGCCGGGCAATTCGTGCACCCTGGGTATCGGCACGCGCGCACTCCTCCTGAAGCGGCTCGTCACGGCCGGGCGCCCGCCCGCGAATTCCGTCACGGCGCCGTTCCCGCGGCGTGCCAGGAGCGCGCCGTCCCTCAGGCGATCACGCCAGCTCGAAGGCGGAAATCTGCCGGCGGCCGGCGTTCTTGGACGCGTAAAGCGCCTGGTCGGCACGCCGGAACACCATGTCGAGATCCATGCGCTGATCGGCCATGAACGTGACGATGCCGGCCGAGAAGCCGACGCGGGTCAGCTCCTTGTCGCCGCTCGCGAACACCCGCCCGCCCAGGCGTTCCTGCAGTTCCTCGACCCGTTCGTGCGCGGCGATGTCGTCGGTGTCGGCCATCACCACGCAGAATTCCTCGCCGCCGTAGCGGCAGCACAGGTCGTGCGCGCGGAACGCGTCGCGCACGAGGTCGGCAAAGCCTGCGAGCACCAGGTCGCCCATCTGGTGGCCGTGGACGTCGTTGACGGCCTTGAAGTGATCCAGGTCGATCAGGATCACGACGATGCGGTCGCCGCGGCGCGAGGCCATCGACACCAACCCGGGCAACGCCTCGCCCAGGTAGCGCCGGTTGTACAGCCCGGTGAGCGCGTCGCGGTTGGCGAGTTCGCGCAGCGACTCCTGCAGCCGTTCCACCTCGCGCAGGCGCTGCTCCAGCAACTGGTTCTTCTGCACGATGGCGGCCTCGGCCGTCTCGGCGATCGAACGCTCGCGCCGCGCGTGCTCGGTCTGCATGCGCGCCAGGTGCGTCTGGTAGTCGACGTGCAGGTCGATGTGGCGCACCTCGGCCGACTTCTTGGCGAGATCGTTGCGCATCGCGACGACCTGGCACTGCAGCTCGTAGGCGCGCTGGAAGTTGCCGACTTGCGCCTGCAGGCGGGCCGTCAGGTCCAGGCAGCTCTGCACGCCCAGCTTGTGCGTGTTGCGCGGGATCAGCTTGCAGCCGGCCTCGCCCACCTCGGCCGCCGACGGGATGTCGCCGAGCTCGGACAACAGCAGCGCGCGCACATAGGCCACGTGCACCAGCACCGCGGGCTCCGCCGAGGCCTCTGCGTTGGCCGCGGCCTCGTCCAGCAGCGCGGCGGCGCTCGCACGATCGCCCAGCTTCAGCTTCGCCTCGGCCGCCACGAGCAGCGCGCCGGACAGGAACAGCACCGTCGTCAGCTCGACGCGCGCGGCCAGCGCCACCTGCAGGACCGCGTCGGCGCGCCGGTACTCGTTCATCGCGATCAGGCACTGCGCCCAGGCGCGCGCCGATGCCAGCTTGCGCGGCGTCAGCGGCAGGGGCTGGTACAGGCGCCAGGCCTCCTGCAGGTAGGTGGAGGCCAGGTCGACGTTGCCCACCAGCAGGTGGCTGTGGCCGATGTTCATCTGCACGTTGGCGATGAGGCCCGGCGGCGCGTCCGGGCTCGCGATCAGGCGGTTCAGTGCACGGTAGGTGCGCTCGGGCTCCTGCGCCCAGCCCAGCATGTAGCCGCGGAAATGGCCGGCCATCAGCTCCATCCAGCTCAGCTCGATGGGATCGAGGTGTGCCTCGGCCTCTGCGCGGATCGCCTCGAGGTCGCCCAGGCCCTCGTCATGGTTGCTGCCCAGCGTACCGAGGTACACCTCCAGCAGGTCGACCAGCAGCGACTCCACGCGCCAGCCGTGCTCGCGCGCCTCGGCCGTGGCCGCGAGCATCTGCGAGCCCAGCGACTCGCGGTCGCCGAAGCGCGCCTGGTGGTGCATCTTCACGATGCGCAGGCGCAGCAGCGTTCGCGCCATGTCGCCCTCGCGAGCGCGAGCGAACGCGTCGTCCCAGAGGCGCATCGCGCGGTCCGGTTCGTCGGGCAGCAGCCGCAGCGCGGTGAGCGCCAAGCGGTCGATTTCGGCGGGGGACATGGTGGGGGAGCGCAGGCCTAATGGTCCTTGGCGCGGGTGAGGAACAGGATCGGCACGATGACCGGGGCCAGCGGCGCCCAGTAGATCAGCTGCACGCCGTCGGCGGCGATGCGGATCGGCGTGGCGGCGTCGTCGACCGCGACGTCGGCGGCGCTCGCCTCCGTCGTGAAGTCGATCACGTAGGCGTGGTTCAGCTTGTCCTGCGGGCCCCGGAGCTTGTAGGTCCACCCGGTGAAGCGCTGGCCCTTGAGCCGTCCGCTGGCGGTCAGCACGCCATCGGCGCCTGGCGCCAGGCCCACGGCCTGCGCGGCGTCGCGCGCCGACGCGGAGGCGTCGGGCGCCAGCGTCAGCAGCCAGTCGCCGCTGACCACGCCGCGCTTGTCGATGTGGAAGGTGGAGAACGTGGCCGTCAGCTGCGGATGCACGGGCGAGCGCAGCGCCTTCACCAGTACCTCGGGCGCCCCGAAGATGTAGTGGTGGTTGCTGCCGATCGCGGCGAGGCGCTGGCCGTCCTCGGACACCAGCACCGACGAGATGCTCTCGGTGTAGCGATGTTCCTGCGGGGGCGCGTCGTGCGTGGCGCACCCGACCAGCACGAGGGCCGCGGCGGCCATCGTCGCGAGGGCAAGACGTCGAACTGCATTCACCTGGGTCCTCCTGGCCGGCGGAACACCGGGAGCGGGAATTATCCGCGCCGCGGCAGCCAATCCGGCTAGAGGAAACGCCCGAGAACGGGCCGATCAGGGAACAAATCGATAGCCGACGCCCAGTTCGGTGATCAGGTGCTGGGGCTGCGACGGGTCAGCCTCCAGTTTGGCGCGCAGGTGGCCCATGTAGATCCGGACGTAGTGCGTGTCCTCCGAATGCGATGGACCCCAAACAGCCCGTAGGAGTTGCGGGTGAGTGAGTACTCGGTTCGGATGCGACGCGAGGTGGGTCAGCAGGCGGTATTCGATGGGCGTCAGGTGCAGCGCGGCGCCGGCGCGTTCCACGGTGCGGCGCACCAGGTCGATGCGCACGTCGCCGAATTCCAGCAGGCTCTGCGCGTCGGCGCTCGCGCGCGGGTGCCGGCGCAGTTGCGCGCGCACGCGCGCGAGCAACTCACCGGTGCCGAAGGGCTTGACGAGGTAGTCGTCGGCACCGGCGTCGAGCGCGGCGATCTTGTCGGTCTCCATCGTGCGGGCCGACAGCACGATGACGGGGATTTCCGACCAGGTGCGCAGCCCGCGGATGAAGTCGATGCCGTCGCCGTCCGGCAACCCCAGGTCCAGCACCACCAGGTCGGGCCGGCGCGTGCCGGCCTCGATCAGGCCGCGCTGCACGCTGTCGGCCTCGGACACCTCCAGCGACTCGGCGAGCAGCGCCAGGCGGATGAAACGCCGGATCTCGACCTCGTCCTCGACGACCAGCACCTTGCCGGGGGTTTCCGTGATGCTCATCGCGTGCCGTCCATGCCCGCATTGTCGGCGTCGTCGGCGGGCTCCTCGATGCACGGGGGCTCTCCGCGCGGCAACGTGAACACGAAGCGGGCGCCGCCCTCGGGTCGCGTCTCGCCGCGGATCGCGCCGCCGTGCGCGACGACAATCGCGCGGCAGATGGCGAGTCCCAGCCCGACGCCCGGTGTGGCGCTCTCCTTGCGGCCGCGCTCGAACTTCTCGAACAGGCGCTCCTCGCGTCCCGGCGGCAGGCCCGGCCCCTCGTCGGCGACCCAGACCTCCACCGACTCCTGCGAAGGCGCAGCACCGATGGCGATCGCGCTGCCCACGGGCGTGTACTTCGCCGCGTTCTCCAGCAGGTTGGCCAGCACGCGCTCGATCAGCACCGCGTCGAAGCGCAGCAACGGCAGGTCGGCCGGCAGGCTCACCTTGATCGGATGGCGGCCGGCAAACAGACCGCCCAGGCTGCGCAGCGCACTGCCCACCACCTCCTCCAGCGGCTGCCATTGCAGGTTCAGCGCGATGTGGCCCGACTCGAGGCGCGCCATGTCCAACAGGTTGTTGACCAGAGCGTTCATGCGCATCGTGGCCTCGCGCAGCGACTGCGCGATCTCCGCGTGCGCGGGCGCCAGTGGCGGCGCAGTGAGCTGCAGCGAATCGGCCATGCCGGCCAACGCGGCCAGCGGCGTGCGCAGGTCGTGCGAGATCGCGCCCAGCAGCGCGTTGCGCAGCCGCTCCGACTCCATCTGCACCGTCGTCTTCTGCGCGACGTCGACGTAGTGGATGCGCTCCAGCGCGATGGCCAGCACGGACGCGAACGTGTCGAGCAGGCGGCGCTGCTCCGGCACGTTCAGGCGCTGCGGATTGCGCAGCGCCAGCGCTACGACGCCCCGCACGCGCATCGGCGCCTTCAACGGCACGTAGAGCATCGCGCTGGCCGGCAGCGTGCCGGTGCCCTGCCCCGCAGCCTCGGCGTGCGCCAGCGCCCAGGCGGCGAGGTTGGCGTCGACGCCCGGTTCGGCGGGAACCACCAGGCGATCGTCGCCATCGAGCAGCAGGAACACCGCGCGCGCCTCGAACTGGGCCTGCAGCACGCGCGTGCCGATCTCGACGATCTGCTCGGGCATCAAGGCCGCCGCGAGATCGCGCGACAGCTCGTACAGCGCCCGCACGCGATCCTCGCGCAGCGTGGCCACGCGCGCCTGGTAGGTGAGGCCGGCCGTGAGTTGGCCGATGACCAGCGCCACGATCAGCATCACGGCGAAGGTGACGAGGTACTGCACGTCGCTGACCGCGAACGTGAAGCGCGGCGCGACATCGAAGAAGTCGAACGCCGCCACGCTGACGAACGCCGCGAGCACCGCGGGCCCGCGTCCGTAGCGCAGCGCCGAGAACACCACCGCGAGCAGCAGCAGCATCACGATGTTGGTCTTTTCCAGCACATGCAGCAGCGGCGCCGTGACGGCGATGACGGCGGCGCACACGGCGACGCTTTTCGCATAGGCGCGCCAGTCGCGTGGGCGACCGCTGTCGTCGCCGACGATGCGCCCCGCGAGTTCAGGCGCGGCGGCGGTCGTCTCGCGCACCGGCAGCGCCACCTGCACCAGCTCCAGGTCGGGCGCCTGCGCGGCGAGCAGCGTCGCGGTGTCGCGGCGCCACCAGCCTTTCAGGCCGCCGCGCCGACCCAGCACCACGCGCATCAGGTTGTGCTCGCGCGCGTAGCGCGCCAGCGCGGGGGCCGGCCCGTTTCGATCCACGCTGGCGAGCGTCGCCGTGCGCGCACCCAGGTCCTGCGCGAGCGTCAGCACGCGCAGGACCTGCTCGCGGCGGGCGCGCGGCAGGCGTTGCAGCGCGGGCGTCTCCACGTAGACCGCGTGCCAGGGCGCGCCCAGCTGCGCCGCGAGCCGGGCCGCGGCGCGCACCAGCTTCTCGCCTTGGTCGCCCGGCCCGACGCAGGCCAGCAAGGCCTCGCGCGCGGGCCACACGGCGGCGGACTTCAAGCCGCGCCGGTAGCTGAGCATGTCGACGTCGACGCGATCGGCCGTGCGGCGCAGCGCGAGCTCGCGCAGCGCGAGCAGGTTGCCCTTGCGAAAGAAGTTGGACGCCGCGCGCTCGGCCTGCGGCGCGAGATAGACCTTGCCCTCCTTGAGCCGTTGCAGCAGCTCGTCGGGCGGCAGGTCGACCAGCACGACGTCGTCGGCGTCATCGAACACTGGGTCGGGCACCGTCTCCCACACGCGCACGCCGGCCACCGCGTTGACGACGTCGTTGAGGCTCTCCAGGTGCTGCACGTTCATCGTCGTCCACACGTCGATGCCGTTGGCGAGGAGCTCCTCCACGTCCTGCCAGCGTTTCGGATGCCGCGATCCGGCGACGTTCGAGTGTGCGAGTTCGTCCACCAGCACCAGCGCGGGCCGGCGCTGCAGCACCGCGTCGAGATCGAACTCGGGCAGCGTGCGGCCATGGTGCGAGACGTCGCGCCGCGGGATCACGGGCGAGGCGCCGATCAGTGCGGCAGTGTCGGCGCGGCCATGGGTCTCGACGACGCCGATCACGACGTCGACGCCCTGCTCCCGCTGCGCCTGGGCCTGCGCCAGCATCGCGCAGGTCTTGCCCACGCCGGCGGCCGCGCCGAAGAAGATCTTCAAATGGCCGCGCCGCGCCGCGCGCTCGGCCTCGTGAGCCTGCGCGAGCAGGTCGTCGGGGTCGGGGCGGTCGTCGCTCATGGGCGCCACTGTAGCCGGGTCGCCAATGACGATCGCACGGTCGCGCAGGTGCATGAACTCAAGACGTCGACGACGGTGGTCGGCCTGCGCGAGGGGTTCCCGCGGACGGCTTGGCGCGTCGCCACGACGCCGGAGTTGATGTCGCGCAAGTCGTCCTCATCTGTGGGATGCGACGCTGCGGAATCCCCTGGCGGGCGCGGGAGTGCCGGTTGCCGCAAAATGTGTAAATGTTTTTGTAGCGCGCGATACGAAATGATGATTAGTTAGCGAACGCTATCAGTAAAGTTGGCATAAATTCGGCATCCATCATGAGCATCTCGACCATTGAGCAGGACAAGCACTCGCTTGACGAGAGTGCTAATATTCGTGGAACCGAACGATCGACTTCCGATCAGACTGAGCACATGACCACCACCCAAGCCACCGCACTGTCCGTCCGTGACCCGTGGAGTCTGGTTCCCCCGCTGGGTAACCTGGACGCCTACATCTCGTCCATCAACCGCCTGCCCCTGCTGTCGCAGGAGGAAGAGACGCGCCTGGCGACCCAGCTGCGCGACACCGGCGATCTGAAGGCCGCCAGCGCGCTCGTGATGTCGCACCTGCGGCTCGTCGTGTCCGTGTCGCGCCAATACCTGGGCTACGGGCTGCCGCACGGCGACCTGATCCAGGAAGGCAACATCGGCCTGATGAAGGCGGTCAAGCGTTTCGACCCGAACCAGGGCGCGCGCCTCGTCAGCTACGCGATGCACTGGATCAAGGCCGAGATCCACGAGTACATCCTGAAGAACTGGCGCATGGTCAAGGTCGCGACGACCAAGTCCCAGCGCAAGCTGTTCTTCAACCTGCGCTCGATGAAGTCCAAGCTGAAGGAAGAGGCGGCCGACGCCGACGTGCACCGCAACACGCTGTCGCGTGCGCAGGTCGAACGCGTCGCGCGCGACCTCAACGTGAAGCCTGAGGAAGTGCTCGAGATGGAGACGCGCATGTCCGGCGGCGACGTCGCGATGGAGTCGCAGAACGACGATGGCGAGGAAGCCTACGCACCCATCGCCTACCTGGCAGATGACCGCGACGAGCCCACCCGCGTGATCGAGAACGCCGCCCACGACCGCCTGGCCGGTGCCGGCATCGGTGAAGCGCTCGAGACGCTCGATCCGCGCAGCCGCCGCATCGTCGAGGAGCGCTACCTCAAGGTCAACGACGACAGCTCCGGCGGCATGACGCTGCACGAGCTGGCTGCGGAGTACGGCGTCAGCGCCGAACGCATCCGCCAGATCGAGGTGGCTGCGCTGAAGAAGATGCGCAAGACCCTCGAGCCGCAACGCGTCTGAACGCGCTTCGCCCCCAAAGAACGGACGCCTCGGCGTCCGTTTTTCATTGTCGGCACAGCATATTCACCGCCGGCGCCTGCAAGAACCCCAACTTTGTCCGTTCGCCCTCCTCTCGCGCATCTATGCTCAGGTGCAGCGCGGTGCTGCGCCGTACGCGCCGCGACGGCGCAGGAGATGCTCATGGAATTCGTCCTCACTTTCCATCAACCCGCTGAAGTCTTCGAGGTCAATGACGACCCGGTGCGCGGCGTGGCGCCGATGCAGGCCTGGAAGCTCTACATGGAGGCCATGGCCGCCGCCGGCGTGCTCCGCGGCGCGAACCGGCTGGAGCAGTTCGGCGCAACCGCGGTCCGCGTGCGCGACGGCAAGCGCCAGGTGCAGGACGGCCCGTTCGCCGACACCAAGGACCTGCTGGGCGGCTACGCCGTCGTCGATGTCGATTCGATCGACGAGGCGCTGAAGTGGGCCGAGCGCTGTCCCGGCTCCGCCGTGGGCGTGACGCACGTCTGGCCCGTGCGCAAGATGCCTTCGCCGGCCCAGTGAGCGACAACGCAGCGGCGGCGGCCGAGGCGGCGGCTCGTCACAGCTATGGCCGGCTGCTCGCGTGGCTGGCCTGGCAGTGGCGCGACGTCGCCGCGGCCGAGGACGCGTTGGCCGATGCGTTCGCCGCGGCGCTCGAACGCTGGCCGCGCGACGGCGTGCCCGCCGCGCCCGACGCCTGGCTGCTCACCGCCGCGCGCCGGCGCCTGCTGATGGCGGCGCGCCGCCAACGTCTGGCGGACGACCCGACGCTGACGATCCTCTGGCCCGGCGCGGACGAGCCGGCACCGGACACGGCACCGCTGCCCGACACCCGCTTGCGGTTGATGTTCGTCTGCGCCCACCCGGCCATCGCGGCGGACGTGCACAGCGCCCTGATGCTGCAGACGGTGCTGGGCCTCGACGCCGCGCGCATCGCGAGCGCGTTCCTGGTCAAGCCGGAGGCGATGACCAAGCGCCTCGTCCGCGCCAAGGCGAAGATCCGCGCCACCGGCCTGCGCTTCGAGGAACCCGAGCCGCAGGAGTGGTCGCAGCGGCTCGCATCGGTGCTGGAGGCGATCTACGGCGCGTACACGCTGCATTGGGGCCAGGCCGACGACACGGTCTCGGGGCAGCTCGCCGCCGAGGCGACGTACCTGGCCGAGCTGGTGGCGGCGCACCTGCCTGCCGAGCCCGAGGCGCTCGGCCTGGTGGCGCTACTGTGGTTGTGCGAGGCGCGCCGTCCGGCACGCGACGACGTGTTCCAGCCCCTGCACGACCAGGATCCGCGCCGCTGGGACCACGGGCTGATCGCGCGCGCCAACGACGCCTTGATGCAGGCGGCCACGCACCGCTTGGCAGGCCCGTTCCAGCTCGAGGCCGCGATCCAGGCGGCGCACGTGCACGGCCGGATCGACGGCCACGTGCCGTGGGAGGGCATCACCCGACTCTACGAGCGCCTCCTTGCACTCGCCCCGACGGTGGGCGCGCGCATCGCGCACGCGGTCGCTGTCGCGCACGCTCGAGACGGGGGCGCGGGCCTGCGCCTGCTCGACGCGATCGAGCCCGAGCGCGTCGCGTCGCACCAGCCCTGGTGGGCGGCGCGGGCCCATCTGCTGGCGATGGCCGGCGCGCACGCCGATGCCGCCGCGGCCTGCGGGCGCGCACTGGCGTTGACGGTGGAGCCCCGGCTGCGCGACTGGCTCGAGGGGCGGCGAGTGGCGGAGATCGCCGCATCCGCCGACGCGACCGGCGTCAGCTCTTTTCCGCCAGCAAGGTCTTGAGGTCGTCGGTCAGCAGCGCCGGATCGAGGCTCTGCGTGGCGAACAGGCGGATGTGGCCTTGTGTGTCGAACACGTAGCAGCCCGCCGTGTGGTCGATCGTGTAGCTGTCGGCCGTGCGGCCCGGCACCTTCTCCACGACGAGCTTGAAGTCCTTGGTCAACTGCCTGACCTGCGTCTCGTCCGGACGCAAGGCCAGGAAGTCGGGGCGGAAGTTGGCGACGTAGTTCTTCAGCAGCGCGGCGGTGTCGCGCGACGGATCCACCGTGATGAACACCACCTGCACGCGCGCCGCATCGGGGCCCAGCGTCTTGAGGATGCCGGCGAGCTCGGCCATCGTCGTCGGACAGGCGTCGGGACACTGCGTGTAGCCGAAGAAGACGACCGTCAGCTTGCCCTTGAAGTCGGCCAGCGTGCGCGGTTTGCCGTCGAAGTCCGGCAGCGCGAAGCCTTGCGCGTACGTCGCGCCCGTCATGTCGAACGCGTTGAAGTGGTGCGGCGGCGCCGCGCGCTCGCAGCCGGACAGGGACAGCGCGCCGGCGGCGGCCAGCGACAGAAACATTCGACGGGCGTTCATCAGCGGATGTAGTGGTCGACCAGTAGCGCCGCGAACAGCAGCGACAGGTACAGGATCGAGAAGCGGAAGGTGCGTCGGGCCAGGTCGTCGCTGTAGTGGCGCCAGAGCTGGAAGGCATAGCCCGAGAACAGGACGCCCAGCACCACGGCACAGGCGAGGTACAACCAGCCGCTGAGGCCGCTGACGAAGGGCAGCAACGTGCCGGCGAACAGCACCAGTGTGTAGAGGAACACGTGCAGCTTGGTGAAGTCCGGGCCGTGGGTGACGGGCAGCATCGGCAGGCCGGCCTTGCGGTAGTCCTCGGTGCGGTACAGCGCCAGCGCCCAGAAATGCGGCGGCGTCCACAGGAAGATGATCAGGCACAGCAGCCAGGCGTCGGCGCTCGCCTCGCCGCGCATCGCGGCCCAGCCGAGCACCGGCGGCATCGCGCCGGATGCGCCGCCGATGACGATGTTCTGCGGCGTCATCGGCTTCAGGATCAGCGTGTAGATGACGGCGTAGCCGATGAACGTGGCCAGCGTGAGCCACAGCGTGATCGCGTTGACCCACGTCAGCAGCAGCACCGCGCCAGCCGCGCACAGCGCAGCCGAAAAGACGAGCGCCTGCGTGTTGCTGAGTTCGCCCTTGGCCGTCGGTCGCCAGGCGGTGCGCGTCATCCGGCGGTCGATCTGCTGCTCCACCAGGCAGTTGAATGCAGCGGCAGCGGCGGCGACCAGCCAGATGCCCGCGGTGGCGGCCAGCGTGGGCACCAGCGGCGGCCAGCCAGGCACCGCCAGGAACATGCCGATCACGGCGCAGAAGACGATCAGCTGGACCACGCGCGGCTTGGTGAGCGCGTAGTACTGGCGCCAGCGCGACGGCTGGGTCGACACGGGGGCCGGATTGGGAACGGGGACGGAGCTCATGACGAGAGGACTCGGGTTCTTTTGTTCAGGGCGGCGGCGATTTCGAAGCCGATGCAGATCACCAGTGCCGCGGCCCCGGCAGTGTGCGCCAACGCAGCCACCAGCGGCCAGCCGAGCACGACGTTGGACAGTCCGGTGGCCAATTGGAGCACCACCAGGCCGCCGATGATGACAGCCCGGCGGCGCGACGTGGGCCCGCGGCGCCAAAGCCGCGCCACGAGCCAGCCCATCGCGGCGACGAAAACAAGCGCGAACAATCGATGCGCCCACTGGATCGCCACCAGCGCGGTCATCGCGATCGGCGCGCCGTCGCCACGTCGGCCCAGCTCGCGCATGAACGTGAAGCCCTCCGCCCAGTTCATCGCGGGCCACCATTGGCCGTTGCATTGCGGGAAGCCCGTGCAGGCGAGGACGGCGTAGTTGGTGCTGACCCAGCCGCCGAGGGCGATCTGCAGCAACAGCGCGAGCGCGGCGAACCACAGCACCAGGCGGTCGCGTGCGCCCTGCGTCGGGGTATCCGCGTCTGTGCGCACGGGAGCCTGCAGTGCGAGCAGCGCCAGCAGGCCCATGCCGCCCAGCAGGTGGCCGGTGACGATCGCCGGATAGAGCTTCCACGTGACCGTCAGCGCGCCGAACGCGCCCTGCGCGATCACCCATGCGAGCGTCACGCCTGCGAGCACCTGCGCGCGTCGCTCGCGCGCGAACGCGGCCGCCGCCAGCATCAGGATGATCAGCGAGCCGAGCGCCATCGCGAAGTAGCGGTGGATCATCTCGATCCACGCCTTCTTCTCCGTCACCGGTCCGTTCGGCGCGATCGCCTGGGCCTGCGCGATGTGTTGCGCCGCGGCCGCCGGGCTGGACGTGGCGTAGCAACCGGGCCAGTCGGGACAGCCCAGACCGGAATCGCTGAGGCGCGTGTAGGCACCGAACACGACGAGGTCGAAGCACAGGAACAGCGTCAAGCCGGCGAGTGCGGCCACGCGCTGCGGACGTGTCTTGTGGCGCAGGCCGCCGCGCCACCACGCCATCATCAGCAGCACCGAAACGATGCTGAACGCGATTCCCGCGAGGCCGGGCAGCGAGCTCCAGGCGACGGTGCTCATCAGGCAGCCTCCCCCCTGCACCGCGGCTGTCGCACGCTCACGGGGCGTCCTTCGGTCGGTTCCACCAAGCCGAGGCGCGCAGCAGCCGGTCGACGTCCCGCTTCAGGCGCACCGGATCGGGCTTGGCCGGGGTGCGCATCATCCAGTTGCCCAGCGGGTCGACGATGTACACGTGCTCCTCGAGCTTGTGGCCGGCCTCCGGCTCGAGCCAGTGCGCCAGCGCCAGGCGATCGACACGGTACATGGCCACCGGCGGCTTGGCGGCCATCGCGGTGGCCAGGGCCGGCGCGATGGGCTCGGGGCTGTCGACCAGCCAGACCTTGGCGATGCGCTCGCGCTCGGCGCCCGTCATCTCGCGCAGCTGGCGCTGCAGGAACAGGTTGTCCTCGCACAGCTTGTCGCAGCCCGCCGGTGCCACGACGACCAGCAGCCATTGGCCTTTCAGGGTGGTGAGCGGCACCGAGTGGCCGTTCATGTCCTGCGCGGGCACCGCGTCGAGCGACGGCAGCGGGCGCTGCGGCTCGATCAGCGTTGCGTAGTTGGAGCGGCCCTGCGGCCGGATCACGTAGTAGGTGAAGTACGAGGCGATCACTGGCAGCGCGCACGCGAACAGGATCGCCAGCATCATGAGCCGGCCGCGCCGGCTCTGCGCGGCCGAGTAGTCGCGCATCGGGGCGGGCGTGCCGTGCAGCGTGAAGGTGAGGGATTCGGGGCCGGTGGCCTCGGGGTCGTCGGGCGGCGTCGGTTTCATCGGGAAGCGGTGTCGTCGACGCGGGCGTCGTGCAAGGGTTCGGAGTCGGAGTCGGATGTCGGGCCTGGTCGGCGCGGGCGGATGAACTGCAGCCACACGTAGAGGCCGAGGAACGCGATGCTCATCGCGAACCATTGAACGGCGTAGCCGTAGTTGGTGGTGACGCTGACGCCGCCGTTGCCCGACGGCCAGTCGCGGCGCAGGCCGTCGCCGGCATTGTCGGCGCTGGCGTCCTCGACCACGGTGACCGGGCGCAAGGCCTGGCCAGCCTCGGCCGAGAACGGCGCCAGTTCGAGATTCTGCCGCACCGGCCCGCCGGCACCGTGGCCGATGTCGATCCAGTGCGAGGGCCAGGGCGCGACGTGGCCGAACACCTTCACCGACCCGCCGGGCGCGGGAACCGCGGGCACCTTCATCGGATCGGCGTCGTCGCGCGCCACCCAGCCGCGCTGCACGACGACCGCGCCGCCGTCGGGCAGGCGCAGTGGCGTCATCACGTAGAAGCCCGAGCGCTCGTCCATCGTACGGTTCATCAGGAACACGGTGTGCGCGACGTCCCATTCGCCCGTCAGCGCGATATGGCGTTGCCACTGGGCCTCGGCCGTCGCGGCGTCGCGGGCGAGCGCGTCGCCCACGAGCGGGGGCAGCGCGCTGCGCTCGGCCACCAGCGCGGCGTTGGCCAGCTTGGTGTGCGCGCGCGACAGCTGCCAGACGCCGAAGCGCGCGGTCAGCAGCGCGCAGGCCAGCGCCACGACGAACCAGACGATGCGCGAGCGCGTCGAGCCGGCGCCGCCAGGCGCGCGGGCGACAGGAGAGGATGAACCCGCGGACGCGGCCGCGGGGTCGGTGGAATAATCTTTCGTCATGAAAATCGTGATCGTCGCTTTCCTGGTGCTTGTCCTGGCCGCACTCGGTGGCGCCGGGTTCTTCATGCTGCGCCGCGGACCGGACGCAGGCAACGCCGATGCAAGTGCGGACAAACGCATGGCCCGCGTGCTGGCGATTCGCGTCGGATTGTCCGTCACGCTGTTCCTGCTGATCCTGCTGGCCTGGAGCCTTGGCTGGATCCACCCGTCGGGCATCCCGGTCGGCACCTGAGGCTTCGACGCGGGAACGGTCGAGCAGTTCCGCTCGCTTCAAACAAGAACGCCGCCCGAGACACCGAGGCGGCGTTTCACATTCCGAGGTCGCCTTCTTTCGGCGTCGATGCCAAGCGAGGGGTCTGGCACCGCCTTCCTCCGCGCTTGGGTGCCGATCGAAGCATCTCCGCCAGTCGCGGATGAAGGGGGTGCCTGACCTCGATCGGCAACCGGGGATCGAGGTCAGATACCGTCTTGAACGTCAAGCGCCAATTGACCAAATCGAGAGTCGAAACCGACCCCTTTGCAGACGACGGCGTGCATGAGGTGGACGAGTTTGTGCATTGACGCCAGGGCTG